>WNFP01005530.1_pt1 | contig 10172 bp, 8 predicted proteins | sample 5400201 | NCBI WGS metagenome assembly WNFP01 (sample SAMN13153355, study PRJNA577476) | soil metagenome | isolation source: 115 cm saprolite under Madrone tree | place: USA:California | collected 2016-06-14
CGGCGACAGTCTTGACGCCCTCGCGGAAGATCGCCTGTGCGAGCACGGTCGCAGTGGTCGTGCCGTCACCGGCAACGTCGGAAGTCTTGGAAGCGACTTCGCGGACCATCTGCGCGCCCATGTTCTCGAGGGGATCGCGGAGTTCGATTTCCTTGGCCACGGTCACGCCGTCCTTGGTGATGATGGGCGCGCCGAACTTCTTCTCGATCACCGCGTTGCGGCCCTTGGGGCCGAGCGTAATCTTTACTGCGTCGGCGAGGGCATTCACGCCGCGCAAAATCGCCTGGCGGGAATTCTCACCTGTTACAATCTGCTTCGCCATACTGGTAATTCCTCCTGATATTCTCTTTTGCGAACTTCGAAATCCCGATGAGAACTGCACCGGTCTAAAGACCGGCCACTACAACGGAAACTACTTACTTCCTGGCGGCCTTCGCTGCGCCGCTCAGCTTCGCCAGAATTTCTTCTTCGCGAAGAATGAGAAGCTCTTCATCCTCGATTTTGATTTCGGTACCGCTGTACTTGCCGAAAAGGACCCGGTCGCCAGGCTTGACGTCGAGAGGGATCAACTCGCCCTTTTCGCGCTTGCCGGCGCCGACGGCGATGATTTCGCCTTCCATCGGCTTTTCTTTTGCGGAGTCAGGGATGATGATGCCGCCCCTAACGCTTTCCTTCTCTTCAATGCGCCTCACGATGACACGGTCGTGGAGCGGGGTAAGATTCACTGCCATCTTGAAAAACCTCCATTAGGTGAACTTGCGGTTGTAGTTTGGAAGCAAGGCAAAGGGAATTAGCACTCCTCGCATCCGACTGCCAATATATCAGAAAACCCTGCCATGTCAAGCGTTTACCGGACAGCCCGGACGGTCACTTGTGGATTTCTCGTGCGTCTAAGTCATGTATTTGGAGTAGGTTAGATGGTGCAAGAAAAATATGACACTTGGAGATTGTCGTGCAATTGCCAGAAGCATAGAATCGGCGGGGAGCCCCTAGTTGCGTTTCTACGCTTATCTGCGGTTAGTGGTGCTGACAGCGGGAACGCTGTTGCCGTTGTTTTGGATAGTCGTCATTCTCGGTCACCGGCGACAGCGGAATTTCGAGCGCATTTTCTTCTTCCTGTGTTTGGCGATGGTTTTCTTCTTTGGCGCGTCGCTACTGGCGCTCAACGCGCAGTTGTACTATCCGGCGATTCCGCCGGGGCTGGCGGCGTTCGCATGGACGGTGCTGTGCCTTGGGTTGTGGTTTCTGCCTGCGCTGCTGCTGCATTTGCACGTCGAATACGCGCAGATTCGAGAGCTGATTCGTCCGGGAAGTTGGAAGCGCCTGTGGCTGGTTGCGGCTTACGGGCCTGCCCTCCTGCTTTTGCCAAAACTGTACGAGGCGCTGCGCCTGCGCGATGGATTCAGCTTTCTGCTGCCGAGCGACGTACTCGGCCCGTCATTTCAACTCTGGCTCGTTTCTGCGCTCACGCTCTCAGCCGCCTGGCAATGGAGATTCGTGAAGTCAGCCCCAGATGCGGAACAAAAGTCATTTCACCGGGCACTTTGTTCTAACCTGTCGCTCATTGCCGTCTGGATGGCGCTGCTGCATTTCGTATTTCCACGATTGGGGAGAGTTACGGAACAGAATGCTGAGGTTTACATCACGATTGTGGGACTGTTCGCACTGGCGCCCCTGGTGGTCCTGATTCGCAACGTGCAGCGGTTCAATTTTCTGCAGATCGGACGGCAGAGGAACCTGATCTTCGCAGTCTTTGCGGCGTTCGTGGCGTTGTTGTATTTCAGCCTGATTCGAAGAGTCAGCCTATGGCTGGATCAGTATCTTCCTCCGGAGGCGACTGCGGCCATCCTGCTATTCCTCCCTGTAGTACTTTTTGAGCCACTGCAGCGGTTGGTGGGGAGAATTCTGCGGCGAACGGCACACGCGGAGATGGATCGAACGCAGCGCATGATGGGGCCGATCCTGGAAGTTGCAAGGCTTGGCGATTTGGGGAGGCTGAGGAGCTTCATCGAAAAATGGGTTTGTGAGCAGTTGCAAGTCGCGGAGGTGAAGCTTCTGCCGGTTGACAGCGGGAATCCGGTGCCGCGCCCTGCCGGGCCGGATGAATCGTTCGTACTTCGGCAGTCAGGAAATCTGATTGGGGCGTTGGGAGTCAAAGCGCACGGAGCGATGTTGTCCGGGGAAACGGTCGCGGCCCTGGAGTTTTTGTGCGAGCAGTTGCCAGGCGCGCTGGATTTGTGCCGGTTGATTGAGGAAAAGCTGCAGTTGGAGAGGGAATTGGCGGAACGGGAACGGTTGGCGGCGCTCGGACAGATGGCCGCGAGTATTTCGCACAACTTGAAGAATCCGTTGGGTTCAATGAAAACCATATTGCAGGTGCAACTGGAAAATCCCGAGATGCCGGAGTCCATGCGAGCGGAAACGAAAATGATTCTGGAGGAGATGGGGAGGCTTTCTACGAAGCTGAATCAGTTGTTGCAATTCAGCCGGCCAGCGGTGCTGGGGGAGGGGAGGCCGCCGAAATGCAACGCATACGAAGTTGCGCGGGAAGTTGTTGGCGTTCTGCGTCCTGAGGCGGAGCGCAAGGGCGTTGCGCTGGAACTACAGTTGGCCGCCGTGGCGTTGAATTTAGCCATCGGTACCGAGGCGCTAAACGACATTCTGACGAATCTGGTTGTAAATGCGTTGGACGCGGCAGCGCGTGGCGGCCACGTTAATGTAGGAGTTTCGCGCAAAGACGGCAGCGGATTGGTCGCGGTGGAAGATGACGGGCCCGGGGTTCCGCCAGAACTGCGTGGGAAAATTCTAAAAGCGTTTTTTACGACAAAGACCCAAGGGACGGGCCTGGGATTGGCGATTGTGGCGCGACGCGCGTCTGATGCGGGCGGCAAGCTCGAATTCGAGAGCCCTCTGAACAACGGGCGCGGGACGCGGTTCGTGGTGTGGCTTCCTCTTGGAGAAGAAACGCGATGAAGACCATTTTGATCGTGGATGATGAACCTGCGGCCAGATACGGGCTGCGGCGAGCGCTAGAGGCGAAATACCGGATTGCCGAGGCGGATTCGGCGGAAGCCGCGCGAGAAGCACTGCCGCGCGAACAACCGGACCTTGTTTTGCTGGACGTTGTGCTGCCGGGTCAGGATGGGCTGTCGTTTTTGCGCTGGATGCGCGAGCAGGGGAACGAAGTGCCGGTACTGATGGTTTCTGCGCTGGACACAGCGAAATCGGCAGTCGAAGCGCTGCAGCTTGGGGCGGCGGATTATTTGGTGAAAGGATTCGAACTGGAAGAGCTCCGGCAGCGCGTGACCAATCTGCTGAAGCTGGCCACGCTGGAAAAAGAGAATGATGCGTTGCGGCGGCGCTTGACGACCGAAGGGCAATTCGGCCAGATGATCGGGCGCTCCGCAGAGATGCGCCACGCTTTCGAGATGGCGGACCGTGTGGCGCCGACGGACTCGACAGTGCTGATTTTCGGAGAGAGCGGCACGGGAAAGGACTTGCTGGCGCAGGAAATTCATGCGCGTTCGCCGCGAAACGGTAAGGCTTATGTTGCGGTGAATTGCGCCGCACTGCCGGAAACGCTGATCGAGTCCGAACTGTTTGGCTTCGAGCGCGGGGCGTTTACAGGCGCGGCGCAGCAGAAGAAGGGGAAATTCGAATTGGCCTCGGGCGGCACGATTTTCCTGGACGAAATTGGGGACATGAATCCCGTGACACAGGCCAAGGTTCTCCGCGTTCTGGAAAATCGCACCATTGAGAGGCTCGGCGGGACGCAGTCGATTCCAGTGGACGTGCGGGTGATCAGCGCGACGCACCGCAATTTGCAGGTGGAGATTCGCGCGGGGAAGTTCCGAGAAGATTTGTTCTACCGGTTGCGCGTTGTGACCATTGACCTGCCGCCCTTGCGGATGCACAAGGAGGATATTGCCCTGCTGGCGGAAACTTTCTTGCAATTGCATGGAGCTCGTCTGGGGCGGACGGCGCGGCTGAAGCGCGAGGCCGTGGCGGCGATTGAGAAATACGATTGGCCTGGCAATGTGCGCGAGTTGAAGAATGCGCTCGAGCGGAGTGTGGTGCTGTCCCGCGGCGCGGAGATTGGCGTCGAAGACTTGCCTGGCGAAGTTGTGCACGGCGAGGCGATCTCGGTGAAACATCGCGGCGACGAGAACGACAACGGCATTGGCGAAAGGGATTTTCGCGAGGCCAAGCGGAAGTTTGAAGTGGCCTACTTGATGCGTCAATTGGCGCAGCATCGTTGGAACGTGTCGCGAACCGCGGCCACGATCGGGCTACATCGCCAAAGTTTGCAGGAAAAGTTGCGCGAACTGGGCATCCGGCGGCCGGGGAGAGAACCATTGGAAGAGGAGTAGCGAATTAAAGAGATCACCCCGACCCGGTCGGGTAACCGCCGAACAGGGAGAGCGCAGAGAAGAGAAATGAAGCAGAGAGCCAGAGAATGACCAGTGCGAATAGCGAGGCGGGAATCGCCGGATACATCCTGGCGGGGGGCGGAAGCACACGGTTTGGACGGGACAAGGCGCTTGCGGAGTTGGCCGGTCAGCCGATGCTGGGGCGAATGATGAGACTCTTGCGCGGCTTCACCAAGGAACCGAGAGTAGTTGCCATATCTGGGAAGTATGCGGAATTTGGAGCGCAACTTGTAAAGGACCAATGGCCTGGAGAGGGACCGCTTGGGGGGATCATCACGGCGCTCGAAGATGCCGCCAATGGTCGAGGGGACAGCGAATGGAATCTGATCGTGAGCTGTGACATGCCATTCCTCACGACGGAGTGGCTGGCTTTTCTTTGCGAGCGTGCGGCAAAAAGCAAAGCGCAAGTCGTCCTGCCTTACTCGGTACACGGGCCGGAACCGTTGTGCGCTTGCTACCGGACGGATGCGGCGGGGGCTCTGCGCTCGGTGTTCGAATCCGGCGTGCGCAAAGTAACGCAGGGGTTGCAACACGTGAGCACGGAAGTTCTTGACGAGGCGGACTGGAAACGATTTGATAGCGCAGGGCGATTGTTCTGGAACATGAACACGGCGGCGGATTACGAGGAAGCGCGGCGGATTCTGGAAGCGGAGCGTACGTGAGCGAAGGAAAGTCGGTCAACTACTTCGAGTTTCGCGACGTGTGCAAGAGTTTCGACGAGCGGCTGGTGCTCGATCACGTCAGCTTTTCGGTAAAGCGCGGCGAGACCTGCGTAATCATGGGGCGCAGCGGCGTGGGGAAGTCGGTCTCACTGAAGCACATTCTGGGTTTCCTGAAACCGGACTCGGGACAGATCCTCATCGATGGAGTGGACATTACCGATTTCAAAGAGCCGGACTTCGAAGAGGTGCGGCGCAAGGTGACGATGGTGTTTCAGTCCGGCGCGCTCTTCGATTCGCTCACGGTTGGAGAGAACATGGCCTTCCCGCTGGAAGGGCAGCCGGGCTTGACCGCCGACGACGTTGACGAATACGTAATGAACTTTGCCCAAATGCTGGAAGTGGACGAGGTCATGGACAAATTGCCCAGCGAACTCTCCACCGGGATGAAACGCGCCGTGGCCATCGGGCGCGCACTGGCACAGAATCCTGAGGCGATTCTCTTCGATGAACCGACGACTATGGTGGATCCGATCATGGCAGGCCACATGGGCGACTTAATCCTGCGCCTTAAGCAAACGTTTCAAAAAACATCCATCGTGGTGACGCACGACACGCATCTGGCGAAGAAGCTTGCCGACACACTTGTTTTCTTGCAGGAAGGCCGAGTGACCTGCTTTGGTCCATGGGCCGATTTCGAAAATTCAAACGATCCCTTTCTCAAGAATTTCCGCATGCAGGATGAATTGATCCCCGCGCTGGACGTGACTTTGTGAGTCCAGCCGCAAACGCCTCTTCCGATCCCATCAAGCAGCTGTCGAGGGAGATGGGATTCTGGGACGTCCTGTTGTTCAACATCGTGACGGTACTGGGTCCGCGCTGGATTGCGGCGGCGGCGCACAGCGGTACTTCCTCCATCAGCTTGTGGATCATCGCCGCCGTGTTTTTCTTTATTCCCTCGGCACTGGTGATCAACGAGCTCTCTTCACGATTCCCTTGTGAAGGCGGTTTGTACATCTGGACGAAAGAAGCCTTTGGTGATTTTCACGGATTCGTTGCGGGCTGGACTTACTGGATCTATACAGTTTTTTATTTTCCGGGTTTGCTGCTCGCCAGCGCGGCCATGAGCGCGTACATCATCGGCGAAGGCGGTGCGAGTCTGGAACACAACCGCCAGTTCCTTCTGCTTGTTTCTCTGGCATACCTGGTCGTAGCGGTCGCTTTGAACATCATCGGCCTGAACATTGGGAAATGGCTGCAGAACGCCGGGGGCGTCTCGACGTACGCTCCGCTGCTCATGCTCGTGGCCCTGGGAGGGTTTTTGGGGCTGCGGCACGGTTCGGTGACGCCTCTGACATGGACAAACGTTCTGCCTGTTTGGAATTGGGATACCGTGAATTTTTGGTCGCAGATCGCTTTTGCGTTTACCGGGCTCGAACTCGTCTCAGCCATGAGTCAGGAAGTGCGCGATCCGCAAAGGACGCTGCCTCGCGCCGCGTTTGCCGCGGGAGCGCTCATAGCGGCGATGTACGTCGTCGGGACGATGGCGGTAATGGCGCTGGTTCCCCCGGCCGATGTCTCCACGACAAGCGGCGTGTTTCATGCCATTACGGTGGGCTCGATCGCGCTGAAGATTGGTTTCTTGGGAATCATCGCGGCGCTGCTGGTCACCGTGGGAAATGCCGGGGGAGTGGGCAGCACCGTCGCCGGAATTGCGCGCGTTCCGTTTGTGGTAGGAATTGACCGCTACCTGCCCGAGGCATTCGGGAAAATCCATCCGCGGTGGAGGACCCCGTACATATCAATTATCGTGCAGGCTGTTGTTTCCGGCTTGATTCTATTCTTGAGCCAGATAAAAAGCCCGACGGTCCAAGCGGCTTACCAGTTTCTGATTGATGCCGCGATCATCCTGTACTTCATTCCGTTTTTGTACATGTTTGCTGCGGCAATAAAACTGTTTGGGCGAAGTGACCGCGCCGAGAACAAAAATGCCGTGCTGATTCCGGGAGGCCAAGCCGGCGTCTGGGTCATCAGCATTCTTGGATTTGTAACTGTCCTGATCGGAATTATTGTGTCGCTCGTGCCGCCAGGAGATTCTTCGGACAAGCTGGGATTCGAATTGAGGCTTGTCGGTGGAACTCTGGCTGCGATCGCACTGGGGCTCAGCTTGTACTGGCGCGGGGCTCGTGCGAAGAACGCTGAAAAGCTAAGCGTCTAAAAGCCTTCTTCGATGAGGCGCGCGACCGTGAGATGCGATTCGGGCTGCCGTGCGTAGTGTCCTGCCTGCAGATAGCGCTCCACATATTTTCCGAGAACATCGCCTTCGAGGTTGACGGCGTCGCCGGGCTTGCGGTCGCGAATGTTGGTGTGCTCATAGGTATAGGGGATGACGGCGACTTCGGCGATGTCATCTTGCCACCGCGCGATGGTCAGGCTGATACCGTCAATGGTGATCGACCCTTTTGGCACGACGTAGCGAGCGAACTCCGCCGGGACTTCCACACCGAACCACCAGTTTTCACCCTCGGCCGTTAGATGCGTCACGCGGCCAGTGGTGTCCACATGTCCGAGAACGAAGTGTCCGCCGAGTTCCTTACCCGCCGTGAGTGGTTGTTCCAGATTGACTCGCGCGCCTTGTGTAAGCGCCCCGCTTTTCGCGCCAAACGAAGTCTTGCGGATGGTTTCTCCCGATAGATCCGCGGAGAGCCGGCCGTTGCGGAGATCGATGATTGTCAAACAGCAGCCGTTTACGGCGATGCTGTTTGAAACAGCAAGCGATGGCGCGACGGAGGGCGCATGAATCGTGACACGTCCTCCATCGTCATTCAGGACGAGCGACTCTATCGTGCCGGCGTGTTCTATGATTCCAGTGAACATGGTGTTTTGATCGTTCTGGAATCCGAGTGTACAGTATTTCGCGCCCAAGATAGAAAGCTCTAGACTGGCTGGATCAAGCCAGCAGAGATAACGCCGGGGTCTCGCAATGAAGGCATGCTTGCTGCAAACGCCGACAGCGATTGAGAGGAATCCGCTGGAATATGCCGACACCGCGACACCTCAGCCGAAAAGCGGCCAAGTGCTTGTGCGCGTGCACGCTTGCGGCGTCTGCCGGACGGATTTGCACGTGATCGAAGGCGAATTGCCGGCGCGCAAGTCACCAGTGATTCCCGGGCACCAGGTTGTCGGCGTCATCGAGAAACGCGGGGAAGGCGCGATACGATTCGCCATCGGAGCGAGAGTAGGGGTTGCCTGGTTGCATCAAACGGATGGCACTTGCGAATACTGCCGCGCGGGCGCGGAAAATCTCTGCGACCATCCCAAGTTCACCGGTTATAGCGTGGACGGCGGCTACGCCGAATTCATTGTCGCTCCCGAGGATTTCGTTTATCCGATCCCGGAGGGATTCTCCGACGAGCAAGCGGCACCGTTACTTTGCGCGGGCATTATCGGGTTCCGGTCGCTGCGGCTCTCTGGAATCAAGGCGGGCGGATCCCTGGGCTTCTATGGCTTCGGCGCGGCGGCGCATGTGGCGATTCAAGTGGCGCGGCATTGGGGAGTGGACGTTTATGCCTCCACTCGCGATGCGCGTCACCAGAATTTGGCGCTGGAGTTGGGCGCGGTGTGGGCCGGAGGAACATTTGACGAGGCCCCCAAGAAACTCGACGCCGCCATCGTCTTCGCGCCAGCCGGAGAAATTGTTCCCGCTGCACTCAAGGCGCTGAAAAAAGGCGGGGTGCTGGTTCTTGGCGGAATCCACATGAGCCCGATCCCGTCGTTCAACTACGACTTACTTTATCAGGAGCGCGTGATTCGCAGCGTGGCGAACAATACGCGGAAGGATGGAGAAGACTTCTTGCGCGTGGCGGCCGAAATTCCGGTTCGAACGCGAGTTCAGAGCTTTCCGCTGCATGAAGCAAATCGCGCTCTCAATGCCCTCAAGAACGATGCTATCCCTGGGGCCGCGGTTCTTCGCGTTTCCGAATAGTTCCTAATACATCTAATTCTTGTAAACGTTTTGCAGATGAGCTTCGATGGCGATATCTGGGCCGAATTGCTGCGTGCGCACGCCCCGCATCGGGGGAAGACTGAGCTTTGGAGCAAGCGCTAGCGGAGCACGATTTTTTCCGGCGATTTTCGGCGCGTAAAAGAGAAAAAGTTTGTGGACCACGCCTGCGGCAAGAGCGGCGCCGTTCATCGTCGGCCCGGCTTCGAGTAAGACGCTCAGTATTTCACGGCGGCCGAGTTCCGCGAGGACTGAAGATAGGTCGATACGTCCATTTTTTGTTTTTGCGCGGATCACTTCGACGCCAGTGTCTTGCAGTTTACGTCCCTTGGCTGAATTGACCGGAACAGCAGTGACTACAAGGAGATCTTCGTCCGAGATTTTCACAATGCTGGATTTTGGCGACAGGCGTAGCTTCGAATCGAGCACCACGCGCAGGAGACGCTTGCGGCGCGGGAGACCGCTGCGATCGGTAAGCAGCGGATCGTCAGCAAGAATCGTGCCAATTCCGGTGAGCAACGCGTCGGATGCGTGACGCATGCGATGCACTTCTGCGCGGGACTCTTCCGACGTAATCCAATCGTGGCGTTTGCCGGAATTCTTACTGGTCGCTTTGCCGGAGCGGGGAAGTGCTAGCTGTCCGTCGAGCGTCAGCGCGGATTTTAGCGTGACGAATGGCTTTTTCGTTTTGATCCAGCACGCGAATGCCTCGTTGAGAGGGCGCGCCTCCTCTTCGCAAACGCCTGTGACAGTCTCGATGCCTGCCGCGCGGAGACGTTCGAACCCCCGGCCGGAGTTGACGGGATTCGGATCCTCCATCGCCGCGACGACGCGCTGAACGCCTGCTGCAATAATCGCCTCCGTGCAAGGCCCCGTGCGTCCGGCGTGATTGCAGGGTTCCAGCGTGACGTAGAGCGTTGCGCCGCGCGCTCTCTCGCGTGCCGTTTTCAGCGCGACGATTTCCGCATGGTCGCGCCATTCGTATTGGTGAAAACCTTCACCGACGATCTGGCCTTCCCGCACGACAACGCAACCCACCATGGGATTGGGGCTGGCGAGGCCGGCGCCCTTGCGGGCCAG
>WNFP01007817.1_pt1 | contig 10172 bp, 10 predicted proteins | sample 5400201 | NCBI WGS metagenome assembly WNFP01 (sample SAMN13153355, study PRJNA577476) | soil metagenome | isolation source: 115 cm saprolite under Madrone tree | place: USA:California | collected 2016-06-14
ACGGGCAAATCGGGGTTTATGCCTTCAGGAAATAACGAATGCCCGTCGGGTGAAAGCATTTCAGCCACGGCGAGGCGCAAAATTTTGCCGCCGGGCAACGGTAGATCCGAGTATTCGGCGGCGCGACCCGCAGTGGGTTGGCCGATGATTAGTGTCCTGTTGTAAAAGCGGAGCGCGGACGCGATCGCTTCGACAGCGCCACTAGTATCGCTATCGGTAAGGACCATTAGCAGGCCGCGAAATATCGGCTCACGGTCGGAACTAAATACGCGGTCTTGATGTCCTGCCGGTTTACTTACGGTGAAGATCGGTTTGCCCTTCGGGCAAAATCGTTTCGCGAAGTCCGCAGCCAACGACAAATCACTCGTCGCGGAACTGGCGCGAAGATCCACGATAAGATCATTCACTTTCTTTGCAGCAAAACCGCTCAAAGCTTTGTCCAGCGCCTGAAGATTGGCGTTGGTCAATGATCCCAATCGCACGTATCCGGTGCGTCCCGCAATCAGCTCACTGTAGAACGCGCCCGAGGCCGCGGCGGGGACGCCTTCTTTTTCTGCCAAAAGGGTAATCCCCCGAGGCAGCCGCGCCAACAAGCCCTGAACAGTCGCCCTATTCAACTCCGTGTCGGTGATCGCGTCCGGATCGGTAAAATTAGACTTCAGCAAGGTGATGAACGCCTGCAGATCAGCTGGGCCTAACGAGTCAACCAACTGTTCCGCAGTTGCCGTAGCCGAGGGGGAAGGCGTCGGCTGTGGAGGCGATTTTGGTCCAGTCTGCCCCGCGGATGTCGGTCCTGGCGATTGGGCGGCCAGATTCGCACCGAGAAGAAAGACAAGAAATATCGCCAGCAAAAATCGAGACATCACAATAATTCGGTCACGTTAGCCGCAACAGCATTCAGGGCAATGTCGCGACGGTAATGACGGTTTTCGAAATCAATACGCGACACGGCCTGATATGCGCGTGCACGTGCAGCTTCGAGAGTCAACCCAAGTGCAGTGACGGCGAGGACGCGGCCCCCAGCAGTTTTTACTTCGTCGCCGTCGCGCTTTGTCCCCGCATGGAAAATCTGCACGTCATCAAGCTTGGCTGCCTCGTCGAGACCTGAAATCGATTTTTCAGTTTCGTATTTGCCAGGATACCCGGCAGACGCGAGAACAACGGTAACCGCAGTGCGCGCGTCCCATTCAATCGCGCATCGCTCGATTGTTCCGTCAATCGTCGCCTCCAACAGCGGCAACAGGTCTGATTTCATTCGCGGCAAGAGCGCCTGCGTCTCGGGGTCCCCGAAGCGGCAATTAAACTCCAGCACGCGCGGTCCATCGTGGGTAATGATCAACCCAGGATAAAGAAGGCCCCGAAAGGTGACGCATTCTTGAAGCAGGCCGTGCAGCAGCGGTTCCATAATTTCGCTGTCGAACAGCGATTGCAACTTGCTATTCCAATTATTGGCAGGACTGAAGGCGCCCATCCCTCCCGTGTTGGGTCCTTGATCGCCATCCCAGGCGCGTTTGTGATCGCGAGCGGACTCGAGCAGAACATAATGTTTTCCGTCCAACAGTGCATGCATTGAGCATTCCGTGCCGTGCAAGAATTCCTCGATGACGATTCGCCGGCCGGCATCGCCAAAGCGGTGTTGATTCATCATCTCATCGATCGTCGCTTTCGCCGTGGCAGAATCCCTGGCGATGATGACGCCTTTGCCCAGCGCAAGCCCATCGGCCTTGATCACCACCGGAAATTTCACCTGCTCACAATAACGGAGCGCTTCATTGCTATTGGAAAAGGTGCGCGCTTCGGCAGTGGGGATTTTGCGTGCGCGCATTAATTCCTTTGCGAAAATTTTCGACGACTCGATCCGCGCTGCGGATTTGTCCGGACCAAACCCCGGCGCACAGAAAATCCGGTCGGCATGCGGCGATTGCCGCAGTTTCCATGCAAGAGCGTGTTCACGGCCCCCATTGCCAATAACGAGGATCTTCATCGGGTAAAGTAGCGTAACCGTCTCGGTTGCGCGGGAAATCGCAAGCCAGAGGCTCGCGCTACTCTTGTGCTCGTGATTCCGCTGGCAGAATCGGCAGCTCTAATTTCTCGGTATGGCGAACAATTGTTAGGCTGGCGCCGACGCCGATTTGTTCGCCAACCAAAATTTTGTGCAGATGGTGCACGCTGCCGATAGGCTGGTCATTGAATGCCACGATCAGATCGCCTTCGCGCACTCCGGCGCGTTCGGCAGGGCTATTCTTCTCAACCGAAACAACAAGGACACCGGTCTCAAGGGGTAGACCGTAAAACCGGACGATCCGTCGGTGAATCGGCACGTTCTGGCCGGCGACACCGATGTAGCTGCGCCGGATTTTTCCGTCTTTGATAAGCCAGCCGGCGACGAATTTCGCCGTGTTACTGGCGATGGCAAAACAGATGCCCTGCGCAGGCCGGATCATGGCGGTATTTATACCCACCACTTCACCAGCTGAATTGACCAGCGGTCCGCCGGAGTTACCGGGATTCAGCGCGGCGTCGGTTTGAATGATATTGTCGATCAAGCGACCAGATTGGGCGTGCATCGAGCGACCGAGCGCGCTGATCACCCCGGCAGTCACGCTCGCTTCAAATCCGAGCGGGTTTCCAATCGCGATCACCAGTTGGCCAACCCGCAAATTCTCGGAATTAGCCAATCGGACATGCGCGAGCTGCGACACGTCGATTCGAATGACGGCCAGGTCGGTGTCCGGATCGTCGCCCGTCAATTTGGCTGGACATTCGCGTCCATCAGGCAGGTTTACACTGATGGTCTTCGCATCGCGGACAACGTGGCTGTTAGTCAGAATAAATCCATCCGGCGTGATGACGAAGCCGGAGCCGTTCCCGCTGACTTCGCGCTCGCCACGTCGTGCCTGCACGCGCTGTGCTACCTCGATGTTAACTACCGCTGGTGCGACACGCGCAACCGCTCCAACCACCGTGCGCGAGTATGCATCGAGCAAATCCGAGTCGTCCGGTTGCATTTCGCCCCGAACGGACTGTGAAGCGCCAGTGTCCGTTTGATTGAGGAGAAAATCGATCGAACCAGCATTATTTTTCGGCGGAGCTGTGATGCTCATGGTTTAATTTCGGGCTACGAAACCAGCAGTCAACTACAGAGGATTTGCGACTATACGCACTATTTGGGGTGTTACCTTCCCGCTTGCACCTGCTAAGGTGTCGTTTTACACAGAAGCCATGCCAAAGGGTTCGTCTGTTCCTTCTGTACTCGACCCACGGTGTCCCTCACGGCTCGTGCTCGACCGCATTGCTGACAAATGGACTGCGCTCGTCATCCAGATTCTTGCCGGCGGCACGATGCGGTATGCCGCGCTTCAGCGCGAGATCGGCGGAATCTCGCAGAAAATGCTTACCCAGACGCTGCGCAGCCTGGAGCGCGACGGTCTTGTGCACCGCACTGTTCATCCTGTCGTGCCGCCGAAAGTGGAATATTCGCTTACGAAGTTGGGGCGTACCTTGATTGAGCCGTTGCAGGGGCTTTGCCGGTGGTCGGAAAAACATCTGGCGGAGCTTCAGGCGAACCGCTCGCGAGCCAAGGCCAAGGCTATAGCCGCGGCCGTTGACCGCGGTTGATGAGATCATTCTCGCCGGAGAACACCGAGGTCACCGACCCGCCTACAGCAACCGATCTGACATGCACCAGGCAGAAATCATTGTTCTTTTGCTCGCAGCCGTCGCGGCTCTGGCCGTGTTGGCGCACAAGATTGCGCTGCCGTACCCGATCGTGCTCGTTCTTGGCGGGCTTGCTTTGAGTTTCGTGCCGGGGTTGCCGGAGGTCAGACTGAATCCCGACGTAGTGTTCTACTTTGTTCTGCCAGCGCTGATTTATCCAGCCGCGTTGTTCACATCGTGGCGTGATTTTCGGCGGAATCTGCGACCGATACTTCTGCTGGCGATCGGCTTGGTGCTTGCGACAACATTGGCAGTCGCCGGGATCGCGCATTCCATCGTGCCGGCGCTGCCCTTGGCCGCTGCGTTTGCACTCGGCGCGATTGTTTCGCCGCCAGATGCGGTCGCGGTGGCCACGATTATCCGCCGGCTTGGCGTCCCGCATCGCATCCAGGTAATCCTCGAGGGCGAGAGCCTGGTGAATGATGCTACCGCGCTGGTCGCCCTACAGTTTGCGGTCGCCGCACTCGTAACCGGGACTTTCTCGCCAGCGTACGCGACGTCGCGTTTTCTCTGGGCTGCTGCTGCCGGTATCGGAATTGGATTGCTTGTCGGCGTGGCGATGCGTTGGGTGCAGAGCCATCTGGACGATCCACCGGTCCAGATCACAATCTCGCTGCTCACTCCTTTCATCGCGTACTTGACGGCTGAACACCTGCACGCCTCTGGTGTTTTGGCGACAGTCGCTGCCGGCATTTTCCTTGGATGGCACTCGCCGCTCATGATCACTGCCCGAACACGCCTGCAAGCTTACGCATTTTGGGAAACGATCGTTTTCCTCCTTAACGGGTTCGTTTTTATCGTCATTGGCCTGCAACTTCCAGGTATCCTGCGCGCGTGGAATCGCGAATCGCTAACAGGCGCGATTCTCAGTGCAAGCATCATCTGTACGGCCGTGATTTTAGTTCGTTTTATGTGGGTTACGCCCGCCGCCTATCTGTCACGTCTGATCAAAAGCGAACGACGTCGGCGCGACGCGATTCAATCATGGCAGCACATTGCCATCGTCGGTTGGACCGGCATGCGCGGCGTGGTCTCACTTGCGGCAGCATTTGCACTGCCGCTGGCGTTACCCAATGGCCGGCCGTTTCCGGGACGCGATTACATTTTGTTTGTCGCTTTCTCAGTGATCCTGGTCACGCTCGTGTTACAAGGCCTCACGTTACCGCTGTTGATTCGGAAGTTCGGCATTCCACACGATGCAGAAACGGATGACGAAGAGCGGTTGGCGAGATTGGAAGCAAACAAGGCCGCGCTTGAATGGATCGAGAAGGCGCGTGCCAACGGCGACTTTCCCCCCGACGCGGTAGATCGTCTGCGCGCTGAATACGACGAACGGATCGAGCAATTGGAAATATGCGCGGACAATCCCGACGATTGCCGGGGCGAAATCGCCACACCGCGGTATCAGCGTTTGCAGCACCAGGCGCTGCGCGTGGAGCGAAAGACCATTATTCGTTTGCGAAATGAGCGCGTGATTAACGATGACGCATTGCGGCGCATCCAGCGCGATCTCGATCTGGCAGAGGCACGCCTGACCGGAGGATAGGACGAAATGGAGTGCTGGGCTATTGGACGCGTCAGCTTATCCAATCGCACCAGAAAAAGAGATCGATGCTGTCGTCCACCATGTCCCACAAGAATAGCAGTAATGAAAAACCATAGCGGGCCGGCCAGGTTTTCGCGCGTTCGCCAAGCTCCAAGGCACATGCTTTAAGTTCCTGTTCGAAAAACCGAGCCATTCGGTCGCGCACGTTTGCGGTCAACCGGAGTTTGTCGCGGCCTGCATCGCTATTCTCGTGCGGCTTTGTTCCGCCGCTTGGCTTGTTTGGATCACCGCCCAGAAACAGCAGAATCGAACGACGCAATTCGGTGGGATTTTCTTTGAGATCGTCGAAGAAATAGACGCGAAACTGCTCCGGACTGACGTACCGCTTCCAGCGCGCGACGGTTTTACTAGGGTGGGACCGGACCAGCACACCCGGATTGAGCAAGTTCTGAATCACTTCCTCAGCATCGGTCGCATCGAACGGGCTGATCATCCCAAGGCGAACGCCCATGGATAATTGAGACCAGGCTCTCTCGACCGGATCGCGCGCCAGAAAAACGACCTTCAAATTAGGGAAGCGATCGACGACTCGCTCGATGATTTCATCACTCAGAGTCGAGTACGCGGGCGAAATGTCCCCCGAGAGAAGCGTCCCTTTGTGACAGAACAATCGACCGTAACTGTCCAGGTCGAGATAAAAGCGTCCCCTCAGGTCCTCCATACTCTCTAGAAACGAAGCGTCGCGTTCGTCTCCGTTACGTGGCGGATGAAATTGCTTCGTTTTGTTCAACTGATCGAAGTAATGCAATTCCTTCACTGGAGGCATCCAGAAATCGGGATGTCGCTCCAGTTGCCGATAAAGCCAGGAGGTGCCGGCTTTCTGCGCGCCTACGCACAAGAAATCGGGGCATGCGTCACCGGTGAAGCCGTTAAGCCTCTCGCTGTGGCAATCGTCCCCATTACGATGATTGCCGTTCCGGGATTTGAATGGCCACATCAAACGCATGGCGCATTATTCTTCATTCGCGCTTTAAAAAGCAAGCTGGGAATGGCGGGTTGCAGCGAAGTTCGGTAGAGGTGAAAATCGCCAATGGAAAGGGCGGTTGGTCACCGGATTTTTCTTCTGTCGCCCGCGTATGCCGGAGGCGAACGAGCGCGAATGATTTTGCGCGAGCAGGCGCAGTTTCCGCTCGCGCGAAGATTGCGCGGCAAAAGCGGCGCGCCCATCGCGGACGTATTCACTTTTTTGAGCGGGCTCTATTTTCGCGGAAAAATTGCTTACGCCACGGCGTTTGCGCGACCAGCGCGTGGAACTCCAGGTGTGCTTGTCATTACGCCAACACGCGGCCTGATCGATGCGCGAACACGAATTCGTCTCGATGATCTGCGCGAATTTGCAGAGGTGGATATTCACGAGAGCGATCCGCGCTACCGGCTGCCGATCGAGCGCGACGCGCGGCGTCTCGCGACCAAACTGGCCGCACAAAGCGAAGTGGTTCTTCTCGGCAGCATCGCCACCGGCAAGTACGTTGAAATCTTGCTGACAACTTTCGGCGACCGGCTGCGATTTCCGGCGGCATTTGTCGGCCGCGGCGATATGAGCCGTGGCGGACTCATGTTGCGTTGTGCCGTGGATGGTCAGGAACTTTCATACGTCCCTGTGGCAGGCGCGATTGTGAATGGGAAACGGCCGCCGAAACTCGCTCCGCGCAGATACGCTGCTGGATTGCGATAGATGGTCGCCATTCATAAACGCGAACGCACAACGGCGACACGAGCACAACCTGTCAGGGTATTTCGGAGAGCCACGAAAGCTTTCAGGCATCGATCAAGCGCCAAGGGCGCGAGGCGTTGTCACGCAGCCTAGGCCCATTGCTGAAGATGCTTCGGCAGAGGCTGGATGCTGCAAAGTGACGCTTTCCAGCTATCCTGTTTATCGTGGTCGATTTGTTTGTTCTTCAAAATCGACACCACGCAGGTACGCTGCCATTAGGGAGGATGACAGTCGCATCGGCTAGACTGCACGAAACGCCACAAGAATTTTTTAACTCTCGTCTGACTTCCTGCCGAACCAGCGTCGCTTTTTCGGCTTCGGTTCTTCCGCCGGTGGTCCAGCGGGTTTTTCCTCTTTCGGAGCCGGAGCTTCAGCCTTCGGCTCTTCCCGTTTGGACTGTTCGGCTTCAGGCTTTTTCGGCTCGGCCTCTTTGCGTTTCGCTTTCTTTTCTTTCCCGGGCTTTTCCTCCGCGACCTCCTCCGCGTCCACCCATTCGATGAACGCCATGGGCGCAGAATCGCTTTTGCGCGCGCCGAGTTTGACGATGCGCGTGTAGCCGCCATTGCGTTCGGCTGATCGCTGCGCGATATCGTCGAACAATTTTTTCACTGAGCTTTTCTGCCGCAGCACGGCCAGCGCCGTCCGGCGCGAGTGGATCGAGCCGTTCTTACCGAGGGTCACCATTCGCTCGGCGAGAGGACGAACTGCTTTGGCCTTGGCCAGCGTCGTTGTGATTCGCTGATGTTGAATTAAAGCGCAGACCTGATTGGCGAGTAACGCCCGGCGATGCTCAGCGGTTCGCCCCAGCTTGATCGTCTTTTTTTGATGTCTCATACGCAGCGAAACGCGACATTCGCACAGACGTTTATTCTTTGCCAGCGGGGGCAGCGTTCGGCACAGCGCCGTCGGTGGCCACAGGCAAATCAATCAGACCCGGCTCGAACTTCATTCCAAGGCTCAACCCAAGCTGTTGCAGTTTGTCCTTGATCTCGTTAAGCGATTTCTTGCCGAAGTTCCGATACTTCAGCATTTCGGCCTCGGTCTTTTGGGCAAGCTGCCCGACAGTGGTGATGTTTGCATTGTTCAAGCAATTGGCTGCGCGCACGCTCAGCTCTATCTCGTTTACGCTCATGTTGAGCAGCTTCTTCAGCTTGATGTTTTCTTCGCTCACGCCGGCTGGCGTCTGGTCAAATTCGATTACTTCCTCGTTGTAATGCACAAAGACGTCGAGGTGATGCCGCAAAATGGCGGATGCCTGGAGCAACGCCTCATCCGGCGTCAAGCGCCCATCGGTCCAGACTTCCAGGATCAGTTTGTCGTAATCGGTGCGTTGACCGACTCGAGTGTTTTCCACCGCATACTTCACGCGCGTCACGGGCGAAAAGAGGGAGTCGATGGGGATGAGCCCGATCGGTTGATCGGGGCGTTTGTTTTCCTCGCCGGTAGAAAATCCGCGACCTACGCGCACCTCGAGCTCGGCGTCGAATTTGTGCTTTCGATCCAGGGTGCAAATCAACTGCTTCGGGTTCAGCACATCAAAACCCTGAATGGTCTGAATGTCCCCGGCAGTGACTTCGCCTTCTTTGTTTATGGTGAGTGACAGTTTCTTTGGCTCATGGTCCTGACCGTCCACTTTGAATTTCACTTTCTTAAGATTGAGAACGATGTCGGTTACGTCCTCAACGACCCCGGGCAATGTGGCGAACTCGTGCTGCGCACCCTGAATTTTTATTGCGGTGATCGCTGCGCCTTCGAGCGACGAAAGCAGGACACGTCGGAGACAGTTCCCAACGGTGTGGCCGTAGCCGGCTTCGAACGGCTCGGCTATGAACTTTGCATAGGTATCTGTGGCTGTGCTCTCATCTTTCGTGAGAGTCTTCGGCATTTCAAAACGACCGTAACGGATTGGCATATATTAATTTCAGATCGGCGATTGCCGGTTTGCGATTTGAAACGAGAAAGACGCCTTGGCGACTCCCTTACAATCGAAAATCTACAATCTTAAATCTGGCAATTCCTTTCGCCGGGTTCCCCCTGGCGAGTGCGGCTTCACATCCAGCGATGGAGACCCAGGGACCAACGGCGTAATTTCAAAAACTCGCTGCGGAGCTTGGAATAAAGCCTAAATCCGCAATTTTGCAAGGGGCGATAGACGGTAGAGCGCGACCGCCGGGCGCGCCGTTTCCGATGGAAGGACGGCCCGGCGGCCGTCCCTACCAGTCAATCTTGGGCGATTTCATTCGGCAGTTCATTTTTATCTGTCGAACTCTTAGGAAAATGCCTGGCCAGCACGCTCCCAATCTCCTGAATCGCTTCGACCAACGCGTGACTGAACTTCTCGGTTTGAAAATGCGCGCGCATTCTTTCTACAACGCTTTGCCAGAATTGTTCGCCGCATTTCTCATGAATCGCTTGATCGCCAACAACGGCGAATTGATATACACGCGGCGCCACGAAGATCAGCACCGCGTTGCGCTCGCGCGTCTTGTGCATATCGAGCCGATGAAACTTCTTCTGCGCCGCAAGAAGGGGATCAGTCTTCAACTTGCCGCGCTGGATCACAACGCGAATCTCACCGGAAGTTTTCGATTCCGCTTCGCGAATCGATTCGACGATCTGGTCGTGCTCAAGCTTACTGAGGAATTCCCGCGTTCGCATTTGTCACCAGCTCGATCCCGCGCCGCCTCCTCCGAAACTTCCGCCGCCACCACTGAACCCGCTAAAGCTGCCGCTGTCGCCACCGCCGCCACCGGACGACCAGCCGCCGCCGCTCGGGATAAACACCGGACCGCCACCTCGCGATGAATAGCTGTAGCCCCCAAGTTTTCGGATCACCCGGGAAATGATGATCAGCACGATGACGAAGATGATGAACGGAAGAACACCGGAAAATCCTCCGCCGCTGTGCCGTTCCGCCACAGTTTTTCCGGATCCTTTGTACTCGCCCCGGATGGCCTTGCAGATCAGGTCGATCCCGGTGGCAAGACCAGCTTCATAATTGCCGGCCCGGAACAGGGGCTTGATATGGCGTTCCGTGATATCGAATGTCGTCGCATCGGGTAGCGCGCCTTCCAAGCCGTAGCCCACTTGAATGAACATCTTGCGGTCCTGGATGAAGACAAAGAGAACTACTCC
>WNFP01012666.1_pt1 | contig 10172 bp, 10 predicted proteins | sample 5400201 | NCBI WGS metagenome assembly WNFP01 (sample SAMN13153355, study PRJNA577476) | soil metagenome | isolation source: 115 cm saprolite under Madrone tree | place: USA:California | collected 2016-06-14
GTGCTGGGAGGGGCCAAGCCCATGATCGAGGCGGGGGTGCTCGACAATCCCCGCGTGGAGCAGATCTACGGTCTCCACCTCACAACCACCGCCCCCGCGGGATATGTGACGGCGCGGCCGGGCCCGGCCATGGCCTCGGCCGACGGCTTCACCGTGGAGGTGCGTGGACGCGGCGGCCACGGCGCGATGCCTCATCTCTCCGTCGATCCCATCACCGCCGCCGCCAATATCCTCCTCGGCATGCAAAATCTCGTGTCGCGCGAAGTCCCCGCGCAGAAGACCGCCGTCCTCACCATCGGGCAGCTGGTCTCGGGGACCAAGTCCAACATCATTCCGGATCGCGCGCTCATGACGGGAACGCTGCGCGCCTTCGACGAGGGCGTACGCCGGCAGGTCCTGAGCCGTCTCCAGGACTACGTCTCCCACATCGGCCAGGCCTACCGGACGGAGGCGAGCCTCAAGGTCGACCTCGGGTCCTGTCCCACCGTGGTCAACCACCAGGCCGAGACGGACTTCATGATGCGCGCGGCGGCGCTCGAGATCGGCGAAGACGCGGTGGGCGAAGGCAAACTGGTCATGGCCAGCGACGATATGAGCCTTTTTCTCCAGGCCCGGCCCGGCTGCTATTTCCGGGTCGGGATCGGCCAGCCCGATGGCCGCCCTCGCCCGCACCACGCCCCCGAGTTCGAGATGAACGAGGCGGGCCTGCCCCCGGGCCTCCGCGTCGCCCTCGGCGTAATGATCAGAGCCCTCGCCAGCTAGGACGGTCAGGCGGTCGAGAAGGGCCCAGCTGCGAGGCGGCGGCCGGGGGTCGTACGCGAGGCGTACTCTCTGACGAGCATGTCGCGCGGCGGAATCTCCCCGCGCCAGTAGCGCTCGGACAAATCGAGGATGTCGCGAGCCGCCGCCCCCGCCCCATTGACAGGAGGGAGGATTCGGGGATAATCGGGCAACCTCGCAGCCCGCGAGCGCGCCTCGTCCTTGTCGCAGCGCAGCGGAGGACAGACCATGACCCGCTCCCGAGCGTACGCCGTCGCCCTTGTGGCCGCCGTGGCGATTGCCGCGACCACGCAGGCGGCGGCTCAGCCTCCGACCGGCACGGCGCCGACCGGCCAGTTGACCTGGGGCGTTCACACCACGCTGGCGCCGACCTGGTTCGATCCGGCCGAGACGTCGGGCATCATCACGCCTTTCATGGTGCTCTATGCGCTCCACGACGCCCTCGTGAAGCCCATGCCGGGCAATGCCATGACGCCTTCCCTCGCCGAGTCGTGGAGCGCGTCCAAGGACGGGCTCAGCTATGAGTTCGTCCTTCGCAAGGGCGTCAAGTTCCACAACGGCGACGTCATGACGGCGGAGGACGTCAAGTTCTCCTTCGAGCGCTACCGGGGTGCCTCCTCCACGGACCTCAAGGCCAAGGTGGCGCGCGTGGAGGTGCTGGACCCCCACCGCGTCCGCTTCACCCTCAAGCGACCGTGGCCGGACTTCATGACCTTCTACGCGACGCCGGCCACGGGCGCCGCCTGGATCGTGCCGAAGAAGTACGTGGAGAAGGTAGGGGAGGACGGCTTCAAGAAGGCGCCCGTGGGCGCGGGGCCGTACCGTTTCGTCTCGTTCAAGCCGGGCGTGGAGCTCACGCTCGAGGCCTTCGACGGGTACTGGCGCAAGACGCCGACCGTCAAGACGCTGCTCTTCCGCGTGATCCCCGACGAATCGACCCGGCTTGCCGCCTTGAAGCGGGGCGAGGTGGACATCGCCTATAGCATCACGGGGCCGCTGGCCGAGGAGCTCAAGCGCACACCGGGCTTGACGTTGACGCCCACCTTCTTTCCGTTCACCATCTGGATCGTGTTCACCGAGCAGTGGGATCCCAAGTCGCCCTGGCACGACAGGCGCGTGAGGCTGGCGGCGAACCTCGCCATCGACCGCCAGAGCATCAACCAGGCCGCGTATCTCGGCTACTCCAAGCTCGCGTACAGCTTCGTTCCCCAGGGCATGGAGTACTTCTGGGCGCCGCCGCCCTATCCCTATGACCCCAAGCGCGCGAAACAACTCCTGGCCGAGGCCGGCTACCCCAACGGTTTTGATGCGGCCGACTTCTCGGCCGAGGCGGTGTACGGCGCCGCCATCGGTGAGCCGGTGGTCAATTATCTGCAGGCCGTCGGCATCCGCCTCAAGCTGCGCCTGCTGGAGCGCGCGGCCTTTTACCAGGAGCTGGGCGAGAAGAAGCTCCGCCCCGTCGTCCAGAACGGCAGCGGGGCGCCGGGCAATGCCCCCACGCGCATCGAGGTCAACGCGGTCACCGGTGGGCGCTACGCGTACGGCGCCTACCCCGACATCGACGGGCTCTTCTCTGAGCAGGCGAACGAGATGAACCCGCGCGTGAGGCAGCAGCTCCTGTTCAAGATCCAGGAGATGATCCACGAGCGCGTCATGTTCGGGCCGGTGATCGAGCCCGCTTTCCTCAACGGCGTCGGGCCGCGTCCGGCAGTCAGCGGCCTGGGTCTCATCAAGAATCACGCCTACTCGGCGCCCTACGAAGACCTCAAGCTCAAGCCACGGCCATGAAGCGTTTCATCCTCAAGCGGCTGGGCTACGCGGTGCTCTCGCTCCTGCTGCTCTCGCTGATGATCTTCCTGTTCGTCCGGCTGATGGGTGACCCCGCCGTGCTCTTGGTGGAGCCGGGAGCGAGCAAGGCCGACCTGCAGGCGATCCACGCCCAACTCGGTCTCGACCAGCCGATCTGGGTCCAGTACGGCAAGTTCATGTCGAGCCTGGTGCGCGGGGATCTCGGGCAATCGTTCTACTACCGCACGCCGGTTCTCGAGCTGTACCTCTCCCGGCTGCCGTACTCGCTCCTGCTCGCGGTCGCCGCCATGGCGTTCTCGCTCCTGGTCGGGATCCCGAGCGGCATCCTGGCCGCCGTGCGGGTGAATCAATGGTGGGACAACGCCGGGAAGATCTTCTCGCTGCTCGGGCTGTCGCTACCGTCCTTCTGGGTCGGCCTGGTCATGATCCTGTTTTTCTCGGTATACCTCGGCTGGCTGCCGTCTTCCGGCTCGGGCACGGCGCTGCACGTCGTCATGCCGGCCTTCGCCCTCGGCTGGTACTTCGCCGCGGCGCACATGCGGCTCACCCGCTCCTCCATGCTCGAGGTGCTGGGGTCCGAGTACGTCAAGCTCGCCCGGCTCAAGGGGCTATCCGAGGCGCTCGTCATCGGCAAGCACGCCTTCAAGAACGCCCTCATCCCCGTGCTGACGCTGGCCGGCATCAACCTGGTCATCATGGTCAACGTGGCGGTCGTCGTGGAAACGGTCTTCGCGTGGCCGGGGGTCGGCCGGCTGCTGTACGAGGGCATTGCCTTCCGGGACTTCCCCGTGGTCCAGGCCACCGTCCTCATCGGCGGGGCGATGATCGTGATCGTCAACTTCCTCGTGGACCGCCATGAATGGCAGCCGAGCCGCTTCGCTGACCGTCGCGTGGCGCTTTGCCGCGCTCCACATCGAAGGCTTTCCCTGGATTCCCTCGGCCATCCTCTGCACCATCGCGCTGGTGGCAATCTTCGCCAACGTGCTGGCCCCTTACAACCCCGAGATCGGCGTGCTCGGCGACCGCTTCCGTCCTCCGGCGTGGCAGTACGGCGGCAGCGAGGCTCATCTGCTCGGTACCGATCATGTCGGGCGCGACGTGCTGTCGCGCCTCATCTTCGGCACCCGCGTCTCCGTGGTCGTGGGCTTCACCGCCGTCATCGTGGCCGGCCTCCTCGGCACCACGCTGGGCATCCTGTCCGGCTACCTCGGCGGCTGGGTGGATCAGGTGATCATGCGCGTCACGGACACCTGGCTGGCGATACCGGCGCTGACCTACGCGATCTTCCTCGCCGCGGTGGTGGGTCCCAGCCAGTGGAACATCGTCATCATCCTGGCCCTCGTTTACTGGACGCGCTATGCTCGCGTCATCCGCGGCGAGGTTCTCTCGCTCCGGGAGCGCGACTTCGTGCGCCTTGCCATCGTCGCGGGATGCTCGAAGAAGACGATCATGCGGCGTCACATCCTGCCCAATGTGCTGAATTCCGCCATCGTGCTCGGCACCCTCATGCTGGGCGTCGTCGTCGTTACCGAAGCGGCGCTGTCTTTCCTCGGTGTCGGCGTGCCGCCGCCCAAGCCCGCCTGGGGGCTCATGCTGGCCGACGGCAAGAAGGGGCTCATGGCCGGCTACTGGTGGCTGACCGTCCTGCCGGGGCTCTGCATCATGCTTATGGTGCTCTCCGCTAATCTCTTGGGCGACTGGCTCCGCGTCAAGCTCGATCCGCAGCTCCGCCAATTGTGAGCGCGCTCCTCGAGGTGTCCGGGCTGTCGACCCAGTACGTGGGCGCGCGCGGCACCCGTGTGACGCGCGCGGTGGACGACGTCTCTTTCACCCTCGAGGCGGGCCGGACGCTCGGGATCGTGGGGGAGTCGGGCTCGGGCAAGACCACGCTGGCCCTCACCCTGATGCGGCTCCTGCCCCCGGCGGCGCGAATCGCCGCGGGCTCCGTGCGCTTCGAAGGGGAGGATCTGCTGTCGAAGTCCGAGGCCCAGATGCGCGCCATTCGCGGCAAGCGCATGGCCATGATCCTCCAGGATCCCATGGCCTCGCTCAACCCGCTCTTCACGGTGGGCGATCAGATCGCCGAGACGCTGCGGGCGCATGAAACGACAACGAGGCGCGCCGCCTGGGGGCGGGCCCGGGGGCTGCTCGCGGCCGTGAATATCGCGGCGCCGGAGCGGCGGGTGGGCGAGTACCCGCACGAGCTGTCGGGCGGGATGCGCCAGCGTGTGGTCGGCGCCATCGCCATCTCCTGCGGGCCCCGGCTCCTCATCGCCGACGAGCCGACTACGAGTCTCGACGTGACGATACAGGCGCAGTATCTCAAGCTGCTGGGGGACATCCAGCGTGAGCATGGGCTCGCCATGATCTTCATCACCCACAACCTCGGCATCGTGGCGCGGATGTGCGATCAGGTCGCGGTCATGTACGGCGGCCGCCTGGTCGAGGCGGGCCCGGTGCGCACCATCTTCAGTGAGCCGGCCCATCCCTATACGCGTGCGTTGATCGAATCCATTCCGAAGTTCGGCGATGCCACGGAGCGCCTCATGGCCATCGAGGGCCAGCCGCCTGATCCCTCTGCGCTGCCTCCGGGCTGCGCCTTTCATCCGCGCTGCCCGCTGGTGGTGGACCGCTGCCGCGCCGAGGCCCCACCGGAAAGCCGCGTGACCGCACAACACCGCACGCGTTGCTGGATGGCTGCTCCGGCTCCCGCCGGCGCCCTCAAAGGATGACGCCGCTCCTCGAGGCCCGCGGCCTCACCAAGCACTTTGCCGTGGGCCGCGGGCTTCTGGGACGCGGCGGCGGCGTGGTGCGTGCCGTGGACGACATCGGCTTCACCATCGAACCGGGCCGCACCCTGGGCGTGGTCGGGGAGAGCGGCTGCGGCAAGACCACTACGGCCAAGCTCGTGCTACGGCTCGAGAAGCCGACGGCGGGGCAGATTCTCTTCGAGAACGAGGATGTGGCGGGGCTCGAAGGCGACGATCTGCGCCGGTACCGGAAAAGTGTCCAGGCGGTGTTCCAGGACCCGTACGCCTCGCTCAACCCTCGGATGCGAGTGGACGCCATCATCGCCGAGCCGCTCATTACGCACGAGCGCCTCGATGCCCCGGCCGTCGCCGCACGCGTCGCGGGGCTCCTCGACGTGGTTGGGCTGCCCGCGCGGTCGCGGGACCTCTTTCCCCACGAGTTCTCGGGCGGCCAACGCCAGCGCATCGCCATCGCCCGCGCGCTGGCGCTCTCGCCGCGCCTGGTCGTCCTTGACGAGCCGGTGTCGGCCCTCGACGTCTCGATACGCGCGCAGATCCTGAACCTCCTGCGCGACCTCCAGCGGGAGCTAGGGCTCGCCTACCTCTTCATCGCCCACGATCTGGCGGCCGTGGCCCACATGAGCCACGTGATCGCCGTCATGTACCTCGGCCGCATCGTCGAGATCGGCGACGCGGCGCAGGTGGCGTTGGCCCCTCAGCATCCCTATACGCAGGCGCTCTTCGCGGCGGCGCTGCCCGCGCACCCGGATGAGCGGCGTGAGGACGTCGTGCTGGCGGGGGAAGTGCCGAGCCCGCTGAACCCGCCCACGGGCTGCCGCTTCCACCCGCGCTGCCCGAAGGTGATGGCCCACTGCTCAGAGCATGAGCCCAAGCTCAAGCTCACCGGAGGACGAGAGGTCGCCTGCCACCTCTACTAGCTTGACCCGCGTCCCGAGCCCCGCTCGCGCAACCGGACGGTTGGCGTCGGGGGTGGGGGGTGCGCTCCCCAGACCCGTATCTTCTGCGTATAGTCGAAGTCGCAAACGCAAATCTCGTGGCGGGCCAGAGACTCCACAACGGAATGCCACTCAGCGTGGTCTGGGGAGCGCACCCCCCACCCCCGACGAGAGGCCCCGTCCGCCTCGCGCTCTGTACGCTCGTGAAGGGTGCAGGCTAGCCTTGACAGCCCGCCGCCCTGAGACGAGTATCGTGTCCGTTTGCTGCACACGGCCCGCCCAGAGAGGAGATGCGCGCTTCCCATGGACCTGGAGCTGAAGGACAAGGTGGCCATTGTCGGCGGAGGGAGCAAGGGCCTGGGGCGGGCCTGTGCCGATGTGCTGGCGGAAGAAGGCGCCAAGGTCGCCGTATGCAGCCGGACGCAGTCGGAGCTCGAGCGCGCCGCCCAGGCGATTCGTGACTCGACCGGCGCCGAAGTCCTGGCTCTGGCCGGGGATCTCGACAAGCCCGAGACGGCCCGGGACCTGGTCGCCGCCACCGTGGAGCGGTTCGGTCGTCTCGACATCCTCGTCAACAACTCCGGGGGCCCACCGCTGGCCCGTGCCCTGAGCGCCACGGAAGAGCAGTGGGCGACGGCGGTGCAGCGGTCCCTGATCTTTTTCGCGCGCATGTCGCGGGAAGCGGTGCCCCACATGAAGCGGCAGGGCGGTGGTCGCATCATCAATGTCCTCGCGAGCACGGTGTATCAGCCCATTCCCAACCTCGCCCTGTCGGGCGCCACCCGCATGGGCGTGGTGGCCTTCGCCAAGAGCCTCGCCGACGAGGTGGGACGTGACGGCATTCGCGTGAACAACGTGTGCCCCGGCTCGATCCTGACCGAGCGCATGCTGTCGAACGTGACGGCCCGCGCCAAGGAGCTCGGCATACCGGTGGAAGATGCGCTGGCCCAGCGAGCCACGGAGACCGCGGTGGGACGCATCGGGGATCCGAGGGACATGGCGTATCTCGTAGCGTTTCTCGCTTCCGGCAAGGCCTCCTATATCACGGGGACGACCATCCTCGTCGATGGCGGTCTCGTGCGCTCGGTCCTCTAGCCAATGGCCCGGATCACGGACGTCGAGGCGGCCCTCGAGAGAGAAGCGGAGTGGCTGCACCGCTTCGCCGCGCATGTGATGGAGCACACCGTCCAGTGCGAGAAGACACTGGGGGCGCTCCGCGGGCAGAGGACAGAAGGACGGCGAATCGTGCGACGGCTGACCGGGCTCCTTGACGAAATCGAGGGCCACGGAGGGCGCGCGGAGGCGCGCGAGATCGAGCAGCGGCTCCTGGAGCGCGCCGGCTCGATGGCCGCGGCCTGATCGTCCCGCCCCATGCCGGCGCGCACGGGCACGGAGTTCCTCGACGGGCTCAAGGACGAACGCCAGATCTGGGTCGGCGCGGACCGGGTACGCGATGTCGCGGCGCATCCGGCCTTCGCGGGCGCCGCGCGCTCGATGGCGGCCCTGTTCGACCTGCAGCACGAGGCCGCCGCGGTCTGTCTCATGCCGGATCCCGGGACGGGGGAGCCGATCAGTGTCAGCCATATCATTCCGCGCTCCCGCGGCGACCTCGAGCGGCGGCACGCCTGCCTCGAGCGCTTGGCGGAGTTCAGCGTGGGCATCATGGGCCGCACGCCCGACTATCTCAACGTGACGCTGGCCGGGTTCGCGGGACGGGCCGACGAGTGGGGAGCCCACGGCAATGATCACGGGGCGGAGAACCTGGTCGCCTTCCAGAAGGAGGCGGCGCGACGCGATCTCTCGCTCACCCATACCATCGTCCAGCCCACCATCGACAAGTCCCGCGGCGACGTGCCGGGCCCCGGCGACGAGGTCGCCCTCCACAAGGTGGGGGATACCGCCCACAGCATCGTGGTGCGCGGCGCGCGCGTCCTCGCCACCCTCGCGCCCTTCTCCGACGAGCTGTTCGTGTATCCGGGAGCTCCTCTGGCGCCGGGCACCGACGCCTACGCCCTCGCCTTCTCCATCCCCATGGCCACGCCAGGCCTCAAGTTCGTCTGTCGGGACAGCTACAGCGTGGCCGGCAACGTCTTCGATCATCCGCTGTCGAGCCGCTTCGACGAGCAGGACGCCTTCGTGATCTTCGACGATGTGGAGGTGCCGCGGGAGCGTGTCTTCATCGACGCCAATACGGCCGTCTACAACAGCGTGATGACCACGGGCTGGATGCCGAACATCATGCAGCAAACCTCCATCCGCGCCCAGACGAAGCTCGAGTTCGCGTGGGGGCTGGCCACCCAGATGGCGGAGGCGATCAACGCGGGGTCGGGCACGGGAGCGGAGATGCTCGGAGAGATCTGGAGCTATGCGGAGATGACGCGGGCGGGCGTGCACTCCGCCGAGCAGGAGGCCTCCGACTGGGGCCACGGCGTGTGGTTTCCCGACGGCCGGCCCTTCCGCGCCCTGCGCGGATTGCTTCCGCTCTGGTTCCCCCGCGTGAACGAAATCATTCGCCTGCTCGGGTCGCACAACCTGCTCGCCGCGCCGACCTCGGCCCAGCTCGCCGACCCGACGCTGCGCCCGCTCATCGATCGCTTGCTGCACGGAGCCAAGGGCACCACCGCCGAGCGCCGCGCGCGCATTTTCCGCCTCGCATGGGATTTCACGGGCAGCGCGCTGGCCAGTCGCGGTGAGCAGTACGAGCGCTTCTATCTCGCCTCGAGCGGGCGCGCCTTCATTCGCGCCCAGACCTACGCCGCGCCGGACCGGGCGCGGCGGCTCCTCGATCGCTTCCTGAAGGAGGAGCTCGCGTGACGGGGGCGGCGGGAAGACTCCCGGAAGGGGCTGGACGCCGCCGGGTCGTTTGCCTACACTATTATCTCCGCTTGACCCCGCAGCCCAAATAGCGAGGAGGCCGCCATGAGCGACGCCAAGAGTCCCTTCCGCCAGCGCCTGGAAGCCACTGTCCAGGCCAAGCACAGCCGGATGAATCCCTTCACCGAGAAATGGGTCAAGGGAGAGCTGAGCCGCGAGCAGCTCGGCGCCTGGGCTTGCCAGCATTACCAGTACGTCTCGCAGTTCGCGCGATGGTGCGCCGCCGTCTATGCCGAGTGTCCGGACGCGGACGCCCGCGATTTTCTACTCGAGAACATCATCGAGGAGGAGTCGGGGGTCAAGCACGTCGATCTTCTCATCCGCTTCGCCGAGGCATGCGGAGTGAGCGGCAAAGAAGTGGAGACGAAGCAGCAATTGCCCACCACTCGGGGGCTGACCGCCTGGTGCTACGAGACTTCGCAGCGGCCCTTCCACATCGCGGCGGCCGGGCTGCTGGTTGGCCTCGAGTCGCAGGTGCCGGGCATCTACCAGCGCAACCTGCCCCCTCTGAAGACGCTCTATGGATTCAGCGATCACGAAGTCGAATTCTTCGCCATCCACATCGAGGCCGACGAAGTCCACGGCGAGCGGGGCTACCAGATCGTCGAGCGGCACAGCATCACGCCGGAGAAGCAGGCCGAGGCCGTGGACCAGGTGCGGCAGGCCACGGAGATGCGCTGGCAGTACATGACCGGACTCTACCGCGCCTACGTCTTGAAAGAAGGCATGTGAGGAGACGGGAGGAGACGCCGCCGAAGGCGGGTTGAGAGAGCGCATGGAGGTCCGCGCGGCCTCCCTCGCGGAGGTTCCCACGGGCCGTTGCAAGCTGACCGAGGTCAACGGGACGCGCGTGGTGCTGGCCCGCGTCGGGGAGCGGGTATATGCCTGCGCCGACACGTGCTCGCATCGCGGCGGTCCCCTCAGCGAAGGGAAGCTGGCCGGGGCGAGACTGACGTGCCCCTGGCATGGCTGGATGTACGACGTGCGGACCGGGCAGTGCCTC
>WNFP01016832.1_pt1 | contig 10172 bp, 9 predicted proteins | sample 5400201 | NCBI WGS metagenome assembly WNFP01 (sample SAMN13153355, study PRJNA577476) | soil metagenome | isolation source: 115 cm saprolite under Madrone tree | place: USA:California | collected 2016-06-14
TTGCTCATCCCAACTGGAAAATGGGCAACCGCATCACGATTGATTCCGCCACTATGATGAACAAGGGCTTCGAAATAATTGAGGCACGCTGGCTGTTCGATATGAAGCCTTCTCAAGTGGAAGTGGTGATACATCCGCAATCTACGATTCACTCCATGGTCGAGTACGTGGACGGCTCGATTCTTGCGCAACTCGGCGCAACAGACATGCGCATGCCGATTCAGTATGCGTTAACCTATCCAGAGCGGGTGGCATCTAACCAGGTAGAGCTGGACTGGGCCAAACTAAAGCGTCTGGACTTCGAGAAGGTTTCCACGCGGCGCTATCCCTGCTTGCGGTTGGCCCGCGAGGCCATGAAAAAGGGCGGGGCGTGGCCCTGCGCTTTAAATGCGGCGGACGAAGTCGCGGTCGCGGCATTCCTGCAACGCCAGATTCCGTTTCTGGGGATTGCGGAAGTCGTGGAGTCAGTTTTATCGCGGACTGCGCGGGTTCGAATCGAGAAGATGGACGACGTGCTCGCCGCTGACGCGGAAGCCCGGCGAATAGCGAAAGAAGAAGTAAGCCGACTGGTTGCAAAGGTGATGGCGGTTTCGGTTAATTAGTTATTTAAAGGGAAGGTAACCGCGTTGGCGGTCGCCTTTCAAAAAGGTTGCTCGCACTATGGCATTAGATATCTTGATTGGCGTCGCCCTCGTTCTGGGGATCATCATCCTGGTGCACGAATGGGGACATTTCATCGTCGCGCGACTGTGTGGTGTCCGCGTTGACGTGTTTTCGATTGGTTTTGGCCCGCGACTCTTTGGCTGGAAGAGCGGAGCGACCGATTGGCGTATCAGCGCACTTCCGCTGGGCGGTTACGTTCGCATGGCCGGACAGGATCTCTCTGACGTCGATTCGAACGATGTCGCTCCCACCGGGGCTTCCGATGAATTGACTGTCAACTTCGCTGGCGCAGCCCAGTCCGCTGCTAAGCGGCGACCGCGTTGTCGAAATCAACGGTCTGAAAAATCCCACGTGGGAAACCGGTTTGGAGCAACTCGAGCACCTGCCAGCCGGCGCTCCGCTGACGATCGTCGTCGAGAATCACGGAGTTCAGCGTACCGTACAGACTACGGTGAAGGACCCGACCTCGTTTGCCTGGCTATTTGGTTTTGTTCCGTTTCCTCCTGTCATTGACGAAGTGAGTCCGCGTACGCCCGCAAAACACGCGGGGCTGAGGGCTGACGATCGCATCCTGGAAGTGAATGGAACGCCGATCACTTACTGGGGACAGTTTGTGGATGCGGTTCACCAGTCGCAGGGCCGCCCGGTGGCTTTGCGAGTCGCGCGAAACGGCAAACCGCTCACGATAACTGTCACTCCACAGAAGGGGCTCACGGATAGCGCGGAAAATAATTGGCAGATCGGCGTGGTCAATCAGGACGATATTATCTATAAGCGAGTGCCGCTGCGGGAGTCGACTGAGTTTGCCGTCCGTCGCACCGGCGATTACTTCACCCAGACGCTTGCTGTGGTGGGAAAACTGTTCAGCGGGCGCGCGTCGGTAAAGCAGTTGCAGAGCGTAGTCGGCATCGCGCAGGTTTCCGGCGATGCGGTACACCGCGGACCGTCGCAGGTCATCGCGTTAATGGCCTTCATCAGCGTGAATCTTGGCATCCTCAATCTGTTGCCGATACCGATCCTGGACGGCGGTCAGATCCTGCTGCTGAGTATTGAAGGCTTGATGCGCCGCGATTTGAGCATGGCGGTCAAAGAACGCTTTGTTCAAGTTGGCTTTGTGTTCCTTCTGCTGCTCTTTGCCTACGTCATGTACAATGACGTCGTCGGATTGATTCCGATTCATTCCTGATCTGGCCCCGGGGGAATTCGAGCTTTTCAATGCAAACCCTGCGTTCAATTCCATCGGGTTTCAGGGTTTGTACTTACGAACTCTGAGTGCAAAGGACTGGTACAATGTCCGCCACGCCCGCGCATCGCGCTTCGACTGGCGAGCGCATCAACACTCGAGAAACGACGGGCAAGCTCATCAAAGTTCTTGGTGAGCGCGGCATTCGTTTGACTCGGCAGCGCCGCGTCATTCTGCAGGTGATGGACGACGCCGAACAGCATCTCGATGTGGATCAGATTTTAGAACGCGCCAGGCAAATTGATGCCGGCGTACACCTGGTCACCGTTTACCGCACCATCGAACTTCTGAAAAAGGAACGCCTGATCGATGAACTCGATCTTCTGCACCTCCGCGGCGACCGCCATTACTACGAAACGCACGGCCCGCGCGATCACATTCACGTGGCTTGCTTGAAGTGCGGCAAGGTACGCGAGTTCGACAGCCGCATCTACGAGAAGCTTAAATCGCAGATTGAAAAAGATTTCGGCATGAAAGTGACAATTTCCCGCACGGAGGTTGGCGGCTATTGCGCCGAATGCCTGGCCAACGGCACCGCCTAATCAGCCCCCTGGTTGGATTTGTAGCGGCCGCCTGCTGGGCGGTTGTTTGACACGCGTGAGCGTTTAATCCGATAGCATCAGGATTCTGAATTTTCGCAGCAAGGTAAAAAACCGATTTGCAGAAGCGATATCTTTTGCGATCTGAGCGCGCAATTCGTCCGGCCCGGAAAATTTCTTTTCGCCGCGCAATCTCTTCCAAAACCGCACCCCCATCCGCTTCGCCGAAATTGGTCCGGAAAAATCTAGCAAATGCGTTTCCACTGTCAGCGCACTCCCATTGAACGTCGGCCGGACTCCGATATTGGTCACCGAGCGCCGGCTCTTGCTTTCGCCTTGCAGCAGCGTTCGCGTGATGTAGACTCCGCCAGCCGGCAATAGCTCCTGATCCACGCGCACGTTCAGCGTTGGGAATGTAAATTTGCTGCCGGTTCCGGTACCGCTGACGATCGAGCCGGTCAGCACGAACGGCCGTCCCAGCAGCCGACCGGCTTGCGTAACTTTTCCCTCCGTGATTTCGCGGCGGATCACGGTGCTGGAAACCACTTCGCCGTGCGCCATGACGGGGGGAATGCTAACCACCTCAAACCCGTGGGTTTTTCCCAGTTCGCCTAACAGCTGGGTGTCGCCGGCTTGTTTGTGGCCAAAGCGAAAATTTTCTCCGACCAGCAGCGCACGAACGCGCAGTTCGTTCACCAGAATTTTCTCGACAAAGTCCTGTGGACTGAGTTTCGACAGCGCCAGCGTAAAAGGCATCACCACTGCCGCTTCCACGCCCACCGCACGAAACCACTCCAGTCGTTGCGCATTCGTGGACAGGCGCTTCGGCGCGGCCTCTGGCCGCAACACTTTCAGCGGCGCCGGTTCGAAGGTCAATGCCGTCGCGACTGCACCTGATTTTACGGCGCGATTTGTGGCTTCCTGTAGAATCGCCTGATGGCCCAGGTGAATTCCGTCAAAGTTACCGATTGCCAGCACACTGCCGCGGCCGCTGGCTGCATAAAATTCTCGCCATTCTTCAGGCGCGGTGAACACCGCCAAACCGTCGCGGCGAGGACTGATGAATTCGGAGTTCTTCATGGCCACCGGAGCATCGGTTGCGATTTCCAGTTTCAGGCCGTCGTACGCCAATTGAATATTTGCGTGACCCTGATTGCGCAGCCGCTCGTTGGTCGCGGCGTGTCCCAGGTCATGCGCGATGTGCGTGAACCACGCGCGTTTTGGTTTGATTTTTTCCGCCAGCGCCAGCGCCTGCTGGACGGTCTGATGCATGGGATGAGGCGTATCGCGCAGCGCATCAAGGATCACATCATCGAGACCTTGTAGCAGCGGCAAGGAAGATTCCGGCACAGAATTGAAATCCGTGAGATACGCGCCGCGTCCGAAGCGAAATCCCAGCACCGTCATTTCGCCGTGCACCAGCGGGATGGGCGTAATCTTTACGCCAAGCAGCTCGAACGGGCCGTCGATTTCCTTCAAAAGTACGCTGGGTACGGTGCTCAATTTTGGCTTTCCGTCAAACGCGTACGAAAACGCGCGGCGCACAATTTCAAACGCCTGTTTGTTTCCGTACACCGGCATCGGTTGCGACCGGCCAACGGTCAACGGCCGCAAATCGTCGAAACCCATCACGTGGTCGGCATGGCCGTGGGTTAGAAGCACCGCTTCGATCTGATCGATTCCCGCCCGCAAAGCTTGCGTGCGAAAGTCCGGAGTTGTGTCGATCAGAACATGCTGACTGTTTCGTGAGAGCAGAACAGACGGGCGCATACGGTTGTCGCGCGGATCGCTCGAAGTGCAAACGGCGCAATGGCAGCCGATGGTTGGAACTCCCATGGACGTTCCAGAGCCGAGCACTGTCAACTGCAGTGTGCTTCCCGAAGTTCCTGTTTGCGAAGTTCCTGGCGAAGTTTCTGTCGCAGTTCGTGCCGAACTTTCTGTCGAAGATGAATGGAATTGGAAAGTGTTTGCGGACATGATGCGAATAGGCAATGCGGCGCGTTATGTTGTGACCAACCGCTAGCGGCCCTTGGCCTTGGCGGCCGCTTGAGCGGCTTGCGCAGCCAACGCCTGATTGACTTCAAGATAGGTCATCTTCAATTTGCCGAGAAGATCCAGCAAAAGGCTGTCTTCTTCCGGGGCCAGGTTACCCTTGGTTTTTTCATGCATGGCGTCCAGCATGTCAATCAACTCGCGCGCCGCTTCCGGATCGATCACCGGCTGCCCGGTGCGCGGATCGGTGTAGGCGCCCAGCACCATTGCGCCGTTGCTTCCCAGCATGCGAATCAAATTCTCAAAAGGCGCGGAACGCTTGGGCGTTTCCGCCGGTGGCGTTTTCGCTTCGGGCACTGGTGCTTGCGTTTGCGGTGCCTCTGCCGCCTTCTTCGCTTCTTGCTGGGCTTCGCGCTGCTGCTCGGCTACAAATTCCTCGCGTAACTCGCCTTCCGTCGTAAACGGCCGACGGTCGATTACGCGAAACGATTCTTCTGGTTTCTTCTCTGCCACGGTTTTGACCCTCAACTAGAGTGTATGCTGCAAGTTTAGCACGGCTTGGCGCGAGGGCGTTTTCGCCATGTCCGCGCCGGTTTACTTGAAAATTTGCACTCGGCGCCGTAAAGTCTTGAGTTTGCAGACGAGGAAGCATTCTCACCGTCCGATGCCGCCAACGAAAAAGAGAATCCGCAAGTCCAAAAAACGCACCGTTGCCCGCAAAACGAGCAGCGGCTCGCGCCGGGAATCGGCCGGAGTGTGGTTCGAGCGCCTGGTTGCGCTGCAAGCCCGCTTGCGCGCCCGCAATGGCTGTCCATGGGACGTCGAGCAGACCCATTCATCGCTGCGAACCTATCTGATCGAGGAGGCTTACGAAGTCCTGGAAGCGCTGGAAAGCGGCGACGACGCGAAATTCGCGGAAGAACTGGGCGACTTGCTGCTGCAAGTTGTTTTTCATGCGCAGATTGCCAGCGAAGAAGGGCGCTTCAACGCCGCTGACGTGGTGCGCGAGATTCATCAGAAAATGGTGCGCCGCCATCCGCACGTTTTTGGCGAGAAACGCGCCAAAGACGCTACCGAGGTGCTCAAGAATTGGGAACAGATCAAAGCTGAGGAACGCCACGCGCAGAATTCGCAGCAGGGAACAGGGACAAGTGAGAAATCAGAGCGGACAATCTCATCCTTGCTCGACGGCATTCCACATTCGCTGCCTGCGGTCATGCAGGGCTATCAACTTACCCGCCGCGCTTCGCGCATCGGCTTTGATTGGGAAGACGTAGAGGGAGTCATCGCAAAGCTTCAGGAAGAATTGAGCGAACTCGGCGCCGCGCGAGCCGCACAATCGCGCCAACACATCGAAGAGGAACTGGGCGACGTGCTTTTCGCCGCGGTCAATCTGGCGCGTTTTTTGAAAATCGATCCGGAAATTGCGCTCAAGCGCACCAACGCCAAATTTACATCACGTTTTTGCGAAATGGAACGCTTGGCCCGATCATCCGGCCGCGCTCTGGCTGATGTACCGCGCAGCGAGATGGAGCTGCTCTGGGACCAGGCCAAGGCTGCGGAACTTGAGAAATCGTCGCCAGTTCGCGCTCGGCAGGCCGCCCTACGGCCATGAGCGCGGCCATCATTGCGCGCAGCTGTGTCTCGCTCGGGGACTTCCACGCCTGCGTGGCCCTGCAGCGCGAAATCTGGGGCGAGGACGATCTCGAAGTGGAGCCCGCAACCCTGTTTGTGGTCGCCGCCCATACCGGCGGTCAGGTAATTGGCGCCTACGACGGAAACACTCTCGTGGGATACACGCTGGCGCTTGCGGCGGTTCGCAATGGCGCTCCTTTTCTGCACTCGCACATGACCGGCGTGCGCGCCAATTATCGCGACCGCGGCGTAGGCCGTATGCTCAAGCTTTTCCAGCGCGACGAAGCCCTAAGCCGAGATATCCGGTTGATTGAATGGACCTTCGATCCGCTGGAATTGCGCAACGCCCATTTCAATCTTAATCGCCTGGGCACAATTTGCCGCCGTTACTTGGCGAATCTCTATGGCATTACGACCAGCCCCCTGCACCGGGGCTTGGCCACAGACCGCCTGGTGGCCGAATGGTATTTGGACTCGCCGCGAGTCGTCGCTGCCGTGAGCGGCGAACTGGCCCCTTCGCCTTCCAGCACCACCATCGAAATTCCAAGTTCCCTCGATGACTCGAAGGCGGGCGACTTGGCGCGCGTGCAATCGATCCAAGCCGCGATTCGCGAGCAAAAACTGCCGACACCAGTACTTACCATCTCGCCCCGTGGAGCGACTTCTAGCCTGCCATGCATATCGAACAGCTTACCCTCCGCGAACTCCGGATGAAGCTGGTGGCTCCTTTCCAGACCAGCATGGAGACCACATCTGTCCGGCGCATCCTGCTGACCGAGGTAATCGCGGATGGAGTTGTGGGCTGGGGCGAGTGCGTCGCCGGTGTCACCCCTTCCTACAGTCCGGAGACGACAGACACTGCATGGCACATTCTGCGCGACCACCTGTGGCCGTTGCTTAGGGGAAAGCAGTTCGCTTCAGCGTCTGAGGTTTGGGATCTCCTCGCAAAGGTGCGCGGCCACAACATGGCCAAGGGGGCGCTAGAATCGGCAGTATGGGACGCCGAGGCCAAACAGAAAAATATATCTCTCTCCAAACTGATCGGAGGAGTTCGCACGGAAATCGCTAGCGGAGTATCGATTGGAGTTAAAGCTTCACTCGAAGAGCTGGTAACTGCGGTTAAAGTAGAACTTGAAGCTGGCTACCAGCGCATCAAGATTAAAATTAAGCCCGGTTACGACCTCGAGCCGGTTCGACGGCTGCGCAAGGAATTCCCGTCCATCAAATTGATGGTGGATGCCAATTCCGCTTACACTCTTGCCGACGGGCCTCTCCTGAAAAAGCTCGACGACTATTACCTGATGATGGTCGAGCAGCCACTCGGCTGGGATGATCTGTACTCCCATGTCCAGCTTCAGAGAATGCTGATCACCCCGATTTGCCTGGATGAATGTATTCATACCGAGGAGCAGGCCCTGGCCGCAATCCGGCTCGGCGCATGCCGCATCCTCAATGTCAAGCTGGGTCGCGTCGGTGGCTTTACACCCGCGCGGCGCATTCACAATCTTTGCCAGCAGAATTCGGTCCCCGTCTGGTGCGGCGGAATGCTCGAATCCGGCATCGGTCGCGCCCACAACATTGCACTTTCAACGCTTCCCAACTTCACGCTGCCGGGAGACGTCACCGCCAGCAAACGCTACTGGGGTCAGGACATTATCGAACCCGAGGTAACGGTCTCCGGGCAGGGCGTAATTCAAGTTCCCGATGGGCCTGGGATCGGATTTACGCCGCGCTTGGACTTGATCGAAAAATGGACAGTGCGAAAAGAAGTGCTATCGCCACATGGCAAAACCGTTTGAACGTGGCCGGGCGCAACGCATAATGGACAGGAAAATCATGTCATGCAGAGACTTCGCATGACGGGACTTGTGCGAAAAATTGCTGGAGGAATCTCTCGTGTCTGTTAAACCATTACGCGAAGGCGGTTCTGCGGCGCGCATCGCGGTAATTCCCGGCGACGGCATTGGCAAGGAAGTCACGCCGGAATCCATCAAAGCGATTCGCTCCGTCGTCGATGCTCACCCAGGGTTTGCACTTGCAAACCCTGAAACCCGGTCGGCACGCCGACAAATTGAGTTTGTCGAATTCGATTGGGGTGCCGACAAATTTCTGCGTGACGGCGTCACGCTTCCTTCCGGCGCGGTGGAGATGCTCGGCAACGAATTCGACGCCATTCTCTTCGGCGCACTCGGCGATCCGCGCGTTCCCTCCAATCAGCACGCTGCAGACATTCTCCTCGGGCTTCGCTTCAAGCTGGACCTCTTCGTGAATGCCCGCCCGGTCGAACTTTTTCACAACCGTCTCACGCCCCTTCGCGATCGCTCGACCCGCGACGTTCGCTTCATGGTCTTCCGCGAGAATACCGAAGGCCTCTACGTCGGCGTTGGCGGCTTCTTCAAGAAAGACACGGCCGACGAGATCGCCGTCCAGGAAGACGTCAACTCCCGCAAGGGCGTCGAGCGTATCATCCGCCACGCTTTTGACTACGCCCGCCAAAATCTACTGAAGCGCGTGTGCATGAGCGACAAATCCAACGCCATGACCTTCGCTCACGACCTCTGGCAACGCGTCTTCAAACAAATCCGTCAGGAGTACCCTGAAATCGAGTCCCGCCACCTATATATTGATACCTTGGCCATGGAGGTGGTGCGCGATCCCCGGCAGTTCGATGTCATCGTGACCTGCAATCTTTTTGGCGACATCATCAGCGACCTCGGTGCGCAGCTTGCCGGCGGATTGGGACTCGCGCCCTCCGGCAATATCCATCCCGGACGCACATCGCTATTCGAACCCGTGCACGGCTCAGCCCCCAACATCGCTGGGAAGGGCATCGCCAATCCACTCGGTTCAATTCTGACGGCGGGCATGATGCTCGATTTTCTGGGCTGGAAGTCTGAAGGCGAAATTCTTCGCAACGCCGTTCGTTCCGCGCTGCAAGAGAATTTTGTCACGCCCGACCTGGGCGGAGATAAAGGAACGGTTGAAGTCGGCGATTGGATAGCTGCACGTGTAGGCTCACGTTAAAAACCAATATTCAAGTATTACTTTAGTTTACAAACTCTGCTGCCGGGTTTGCTCCAGGACATTTGTTCGCATTGAAATTGTATATTAAAGTAAAACTTTATGTATGCTTGGCAGCTAGAGTGATGCACAGGCCGAGCAAAAATCCTCCGATGTGCGCCCACACTGCGACTCCTCCGTTCGCCGTCGAACCAAGCGAGCCGAGCCCGCTGAGAAATTGCAGAACAAACCACAGACCCAAAACCACGATTGCGGGTACACGAACCACGAAGATAAAAATAAGGGTCAGGATCCGGTTGCGGGGTTCAAGAACAATGTACGCACCCAGCACGCCGGAAATAGCGCCACTCGCCCCCAGTGCAGGGATGTGCGAGTGGAGGTTAAACGCCATGTGCATCAAACCCGCTCCCACGCCGCAAACGAAATAGAACAGCAGGTAGCGCAAATGGCCAAACGCGGCTTCGACGTTATCACCGAAGATCCCCAGGAACAGCATGTTGCCCAGGATGTGAGCGATCCCAGCGTGCAGGAACATGCTAGTCACCAGTGGCAGGAACGCCGCTTCGAAGCTTCCGTGACCGTTGAGCACCGCGGGAATACGCGCAGGCACCATGGCATTGGCCGTTACGAATATCTGGAATGCATTCGGCGTTAGCGTCAGCTGGTAAATGAACACGGCAATATTCGCCAGGATCAAGCACACGTTTACGAACGCGAATTTGCCGGAAGGGTTCTCGTCTCGTAAAGGAATGAACATGTTTTCTTGGGTTATCCTTTGGCAAAGCGGCGAATGCCGCCGGCTACGCGACTAGCAGCTTGCCGCAGGACTTTCGCCGAATACTCTGCTGGCTGTTTCGTTCCAGCGCGTAGCCGCTCGATGGCGCGTATTGAACCGATCCCGCCTCTCGCGCCATGCGCCATGCAATTCAGTCCTGCCGCCGCGCAGCCAAATTCCAGCACTCGCTGCGGATCCCATCCGAGCAGCGTGCCGTAGGCAAATCCCGCATGAAACAGGTCGCCCGCTCCGGTCGTGTCCACTGCAGGGATTCGATAGGCGGGCGCATACCAAAAGCGCCGGC
>WNFP01005535.1_pt1 | contig 10166 bp, 10 predicted proteins | sample 5400201 | NCBI WGS metagenome assembly WNFP01 (sample SAMN13153355, study PRJNA577476) | soil metagenome | isolation source: 115 cm saprolite under Madrone tree | place: USA:California | collected 2016-06-14
GGATGTCCTGGGGATGGCCTTTGAAGACTTTGACCACAACCGAGGCTCCGCGCAGGTGCAAACGATCTGGGAACTCCACCCCGCGATCGTGACAATACCCTGAAGATGATTCACATTTGTGGTGCTTGCCCTGAATCTCCAAGGGAGGCGGAACCGCGGCTTATTTGAGTCAGTTGGCCCGCGCCGCGAGCCGGCGGTCCAGGTTCATGGAGAGACTTTGGTCAAGAACAACTGCTGCATAGCGCGAACAGATCTGCATTTCGCCCTTCGCCCATGAAGAAATCGAGGGAACCTTCACTCTGAAAAGTTGCTCGAATGCCGTCATGGCCCGATAGTAGACCGACACTTCTCTAAGCCATGGGCTTGTCTTTTTCAAATCAGGAGACAACTTGTTGCAGAGCTGCAGGAGTGTGCTGAAATCGCCGGCGCCGATGGTCGCGCCGTCAATTCCCGCCGCTAGCTGCAACGAGTCAGACAGCTGCTGATTGGCGGCGGATATCCAAATCGCGCGCCATTGCGAGATTCCGAATCTCACCAGGGCGGTTACGGCGAACACTAGGATGAAGATCGAGACCATTTTTGTTCAACGGAATTTTGCCAGGATGCTCCAGCCTGGCCAATGGGACAGGAGTACTAACCGGATGGGACTCTTGGCAGAAGCGTAGCAGCTCCCTAACTGCTTCCTACCTGGAATTTTACTGAAACATCCGCCGGGCAGATAAGCCTCAACTTCGCCTATATCCTGCAAGTACCTAATATAGTAAATGACGCCGAATTAGCCTTGACCGGTGTTTTCGAAAGGCTTAACTTGAATGAACGGTGAATTTCTTGCCCCCCCTCTCCAGCCCATGAGTGACCCCTACATCCAACCCATCTCGCCTTCTCTAAAGGCGCGCGATCAAGAGCTCGCAAACGAGCTTCGCCGAATCGAGAAGCGCGACTGGTGGGTCTGGGGCTATTCTATCTTTGTCATTTTCCTTCTCGCCTTTGCGGTCATCGCGCTTGCTTTCCCCGCAGTGCGCCAAGGAGCGGACACCATTTTCAAGATCAAGATGGTCGAAGCTGTTTTTGGTTTGATTGCTCTGGTGGTCATTTTTAATATCTATACGATCTCTCAACAAATTCTCATCAAGCGGCTTCGCCGTCAGCTCGCCGAGAAACAAGGTCATTCCGAGCTTCTCCGCAATTTAGCCATGGTTGATCCATTGACAGGTCTGTACAACCGCCGTTTTGCAGAGCAACGCCTGGCCGCGGAAGTGGCTCGTTCGGAACGCAAGGGGCACCCCCTAACCGTCCTCACGTTGGACTTGAACAATTTCAAGCAGATCAACGACACGCATGGCCATCCGGCTGGTGATCAAGTATTGCTGGAATTTGCCACCCGTTTGAACAAGGTCGTCCGGGGGTCCGACCTGGCTGTTCGGTTGGGGGGCGATGAGTTTCTTGTACTGCTTCCGGAATGCACCTTAGAGCAGTTGCAACTTGTGTTACTGCGCCTCGGTTCATTGGAAGTGAACTGGCATGGCCAGAAGATTCCCGTCACTTTCTCGGCAGGATGGAAACAGTACGAAATGGGCGAGCGTCCGGAGGAATTGCTTGCACGCTCCGATGAAGCTCTGTACGCCAGCAAGCGGGCCAGCAGGAACACGCAATCGCTGCCAAAGCAAAAACGCCTGGCCCCGGAAAAAGCCCCTAAAATGGGGACGCGACTCACGCCCCTCCACGTTATGGTCGATGTCGCTTGCCCTTACTGCAATAAGAAGAACTCGTTTGCAGTCATTCAAGACTCAGGGCCCGGTGACTCCGACCACCGGCAAGTGCAGTGCGCTCACTGCAAGAAAGCCTGGGAGCCCCTGCTGCCCGGGCCGATCATGGCCGGCCCGTTCCCGAAATGAGGATTCCGCGTTTCTGTCTTAGCCTAGACAGGGGGGTGGCGATTATTGTTAACTAGGAATCAGATGGTGATCCCAGCCCTGCGCCGCCATGGGGAGCCGCGGGTTCTGACTTATCGGTGCAGCCATGCCTACCTCCACGCCTCCACGCCTCCATGCCTCCTCGCGCATGCTACAATCCCGGCATTAGGGTTCGCCCATGCCTGACACCGTTCCCCTAGCCGGTGAAGCAGTTCTCGAAGTCGTCTCCCCGGACGGCGCGCGCCGTTATGCCCGCATCACCCAAACGCCCTTTATGATCGGCCGCGGCGTCGAAACCGGCAACCACTTGCAACTCTCCGACCGCCGCATTTCCCGCAACTGCGCCGCCGTCGTGATCGAAGGTAATCGTTTCTATCTCGAAGATCGCGGCCAGCGCCGCGGCCTCTTCGTCAACGGCGAAAAAGTCGAAAGTCGTGAACTCCAGGATGGCGACGCCATCACTTTTGGCCTCGACGACTCCTACGAGATCATCTTCCGCTCCGCCAAAAGTTCGGACGACGATTCCCTTCCACAACTGCTCACCCGCATGGAGCACATCACCAGCTCGGAGCCGGCCGGCGGCCTGATCAAGCTCAAGCGTCTCCTTGAAGCGACCTCACTGCTTCATTCCCAGCTCCCACTCGACGTGGTGCTCGGCCACATGCTGGATCACGCCGTATCCGTCACCGACGCCGATCGCGGCTTGCTCCTTGAAACCGACAATGCCGGCGCGCTGAAAGTAAAACTCGCGCGGCGCAGTGGCGGACTCCGTCTCCCTCCCGAAAGCCTCTCGCCGAGCCAGACCGCCATCCAGCTCGCGCTGAAGCAGCAGTCTGCGGTCATAACCGAAGATCTCGCGCAAGCCGATGTGGATTTGCAGGCCGCGCAGAGCATTGTCGCGCAGCGACTCCGCGCCGTCGTGGTGATTCCGCTTTACGCCTTGTCCCGCGCCAACACCCAGGAATCCATGGTCAACCTCAAGTGCGGGGATTTCCTCGGCGTTCTCTACCTGGATTCGCGCCGTACTGCCGCTTTCTCGAAACTCGACCGCCAGATCCTGGATGCCCTGGCCGCCGACGCCGCCAGCATTCTCGACAATGCCCGCCTCGTCGAACGAGAACGCGAACGCCAGCGCCTCGAAGAGCAAATCAACATCGCCCGCGACATTCAGCAAGCGCTTCTCCCGCGCGATTTCCGCGAATATCCGCACCTCTCGGTTACGGGCTTCAATCTTCCCTGCTTGTCGGTCGGAGGAGATTACTTCGATGTCTTCCCGCTGAGCGATGGCCGCACCGCTTTTCTCATTGCTGACGTTTCCGGTAAAGGACTCGGCGCCGCGCTTCTCACCACCATGCTTCAGGGCGCGCTCTCCGGCATGACTCTCGGCACCGATCCCGCGCGCGTCTTCAATCATATCAATCGCTTCCTGTGCGATCACTCGGAGGTCGGCCGCTACGCCACCATGTTCTTCGGCATTCTCGATCAAGAAGGCCACCTCGAATACATTAACGCCGGCCACCCTTCGCCTTTCCTGATCCGCCGCGGCATTGCCGAAGAGGCCTTTACGGAAGGCTCCTATCCCGTCGGCCTCGTTCCCGAAGCCCAATACACCGCCGTTTGCCTGAAGCTCGAGCCTGGGGACACCCTCGTGCTTTTCAGCGACGGCGTTACCGAGGCCATGGATCCCGACGAGCAGTTGTTCGGCATCCCGCGCCTCAAGGAACTCCTCACCGGCCAGATGGAGTGCCCCCTTGAGCTGCTCCAGAAATGCGTCCTCGAAGCCGTCGAAAACTTCGCCCGCGGCGCCCACCAGGCCGACGACCTCACACTTCTCATCGTGCGCTACCGCGCTGCAGCAGCCGCTGCCACGTCGGACACCGACGCCCCCTTGTCGGCTGCGTCCCCCTACCCCGGCGCGGCCGCTGCTTCTTCCGCGTCGTCCCCAGATGCCTCCCCTTCATCTGCGCCGGCGCAGCACTCCGGTCCCTCCGCTTAGGCAGGGTCTGGCTACGCGCAATCGTGATGCGCTCGTCGCAAGATTGTTTCCGGATGGCTCTGGAATTCAAGAAGCAAAGGGCCGAGGCCGCAACGGTTTTGAATTTCAAATAAAACAGGGCGGGTGCCTTCAACGGCCCCGCCCCGTTTCGACTTCGTGTAGGGTTTTCTCTGCCTTCGCCGAAAAATCCGTTCAACCGTTTGAGATTTTTCTCCGGCTTCGGCCTTACGCGCCGAGATCCTTCAGATCGTCCTTGGCTTGTTGCTCGGCGTTCTTGGCTGCTCCCTTTGCGTCGGCACTAGGACTCAACTCATGTATGGCCTTTTTCAGGCTCTGTGCCTGGTCGGCGATTGCGCCTTTGCACCCGGACAGATCGGCGTTGGTGTGCACGCCCGTCACATTCGCGCGCAGGCAAGTGAACTCCAACGCAAGATTGTAGCTGGCGTGGAGCGCGGCGAGACATTCATTCAGCGCGGTGAAAGGCGCGCAAGCATCGGTGGCGTTCGAATTGGCCGGCAAAACACCCTGGGCCTGCAGCTTCGGCGTCAACTTTTTTTCGACGTCGCTCCTGCTGCCGTTCGAATCGGGGGAATTCTTGGAAGCCTTGTCTTTCTTCACCCACTTGATGGGATTAAGGGAACGCGAGCTATGCGAGGCCGAGGAGCTCGAACTTCCCTTCGCCGCGGTGGATGCGCCCGCGCCCGCGGGACCTTGCGCCCCGGCGCGTTCCGCACCAATCGTCATGTACAGGGAAACACCCAGCGCCACAAATGCAACAGCCAACGATGATCTTTTCATGGTCACTCCTCTGTTGAATGTATTGCGACAATTTTGGAGGCTGCCAGACCCGGCCTCACTTCTAGTAGGCCACGCGCCGCGCCGGGGAGAGCATTCGAATGCAGGGTACTACTCCAATCGGTCAAGCTGGCCTTACGAACAGGTTTTTTGTCCGCCCGGCATTTCCTGCCTGGCTTTCGGAAAGCTTCGCTGGTTCGAATGGCAAAACCAAACGGGCGGAAAATAGATCAGGATTTAATTCGGAGAAAGAGGCCGTAGATCGTCATTCCCAGACCACCCAAGAAAAGCAGCGGCGAGAGGTAATCTGTCACCAGCGGCAGGATGAGGATGGGAAGCTGGATCGGCATGCTGTAGCCGCCCGCGAAGTAATGAATCACACCCGCGAGAAGCATGTAGAGAAGTCCGCGCCGGATTTGACGACGACCGTCGGGACCTGTGCGACGAGACAATTGCACCTGCGGAACCGCCTCGCGGCAAAAGGGGCACTGCTTCAGACGCGCCGCCATGTACTTGCCGCAAAATACGCAGCGTTGCGTGTCCGCGGCCTGTTTTCCAAGAGGGTTCATGCGATTGCCGGGATCCTTCCTTCTTAGGCTAGGGTCGCAGTCCTTGAATCGTCAAGGGACATGATGAACAAGAGTAAGCACGGATTCAAAAGCGGCAGTAAAAGATTGGATATGGGTTCTGCTGCCCGGCGAGCTTGCGGGTGCTCCACTCTTCTGCCAAGAATTCGCAATACCAGCTTAGACCGTCAAAGCGCTCGGAGCGTATACTTGCCCTTTTGCTAACAGACGGGCTCACGAGCAGGGTTCACATTCTTTCGAATCGTGCTACAAAAATATTGCAGGTGAAAGTTCATGTGAATTCAGGCACTCGCGAGACAAACCAATTCGTGAGCTAAGGACCGGCAATGAAATTCCCTTCCTACAAAACGATCCGGCACCTCCTTGCCTTGCTTCTTGCATTCCTTACGGCCAGCGCGCCGGCTTTGGCGCAAGAGAAGAAGGTGGCACAACAGAATGGCGTGGATAACTCGAAATGGGAGCGTACCGCGCCCTGGCGCAACACCTCTATGCGGACTTCCAGAAAGGCGACTTGGCAGCGGCCGCGCTAATGGCGAAGGTGCTCGAAAGAGTATGGGACAAGGCGGAAGACTATGGCGGAGATACGGCGCTTTCGAAGACGAATCAGGGCCTGTTCGAACAGATCGACAAGGCCATGGACGATTTTATCTCTCCGATCACCAACGCGAAGGGCAAAGCACCGAATCCTGCCAAGGTAAAGGCCACCTATAACGCGTACTTGGAAAAATTGAAGCTGGCCGACTAGCCCCACCGGTTAAGCTTGTGAGGCGAACACAGGCCCGCTCCCGGGCCTCTTTGTTTTCTCGAAGCGCCTCCGGAGCGCTGCAAGCGCCTCGCCAATGAGTTTCCTTCCGGCGCCTACAGCTCGCGGAGGGCTGTGGCCACGGGACGGCTCGCAGCGCGGATGGCCGGGGGCATGCCGCCGAGCACCCCCATGACCAGAGCGAAAAGAACGCCCATCCAAAGAAGATCAAAGGTGATCTTGAAGGCGAAGGCCAGGTTGGAAAAAGTCTGAAAATTCATGGTGCTGGTGGTCAGGCCGTTGAGAGGCAGAACGGCGAGGCAGCCAACGAGGCCGCCAACGAAAGAAATCAAGAGGGCTTCAAAGAGAAAGGAGAGGACGACGTTCCCGGAGTTGAAGCCGAGCGCGCGCATGGTGGCAATTTCACGGCCGCGTTCGGCGACGGCGGAGTACATGGTGTTGAGGGCGCCAAAGACCGCGCCGATGGCCATGATCAACGCGACAAACCCGCCAAGTATGGTGATGAGCTGGGTCATGCGCGTGGACTGCTTAGCGTAGTAGTCGATTTCGCGGGTTACGTCCACATTCAAACGCGGATCGGCGGTGAGAGTGTCCCTCAACTGTTGAAGTGCGGCAGGCGAAGCGAGGTGCACCGTGACGGACTGAGAAAAAGTGTCGGGACGCTTGTAGGCGCCGTTCAGGAGGTGGGCGTCGCCCCAAACCTCGGAATCGAAGGCGCTTCCGCCGGCGTCAAAGATGCCCACCACTTGCCAACGCACGCTACCGAGCCCAATTGTGCTTCCCAGAGTCAAGCCCGAATAGGTCGCCTTGGCGTTTTTTCCGACGATGAGTTCGGACAGACCGGGCCGAAACATGCGGCCCTCGATGATTTTGACATTGCTGCGAATAGCAAAAACGTTTGGCGCGACACCGCGAAGCTCAACGTTGGCATCCGTGCCCGTGGATCGCAATGGAATCGGCGCCATCAGAACAGCCTCCGGTGTCAGCAACGGGCCGTCGGCCCCACGAGCGATGCCCGGAGCATCCTGGATAATTTTGACCGAATCGAGAGACACTCCACTGGTCATTTCGGACGTTGCCCCTGCGCGGGTGATGAGCGCGTTGTCCGCGGAGCCGGAAGAAACCAGTGTGGCCTTGAATCCGCGCGCGAGCGACAACATGGCAACGAAGACACCCACGGTTCCGGCAATCCCCACCACCGCAACGATTGTGGAGGTCCAGCGAGCTTTGACGCTCCGAACGTTGTAAACGAGTGGAATGGCCATTTCAGGCCCTCCTCAACGCGTTAACCACGCGCATACGCATGGCGCCGATCCCAGGGAGCAGGCCGCTGGCAGCGCCAACAAAGAGGGCGAAACCAAGGCCAAGCGTCAGGAGCGACTTGGAAAGGATAAGAGGCGGCAGAAGGCCAGTGAGAGCCACACCGATAACAGGGATGGCCAAGTAGGCCAGCGTCAAGCCTAGGAAGCCGCCAACGAGGGCGATGACCACGGACTCTGCCAGAACGAAGAAAAGGACCGCGCGCCCGGAAAAGCCGATGGCTTTAAGGACGGCCAGTTCTGAGGTGCGCTCCCGCACAGAGATAGCCATGGTGTTGCCGGTGACCAAGAGCAGCGTAAAGAAGACCACGCTGCCGATGGTGAGGATTAAGAGTTCGATGTTTCCGAACTGCTTGACGAAATACGCGGCGAAGGCGGATTCCGTCTCGGTCTTGGTCTCAAACGACGAGTTAGCAAACTTTTCGTCAATGGCCTTGGCGATGCGCACGGCATCATCGGGGCTGTCCAACTTAACCACGTACCATCCGGCCGTGCTCTTGACGGGAGCTGGTGCGTTCTCGTCAAAATATTTCCACTGCAGCCAGAACTGGCTTTCGTCGCCGCCCGGGCGGTCGCTGTGATAAATCCCGTCGAGATTGAACTCCGAAGAGCCGCCGCCGTACAGAGTTGTCTTGATGGGGATGCGATCGCCAATTTTCCAATGGAAGCGCGCGGCCGTGCGGGCGCCGGCAATTGCGCCCTGGCGGTCCTTCAGAAAATTGTTCCACTGGTCGTCAGGCACCACAAGCTCCGTCATCACCTGGCGTTGATTTTCGGGGTCAATGACAAACTGTGGGAAGAAGTTCTTTTCATCCTGATAGACGCCGCCGAACCAGTGATTGTGGGTGACCGCTTTGACCCCGGGAATGGCAAGGATTTTGTCGCGGTGGGAGATCGGCATTAGTTGCATTAGACCGATGCGGCTGACGACGATCAGGCGGTCCGCGCCGGCGATTTCCGTGCCACGGCTGAAGGCGCTCTTCACCACGGCAAGAAACGTGAAGAGAACCAGTGCGATGGCAAAAGACCCGATGGTGAGGATGAGCCGAATCTTTTTGCGGAAGAGATTGGCGAAAATCAAGCGGCTGAATTTCATGCCGCACCTCCGGCTAGAACGGCCTGTTTGGATTTGCCGCCTTCGATGAGCACGCCCTTTTCCAGATGCAGTGTCGTGTGTGCGCGTGCGGCAACCACCGGGTCGTGCGTGACCATCAGAATCGTCTTGTTATACTTGCCGACCAGCTCATCGATGAGGGCCATGATTTCATCGGCGCTCTTGCGATCTAGGTCACCGGTGGGCTCGTCGCAGAGAAGGAAAGTGGGGTCGGAGACGATAGCGCGAGCAATGGTGACGCGCTGTTCCTGACCGCCGGAGAGCTGCCGTGGATAATGGTGCATGCGGTCCGCGAGATTGACGACGCCGAGAGCCGTTTCCACGTGCTTGCGGCGCTCGGACTTGGAAAGTTTCGTCAAGAGCAACGGCAGCTCGACGTTTTGAAACGCCGTGAGCACAGGGATGAGGTTGTACATTTGAAAGATAAAACCGACGTGGCGGGCCCGCCATTGGGTCAGCTTGCTCCCCGACATGTGCGTGATTTCGTCGCCGTCGACGGTGATACTGCCCGCCGAGGGTACGTCGAGACCGCCGAGAAGATTGAGCAGAGTGGTCTTTCCGGAGCCGCTGGGGCCCATGAAGGCGACAAAGTCGCCCTTGTCCACGTCGAGGTTCAGACCCTGTAAGACCTGGATTTTCTCGCCGCCGCGGCTGTAGGTCTTGTTCAAACCGCGTACTCGTATTAGGCTCGCGGAATCGTCTCGCCCATCGACTCGGATCATGCTTGGCTCCTACTGACGGATTTCAATTTTGTCACCATCATGCAAACTTTCAGGCCCTTTGACGACCAGCGAGTCGCCAGGGGTGACGCCCGCCAGTATCGCGACGTCCGTTCCGCGATCCATGCCGAGGCTCACGGCCCGGCGCTCGACTTTTCCATCGCGAACCAGGAAGACAAAAGAAGCATTCGCATCGGAGCGCACCGCGCCCTTGGGGATGAACGCCACCGCCTGCGGCCCCTTGTCTTTGCTTTTGTCCTTTGCCGCGGGCCGCTCATTTTCCAGGAAAGCGACCTTCACGCCCATGTCCGGCAAAATGAAATCGTATTTTTCCAGATTCAGGATGGTGATACGCACCTTGACGGTGGCCTTCTGGCGGTCGGCGGTGGGGATGACCGTCCGCACTTTAGAGGGAATCGGCTTGTCGGGATAGGCATCCAATGTCGCTGTAACCTGTTGGCCGTTTTCGACGCGCGCAATGTAAGACTCGTTGACGTCGACTTCAATTTCGTTGGATTTCATGTCCACAATCGTGGCGATGCCCGTGCGCGTAAAGCCGCCACCCGCGGAATTGGGCGAGACCATCTCGCCCACCTGCGCGTCCTTGGAGACGACAATGCCCGCAAACGGTGCGCGAATGGTGCAATTGTCCACGGCCTGTTGCGCGACGCCGATGCGTGCCTCGGAGGCCGCCACCTGCTGCTTGGCGAGCTCAATTTTGGCCTTAAGACTGTCGGCTGCCGTCGAAGCGTTGTCGAGGGCTTCCTGCGTCTGGACGCCAGCTTTCTGCAACTGCTCAGCGCGATGAAGCAGAATCTGCGCGTTCTTAAGCTGAACCTCGTAGTCGGCGATCGCGGCTTGGGAGGCGTCGCGGTCGGCTTTGGCGGAATCGAAGGAGCGCTTGACGTCGGAGTCGTCGAGGGTGGCCAGGAGTTGGCCCGCGGCGACACGGGTCCCTTC
>WNFP01005536.1_pt1 | contig 10165 bp, 8 predicted proteins | sample 5400201 | NCBI WGS metagenome assembly WNFP01 (sample SAMN13153355, study PRJNA577476) | soil metagenome | isolation source: 115 cm saprolite under Madrone tree | place: USA:California | collected 2016-06-14
ATTTTTCGCGTGATGTTACCGTCCCAATTTGTCCTCCTTCCGGCATAAGCTTGAATATGCTCCCGTGCGCCTGCTGGCGGCATCCATCGGATTGATGCCGCGGCCCATGGCCCGTTTTTTCTGCGAAGCAATCGCTCTGCTGTTTTATAACGTACACCGGCGGCTGCGTAAGGTCGGCCTGCGCAACCTTGATATGGCTTTTCGGCCAATGAGCCGCAGCGAAAAACTGAAAATCCTGCGCACCCTGTTCCGGGGGCTCGGACGCCAGATGGCGGAGTTCGCGCTCTTTCCTCACTACACGAAAGAAAACATGTCACAGGTTGCGGTCTATGACGGCTTCCAGAACTTTGCGGAAGCGCAGGCGCGCGGCAAGGGCGTACTGTTTCTTACCGGACATTTTGGTGGATGGGAGATTGGCTCCTTTGTGCACTCATTGCACGGGCATCCGATGAACATTGTGGTGAGGCCGCTGGACAACGTCTATGTGGACGCCTTTGTGGACCGCTACCGCACGCTCCACGGCAATCGCACTTTCGGCAAGCAGGATTTTGCCCGCGGACTGCTCTCCGCCATGAAACGCGGCGAGGTTGTAGGCATCCTCATGGACACTAATATGACTCCGCCACAAGGCGCTTTTGTTGATTTTTTTGGCATTCCAGCATGCACCGCAACAGGAGTCGCACGGGTTGCCCTGCACACCGGGGCCGCTGTTCTGCCGGCGTTTACCGTGTGGGACCAGGCACTGGGAAAATACCGGATTCGCTTTGATCCCGCGCTGCAATTGACCAAAACGGGTGATGACGAGGCCGATGCCATCGCGAACACCGCGCTCTTTACCAAAGTGATTGAAGGCTATGCCACTCGATACCCCGAGCAGTGGCTCTGGGTGCATCGCCGATGGAAGACGCGCCCGCCCGGCGAACCATCTTTATATCCATGATGCAAAAGCGCGAGCCATGCCGGATCTTTGCGCAGATGAACGCAGAGCAGGGAAGATAATCGGCCGCGAATCAACGCGAAAAGCAGACAGTCCTGCTAAAGAACTTTTACTCACTCAGTATGTTCCTTGGTGTCTGGGCATCGCTGTGGTAGACGTTTGCTTCTAAGCTAGTCGCCAATGGCCTGGCTGGATGCATCTGCATGGTCATTCTCAAAGAATTCCTGGCAATCGCCGATAAAAGCCAGAATAGCCACCGCCAAGGATCCGACCAGCCCGGTGAAGAAGATCGTTTCGAGGCAGCGGATGAAGAAATGCGTCATAGGTGATCCTTGTAACCATCATAAACATGGAGAGGCATCATCGGCTACGGCGGCGCCAAGAAAATCATAAAAAACTCCGTTAAAGACCGTCTAATTAAGACCGTCTAACGATGACAGCCATCCGGTAAGTTTAAGGTTCTTAAACTGCCTGAAACCTGAGAAAATATAGGTCATGGCAATTGTGGTGGTCGGCGGGCATTCCCGGAGCGTAGGTAAAACCAGCGTGGTTGCCGGACTGATTGCCGCGCTGCCTGAGCTCAATTGGACGGCGCTCAAAATTACGCAGTTCGGCCATGGAATCTGCTCCGCGGACGGAAAGCCTTGCGACTGTGATACCGGAGACGACCACTTCCGCGCGCTCAGTGATGAAAAGGACACCAGCGGTGAGAGTGATTCGTCGCGCTTTCTGGTTGCCGGAGCCAAACGATCACTCTGGGTGCGCACCCGCCAGGGCCGGTTAGGTGAAGCTATGCCGGACATTGAACGCAAGATCGCCGGGGCTGAGAACGTGATCATGGAGTCCAACAGCGTGCTCCGTTTCCTGCACCCGGACCTTTATCTCTCCGTGCTGGATGCCGGTAATGAAGACTTTAAAGATTCAGCACGGGAGTTTCTGGGCCGCGCAGACGCGGTGATCCTGCATCAATCGGAAGGCGCATCGAAATGGAAGACCGTATCCATGGACGCGCTGGCGCAGAAGCCTATCTTCAAAATCCAGCCGCCTCCTTATGTCACCGATGAGATCGTGGCATTTGTCAGGGCGCGAATCGCAGCCAGATTGGCAATGTCCCGGTAGCCGCTTCGTATTCGCGCCTTTCGCGTTGATGTGCGGCTAAATTTTCCTGATCTGCCCTCATCTGCGTAAATCCGCGGCGAAGAAGCAGACTTCCACCACATCAAAAATGATGTGGTCTAGCGCGGGCCGGTCATCGGAGGCATGGGCTGTTCGCGGCGAGGCCCATCGCCCCGTTTTTGGGTGTCTTCGGCATCGGGTTCGCGGACAAAGCCAGTGGTTGTGGGCGGGGCCCCACGAATTCCTTTTTTCAGGTTCTTGAGGACGTCATCTTTATCCAGGTTGTAATCACGTGAGAGGCGGGTCAGGGCCAGGGTGACAATGTCCGAGTGATGTATGTCCTCGGTGCCCTGGACGCGTTTGATGTCGAGCCAGATTTTGTGGACCAGATGCACGTCTTCGGTCTTCATGGTTGGCGTGTGCGGCCCAATGCGATAGCTCTCCACGGTGGAATCCTGCCGCACGACCTGGAAGACGAATTGGCGCTTGGGTTCGGCCATGGCTTCCCAGGCTTGTCCCAGGCGGAAGGCCTGCTCTTCGCCAGTCATCTTGCTGGAAAGACCGGAGACCACGGCGGAACATTCCAGCGAGTTTGCGGTCTGCACAATCGCCGACCATACGTCACGCGCGGGGACTACCAAAAGGGAAATTCTCTTGCCATAGCTCTCGGCAATGGAGACTGCCTTGGTGAAGAGCGTTTGCTCGTAGTCGCTGAAGATCTGCTCCATGGCCACGTCGCGCTCCGCGCTGCCATAGCCGGTAAGCCGGGCCTCCATCACCACAACATCGGTTTCCCTGGTGTCGGTGGTCTCAATGGCCCAGCGCAGATGGTTCAGGGTGTTATAGTCGCGCACTGTTACCAGCACGCTTCCCGTTCGCACCTGTACGGCGTCACGGCCAATGGTTTCCTGATGGAGCAACTGAAAGTGCTCTTTCATCTGCTGTTCCACGTGGGCAAACTTGCGCTTGTTTACCTTCTCTGAGACCGTGAACAGGAAAAAGAACACCAGTGAAAACACCAGGCCTGCAACCGTGGCCACTTGCTTGGTGAACAGATTCACAATGGCCGTGGAGAGCAGCACCAGGTGTACGGAAGCCAGGCCGATCGGCAGATCAATTTTGCCGATCTTGATATTCGGGGGCACGCGCCATCCCCGGTCCCCTTTGTACTTAAAGCGCAGCAGGAGCATGGCCAGGCTATTGAAGGTGAAGCTCCAGATCACGCCGAAAGCGTAGGCTTCACCCAGAACATACACGTCTCCCCGGCTGAGGATGACTGTGATCAACTGCAGCGCCACAATCAAGTTGATGATGCGGTAGCTGGTGCCGAACCTTTTGTGAGGACGGCGGAACCAATCCGTGAGGACGCCGTCTTCAGAAACGCGGTTCAAAACGCCGTTGGAGCCGATGATGGAAGTATTGATGGCGCCGGAAAGAATCAAGAAGCCGACCACAACCACGAACGTCCTGAAAACCAGCTTGAGCACGTGCGGCCCTACCATGTACATGGCCATGCCGCTGATCAAGTTGTCTTTGTAAATCGGGACGCGGACTTCATCGGGAATAATCATCACGGCGAGCATGGAGCCTATGCCGGTGAAGACAAAGCTGAAGATGGCGATGATCAGAGCGGCCCGTTTGAGGTTACGCAGCTTGGGGCTGGCTATTTCGCGGTTCACCTGGGCCAGCGACTCTTCACCGCTCATGGCCAGCACGGAGTGGCCAAAGGCAATCATGATTCCGAAAAGCCCAAACGACTTGGCCAGATCGGTGTTCTTGAGGAAACCTATGGCTTCAGCGCTGAAGTGAAGATTTTGCGGTATGGGCAGAGGCGGCAGCGGTGAGCCGTTATGCAGTACGGTGTAAATGGCCCAAACCAGCAGGATGACGACCATCACCGTGGTGATTTGCATCACGCGCAGCGCTTTGTCGCTGGATTCCTCAATGCCCTTCAGGTTCTCCCACCAGTAGTAGAGCGTTACGATGACGGCAAAAGCTGCGGCAGAGTGGTTCAGGTCCAGCTGCGGCGTGCCGTGGAACATCGTGTGCATGGCGCGCGGAATCCAGCCGTGGGCGTCAGCGGCGGAGAAAAGCTCATTAATGAGCCCGGCGATGTATTGCCCCGCGGAAACGCCGGAAATCGGGCCCGTCAGGATGTAGTCAAACATCAGCGCAGAGACGCTCAGTTTGGCAAACGTCCCGCCCAGGGCCTCTTTCACTACGCGGTATACGCCGCCGCGCGTGAACATGGAGCAGCTCTCCACGTAGACCGCGCGCACCGCGAATGCAAACAGCATTACGCCGAGGATGAACCACGGGGCCGACTTGCCGACTGCCTGTTCGGCAATGCCGCCGGCATAAAAGGCGGACGAGCCCAGATCATTCAGCACAATGGCGGCGGCCCGCCAGTATGAAATGAATGTGAGCTTGACCGAGGTCGCTACGACGATGCGGACCCGGTTCGAAAGTGGTGGGACAACTTCTGAGCCTGCTGACATTTTCTAAAAAGATAATAACGGACATCGTCAACAATCGCCCAGGGAGGCGTTTGCCGGATTGGCCCGTTAACTCTGCATTCCTCATTCAATTCGTGGGTCTGTCGTCCACTTCCAGCATGCTCTGCGCTGCTTTAAAAGGCAGTTGCAAATACAACCGGCACAGCGCTAATTCGCCCGGCAAGCTAATACTTTGAAGACGGGCAAGAAATGAACCACGAAGTTACGCTTGTCATTGTAATCCTGCATTGAGCGGAAGCAAAGGACGGTTTGCTAGAATCTGGTTCCAGTGCGCAACATTCCTTCCAGAGCCTGGATCCTTGCCCTGGTCTCAGCGGGCCTGCAGGTCCTTGTTTTTCCCAAGGTCAATTTGTATTTCCTTTGCTGGGTGGCCATGGTTCCGCTGCTTTATGCCCTTCTGCGCGGACGCGGCGGGGAAGGCGAGTTGTTTGACTCTGAAGGCCGTTCCCTGCGCCCTTTTACCTTGTGGCAGGGGTTTCTGATTGGCTGGGTTTGCGGAATCGTGTGGTACGCGGGGACGTGTTATTGGATTTACCCCGTAATGAACATTTATGGACGGTTGCCTGGAATTGCCGCCACACTGATTACCGTTGCGTTCTGTCTTTTTATGGGATTGCACCATGGGGCCTTCGGCGCGCTGGTGGTGCAGATGGCCCGGCGCTCGACCATGGGCAACCGCCGCCCGCTGCTGCTGGCCCCTGTATTCTGGACGGCCATCGAGTTCTTTCGGGACCGCGTTACCGGCGATCCCTGGAACCTTTTGGGCAACGCACAGGTGGATAACATTCCCTTTGCGCGCATCGCGCAGATCACTGGCGTGTACGGCCTGTCCTTTGCCGTGATGCTTGTCAACTGTGCCTTCGTTGCCGCGCTGCTGCTGTATGGCCGGCGCCGTACAAACTTGCTGATCTCGGCCACGGCGGCTGCCATTGCCTTGCAGATCGGCGTTTTTGCCCGGCCTGCGCCGTTTATTCCCACGCAGCAGGCCGTACTGGTCCAGGGCAACGTGCCGTTGCTTGATCCATCGGACTGGACCCCGCGCTATTTTGACCAGATGACGGCAGACCTGGTCCAACTCAGCGTTAAGGCAGCGCCACGCGGGGCGAACAGTCCCGGTCTGATTATCTGGCCGGAGTCGCCGGCGCCGTTTTTTATCTCCGATCCCCGGTTGCACCAGTGGCTGGTGGCACTGGCTCAGGACACGAATTCCTACCTGGTGATTGGCAGTGTAGGAGAAACCACGGACGCCGCAGGCCAGCGCACTCTGCTCAATTCCGCTCTGGTGATGGACCCGCACGGCAATACCGTGGGACGTTATGACAAGATCCACCTGGTGCCGTTTGGGGAATATGTTCCGCTCCAGAACCTGCTCTCTTTTGCCAGCAAGCTTACCCGCGAGGTGGGCGACTACGCGCGCGGCACGGAGCGCAAAGTTTTTGACGTGAACGGCACGCGCGCGGGAATTTTTATCTGTTATGAATCAATTTTTCCCAACGAAGTGCGTGAGTTTACCGCGAACGGCGCGCAGGTGCTGATCAACATCTCTGACGATCTGTGGTACGGGGAAACCAGCGCGCCTGCCCAGCACCTCCAGATGTCGCGCATGCGGGCCATGGAAAACCAGCGCTGGATGTTGCTGGCCACCAATAACGGCACTACCTCGGCCATTGATCCGTTTGGCCGCGTGGTGGAAAGCGCGCCGCGCAATCTTCGCACGACTTTGGCCGCGCACTTTGCGCCGCAGAATGAAACCACCTTTTACAGCCGCAATGGCGACCTTTTCGCCTGGAGTTGTGTGTTAATCTCATGTTTGGCGGTGTTTGTGCGCTGGCGCTTTCGTGCGCCCGCCATGATTGAGGCCCGCCCCGCATAAACTTATGGTTGAAGAATTAGAACGCGAATACACTGCGGTACGCGACAAAGTGCGCGATCTGCGGAGCTATCTTTGACGCTCCCACACTCCGCCAGCAACTCTCTGAAATAGAAAAACAGGTTGGCGATCCCAGCCTCTGGTCTGATCAGGAAAAATCACAGCAACTCATGCGGCAGCGGCGGCGGCTGGAAGAGTCGCTGGCCATGGACGCCGACCTGGCGCGCCGTGCTGACGATATCCAGGCCTACTTTGACCTGGCCCGCGAAGGCGAGGCCGTGGTGGAAGAGCTGCGCAAGGAAATTGACCAATTGCGCGAAGTGGCCGACAAGCTTGAGACGCGCAGCCTGCTCTCCGGCGAGCATGACATGCGCAACGCCATTGTCACCATTCATCCGGGCGCCGGAGGAACCGAGTCACAAGACTGGGCGGAGATGCTGCTGCGGTTGTATCTGCGCTGGGCGGAGCGGCAGGGTTTTGCCACGGAAGTGAACGAGTACCAGCCCGCGGAAGAAGCCGGGATCAAGTCGGCAACATTCACTGTGAGCGGCGACTACGCTTATGGACTGCTGGTAAGCGAGATCGGCGTGCACCGGCTGGTGCGCATCTCGCCGTTTGACCAGGCCAAGCGGCGGCACACGTCCTTTGCCAGCGTCTTTGTCTCACCGGAAATCGATGAATCCATTCAAGTGGATATCAAGCCGGAAGACCTGCGCACGGACACATACCGTTCCGGGGGCAAAGGCGGGCAGCACGTAAACACAACGGATTCGGCAGTGCGCATCACGCACATTCCCACGGGGCTTGTGGTGGCCTGCCAGAACGAACGCTCGCAGCACAAGAACCGCGAACGGGCCATGAAGATGCTGCGCTCCAAACTGTATGAGTACGAACTGGAAAAGAAGCGGGCCATCAACAAAAAACTGGAAGATTCCAAGCTGGATATCGATTTTGGATCGCAGATACGGTCTTACGTGCTGCATCCCTACCGGCTGGTGAAGGACCATCGCACCAAACTGGAGGTTGGCGATGTGGACCGCGTGCTGGATGGAGACCTGAAGCCGTTCATCCGGGCGTTTCTTGTGGCCCGGCGCGATCAGAATTGAACTGAATTAAACTCAGCAATGTATGGCGCCTATCCTTGAGCTGATCAAACAGAATGCCGTGCCGGTGAACGTGATGCGCTCGGCCTCCAAGGGCGCGCTGCCCCTCGAGGCCGACGAAATGCTCGCGGTGCTGGTTTATCTGGCGCAGCATCCTCTCTTTGGCCAGGATGCGCGCATGACGCTGGCCCGGTGGGACGCGCTTTCGGCCAGAGAGGTGCTCGCAAAAGATACAACGCCTGCCGATGTCCTGCTTTATTTCTGGCAGGAAGAGAACCGCCGGCCCGGCCTGATGCTCACACTGATTGAGAACCCGGCCATCCCGGAAGGGCTGTTGATGGAACTTGCCGGCGCCGGATCGCGTGAGATGGTGGCCCTGCTTCTGGCCAGTGAGCGGGCCCGGAGCAGTCCGGGGGTGGTGGAAGCTCTGACTAGCAATCAATATCTGACGCCGCTGGAGGCCCAAGCGCTGCAAGGCGGCAATGCCGCTGGTGGCACGATCCCGGCGTCCGCGGAAGCCACCGGGCAAGATGAGAGCCTTGAAGAGTTTGAGGTAAGTCCAGAGGTGGAAGCCGCCCACCAGGCGTTTCATCAGGAGCATGCCGCTGAGATCGCCGCCGAAGAAGGCAAGCCGTTCGAACTGACCAAAGAAGAAGAGGCAGACCCGCTCCAGACGCCTGGGGTTGTCGGCAATAGCGCGGAAACACCAGCAGCGGAAGCTGTGGCGGCGGTTGCCGCGACAGCCGCAATAGGCGAGTTCAATGCTGTTGAACAGAAGAAGCTCACGGCATTGCAGAGGATCGCGAAGATGAATGTTGGCCAGCGCATCAAGCTGGGTTTCATTGGCGGCAAGGATGAGCGGGCCATCCTGGTCCGGGACACGGCGCGCCTGGTGCAGAATGCGGTTTTGTCTTCGCCAAAATTGTCTGACGCTGAAGTGGAAGGCTTTGCGGGATCAAAAAACCTCCAGGAGAACGTTTTTCGCGAGATCGCGCGCCAGCGCCGGTTCATGAAGATTTATCCGGTCATACGCAACCTGGTGGGCAATCCCAAGTGCCCTTTGGATATCTCCCTTACGTTGATCAAGGGATTGATGGTGCAGGACCTGAAGGGCCTTCGTCACAATAAGAATGTGCCGGATACCATTCGCAAGGTCGCGACCAAGCTTTATCTGGAAAAGGCGTCACGCGGCGGCTCTAAGGCGGAATAGTTATTGGCCCAGTCACGTGGGATGCGCTGCGGCGTGATCTACGTCAAAGACAAACCTTTTCACGGTGGGCCTGGTTCTCATAAAATGCCGTTTCCCGGAGGGATGAAGTGAAGACATCTGCCACTGACGAGATTGCCGAATTGCTGAAACAATCCAAAACCATTGCCGTGGTGGGCCTTTCCAGCAGCCCGTTGCGCCCCAGTCATGGCGTATCCGCCTACATGCAGAGCCATGGCTACCGGATTATTCCGGTGAATCCCGATATCAAGGGAGCGCTGGGTGAAAAGGCCGTGGCTTCGCTGGCCGATGTGCCGGAGAAGATCGATATCGTGGACGTGTTCCGCCGGTCAGAGTTTGTGCCGGAAATCGTGGATGAGGCCATCCGGCTCAAGGTCACGGCCATCTGGCTGCAGGAAGGCGTGATTCACCAGGAAGCCGCCGAAAAAGCCCGCAAGGCCGGGATCATGGTGGTGATGGACAAGTGCATCCTGAAGGAACACCGGGCGAGGTTCAGGTAGATTTGGTAATCGGGTAATTGGAATCTCACCACTGATAAACACAGATTCCACTGATCTGAAAAACCAGCCGTAAAAAACACCAAAGCGCGCATAGCAAGTCTGACTCGCGTTCATTTGCATTGATTCGCGGCCATCACTTCTTCTTCCAATCAGTGTCATCTGTGGAAATCAGTGGTAAAAAGGCTTTAAGGTTTAGGCGTTTTCTCTTCGCTTCGGCGCAGGCCTTCTTTTCTTTGCTTTAGTTCTTGCATCCGTTGTGCCAGCGCCTTCTCTCGCCCTTCCTGCGTGGGATGATAGTATTCGCGTCCGCGCAGATTGTCCGGCATACACTCCATGTCGGCGACTTTGGAGTCGAGGTCATGCGCGTACTGGTAGCCCTTGCCGTAGCCGACTTGTTTCATCAAGTTGGTAACGGCGTTGCGAATATGCAGCGGCACGGGCTCGGCAGCCGTCTTTTCCACGTCTTCCAGGACTGCGCTGTAAGCGGTGTAAAGCGCATTCGACTTCGGCGCGAGCGCCAGATAGACCACGGCCTGCGCCAGGGCCAGCGCGGCTTCCGGCATGCCGAGGAAATCGATGGCTTCCTTGGCCGAAAGACACAGGTTCAGCGCTTCAGGAGCGGCCAGGCCGATATCTTCTGAAGCCATCCGCACCACGCGGCGCGCGATATAGAGCGGATCTTCGCCGGACTCCAGCATGCGTCCCAGCCAATAGAGAGACGCATCGGCATCGCTGTTGCGCACAGACTTATGCAGAGCGGAGATCAGGTTGTAATGCTCCTCTCCGGACTTGTCATAGAGCAGGACGCGTTTCTGGAGCGTGTCTTTAATAATCTGTTCGGTAATGACACGCTCAGTATGCTCGGTGGTCCCGCCGTTGTTGCCTGCGGCCGTGG
>WNFP01007350.1_pt1 | contig 10165 bp, 6 predicted proteins | sample 5400201 | NCBI WGS metagenome assembly WNFP01 (sample SAMN13153355, study PRJNA577476) | soil metagenome | isolation source: 115 cm saprolite under Madrone tree | place: USA:California | collected 2016-06-14
CCGCGAGCAGCGCGCCAAAAAAGACACTGAACCTTGAGATGAAGTTCGTGCTGCGGTGAAAAATCTGGGCCATGTCAATTTTTCACTTTTGCGGTGAGCGCAACGAAAAGGAGAGGCACCTCGCGTCCACCTTGTCCTGACCGGGAATTGCAAGCCCGAGCCGTAATTGACGGGCTAGTTTCCAACAAAACTTTCGCGAATGCAACCGTTCAACAAATTCACTTCTAATTCTGTACCGAATTCACCTGTGGCAGATGATACCGCGGGTTCAAATTTTTCAAATAGAAGCTCGCAGGTCCACCTCCCGCGTACCAAACAAGAGCCATGTCGCCCTATCTATGGATGCGCAATGTAGGAGTAAGGATAGGTTTTTTGTGTCCAGTTGGGTTGGGGAAGTCCAGCCCGGTCGTGCTATCTTAGAAAAACCCTCTGCCGGGCCTGATGCGGCGGAGCCCACCTAGTTTGTTCGGGCGTAGATCGCCGAACTGCCGCTGGGGCGTGGTCCAACCGGTAGGACACCACACTGTTAATGTGGATGGTGAAGGTTCGAATCCTTCCGCCCCAGCCAATTCTTTCCTTCGCCTCATTGCGTCTGATTTTATTTTCATTGCGGAAGTGCATTGCTAAGGCACAATGATCCGGCTATGAACAAAAGGACGTTTTTTAAACTCCTCGCCGTGCTGGTTTCAAACCGTGCAATTTCACCGGTATTTGCCTGGGCGGCAGGCGAAAGGCTTACAAATTGGGCGGGCAATCTCGTGTACGGGACTGACCGCTTGTACTCCGCAAATTCGCTTCAGCAGGTTCGGGATTACGTTAAGAGAGAAAGCAATCTGAAGGTACTCGGAACGCGGCACTGCTTCAACAACATAGCGGATAGCACCCACAATCTGTTGTCCTTGAAGGCCATGGACGAGGTAGTTGAGTTGGACACACGTGCGGCGACCGTGACGGTTAGTGCGGGCATCACCTACGGTCAATTGTCCCCTTATCTTCATAGCAAGGGCTTTGCGCTGCACAACCTGGCCTCATTGCCGCATATTTCCGTGGCCGGAGCCTGCAGTACCGCGACGCACGGATCAGGCGAGAAGAATGGAAACCTGGCGACAGCGGTTTCTGCACTTGAGTTCGTCACCGCGGTCGGTGATTTCGTTAAGTTGTCCAGGCAACAAGACGGCGAGACATTTCAGGGAGCCGTTGTCGGCCTTGGCGCGATTGGCGTCATCACAAAGCTGGCACTAGACATTCAGCCAACCTTCATGATGCGCCAGTACGTGTATGAAAACCTGCCGCTTAATGAGGTAAAAGAGCATTTTGACGCCATCGCGTCAAGCGCTTACAGCGTAAGCCTTTTTACCGACTGGCAGAAGCAGCGCATGAACGAAGTTTGGATAAAAAGTCGTGTCGAAGGCGGTCATTCGTTTGACGCTGGACCCGCCTTCTTCGGAGCAAAGTTGGCCACCAGGCAATCGGAATACTTCGTGCCCCGTCAACATGCCGTCGAAGCAATCCTGGCTGTTGAACGACTGCGCGACCAAATTAGTCCGAGCTTGCTGATTTCAGAAATCCGCGCGGTTGCCGCGGACAATCTCTGGTTGAGTCCTTGCTACAAACAGCCCTGCGTCACGATCCACTTTACCTGGAAGCCGGACTGGCCCGCCGTCAGCAAGCTGCTTTTGGGAGCTAGCCCGCGAGTTGCAGATTTCTGTTGCTAGCCGGAGTCCTTGGCAGTCGGCAGTCCGGCGTCGACCCAGCCCTTCCAGCCGCCGTCCATCGATTCCACATTGTTGTAACCCATCTTTTGCAGATTGTCGGCAACCAGCGCTGAGCGAAAACCGCCGCCACAATACAGGATCAACTTCGCGCCCGTATCCGGGATGCGCTGCTCGATATCCCGCTCGATGATGCCCCGGCCCAGGTGCACGGCATTGGGAACATGCCCTTTGGCCCACTCGTTGTCTTCGCGCACGTCAATCAGCAAAAATCTCTCGCCTGCATCTATGCGGCGCTTTACGTCGGGAACGTTCGTTTCCTTGACGCGCTTTTTTGCGTCCTGCACAAGCTTCAAAAATTGTGGTGCATGCGCCATCGGCGCCTCCCTTGCCAAAACGTGCTCAGGAAAAGCGTAGCACGCCGGCGCGGACTGCACGCAAGCTATGGATTCGCAGCCGCCGCCGCGGATTTTGCCTCGCCCTTTGCCGCCATAGCGCGCACCAGGTTCACCAAATTCCACCGCAGCTTTTCCGGCACGCGCTCTCCTTCCGCCATCATTTTCCCTTTGCCTTTGGTGATGATGTAGAAAATTTCGCCGTCGGTCATATTGGCCAGCGTCGCCGGGTCGCGCCAGTCGTGCATGGTCAGCTTCATCGACTCCACTACTTCGCCTTTGCCGTCGCCTTTGGGTCCGTGGCACATGTCGCAGTCATACCCAAACACCTTGCGTGCCTCTGCAAGGCCCTCCGCGCTGGATTTCACGGGATTTACACGCGCCGCATCTCCCGCGGAAATCTTGTAGTCGCCCGCCGCCTCTTTGGATTTGTCGGAATTTTCTTGCGCGTTCTGCATCGCCCAGGCGGCGCCGAGGCCCACCAGCAGAACCGCGCCTGCTAGAAGGAGAAAACGCTTCATACCGCCTCCTCACAAGGGAATCGGCCGAAGAAGAGGTTCGGCTGCATTTGTGGCGGATTCTACGCCCGCAAGTCGTGCAGCGCCAGCCGGAAAAGAGTATTAGTTCTTGGCTGCCGGCTTGTGCGGGAGCGTCTTGCTCACCGGCATTGTGCAAGCGCCGCGCGAACCGCCATCGCCTGCTCTGGCCCGGAAACGGCTGGACTCCCGCACACGCGTGCGCAATCCATCGATTACCGGCGGAATGGGATTGTGCGGTGCGCCGCGCACTAGAAAAATCATCAGCGCGGCTTCCCCGGGAGCGTCGAGGCTCGAGCCGATGCCTACGCCCTGCACGCCCGGTTGGCTCATCTGCTCCTGCGCGTGCGCCGCGTGCACCCGTTTCGCTCGCGCCAGTTCCGCTTCGGAGATCGGATACACCTCCGGCGCTGCGGCAACCGATTGCTCAAGCTGTGCGCTCTCCTCCGCGGAAAGCGCCCCTCGCCTCGCGAACAACGTTCCTTCCACAATGCGGGTGCGCACGCTATCCACCTGTGCGGGCATGTTGGTTCGCGGTTGGCCTGCCGTCACGAAGAACAAAATCGCCGCCTCGCCTGGGTTGTCGCGGCTCGCTCCTACGCCAACCGCCTGCACCTCCGCGGGTGCCAGCAGCTCGGGCGCATGCGCATCGCGCACGGCCACAGCGTTCTGCGTGGCTTCCGGAGTGACCGTCGCGGCGGCTTGCGTGCTCATCGCGGCGGCAGGTTTATTCGGCAAGCTGCACCCAATTACTGCGTGGGTTCCTCCGCCGACAAATGTCACACTGTTCCCCCCGCTCGCAAAAAAGTTCAGTACCGTCCCAACGGGATTGCCGACCGTATCGTTATCCGAACCGGCAAACAGCAAAGCCACTGGATCGGTGGAATTTTGCGAAACAATCAGCGAGCCGGAATCGCCCTCCGCACTGAAGCCGCCCCCGCCAATATCCACCTGATTGGTGTAGTTCACCGTGAAGGTGGTGCCCGTGCCGCAGCCCTTTTGATACTGCACGGCGTTGACGTTCACCGCCACGGCCACCACCGTCGAGCACGTCAATCCCGTCGAGCGGCCGCTCTTCGCCACCGGCATGGCCAGCGTCGCCGCCACTCCGGAGCCCGCATGCGGCGCTCCCGGCACCGGCACACCGTTAGCGTCTGCCGTCGCGCCCAAATACAGAATGTTCCCGCTAGTATCGACATTGCCGGACACGATTTGCGCGATCGCCGCGTCGATCTTCGGCGCCGCTCCCGTCTCCAGATTGTAGAAGGCGCTTAGGTTGGCCACCGTACGCGCGCCGGAAGGCGTGCACGTCGAGGTATCAATCAAACCGGGCTGAATAATAGGATCGCCAATCTGCGCTATATCGCTGCGCGCGAGTATGTGCGTATTGCTGAGGACGTATTGCGTCCCGCCGCGCGTCACCAGCGAACCCAGCGTTCCGCTGCAACACGTGATTGTGCGCGTGGATGTATTCGTGCTCGAATCATTGGCATTTCCGCCGGACGTTCCCAGCTCGATTGCTCCGGACTGCGCGTTTTGGTTTCCCGGCTGGATGGTCACCGTTGCGCTGCCCGACGCGGAGCTGTTCGCCTGCGAAACCGCGCTGACTGTCACCGTCGTGGCGACACTCCCACCCATGCCATTGGATTTCGTCGGAACGCCGCTGGGCGCAACATACAACCCGCTCGTCGATATGAATCCGATTGTCTGGTTGCCGCCGGCCATGCTGTTGACCTGCCAGTTGACCGCCGTGCTCGGCGCTCCGTTCACCGACGCCGTGAACTGCTGCGTGCCGAAATTCGCGACGCTAGCCGCACTCGGCGAAACGCTCACGAAACTGGGCGTCGCAGTCGCCACCGTAACGGTTGCGGACGCGGACTTCGTGGAATCCGCCTGCGAAGTAGCGGTCACCGTCGCCTGCGGCGGGTTCGGCACCGTAGCCGGCGCGGTGTACAGCCCGCTGCTGGAAATGGTGCCGTTCGAGGCTCCGCCGGCAACGCTCCAGGCCACCGCAGTATTCGACGTGGCTGTCACGGTGGCCGTGAACTGCTGCGTGTTGCCCACCGCGACGCTCGCGGCCGTGGGAGCGACGGAAATCGTAATGGTCGTTTTGCTCGATGTGCCGGCGCAACCTGAAAACAAAACAGCAGCACAGCCTAGACTCAGAAATAAAGGGCGTCGCATGAAGATCCTAACTGGAGGGGCAGGGGACCCCATTTAAAAGCAGGAATCAAAAGACCGACAGCACCGAGAGCATACCCATGAAATTGGACTACTGAAGCGGCGAAAAAGATGCTTGCCGCGTATGCGCAAACGTGACGAGTCCGGCCCATTGCGGGACTTCTACGGCGGTCACTCCATGTCGCGCCAGTTCGCTCCCACGCAGATTTCCACTTCCAACGGAACAGCCAGTTTATGCACGTTTTCCATCTCTTCGCGCACCAATTTGGTGAGTTCGTTGCGTTCGCTCGCAGGCGCTTCGAATAGGAGTTCGTCGTGCACCTGCAGAATCATCTTGGCTTCGAACTTTTCAGCCCCCAGGCGCCGGTCGATGGCGATCATCGCCAACTTGATGAGGTCCGCCGCCGTTCCCTGCAGCGGAGAATTGAGCGCGGTGCGTTCCGCGAAATTGCGAATCTGCACTTGCGGCGAAGTGATGTCCGGAATCGGTCGAATGCGGCCAAAAAGCGTTTTGGCCACTCCCGTTTGCCGCGTTTCCATCAGTACATTGTCGAGATATTTTTTGACGCCGCGATACCGCTCGAAATAGGCGCTGATGAATTGCGCCGCTTCCTTCTGCGGCACGCCGATCTGCTGCGCCAAGCCAAACGGCGACAACCCGTAAATAATCCCGTAGTTGATCGCTTTCGAGGCGCGGCGATGCTCCGCGGTCTGCGCCATCGGCCCCACGCCAAAAACTTCCTGGGCGGTGCGCTCGTGAATGTCCTGCCCCGTGCGAAACCCCTCCAGCAGCACCGGGTCCTGCGAAAAATGCGCCATCACACGCAATTCGATTTGCGAGTAATCGGCGGCCAGCAGAATTTTACCGGGCTCGGCCACAAACGCCGCGCGAATCTGCCTCCCCAGCTCCGTGCGAATCGGAATATTTTGCAAATTGGGATCGGACGAGCTGAGCCGGCCCGTCGCCGTGCCCGTCTGCGAAAAGCTGGTGTGCAGCCGGCCCGTGTCGCGATTGATCAATTTTGGCAGGGAATCCACATACGTCGATTTCAGCTTGGCGACCTCGCGATACTCGATGATTCTCGCGGGCAGCGGGTGCTGGGCCGAAAGCTCTTCCAGGATGTCCGCGGCGGTCGAGCGCACGCGTCCGCGGCCTCGCCGCGATGGCGGAAGTAGGTTCAACTTGTCAAAAAGAATTTCCGCAAGCTGCGTCGGTGAATTGACGTTGAATTCCGTTCCCGCGATCTCCCAGATTTCCTTTTCCAGCCGGCGAACCTCCTTTTCCATGGCCAACGACATCGCGTCCAGAGCCTCGGGATCGACGCGCACGCCAACCCGCTCGATGTCCGCCAGCACCGCGGCCACCGGCAGATCGATCTTTTCATAGACGCTTTGCAGCTCCTGCGCATCGATTTGCGCGCGCAGCGCGGGCGCCAGCCGGTGCAAGTAATCCGCCCGCTCTCCCGCAGCGCCGCCGAGCATGGCGTTGAACTGCCGCATCACCACGTCGGCGAAATTGTGATTCGCCGTTGTTGGCCGCAGCAAATACGAATAAATCTGCGTCGCGTGCCGGATGTTTGCCGCTTTGCCGCCCAGAATCTGCAGCAATTTCGGATCGTGCACGACCTTCGGCCGCTTCGCATCCGCTAAGAATGCGGACAAAACTTCCAGCGCTTCGCCCTTTTCATCCATCCACACCGAGCGTCCCTCGCCGGCTTTCGACGAAACTTCGATCGACGCGATGCGCGTGCCGAAGCCCTCCGCTTCACGCTCGCCGGATTCCAGGTTCAGCCACACGGACACCGCCTGCCCCGCCGGCAACTTTTTTAAATAGTCGCGAAATTCGGCCACCGAAGGGAACTGGGCATAATCTGCCTCAACAACAGGCGCGCTCGCCGGAACCGAGGCTGCGACCGCCTCCGAGCCTAATTCCCGCAATAGCGAGTTAAATCCGAGTTCACGATAGAGCGCCGAGAGCGCAGCTAGGTCCGGTTCACGCCGAGCAAGGGATGGGAGATCAAGTGACACTGCCGCATCCTGACTAATCCGAGCCAATTCCTTACTCATTCGGACAAACTCGCCGTGTTTCTGAAGGGCTGTCCTGTAGGTCGCACGCGAAACCTCATCTGCGTGACGTAGGGTCTCCTCGGCGCTCCCAAAGCGTTGAATTAGTTCTTTCGCGCCCACTTCTCCGATTGAAGCGGTTCGGCGCTTCGTTACGGGATCCGGCTGCTCGTTTGGATCCCTGGCGCCAGGGATGTTATCGACACTGTCGCCCATAAGCGCCATGACATCGATCACTCTTTCCGGCGGGACACCCATCAGCTCCGTCACCTTCGCTGCGTCGACGAAAACGTCATTCTTTTCTCCTCCCGTCCCGGGGCGAAGAACATAGATATTTGAGCCCACCAACTGCATCATGTCTTTGTCGTTGCTAACTATCCAAACGTCGAAGTCCTTGCCACCAGCTTGGTGCGCGAGGGTGCCAATCACGTCGTCGGCTTCATAACCCTGGAACTCGAGGATCGGAAGGCGGAGAGCTTCACATAGCCTCCGTACAAGCGGTAATTGGACAATCATCTCGTCGGGCATCGGCTGTCGATGAGCCTTGTACTTGTCGAACAATTCGTCGCGAAATGTTCTTCCGGGAGGGTCAAACACAATGCCGACATAGTCCGGCTGATAATCGTTAAGCAGGCGCCTCAAGATAGTGTTGAAGAGAAATGGAACCTTGGTGGGCACGCCGGAGGGCGCATTCATGCGGTTCATCGGCGCGAAAAACGCCCGGTACACGTGCGCCATGGCATCCACAAGAAACAGTTTCTTGCGCGGCGCCGTGCCAGGCAGCCTGGGAGTCGCGTGCGAGGAAGCCATCCTATCGAGTATAGCAAAGCGCCTTAACGCGCTCTGTGCGGACAAAAGGAGAGTCGCCCAGCGCCCTCGAACAACAAAACAGCGCCGACCCTCATACGATGCCTAGTGTCTTCCCAACTTCCGCTAGCGTGTCGGCTGCTTTCAGGAGCTGCTCGCGCTTGTGCGTTGCACTGACAATCGCGCGCAACCGTGCCTTGCCCTCCGCCACCGTAGGGTACCCAACGGCTGGTGCATAGACACCCGCATCAAAAAGCTTCGTCGAAAATTCAAATGCTTTCGCCGCATCCCCAACATGGATCGGAATGATCGGAGTCTCGCTGACCTTGAACTGAAATCCCCGCTTCTTCAGCTCGCGCTTGAAGAACTTCGTATTCGCCCACAGTTTCTTCACCAGCCGCTCGCCTTCCGCCGAATCCAACAGCGTAAACGCCGCCTGGCAAGCCGCCGCGGTGGCCGGCGGATGCGATGTCGAAAACAAAAACGGCCGCGCCCGCAAATACAAAAAGTCAATCAAATCGCGCGAGCCGCAAACGTACCCGCCCATCGCGCCAATCGCTTTGCTCAGCGTGCCCACCTGAATGTGCACCCGGCCGTGGCAATTCAGATGGTCGATGGACCCCCGCCCACCGCGCCCCAGCACTCCGGACGCATGCGCATCGTCCACCATCATGATGCAATTGTATTTCTCGGCGAGGTCGCACAGTGCGGGCAGCGGCGCAATATCGCCGTCCATCGAAAAAACACCGTCCGTGATGATCAGCTTGTGCCCGTTCCAGTTCGCGCTCTCTTGCAGGATGCGCTCGCAATCGGCGACGTCCTTGTGCTTGAACACCTTGATCGTCGCTTTCGAAAGCCGAGCGCCATCGATGATCGACGCATGATTCAACTCATCGGAAACGATCAGGTCTTCCTTACCCAGCACGGCCGAAACCGTTCCCGCGTTCGCCGTAAATCCGGATTGGAACACCACGCACGCCTCCGCATTCTTGAAGCGTGCAATCTGCTCTTCCAATTCCATGTGTATCTTCATCGTGCCGGCGATCGTGCGAACGGCGCCCGCGCCCGCCCCGTACTTCCGCACCGCCTCGATCGCCGCTTTGCGCAGCGCCTTGTGCGTGGTCAGCCCCAGATAATTGTTCGAAGCCAGGTTGATTACTTCGCGTCCGTCAATGACGCAAACCGGCTTTTGCTCCCCCTCCAGCACGCGCAGCTTCGGCGCCATCCCCTTAGCTCGAAGCTCGACAAGCTGATCGCTAACGTACTGCAACGGATTCTGCCCAACCCTCTGCGTCGCCGTTTCTGACATTTCTCTTCCTCCTTGTGTTAACGCCGACAAGCCTTCGCTGTCGCCATCGCGTGTCATGCTGAGCGCAGCGAAGCACCTCAACGTGAACTAAGGCTGGGGAAACTGAATTGGCTTTTATGTTCTTACTCTTTCACGTTTTCACTCTTCAACTCTTAATCCCATCCGGATACATCAAAATCTTCCCCGCCAGCCCGCCCTGCAACAGCGCAAACGCATTCTCAAACTTCTCCATCGGCGTGCGCTCCCCAAACAGCGGCTCCAGATTCAGCCGCCCCGCCTTCAGCAGCGCCGTCATCTGCACCCAAGTCCCATACATCCGCCGCCCATAAATCCCTTGTACCGTCGCGCCCTTGAAAATCACGTCGTTCACTAAATCCAGCGGCACCGACTCCGTCGGAATCCCCAGCAAAGAAGCGCGCCCGCCCGCCCGCAGCGCCCGAAATCCCTGCTGAATCGCTGCCGGATTCCCAGACATTTCCAGCAGCACATCCACTCCGGTGCCGCCAGTCTCCGCCTTGATGCGCGCCACGGAATCCATCTCCGCCGGATTCACCACCACATCCGCGCCCATCTTCTTCGCCATCGCGCGCCGCTGTTCATTCGTCTCCGTCGCAAACACTGTCGAGCTGCCGCAAGCCTTCGCCACTGCGATCGACATCAACCCAATCGGCCCGCACCCCGTCACCAGCACGGTCTGCCCCGCAATCGCCCCCGCCAGCACCGTATGCACCGCGTTCCCCAGCGGATCGAGAATCGCCCCGTAATGTTCCGGAATCGCCGCATCCAGCTTCCAGATATTCGAAGCCGGAATCTTCACAAACTCCGCAAACGCGCCGTCCTGATCGATCCCGATAATTCGCAAATTCTGGCAAATGTGCCCTTCGCCCAGCCGGCACTGGTGACAATGCCCGCAATTGACGTGCATCTCCGCGCTGACGAAATCCCCCGCCTTCACCGCGGTAACTTCTTCCCCGACCCGCTCCACCACTCCGCAAAACTCATGCCCCAGAGTCACCGGCGGCTTAATGCGCCCCTGCGACCACCGGTCCCATCCATAAATGTGCAAATCCGTCCCGCAAATCGACGCCGTCTTCACCCGCACCAACGCGTCGGCCGGCCCGATCAAAGGCACGGCGACCGTATCCATCTGCAAGCCCTTCG
>WNFP01005537.1_pt1 | contig 10164 bp, 12 predicted proteins | sample 5400201 | NCBI WGS metagenome assembly WNFP01 (sample SAMN13153355, study PRJNA577476) | soil metagenome | isolation source: 115 cm saprolite under Madrone tree | place: USA:California | collected 2016-06-14
GTCGCTTCTTGATGTCTCGCATCGGGTAGTGTCGCAGGTTGCGGGTGCAGAGCGTCAAGCCGTGCACGTGTGCGGCGGCGGCGATCAGCGCGTCCGCGATTTCGACCCCATGGGAGGCACCGAAATGGCGTCGATAGGTTCCGGCCTTGCGCCCGCCGCCATGATGCGTCTCTCGGTCTTCTTCCCGATGCGGATGCCCTTGTGGGCCCAGATGAATGCATGTGTATCAAGAACCAGCATTCCACGGCTCTCCTGCCCCGAGCCTGAACAGGTCCTCGTCCGAGCAGAGGATCTCGACCGTGTCACGGCCCCTTGCCGAAGCCCCGTTGCTTCCCACGGTCGGGGACGAGCCGCGCGAGAACTTTGCCGCGCTTCGTGATCACCACCGGCTCCCCGGTCTGCGCGGTCGATGAGCTTGAGGCAGGTCGCCTTGAACTTGACGGCGCTGATCTGCATAGAACCAGTATGAGTGGTCCTGAGCGTGGCGGCAAAGAGGCCCTGAATGCTGCCCCGTAGACCAGCGCAGGTTCTGTCAGGTCAACGTTAGTTCTTCGCGCGATCGACGAGGCGGTTCGAGCCGAGCCACGGCATGAGCGCGCGCAGCTTCGCCCCGACCTCCTCGATCGGGTGGTGCTCGGCTTCCTTCCGCAGCTCGCGGAAATGCGGCGTGCCGCACTTGTGCTCGGTGATCCATTCATCGGCGAAGGCGCCACTCTGGATGTCGGCGAGGATCTTCTTCATCGCCGCGCGCGTCTCTGGACCGACGACGCGCTTGCCGCGCGTCATGTCGCCGTACTCGGCCGTGTTGCTGATCGAGTAGCGCATGTTGGCGATGCCGCCCTCGTAGATGAGGTCGACGATCAGCTTCACCTCGTGCAGGCACTCGAAGTACGCCATCTCGGGCGCGTACCCGGCCTCGACGAGCGTCTCGTACCCGGCGCGAATGAGCTCGGTGAGCCCGCCGCAGAGGACCGCTTGCTCGCCGAAGAGATCGGTCTCGGTCTCCTCGCGAAACGTGGTCTCGATGATCGCCGCGCGCGCGCCGCCGATCGCCGCGCCATACGCCAGGCCGACCTGCGTCGTGTCCCCGCTCGGGTCCTGGTGGACGGCGAGCAGGCACGGCACGCCACGGCCGCGCTCGTACTCGCTGCGGACGAGATGCCCGGGACCTTTCGGCGCGATCATGAAGACGTTCACGTCGGCGGGCGGAACGACTTTCTTGAAGTGGATGTTGAAGCCGTGGCCGAACGCCAGGTACTTGCCCTTCTTCAGACCGGGCGCGATCTCGGTCGCATACATGTCGCCGGCGATCTCGTCGGGAACGAGGATCATGACGACATCGCCCCATGCGGCAGCTTCCGCCGTCGGCAGGACGCGCAGCCCCGCGCCTTCTGCTTTTTTCCACGACGCGCTGTCGCGCTTGAGGCCGACGACGACCTCGACGCCGCTGTCGCGCAGATTCTGCGCGTGCGCGTGCCCCTGGCTGCCGTAGCCGATGACCGCGACCTTCTTGCTCTTGATGGACGCCAGATCCGCGTCGCGCTCGGTGTAGACCTTCATGCCACGTTCTCCTTCTCGTCCATGCCGCCGCCGGCGAGCGTGCGGGGTCCGCGAAACATCGCGACGCGCCCCGTGCGCACGATCTCGACGATCCCGAGCGGCTTCAAGAGCTCGAGGATGGCGTCGATCTTCTCCCGGTTGCCGGTGATCTCCACGATGTACGAATGCGGCGAGACGTCGATCACCTTGCCGCGGAAGATGTCGACGATGTTCATGAGCTCGCCGCGCGTGCGGCCGTCCGCGGTCACCTTGATGAGCACGAGCTCGCGTTCGACGTGCTCCGTATCCTTGAAGTCCGACACACGGATGATCGAGACGAGCTTGTTCAGCTGCTTCGTGATCTGCTCGACGACCGCGTCGTCACCGGTGGTGACGAGCGTGATGCGCGACACGGTGGAATCGAGCGTCTCGGCGACGGAGAGGCTCTCGATGTTGAAGCCGCGCCCGCTGAAGAGGCCGGCGACGCGAGAGAGAACTCCGAACTCGTTTTCGACCAGTACCGATATCGTGTGTCGCATCGCTCCTCGGGAATGCCGGCGAGTACACCGCCAGCGGGCGCGGCGGATCGGCCGCGCAATCGATGTCGAATCGCGCCTCGCGCCGCCTCCGCTCAGCGGTAGCGGGTGAGGATCTCCATCATCCGGTCTTTGCCGGCGAGCTTCACTTTCTGGAGGCGCTTGCGCTCGACCTCCTCCTCGGCGTTCAAGAACCCTTTGTGGTTCAACTGCGCGAGCTGCTTCTCCAGCTGCACGTGCTCCTCGTGCAGGCGCTTCAGCTCAGGGTCTCGATCGACGACGGAGAGGATGAGCTGCTCGTCCCTAGCCTCCATAGCGAGACTCCTTTCGACAGGTGGAAGCGATGTGTGACGACGCGGCGGTGAGAAACGAAGAATACGTGGCAAGTACCCAGAAACACTGCATTTTGGCTTCTAGTATACGAGGCGCACCTTGTCAACGAAGGTCGACGCGAGACGCGGCGCCGACGGCGCGCGCGCGCTTTGCGTCAGCTCCGCCTCCGGCGGCCGGACGTACACGGGCGCGAGCGTGACGAGATCGTCGCCCGCGGGATCGCACGCGAGCCGCGCCGCCGCGAGCCGCGCGACCGCGCTCGCGCGCGGCGGCTGCGCGTCCGAGCCGAGCAAGGTCACCGCAGTGCCGAGGACGTCACGGAACACCGCGCCGTATGCCTCGACGGCCTCGCCGATCACGGTGCACGGCGGCGTCAGGACTTCCGCCAACGCCCGCGCCGCGACGGCGATCGGCTCACCGAGCCGAACGATGCCGCCGTTCTCGCGGGTGTAGAGCGCCGCGTAGATCTCCTGCTTGCGGGCGTCCAGCCCTGCGCAGAGCACGCCCGTCCACGGCGGCGCCGCCAGCGCCAGCGCGTCGAGGGTCGGCACGCCGACGATGCGGAGCCCTGTGGCGAAGGCGAGGCCCTTCGCGAAGCTCAACCCGATGCGCAGACCGGTGAAGGACCCGGGGCCGATCGCGACCGCGACGGCGTCACCGCGCGCCGGCCGCTCACCGGCATCGACGAGCACCTGCTCGACGAGGCGCGGCAACGTCGCCGCGTGGCTCGCCGTCGTGCGCTCGAGGCGCTCCGCTCGGACCTCGCCGTCGCGCACCAGCGCGACTGAGCAGCTCCAGGTCGCGGTGTCGAGCGCGAGGATGCGCAGAGGCTCTCAGCCGGCGACGATCCGCGAGATGTCGTTGTAGACGACGAAGACCATCAGCGCGAGCAGCAGGAACAGCCCGACCTGCTGCGCCATCTCACGATGCCGCATGGCGAGCGGCTTCCCGCGCACCGCCTCGAAGCCGAAGAACAGCAGATGGCCGCCGTCGAGGACGGGGATCGGCAGTATGTTCAACACGCCGAGGTTGACGCTGATCAATCCGAGGAAGCGGATCAGATACTCGAGACCGAGCTGCGCCTGCTGACCCGCGGCGCGGACGATGAGGATCGGCCCGCCGAGATCGCGCGCCGAGACCGACCCTTGGAAGATCTTCACGACGCTCATCAGCGTCATCTTCACCCAGAAATACGTCTGGTACGCACCGAGGCCGATGGCGCTCGTCAGCGAGACCGGCTCGATCTCGACGAAGCGCTCGATGCCGATCAGGTACGCTTTGCCGATCTCCTCGCCGAAGGGCGAGCGCTCCGGCTTCTCCTCGGGGGTGACCACGATCTCTTCGACGGCGCCGCTCGCGCGTCGCACCTGGAAGTGCAGCGGCCGGCCGCCGCTCGCGCGAACGGTATCCGAGAGCTGCTCCCAGTTTTTGATCTCTTTGCCGTCGATCTCGACGACGACGTCGCCCCGCGCCAAGCCGCCCTTTTCCGCGCCCATGCCTTCCATCACGCCACCGATCTTCGGCGCGTCCGTCGGCGCACCGGCGCCGTAGATCGCAAAGACGACCGTGAACGCGACGAACGCGGTCACCAAATTCATGCCCGGGCCTGCGATGACGATCGCGACGCGCTTCCAGAGCGGCTGGAACGAGAAGGCGCGGTGCGCCTCGTAAGCCGGCACTTCTTCCTCTGGATCCTCACCGAGCATCTTCACGTAGCCGCCGAGCGGGATGGCGCTGATCGCGTACTCGGTCTCGCCGCGGGTCCACGCGAACAGCCGGGGCCCGAAGCCGAGCGAGAAGCGCGTCACCATGACGCCCGACCATTTTGCGACCGCGAAGTGACCGAGCTCGTGGAGAAAGATCAGCAGACCCAGAACGACGATGGCGGGGAGAACCGACAAGATCATGAATGGCGTCCTTTGCGCGGAGAATCAGTGATGAAAGAAGAACCGAGCGTAATAGTACACCAGCGGAGCCGGGAAAACGAGACTGTCAATGCGATCGAGGACGCCGCCGTGTCCGGGAATGATCCATCCCGAGTCCTTGGCGCCGAACGCGCGCTTCAGCATCGACTCGCAGAGATCGCCGACCTGCGCCAAACATCCGACACCGAGCGCGAACCCCAGCGCCTCCGCCCCGCTGAGCGCGTGGAAAAACACCGCCTTGCAAAAGAACGCGCCGGCCACATTGGCCGCGATCGCGCCGAACGTTCCTTCGACGGTTTTTCCCGGGCTCACCTCCGGCATGAGCTTCCGCCGTCCGAAATACCGACCGCCGAAGTAGCCGCCGACGTCGCCGGCCATCGCGATCACGATGGTCAGCACCACCCAGCGCCAGCCGCCGACCGCGATCGCGTCCGCCGTCTCGGGATCGGGGAGCCCGTGCATCCACACGTAGTGCGGGAGGAGAAACGCAACGTAGAGGACGCCGAGCATCGTCGCACCGACGGCGTCGACGCCGCGCCGCATATCGTCGTTGCGTGCGAGCGCGAGGATCAGACCGGCCATCACGACGCCGGAGAGCGCCATCCCCGAGAGCTCGTGGCTCGGCACCACCATCGCGACGACGACCAGCGCGCCGGCGACCATGCCGAACGCGCGACAGATCGGATCGTCGGGAAACGCCATCGCGAAGTACTCGATGACACCGACGAGGGCCGCGGTCCCGACCAGCCAGGCGAAGAGCGACCAAGGATTCCAGACGATAATCCAGACGAGCAACGGAATCGCAACTAAGGCGGTCGCGAGCCTAGTGCGCAACACGCAGGCGTTCGCGCTCGGTCTGCTCGCCGGTGCGGCCGAAACGGCGCTCCCGGCTCTGGAACTCGTTGATCGCGTCGAGGAACTGCCGCTCGCGGAAGTCGGGCCAGAGCGTGTCCGTGACGTAGATCTCGGTGTAGGCGATCTGCCAGAGGAGGAAGTTGCTGATGCGCATCTCGCCGCTCGTCCGGATCAGGAGATCCGGGTCGGGAATGCCCGCGGTGCTGAGCGACGACGCAACGAGCTCCTCGTCGATCGCCTCGGGCCCGAGGTCGCCGCGCTCCACCCGGCGGGCAATCGCGCGCACCGCCTCCGTCAGCTCCTCCCGGCCTCCGTAGCTCACGGCGAGGATGACGGTCATGCCGGTGTTGCGCTTCGTCCGCTCGACGACGTCGCGCAGCGCGAGCTGCACCGCGCGCGGGAGCTTGCGGATGTTGCCGATCGTGAGGAGACGAACGCCGTTTTTCATCATCCGCTTCACCTCGGTCACGAGGTAATGGCGGAGGAAGCGCATCAACGCCGACACCTCGTCCTTCGGCCGGTGCCAGTTCTCGCTCGAGAAGGCGTACAAGCTCAGGTACGGAATCCCGAGCCGGCGCGCCGTCTCGACGACCTCCTTCACCGAGTCCTTGCCACGGCGATGACCGGCGATGCGGGTCAGGCCACGCTGGGTGGCCCAACGCCCGTTCCCGTCCATGATGATCGCGACGTGGCGCGGCAAGCGCTCTTTGTCGATCGCGACCATCAGACGGCCATGATCTCCTCTTCCTTGGACTTGAGTATCTTGTCGATCTTCTCGACGTTCTCCTTGGTGAGGTGCTCGACGCGATCGTGCTCCTTCTTCAGATCGTCGTCGGTGAGCTCCTTTTCCTTGTGGAGCTCCTTCAGCATGTCGATGGCGTCGTGACGATGCTGGCGCACCGAGACGCGGAACTCCTCGGCGATCTTCTTCACGTGCTTCACGAGGTCTTTCCGCCGCTGCTCGGTGAGCTCGGGGATCGGGATGCGGATGATCTTGCCGTCATTGATCGGCGTCAGGCCGAGGTCCGACTGGAAGATCGCGCGCTCGATGTCGCCGATCGCGGTGCGGTCGAACGGTTGAATGATGAGCAGACGCGGCTCGGGCGCGGTGATCGACGAGAGCTGATTGAGCGGCGTCCGCGCACCGTAATACTCGACGACGATGCCGTCGAGGAGCGCGGTCGAGGCGCGCGAGGTCCGCAGACGTGCGAGCTCACGCTTGAACGCCCCCACCGTCTGTTCCATCTCTTGCTTACAGTCGTCGAATACCGACGCCATGCCTCACTCCTGCGTGGCGCGTGGCACCGCGCGCTTCGCCGCGCCGCCCGTCACCCGCGCCTGCACGATCGTCCCGATCGCGTCGCCACACACCGCTTTCTGGATGTTCCCAGGCTGCAGCAAGTTGAAGACGATGATCGGCAGCCCGTTGTCCATGCACAGCGAGATCGCCGTCGAGTCCATCACTTTGAGGCCGCGGTTCAGCACGTCGATGTACGTGAGCTCCGTATAGCGCACGGCGTCGGGCTGTGTCTTCGGGTCGGCGCTGTAGACGCCGTCGACTTTCGTCGCCTTCAGGATGACCTCGGCGCCGATCTCCATCGCGCGCAGGCTCGCGGCGGTGTCGGTCGAGAAGTACGGGTTGCCGGTCCCCGCGGCGAAAATCACGATGCGGCCTTTCTCGAGATGGCGTGTCGCCCGCCGGCGGATGTACGGCTCTGCGACCTCGTGGATCTCGAGCGCCGAGAGGACGCGCGTGCTGACCGCGAGCGCCTCGAGCGCGCTCTGCAGCGCGAGGCTGTTGATGACGGTCGCGAGCATGCCCATGTAGTCGCCGGTCGCGCGGTCGACGCCGAACGACTCGCCGGAGAGCCCGCGAAAGAAGTTGCCGCCGCCGACGACGAGCGCCAGCTCGCAGCCGAGCGCGTGCACCTCTTGGATCTCGTGCGCGAACGCGGCGATCGCGGTCGGATCGATCCCGAACCCGGCGTCGCCGGCGAGCGCCTCGCCGCTGATCTTCAGAAGGACGCGGCGATAATGGAGGGTGGCCGCCGGACTGCGATGGTCGGCGGCGGCGACGTCGTCGGCGACAGAGCCCTCGTCGCTAGCTTTGCGGCTTCCCGTCATCGCCCTTGGTCTGGTCGAGGCCCTCGCCCAAACGAAAGCGCACGAACCGGCGGACGGTGATGTTCTCGCCGAGCTTACCGATCGCGTCGGTGACCACCTGCCGCACCGACTTGCCCGGCTCCTTGATGTACTCCTGCTCGAGGAGACACACCTCCGACGCGTATTTCTCGACCTTGCCGTCGACCATCTTCGCAACGACCTGCGGCGGCTTGCCCGACTGCGCCGCCTGCGCGGCGTAGATCTCCCGCTCGCGCGCGATCTCCGGCGCGGGAATCTCCTCTTTCCCGACGTAGATCGGGCTCGCAGCCGCGACCTGCATCGCGAGATCGCGGACGAGCTGCTGGAACGGCTCGGTACGCGCGACGAAGTCGGTCTCGCAATTCACCTCGATGAGGACGCCGATCTTCCCGCCAGCGTGGATATACGAGCCGACGAGGCCCTCCGCGGTCGCGCGGCCGGCTTTCTTCGCCGCCGCCGCCAGCCCGCGCTCGCGCAGGTAGCGCACCGCTCCGTCGACGTCGCCGCCACTCTCGTGCAGCGCCGTCTTGCAATCCATGAAGCCCGCGCCGGTCTTCTCGCGCAGGTCCTTCACGAGCTGGGCGTTCACCTCGCTCATCCGATCTCGCCCCCCATCGGCTCCGCCGCCGCGCCGATCTCCGCGGGCTCCGCAGTCTCGCCGCCATCCTCTTCCTCGATGCCTTGACCGCGCTGGCGCTCCTCGTAGAGCTCGCGTCCCTCGATGATCGCATCGGCGATCGCGGTGCAGAAGAGCCGGATCGCGCGAATCGCGTCGTCGTTGCCGGGAATCTTGTAATCGATGACGTCGGGATCGCAGTTGGTGTCGACGGCGGCGACGACCGGGATGGCGAGCTTGTTCGCCTCGCGGACCGCGATCTCCTCTTTTTTGGGATCGACGACGAAGAGCGCGTCGGGAAGCTTCTTCATGTTGCGGATGCCGCCGAGCGACGCGACGAGCTTGTCGCGCTCGCGGCGCACGGTGATCATCTCTTTCTTCGTGAGCGCCTCGAGCATCGCCTCGCTCTCGAGCGTCTCGTCGAGCTTGCGCATGCGATCGATCGACTGCTTGATGGTCTGGTAATTGGTGAGCATGCCGCCGAGCCAGCGATTCGTGACGTAGAACATCCCACAGCGTTCCGCCTCTTCGCGAATCGCGTCCTGGGCCTGCTTCTTGGTGCCGACGAACAGCACCGAGCCGCCCTGCGCGGCGAGCTCACGCACGAACGCGTAGGCGTCGCGGAACATCTTCACCGTCTGCTGCAGATCGATGATGTAGATGCCGTTCCGGGCGCCGAAGATGTACGGCTTCATCTTGGGATTCCAGCGGCTGGTTTGGTGGCCGAAGTGGACACCTGCCTCCAGCAGCTGTTTCATCGTCACTTCGCTCATACCGATCCTTTCATGCGCACTCCTTCACGTGGCTCTTCTGGACGTTCGGACTCCTGTGCGGGACCAAGACACACCCGTGGCACGCAAACGTGCTTGTATAGCAAGAACTGTCGCGCCGGCGCAATGTCGGACCAGCGCACCGCCGCTCGCACCACGCCATCTTTCCTAGAGAGTAGCACCGCCGGCGGCTGAAACGCGCGCATCTGCTGCGTTGCTCGGTCGCTCGCTTGTGCGGCGTAGCTTCCGCTACGCCTCCGCGCTCGCTTCCTCGCGCCTTGCATCTGCACACGTTTGAGCCGCCGGCTGCTTGCCGGTTGCGAGGCAGATGGTTGGCGCGGCGCTGCGCGCGCGCCTCCGATCGTCGGCGCCATTCGGCGCCGACCGCACTCAAGAGCTTGGCGCCATTCGGCGCCGACCGCACACTCAGCGCCGACCGCACACTCAGGAGCTTGGCGCGATTTGGCGCCGACGGGATTTTGGCGCGGCGATCGGTGGCGACGGGCTCCGGGGAGACGTGACGGTCGTCGTCTGCACCCGTGGTGCGCAAACTTACCCTCTTGCGCACGTCGGGTGCGGACGACGACCGTCACGTCTCCCCGGCGACGAACGTCCCCATCGGCACCCCAACGAACATCCTCGTCCGCGCGGATCGCGCGCTAGGAGTTCATGGACTCGAGGAACTCTTGGTTGTCCTTGGTGCCGTGGACTTTGTCGATGAGGAACTCCATCGCTTCGACGGTGTTCAGCTGGGCGAGGAGCTTGCGGAGGATCCAGACGCGGTTGAGAACCTCGCGCGGCAGCAAGAGTTCTTCCTTGCGCGTCCCGGAGCGGTTGATGTCCAAGGCGGGGAAGATGCGTTTGTCCATCAGTCTGCGGTCGAGGTGGATTTCCATGTTGCCGGTACCCTTGAACTCTTCGAAGATGACCTCGTCCATGCGGCTGCCCGTATCCACCAGGGCGGTGCCGATGATGGTCAGGCTGCCGCCGTCTTCGATGTTTCGGGCGGCGCCGAAGAACTTTTTGGGGCCTCGGAGCGCGTTGGAATCGACGCCGCCCGACAGGATCTTGCCGCTCGGGGGGACGACCGAGTTGTAGGCGCGGGCGAGGCGGGTGATCGAGTCGAGGAGGATGACGACGTCCTTCCCGTGCTCGACCAAGCGCTTCGCCTTCTCGATCACCATCTCGGCGACCTGGACGTGGCGCGTCGCGGGCTCGTCGAAGGTGGAGCTCACGACCTCCCCTTGGACGGAGCGCTGCATGTCGGTGACCTCCTCCGGGCGCTCGTCGATCAGCAGCACGATCAGCACGACGTCTTTATCGTTGTGCGTGATGCCGTGCGCGAGGTTCTGCAGCATCATCGTCTTGCCGGTACGCGGCGCGGCGACGATGAGGCCGCGCTGGCCTTTCCCGATCGGCGTCACCAGATCGATGATGCGGGTCGTGTA
>WNFP01005538.1_pt1 | contig 10164 bp, 8 predicted proteins | sample 5400201 | NCBI WGS metagenome assembly WNFP01 (sample SAMN13153355, study PRJNA577476) | soil metagenome | isolation source: 115 cm saprolite under Madrone tree | place: USA:California | collected 2016-06-14
CCAAAGGCGGGGCGTGGCGGCGACATGTTGCGCCGAAGCCTAGGCGCGCCGAAGCGGACTTACGGATAGCAGGGGGAGCTCGGTCCAAAACCGCGGCCGTAACAGCTCGCTGCAGCGTTATCGCTAGACGCAGACTGAGCGAAGGTCGGGCTGGCGATGAGCGTGACCAGCGCGAGAGCGGCGATAAGGGCTTTCATGATGCCTCTCCACTTATACGGACGATTGTCCGTGGGTTCCTGCAACAGCGGCAGGCCGAGGCCCGTGCTTTGCAGTCAGCGGGGAGTTAGGCTCGCGCGATCGTCGCTTGAATTATATTTTTGGATTTGCTGCACAACCTAATGATGGACGCCCCTCATGCTTTGGTTTTGTTTGGCTGCCGCAAAAATAGATGCGCTTTATACGCGGCGAGGAAACGGGAGCGCTGCGGAGATTGTTCAGGGCGTGACTCGTTAACCTATTTCGGTAATCCGTGTGGAAGTGCTATCTATTGCTGCAGGCCTCCTGCCCGGAGAGGATGTCGTGATAGAGCGTCCAGCTCGTCAGCCCGCTAATGCCGAAGAGCCGATCGTATTCGTCGTCGACGACGATGAATCGATGCGCGAGGCGCTCGGAAGCTTGTTTCGCTCGGTCCGGCTCAAGGTCGAGACGTTCGGCTCGGCCGCGGATTTCTTGCGAAGCAACCTTCCCGACGTGGCGAGCTGCCTCGTGCTCGACGTCCGATTGCCGGGAGTAAGCGGGCTCGATTTCCAAGCCGAGCTCGCCAAGGCGAATATCCATATTCCGATCATATTCATGACCGGCCACGGCGATATACCCATGTCCGTCCAGGCCATGAAAGCCGGCGCGGTCGATTTTCTGACCAAGCCTTTTCGCGATCAGGACATGCTGCATGCGGCCGCCGCGGCGCTCGAGCACGATCGCAGCCGGCGAAAGGACGAGCAGCAGCTCTCTAAGCTGCGGGAACATTTCAAAGGCCTAACGGAGCGCGAACGAGAGGTGATGGGCCTCGTCACTGCCGGCCTGATGAACAAGCAGATCGCCGGCGAACTGGGGCTAAGCGAAATTACCGTCAAGATCCACCGCGGTCACGTCATGCGGAAAATGGCCGCGCGCTCGCTCGCCGATCTGGTGAGGATGGCGGAAGTGCTGGGGGTTCGGCGCGGCAAGCCGCAGAGCAGCTAGAACAAAAGCAACCGTACCCGCGCCGCGTGCTGGCCTCGGCATCTTCGCCAAAAATCAAGTGCCGTCGATGTCCTTCTCCGCCCATTTCAGGGGCGAGCGCAGCTGCAAGCCTGCTTCTGAGCAGAAACGGACCTTCCCAGCATCGCTACGTCTAGCGGGCGTGCTGCCGCGTCGTGCCGGCGGTCGAATCGCGCGCGTACGGCGCTGAAGCGAAGGAGCAAGATCAATGCCTCGTCAAACCGAAACCGGCGAAATCGCGATTGGAGCGTGCCGCCATTGCTGGCACATCACTCGAAGTATCGCGCGTTGCGCTCGGCACCTGGGCGATCGGCGGCTGGATGTGGGGCGGAACCGACGAAACGGAATCGATTGCAACGATCCGAGCGGCGGCCGACCACGGCATCAATCTCATCGATACCGCTCCGGTCTATGGCTTCGGCCGTTCCGAGGAAATCGTCGGCAAGGCCATCAGCGAGGGTCATCTTCGCTCGCGCGTGCGCATCGCGACCAAGACCGGAATCGAGTGGTCGGGCGAACGAGTGTTCCGCAATGCCAGCTGGGCGCGAATCCTGCAGGAGGTTGAGGATTCGTTGCGGCGGCTTCGAACCGACCATATCGATGTCTACCAGGTTCATTGGCCCGACCCGCTGGTGGCGATCGAGGAAACCGCAGAGGCGATGCACACCCTGTTCGAGCAGGGCAAGATCCGCGCGATCGGGGTAAGGAATTTCCCGGTTGAGCAAATGGAGCGGTTCCGCCGCGTCGCGCCGCTGCACGTGCTGCAGCCGCCCTACAATCTGTTCGAGCGCGGCATCGAGGCCGACCTTCTCCCCTATTGCCAAAAGAACAAGATCGCGACCTTCGGCTATGGCGCTCTCTGCCGCGGTCTCTTGTCCGGGCGCATGCGGCCGGACAGCAAATTCGATGGCGATGATCTTCGCCGCACCGATCCGAAATTTCAGCAGCCGCGTTTCGCGCAGTATCTCGCCGCCGTGGCCCGGCTCGACAAATTAGCCGAGCAACGCTTCCGCAAGCACGTGATCCATCTGGCGATCCGCTGGATGCTCGATCAGGGCATCACCACCGCGCTGTGGGGTGCACGCCACCCCGGCCAACTGCAGCCAGTCGGCGAGGTAAATGGCTGGGAGCTTGACGCATCTGCCAAGGCGGAGATCGATCGCATTCTCAAGGAACGATCAGCGATCCCGTCGGCCCCGAATTCATGGCGCCGCCGGCGCGCAGCCGCAGCGGCATAAGCGAGTCGACATCGCGTTGCGAGCAACGTCGTCGGACCTAACGGTTTACGAAAGCAAGATGTCGACGCCCGCCCGAGCCAATTGTTGAGACCATTAGATAATACCTTGATATGATTTTTCCGCCAGCCCAAGCGGCATATTTCTGCTACATGGAAAGTTTGCTTCCACCCGGAAATTTGTCGCTACGGCGTCTCTCCGTCGAGGATCAGCTATTGAAGAGCGCCGCAATCATCTCGATCGTCGACGATGATGAATCCATGCGCTGCGCGTTGAAAAGCCTTGTGGCGTCGCTCGGCCTGAAGGCGCACGCGTTTGCATCGGCGGAACAGTTCCTGCAATCACAACGTCTGGACGATACGGCCTGCCTGATCACCGATTTGCAAATGCCGGGCCTGAATGGCATCGAACTGCAGAACTTGCTTTTGGCGCAGGGCCGCCACATACCGATTATCTTCGTGACCGCTTTTGCCGAGGAACCGATGCGGACGCGCGCGCTTAAGGCCGGAGCGTTGGGCTTCCTCAGCAAACCGTTCGAAAGTCAAACGCTCGCAGACCTTATCGAAAGGGTGATAGACACTAGTCGGAAAACGTGAAATTGCGCGCGAGCGCTCAGAACGGAACCCAGCGCGGCTCGCGAGCAGAGGCGGACGTGCCGACCAGAGGTGTTTTGGACGAACAGCAGGTCCTGCTATCGACGCTACCACCGAGCCGCGTCCAGAAGCGGTTCGCTCTTGCCATTGTGCTCGTCTTGTTCGCCGTGTTCTGTGCGACAGTGCCGTTTGCCACGGTGCCGCTTCCCTACTTCAGAGAGTTCGCTGCAATGTTCGTGATCAGCTCGATCACGTCCGCCTTGCTGTTCGTTCAATTTTCGCTCGTTCATTCGCGCGCGCTGCTCGCGATCTCCGGCGGCTACCTGCTCAGCGCGCTCCTGACCGTCCCATGGGCGCTTACATTCCCGGATCTGTTAAGAGAGACGGACATGACGAGCACGACCTGGGGACTGCTCTCCCGGATTTGGCACCTGGTCTTTCCCCTGTCCTTCATCTGCTACACTCTTCTGAAAGACGAAGATGCGCCGATACACTCGCCGCGCCACTCGCTGTCTTCTGCCGTTCTCTTGAGTGCCTCGGCGGTTTGGTCGCCGTCGATATCGTGGCGTGGTTTGCCACGAGTACGAGCGAATCGATGCCGCGCGATGTGCCCTTATCGATGCTTTTCGAGCGCTCGCAGAGCTATTGGAACGGCTTGCTCTTGCTCCTGACTTTCTCTGCGCTCGCTGAAGCGACGTTCCGTACTCGACCTCTGGCTCATGGTCGTGATGTGCGGTTTGGTGATCGAACTTTGTCTGATTTTTCTGGTCGGTCGTCGGTACGTCGTCGGATGGTATGCCGCACGCGTCTATTTCCTCATTTCGGCGACGCTCGTGCTGATGATCCTGCTTTCCGAAACCGCTTTTCTCTATGCGCACCTCGCTCGTTCCGTGATGGCGGAAAGTCGCGAACGGGAAACGCGACTGATGACGATGGACGTATTATCGGCCTCAATCGCGCACGAGATGAATCAGCCTCTGGCGAGCATCGTCACGAACGCCGACGCAGCTACGCGCTGGATAATCCGCCCGACGCCGGATTTCGGCGAAGTGAAGGCCTCGCTCGAGCAAATTCGCAACGCGGCCTATCGGGCCCGAGACCTCATCGGCATCATACGATCGATGGTCAAGAGGGATGGACGCAATCGGACCCACTCGACCTCAACGATCTTGTGCGCGACGTCCTCGCGCTCACGGAGCGCGATCTGCAGAGGAGCCACATTTCCGTCGAGCTGCAATTGGATGAACATCTGCCGTGGACGAAAGGAGATCGAGTCCAGTTGCAGCAGGTGCTCATAAATCTGATCACCAATGCGATCGATGCAATGGCGAACCAGAAGTGGCCTCGCATTTTGCGTATTACATCGGCAATTGAGGGACCGAGCAGCGTCGTTGGGCATGGGCTTGGCGATTTGCCGATCGATCATCGAGGGGCACGACGGCCGCCTCCAGGTATCGGCCGGTGCCGAAGGCGGCGCGGTATTTCAATTCGTGCTGCCGGCCAACATCGCCCGATAGGGCAAACAGCTAACGTCGATTCTGGCTGCCAAAGCTTCGCACGGATGCGAACCGGATCCGGTTTTTGCCTCCGCGACGGGCTGTTCAATTTTATACAGACTCCTAGTGTTAATGGACGCACACCGATTGCCACGACAACATGGCGCCGAAACCTAGGTATAGGGGGCTCAAACCAATAAGATAAGCCTCGCAACCTCCGTACGATGGAGCTTTTCGCCTTGTCCGGCCTAGTTTGAGGCTTAGCGGGGCTACAACGGCAGCCGGGTCGCGACCCGAGGTGCCAAGACACTGACGGTGCAAGCCATGCTGACTTACTCGCTCCACACGAACTCTTCACCACATCCTCGCTTCGACAGCGGGGTGGGTTTCAATCGCGACGTTGCATTTGTTCCGCAGACGGCATTGCGTTCGGACCGGTACTCGCGCTCAGGCGAGGGCAGCGAGCAGTCGCGCCATGTCCGGCCCGGCCCGCTCGCCGATCTTCGCACCGGCGAGGTCATCGATCAGGCCGTCCGAATTTTTCCATCCGATGCGGTCACCCGTCGCAGCCTGGCATGGGACGGCATGGCCATCGAGGTCGTGCAAGCGCTCGGACACGAGAAGGTCGAGATCCGTTTTCGCGCGCCAGTGCACTTGCTCGTCGCCTACGAAGAGGGCGTCCGTGGCAACGGCGAGACGCTGATCGAGGGTTTGCCCCGTTCGACGCTGCGAGATGTCAAATGCAAGCTCGCCTTCGTGCCGGCGGGTCATGAGTATCGCGAGTGGCAGGAGCCCCGCACCCGCGGCCGCATCGTGTATTTCTATTTCGATCCCGCCAAAATGCCCATCGATCCAGGGGCAGGCGCAGCGGACACGCCCTTGGCGCCACGCTTGTTCTTCGAAGACAAGGCGCTGTGGGAAACCGCGGTCAAACTGGGCAACTTGATCGAGAGCGGCAGTGAGGATCGGCATTACTGCGAGGCGCTCGGCGTCGTGCTGGCGCATGAGCTCGTGCGCCGCAGCGCCGGCATGCGCCGCGTCGAACCGCCGGCGCGCGGCGGTCTCGCCGCCTGGCAGCAGCGGATCGTGTCCGCCTATATCGAAGAACACATCGCCGAGCAGGTACCGCTTGCCACCCTCGCGCACCGCGTTCGGCTGAGCCCGTATCATTTCTGCCGGGCGTTCAAGCGGTCGTTCGGCGTGCCGCCCCATCGCTATCACAACGCTCGTCGCATCGACCACGCCAAGACGCTGTTGGCGCAGCCCGCGCGCTCGGTCACCGAGATCGCGCTGAAGGTCGGCTTCAGCGAAACGAGTTCATTCACGGCCGCCTTTCGCAAGGCGACCGGCACGACACCGACCGCGTACCGGCGAAGCCTTGGATAGTCGGGAGAGCGCAATGACACGCGGCTTGATTGCCATAGCGACTGCGATTTTCGTGACCTCTGGCTGTGCTTATGCGCAGGTCGGCGGCATGGGCACGCCTCCCCCAGGGATGGGCACGACCTCGCCCCTCGGCATGGGCACCTCCGGGACGGCGGCGGCGCCAACGGGAATTCCGTTGGGAGCCGCTCCACTCGCGACGCCCGGCGTGACCTCGGGCACTTCCAATGGCGTTGCTTTCGCCACGGCATGTTCCAGCCCCGGCGTGGGTGCGATGACGAGTTCCGGCATGGGAGGCTCGACCGCGCTGTTCGATAATAGCGGCGTGGGGATCATGACGGGCGCGACGCAGCCGGGCTCGGCGGCTCCGGTCACGACGACGTGCGGCCCAGCTTCGGCGACCGGCAATGCCACGTCCTTGCAGTCGAGCGCTTCGACGCCTGCGACCTCGAAACCGGGCATTCCGATGGGCTCGACCGAACTGAGCAATCCGGGTCTTAGCCCGGCCCCGTGTCCGGCAACGGGCAACATATCGTCAACGTCTTCCGGTGTTTGCTGATGCGCAAGCGCCTGCAGGGGAGCATGTAATGCGACGCAAGGTCATCATTTCCACGATTTCGGCATTCGCCGTCGTCGCCATCGTTGGCGTTCTAGTCATCACGGAGCGGTTTCCGTCCAAGGCGGCGTCGGCAGCCCCGCCGGCGGTCCCAACCGTCCCCGTCGTTGCCGGCACCGTCAACAGCAGCGACGTGCCTATCTATCTGCAAGGCGTCGGCACGGTGATCGCCTACAACACCGTGATCGTACGCAGCCAGATCCAGGGGCAGATCACCAAAATCAACTTCACCGAAGGGCAGACCGTGAAGACCGGCGATCTGCTCGCCGTGATCGATCCGCGTCCTTATCAGGCGCAGCTCGATCAGGCGAACGCGAACCGCGCCCGCGATGAGGCTCAGCTGACGAACGCGCAAGCCAATCTCCAACGCTACACCACATTGGGCAATCAAGGCTGGGCCACTCCGCAGCTGGTCGAAACCCAGACCGCGCAGGTCGCGCAGCTCAATGCCGCAATCAAGGCCGACGAGGCGGCGATCGAGTGGGCGCAGACGCAACTCAGCTATACGCAGCTGACCTCGCCGATCGACGGAGTCACCGGCATACGACAGATCGACATCGGCAACATCATTCACCCCACCGACCCGAATGGCTTGGTCGTGGTCACGCAGGTCGAACCGATCTCGGTGATCTTCACGCTGCCGGAGACGAACCTGCCGCAGGTTCAACAGCACTTGGCCAACGGCGCACTCAAGGTGGAGGCTTACAGCCAAGACAACACGATGAAGCTCGATGAAGGCAGCCTCGATTTCATCGACAACGAAATCGTGCAGACCACAGGAAGCGTGCGGTTCAGAGCCAACTTTCCCAACAAAGAGCACAAACTGTGGCCCGGAGAGCTGGTCAATGCGTGGCTGCTTCTCGACACGCGGCATGACGGGCTGACGGTGTCCGCGTCGGCGGTGCAGCAGGGACCGCAGGGCCCCTACGTCTATGTGATCAACGCGGACAGCACGGTCGCAGTGCGGCCGGTCAAAGTCGCCCAGGTGAGCGGCGGGCAAGCGCTCATCGATTCCGGCCTTTCGGCGGGCGAGCAGGTGGTCGTCGACGGCCAATACAAGCTGCAGCCCGGCATCCATGTGACCATCCTGCACGGCAAGGCAGCACAGGAGGCGGCGGCGCAAAACGCGCAGCAGACGCCGATACCATGAATATCTCCGCACCCTTCATCGCGCGCCCGATTGCGACTGCGCTGCTGATGGTCGGCCTGTTGCTGGGGGGCCTCGTGGCCTATCCCCTGCTGCCGGTCGCGGCGTTGCCAAACGTGAACTATCCCACCCTTCAGATCACGGCACAGCTGCCCGGTGCCGATCCGCAAACCATGGGATCTTCCGTGGCGACGCCGCTCGAGACACAGTTCGGCCAGATCCCCGGCCTCACCCAGATGACCTCCGCGAGCGCGCTGGGCTACACGCAGATTACCCTGCAGTTCGATTTGAGCCGGGGCATCGATGGGTGCGTATCGGACACGCTGTCCGCCATCAACGCCGCGAGTCCCTACCTGCCCGCCGGCATACCGTACCCGCCCACGATCCGCAAAGTGAACCCGGCCGACACGCCGATCCTCGTGCTCGCAGTAACTTCAGATACTCTGCCGCTCACAACCGTCGATGCCTATGCGGACAACATTCTGTTGCAAAAGATCTCGCAGATATCCGGCGTCGGGTTGGTTGGCATCGCCGGAGAGCAAAAGGCGGCCATCCGTATCCAGCTCGATCCTCAGGCGCTGGCCGCGCGCGGGCTGAGCCTCGAAGACGTCCGCAGTGTGATCAGCGTAGACAATGTCGATCTCGCGAAAGGCACGCTCAACAGCCCGCGCCAGAGCTATACGCTCAACACCAACGACCAACTGTTCAAGCCCGAAGCCTATGACGACTTGATCATCGCCTACCGCAACGGCTCGCCGGTGCGGGTCAAGGATGTGGGCAAGGCGGTCGACGGGCCCGAAAACAATCTGATCGCCGCCTGGTACAACAAGCAGCGGGCGATCATCATGCCGATCCAGCGCTCGCCCGGGGCCAACGTTGTCGCCACAGTGGACCGCATTAAAGCGATGATGCCGGTGCTCAAGGCGTCGATCCCGTCGGACATCAAGATCGACGTCGTTTCGGACCGAACCGAGACCATCCGCGCCTCCGTCGCCGACGTACAGTTCACGCTGGTGCTTTCGGTCGCCCTGGTGGTGATGGTCATCTTTCTCTTCCTGCGCAACGTCTGGGCGACCATCATTCCCGCCGTCACCGTGCCGCTGTCGTTGATCGGCACCTTCGCGGTGCTCTACGCGCTGGGCTACAGCCTCGACAATCTCTCGTTGATGGCGTTGACGATCGCGACCGGCTTCGTCGTCGACGACGCCGTGGTGGTGATCGAGAATACGGTGCGCCACCTGGAAGAGGGACTCGCGCCGATGCAGGCCGCGCTCAAGAGCGCCGGCGAGATCGGCTTCACCATCATATCGATCACAATTTCGCTCATTGCCGTGTTCATTCCGCTGTTTCTCATGAGCGGCTACGTGGGTGAACTATTCCGTGAATTCGCGGTAGCCGTGAGCGTCGCCCTTCTCCTCTCGCTGGTGATCGCATTGACGCTCACCCCGATGATGTGCTCGCGCCTGCTCAAGCCGGGAAGCGAGCAGCATGGCCGTATCTACCGCCTCTTCGAACGCGGCTTCGATGCCATTCTCAATCTCTACGAGGCCGGATTGAAGGTGGTGCTGCGGCATCACTTCGTCACGCTCATGGTGATGTTCGGTACCGTCGCACTGACGGGATACCTTTATACCATCATTCCCAAAGGCTTCTTTCCGCAGCAGGACACCGGGTTGATCCTCGGCTTTTCCGAGGCCGCGCAGGACATTTCCTATCAGGCCATGGCCCAGCGGCAGCAGGCGTTGATCGATGCCGTGCTGCAGGATCCCGCGGTCGCCTCGGTCGGCACCGGCATCGGCGCCGGCGGCGGCAACTACACGACCAACACCGGCCGTATGTTCATCTCGCTGAAACCCAAAGGCCAGCGTGACGCCAGCGCGGACCAAATCATCCTGCGCTTGCAGCAAAGGCTCGCCAAGATCCAGGGCATTACTCTTTATATGCAGGCGGCGCAGGACATCACGATCGGCGGGCGGCTGAACAAGACCCAGTACCAATACACGCTGGCCGACTCCGATCCGGGCGAGCTCAGCCACTGGGCTCCCCTGTTCCTCGAGAAGATCAGAGCGCTGCCCGGCATCACCGGCGTGACCACCGACCAACTGAACGCGGGCCCGCTGCTCGACATCACCATCAATCGCGACGTCGCATCGAGCTACGGGATTACGCCCTCCGCCATCGACAATATCCTCAACGACGCCTACGGCCAGCGCATCATTTCGACGATGTACACCATGATGAGTCAGTACCACGTGGTGCTGGAGGTCCCGCCCAAGTATCAGTACGACCCCGAAGCGCTCGGGCAGCTTTACGTCAGCTCATCGACGGGCCAACAGGTGCCCCTGCGGACGCTGATCACTAGCGCCATCAAAGTATCGCCGCTGGTGATCAATCATCAGGGCCAGTTTCCGTCGGTGACGATCTCGTACAACCTGCTCCCTGGGACCTCGCTCGGACAAGCCGTCGCTTCCATTCAGCAGGTCGAGAAGCAATT
>WNFP01011443.1_pt1 | contig 10163 bp, 8 predicted proteins | sample 5400201 | NCBI WGS metagenome assembly WNFP01 (sample SAMN13153355, study PRJNA577476) | soil metagenome | isolation source: 115 cm saprolite under Madrone tree | place: USA:California | collected 2016-06-14
ACTTCTGAAGCACAACTTTTTGTTCGGGAGACATCAACGCAATCACCCTCTCCGCATCGCGGAGAGAGCTCTCAATCGCGTCAGTTCAGCTTCCGTTTCGGCACCGGCGCTTCGAATGGCGCGATCTCAGCGGTCTGCGGCGCCTTGCCGTTGAAGGTCAGCACGTTGCCCTCGGCTGAAATGACGACGCGATCGCCATCCTGCACGTTGCCGGCCAGAATCATCTCCGCCAGCGGATCCTGCAGATAGCGCTGGATCACCCGCTTCAGCGGCCGCGCGCCGTAGGCGGGATCCCAGCCCTTGGTCGCCAGCCAATCGCGCGCCGCGGCATCGAGCGTGAGCGTGATCTTGCGGTCTTCCAGCAGCTTTTGCAGCCGGCCAAACTGGATCTCGACGATCCGGCCCATCTCGCTCTTCTGCAAGCGGTGGAACAGGATGATCTCGTCGACCCGGTTGAGGAATTCCGGGCGGAAGTGCGCACGCACCATGCCCATCACCTGCTCGCGCACCGCACCGGTGTCCTCGCCTTCCGGCTGGTTGACCAGGAATTCCGAACCGAGGTTCGACGTCATGATGATCAGCGTGTTGCGGAAATCGACGGTGCGGCCCTGACCGTCGGTCAGGCGGCCGTCGTCGAGCACCTGCAGCAACACGTTGAAGACATCGGGATGCGCCTTCTCGATCTCGTCGAACAGCACCACCTGATATGGCCGCCGCCGCACCGCCTCAGTGAGCGCGCCGCCCTCGTCATAGCCGACATAGCCCGGCGGCGCGCCGATCAGCCGCGCCACCGAATGCTTTTCCATGTATTCGGACATGTCGAGGCGCACCATCGCGGTCTCGTCGTCGAACAGATACTCCGCCAACGCCTTTGTCAGCTCGGTCTTGCCGACGCCGGTGGGACCTAAGAACATGAACGAGCCCATCGGGCGGTTCGGGTCCTGCAGCCCCGCGCGCGAACGGCGAACGGCAGTCGCGACCGCATGCACCGCTTCGGCCTGGCCGACCACGCGCTTGCCGAGGCTGTCTTCCATCCGAAGCAGCTTGTCCTTCTCGCCCTCGAGCATCTTGTCGACCGGCACGCCGGTCCAGCGCGACACCACCTGCGCGATGTGGTTGGCCGTGACGGCCTCCTCCATCATCTCGCCGGAGTTTTCCTTGGCCTCGATCTCGGCGAGCCGCTTCTCAAGCTCGGGAATCCGGCCATAGGCCAGTTCGCCGGCGCGCTGATATTCGCCGCGGCGCTGCGCGTTGGCGAGTTCGATGCGCAAGCCGTCGAGCTCGCTCTTCAGCTTCTGCGCGTTCGACAGCTTGTTCTTCTCCGCACTCCAGCGCGAGGTCAGGTCGGCCGATTTCTTTTCGAGTTCGGCGAGTTCCTTTTCCAGCGTCACGAGGCGGCTCTTCGAGCCGGCGTCGCTTTCCTTCTTCAACGCTTCCTGCTCGATCTTGAGCCGGATGATCTCCCGATCCATCGAATCGAGCTCTTCCGGTTTGGAATCGACCTGCATCTTCAGCCGCGCCGCGGCCTCGTCCATCAGGTCGATCGCCTTGTCGGGGAGGAAACGGTCGGTGATATAGCGGTTCGACAGCGTGGTCGCCGCCACCAGCGCGGAATCGGTGATGCGCACGCCGTGGTGCTGCTCGTATTTGTCTTTCAGGCCGCGCAGGATCGAAATGGTATCCTCGACGGTCGGCTCGGAGACGAAGATCGGCTGAAATCGCCGCGCCAGCGCCGCGTCCTTTTCGACATGCTTGCGGTACTCGTCCAGCGTGGTTGCGCCGATGCAATGCAGTTCGCCGCGAGCCAGCGCCGGTTTCAACAGATTGGACGCGTCCATCGCGCCGTCGGCCTTGCCGGCCCCGATCAGAGTGTGCATCTCGTCGATGAACAGGATGATGCTGCCTTCGGCCGAAGTCACTTCCTGCAGCACGGCCTTCAGCCGCTCCTCGAACTCGCCACGGTATTTCGCGCCCGCAATCAGCGCGCCGAGATCGAGCGACAGCAGTTTCTTGTCCTTGAGGCTTTCCGGCACGTCACCGTTGAGAATCCGCAGCGCCAGACCTTCGACGATCGCGGTCTTGCCGACGCCGGGCTCACCGATCAATACCGGGTTGTTCTTGGTGCGGCGGGAGAGCACCTGAATGGTGCGGCGGATTTCCTCGTCACGCCCGATCACAGGGTCGAGCTTGCCGTCGCGCGCGGCCTGCGTGAGATCGCGCGAATATTTCTTCAGCGCATCATAGGCGTTCTCGGCCGTCGCACTGTCGGCGGTGCGGCCCTTGCGCAAGGCTTCGATCGCCTTGTTCAGGTTCTGCGGCGTCACGCCGCCTTTTTTGAGAATGCCGCCGGCGTCGCTGTCTTTCTCGAGCGTCAGCCCCAGCAACAGGCGCTCGACGGTGACAAAACTGTCGCCAGCCTTTTCGGCGGCCTTTTCCGCGGCATCGAACGCGCGTGCCAGCTCGGGCGCGAGATAGACCTGTCCGGCGCCGCTTCCGGAAACTTTTGGCAGCTTATTGAGCGCATCCTCGGTCGCCTTCAGGATCGCGCGCGAATTGCCGCCGGCGCGGTCGATCAGACCGCCGGCGAGGCCCTCGCTGTCATCCAGCAGGACTTTCAGCATATGCAGGGGCGAAAACTGCTGGTGGCCGTCACGCATCGCCAGCGATTGCGCCGACTGGACAAAACCGCGCGCACGCTCGGTGTATTTTTCAATATTCATCGCTGTTTCCCTCAGCCTGCCACTCCGCCCGGAGCGCGATCAGCAAAAGTGGAAACCGGTTTTGCGTCCGATCGCGCTCCAAATTTTGAGGGCGCATGATCTGGTCGCTAAACCGCCCACACTTTAGCGGATCATGCGCGAGGCACGGACACAGCATCTTCATTGGGTTTCCGCGAGGCCGTATTGACATTCCTCAACCAGCCCGCGGTTTGTCGCCGGCATTGCACCGGCTTGGGCCAGATGTGGGAAGCGGGCTTACAAAACGGAAGAGGCCGCTTCACAAATTCGTGCGCGGTGGCGTCCGGCCCGGAAATCTCTTAAGAAACCGGATGGCCACCATCCAGCCCGCACAGATCGCCAGCATTTATCGCTACCCCGTCAAGGGCCTCTCGCCGGAACCGCTGCCAGCCGTTGCGCTGAGCGTCGGCCAGACACTTCCCGCCGATCGCCGTTACGCCATCGAAAACGGCCCCAGCGGCTTTGATCCCGCCGATCCGAAATGGATGGTGAAGGTGCATTTCCTGATGTTGCAGCGGGACGAATGGCTGGCAGGATTGCAGACCCATTTTGAGGATGCGAGCAACGTCCTGACCATCAGCCAGAACGGCTCCATCGCAGCACAGGGCAACCTCGAAACTGCCGAAGGCCGGGGTGCCATCGAGCGGTTCTTCGCAACCGGCTTTGCAGGAGCGATCAAGGGACCGCCCAAGGTTCTCTCGAGCAATGGTCACAGCTTTTCGGATATCGCCCGGAAGGTCGTCTCGATCATCAATCTCGGCAGCGTCGCCGCCATCGGGAAGATCGTCGGTCAGCCGGTTCATCCGCTGCGCTTTCGCGCCAATTTGTACGTCAGCGGCTGGCCGGCATGGCACGAATTCGAATTGCTCGACCAAACACTCGCCGTTGGCGAGGCCAGGCTGAAAGTGGTGAAGCGGATCGTCCGCTGCGCTGCCATCAACGTCGACCCCGAGACCGCCGTGCGCGACCTCAACATTCCGCCCGCGCTGATGCGTCACCTGGGCCACAACGAATGCGGCATCTATGCCGAAGTGGTCGCCGACGGCACCATTGCCGCCGGCGATGCAGTAACCATCAGTTCGTCGGCATGACGTAGGCGTAAATCCGCCCGCGCGAAACGGGCGTTTCCCTGACCCGGTTGCCATTGTTGCCCGACACCACAATCGGATTGCCGCCGGCGTCGATGCCGCTGACCACGCCGACATGTCCGCCGCCGCGCCGACCCATCACGGCGATGGCGCCGATCTGCGGTCCGGACACACGCTGGCCGTAGCTTGCGAACGAACGCGCCAGGTCCGAGCCGGTGCCATGGCGACCGGTCCGCTCCAGAACCATGTTCATGAACCTCGCACACCACAGGCGGCCGCGGCCGGTGGGATTGCCGCCGAGGTAACGGCGCGCTTCAGCGACGACATTCGACGAACCGAACCCGCTGGATGTAGCCATGCCTCCGGAAGCGGTGCTGGTCGCAATGCTGGCATTGGCGTCGGCGAAGCCGCCCGCTTGCATTTGTGCCACGCCGCGCTCCCAGCGCGATGCTCGTGCCATGCGCCGATGATGACGGTGAGCGTAGTGGCGTTTGACGTGATGATGGCGCGCATGATGCGCGTCAGCGTGCCGCCCTGCGCCGTGGTGAGGTCTTGCCGAAGCCGGAGTGGCTGATGCGACGATTGCCGCCGAACACAATGCCAGCGCAACAACACGAAGCGACCGACGAGACGCATACAACTGAACCATACTCAATCCTTTGTTACACCCCCAATCCCCGTCCCGTCCGTGAAGGACGCAACATCCGTTTGCGTATTGCGCGTTGCAGCACGGCGAGAGCAAGATTTCATGTGGCCGTGTCCGCTCGGTTTTGGGGTCATTCCGCGCGTATTTGATGGCTAAAAGAATCGATTTCGCCTCATTGCAGCCGCGAGTATTAACTGCGATTTTCGAGACCGGCCCAATGAGAAGGAATGTCAAATGCCCTATGCCGTCACCAGCGACAAAGTCCGCCTCTATTTCGAGGAAGCAGGAAGCGGGACACCCATCATCTTCCTGCATGAATTCGCGGCCGACCACACCAACTGGGAGCCGCAGATGCGGTATTTCTCGCGCGGGCACCGCTGCATCGCCTATTCCGCGCGCGGCTACACGCCATCCGATGTACCGTCGTCATCGGATGTTTACACCTACAAACATTTTTACACCGACGCGCTGGCCGTGCTCGACCACCTGGAAATCGACAAGGCGCATTTCGTCGGCCTGTCGATGGGGTCCTATTCCTCGCTGCAGATCGGCCTGAACGCGCCGGGGCGCGCATTGTCGCTGACACTGGCCGCCGTAGGCTCAGGCTCGGACCTCAACAATCTCGAAGCCTTCCGCAAGCAATGCCAGGCCAATGGCGAGCAATATGAGAAGATGGGTGCTGCGGAAGTCGCCAAGGCGACGCGCGAGGCGCCGAGCCGGATTCCATTCCTGCTGAAGGACCCGCGCGGACATGCCGATTTCTACGACGCGCTGGCCCGGCACGACTCCAGGGGCTCAGCCAACACCATGCGCGGCTTTCAGGGCGGCAGGCCCTCGATCTACACATTGACCGAGTCAATCCGGAACGTCCCGACGCCTACCCTGATCATCTGCGGCGACGAGGACGACAATTGCGTCGAGCCCAGCCTGTTCTTGAAGAAGCATCTTCCTGCAGCCGGCCTTGCGATATTTCCGAAGGCTGGCCACGTGCTCAATCTCGAGGAGCCCGCACTGTTCAATGAAATGGTCGAGCGCTTCATTGCACTCGCCGAAGCCGGACGCTGGCGCGTACGCGACCCAAGGTCGATGGCGGGTTGACTCTGTCGTTCCGGGGCGAGGCGAAGCCTCGAACCTCAGATGTGCAATTGCACATCGGGGAACCTCGAGATTCCCCGATGTGCAATCGCACATCTGAGGTTCGCGCTGACGCGCGCCCCGGAATGACGGGGTCTGCGTTACCGCGTCTTCTCCGCCCGGCTCAGCAAGAACACGCCCTGCTCGCCGAACATGTTCCAGAACCACCAAGGCAGGTTGACCCGCAGCGGGCGGCCGTAAAGATCGAGCGCGACCGCGCGCTCCATCTTGACGTTGATCTCGTCGCAGAGTTGCACGAAATCCTTGATGGTGCAGAAATGGATATTCGGCGTGTCGTACCAGGTCGCCGGCAGATTTTCGGTGCGCGGCATGTGGCCGCCGACGAGCAACTGCAGCCGCATTTTCCAGAAACCGAAATTCGGGAACGACACGATGGCGCGCCGTCCGATCCGCAGCAGATTTTCCAGCACCACGCGCGGCTGCCGCGTCGCCTGCAGGGTCTGCGACAGGATCACGTAGTCGAAGGCGTCGTCGGGATAATTGATCAGGTCGGTGTCGGCGTCGCCCTGCACCACCGCAAGCCCCTTGGCGACACAGCGGTTGACGCCCTCGCGCGACAGCTCGATGCCGCGCCCGTCGATGCCGCGCGCCTCAAGCAACTGCAGCAAGTCGCCATCGCCGCAGCCGACGTCGAGCACCTTCGAGCCGCGTTCGACCATCTCGGCCACCAGCAGATGGTCTCCCCGGTATTGTCCGGTGTCCCGCGAGCCGATGCCGGTCAGCGGCAAAACCTGTTGCTGCAGGCTCATGTCGGCCGCCCGCCCTTGGCCAGGCCCCGCGCCGTGCCCGCGGATTGCAGGAATGCGCGGGAGATATCGAAGAATTCCGGCACGTCGAGCAGGAACGCATCGTGGCCGCGGTCGGTCTCGATCTCCGCGAACGATACCCGCGCACTCGAGGCGTTGAGCGCATGCACCAGCGCGCGCGACTCCGATGTCGGAAACAGCCAGTCGCTGGTGAACGACACCACGCAGAACCGGGTCTGGATGCCGCGAAAGGCTCGCGCCAGCACGCCGCTGTGATCGGCGGCGATGTCGAAATAATCCATCGCCCGCGTCAGATAGAGATAGCTGTTGGCGTCGAACCGCTCGACAAAGGATGAACCCTGATAGCGCAGATAGCTCTCGACCTGGAAATCCGCGTCAAACGAGAACGTCGGCAAATCGCGGTCCTGCATCCGCCGCCCGAACTTGCGGTGCAGAGCGGCATCCGAGAGATAGGTGATATGCCCGGCCATCCGCGCCACGCCGAGACCGCGATGCGGATGCGTCCCCTCCTCGAAATAGCGCCCGCCGCGCCAGTCCGGATCGGCCATCACCGCCTGCCGGCCAAGCTCGTGGAAGGCGATGTTCTGCGCCGAGTGGCGCGTGCTGCAGGCGACCGCCAGCGCCGAGAATACCCGCTCGGGATAGGCCGCGGTCCATTGCAACGCCTGCATGCCGCCCATCGAGCCCCCGGTCACGCAGAGCAGCGTTTCCGATCACGTTCGAGCAAATGATGAAATACCTGTCGGTATCGAGCGGACGGCCGGGACCGACCATGGTTTCCCACCAGCCGGGCTTGCCGGTGACCGGGTGGACGTTGGCGACATGCTGATCGCCGGTCAGCGCATGGAAGATCAGAATCGCGTTGGATCGCTCGCCATTGAGCTGGCCATAGGTCTGGTAGGCGATCTGGAACGGCGACAGATCGACGCCGCAATCAAGCCGCAACGGTTGATCGGCGCCGAACGCCGACACCAGCGAACTCGGATGGTCCGCCTCGTGCGCGCGCTCCTCGGAATGGATCGCCGGACTTGGTATCGACTGCACGTTTGTCATCTCGGCACCGGCCTCCTCGCGGAGGTGTTTTCGAACAGAAATCAGGCCATAAAAAAACCCGGCCTGAACATAAGGTTCGGCCGGGATCACATCTGTCCCCGGCCTGTTTAGCGAGTTGTTTAACGTGGCTGCAAGCCGGCCGGCTCAAATGACCACGAAGTGAGCTCAAGCTAGTCCTGCGCGGGCCTGTCGTCAAGGCAGGCCCATGGTTAACCAGGGCCGCGACTGTCAGGCGCTGACGTTTCTCTTTGCTTTCGGCGGCCGTCTTTTCTAATCAATGGCCTTATCTGCCGACGGCATCAGGCTGTCCGGCCGTCAGGGTATGACATGTCCAAGGCACCCCCCGCTCCGCCCTCGCTGGCGGTGCTGCGCAAAGAGATCGACGCTATCGACGAGCAGGTCCACAACCTGCTGATGGCGCGCGGCGACATCATCGATCGGCTGATTTCGGTGAAGCAGACCCAGGAGGTCGGCTCGGCGTTTCGTCCCGCACGCGAGGCCGACATGATGCGCCGGCTGGTGCAGCGCCATCGCGGCATCCTGCCGCTCGACACCGTCGAAAGCATCTGGCGCGTCATCATCTCGACGTTCACCTATGTGCAGGCGCCGTTTTCGGTGCACGCCGATATTTCGCTCGGCGAATCCGCGATGCGGGATTCGGCGCGGTTTCATTTCGGCTTTACCGTTCCCTACGTCTCGCATTTCAGCGCGCAGGCCGCGGTCGACGCGGTGGCCACGTCGAAGGGCGATCTGGCGCTGGTCTCCGCCACTTCCAGCCGCACCCCGTGGTGGATCGCGCTCGAAGCGGACGGTGCGCCGAAGATCATCGCGCGGCTGCCGTTCGTCGAGCGCGCCGACCATCCGGCGGCACTGCCGGTATTCGTGGTGTCGCGGGTTGCCGACAGCGCCATGGTGACCGAGGTCGAAATGTGGAGCGTGCGGGTGTCTGGCTGGAACGCCGAGATCGCGCGCGCGCTGTCGCCGCTGGCCGAAATCGTCGCGGTGCCGGATACCGCCTTTGACGGCGCGGCGCTGCTGGTTTCGGTGGCAGGCCACAGCAGCCTTGAAAAGATCAGATCGGCCCTGATCGAGGCCGGTGCATCGGTGCGCTCGTCGGCCCTCGTCGGCAGCCACGCAACGCGCTATACGGTGCCCCCGAACGGGGCAGCGAAAGCTTGAGAGCCCCCGATAATCCGGAGTTGAAGATGTCCCGCCCCGTGCCGAATCCCGGCATTCTCGAGATTGCGCCCTACACGCCGGGCAAGAGCCCGGTGCCTGAGCCGGGCCGCAAGGTGTTCAAGCTGTCGGCCAACGAAACGCCATTCGGACCATCGCCGAAGGCGATCGCGGTCTACAAGGAGGCGGCTGATCATCTGGAGGATTATCCGGAAGGTACGTCGCGCGTGCTGCGCGAGGCGATCGGCCGCGCCTTCGGGCTCGATCCCGACCGCATCATCTGCGGCGCCGGCTCCGATGAAATCCTCAACTTGCTGGCGCATACCTATCTCAGCCGCGGCGACGAGGCGATCAGCACCACCCACGGCTTTCTGGTGTATCCGATCGCGACCATGGCGAACGGCGCCATTAACGTCGTCGCGCCCGAGACCAACTTTACCGCCGACGTCGATGCGATCCTCAAGCTGGTCTCGCCGCGCACCAAGCTCGTGTGGCTCGCCAATCCGAACAACCCTACGGGCACCTATCTGCCGTTCGACGAGGTCAAGCGGTTGCGCGCGGGATTGCCGCCGCATGTGCTGCTGGTGCTCGATGCCGCCTATTCGGATTACGTATCGCGCAACGACTACGAGATCGGCATCGAACTGGTGGCGACCACCGAAAACACCGTGATGACCCACACGTTTTCCAAGATTCACGGCCTCGCGGCGCTGCGGATCGGCTGGATGTTCGGTCCGGCCCATGTTGTCGATGCGGTCAACCGTATCCGCGGACCCTTCAACGTCTCGACCCCGGCGATGCTGGCGGCGGTCGCGGCGATCGAGGACACCGCGCACGTCCAGATGTCGAAGGCGCATACCGAAAAGTGGCGCCACTGGCTGACGGAGCAGATCGAGAAGCTTGGCCTCAAGGTGACGCCGAGCGTGGCGAATTTCGTGCTGATCCATTTCCCGCTCGACAAGGGCAAGACCGCGGCCGACGCCGACGCGTTCCTGACCAAACGCGGGCTGGTGCTGCGCGGACTGAACAATTACGGGCTGCCGCACGCTTTGCGCATGACCATCGGCACCGAGGAGGCCAATCGGCTGGTGGTCGAGGCCTTGCGCGACTTCACGGCGCGCAAGTGAACGCCGCGCCGTCATTCAAACGGATCGCGCTGATCGGCTTCGGCCTGATCGGCGGTTCGATCGCGCGCGCCGCGCGCGAGCAGGGGTTGGCGGGAGAAATCGTCACCACCGCGCGCTCGGCGAAGACCCGCGCGCGGGTCTCGGAACTCGGCATTGTCGACCGCGTGGTCGAGACCAATGCGGAAGCGGCTGATAACGCCGATCTCGTCATCCTGTGCATCCCGGTCGGCGCCTGCGGCGCGGTCGCGCAGGAAATCGCGCCATATCTCAAGCCGGGCGCGATCGTCTCCGATGTCGGCTCGGTCAAGGGCGCGGTCGCGCGGGAGATGGCGCCGCATCTGCCAGCCGGCGTCCATTTCGTGCCCGCGCATCCCGTCGCCGGCACCGAGCACTCCGGTCCCGATTCCGGTTTC
>WNFP01005540.1_pt1 | contig 10162 bp, 9 predicted proteins | sample 5400201 | NCBI WGS metagenome assembly WNFP01 (sample SAMN13153355, study PRJNA577476) | soil metagenome | isolation source: 115 cm saprolite under Madrone tree | place: USA:California | collected 2016-06-14
GCAACTTGTTTTTCAATGATTCCACTACGCGCGGCACAGCCACCAGCACGGAGAGACGCTCATCCCGGATGGTGGAAATAATGTCAGAAGGCTTGAAGCTGTCCTGGAAATGGACGGTCCCGCCGATCAGCGTGGGGATGAACATGCCCATGAATTGCCCAAAAACATGGCTCAGCGGCAACAACTCAAGAAAGCGGATGGGATGGAACAATCTCTCCGGGCGGCGGTATTTCGGGAACTCACGCTCAATGGGATCAACACTGGCCAGGATGTTGGCATGCGTCAGGACCACGCCGCGCGGCTCAGCCGTGGTACCGGAGGTGAAGACGATTTGTGCCGTGTCGGCCCGATTGACTCCCGTCGGCGCATACGGCGCAGGCGAATGTTGTGCAACGGCATCGGCCAGATTTTCAAGCTCCAGATAGGGACGGCCCCCGGCATGTGGGATGAGCGCCGCCGAACACAGTATGAGTTTTGCGTCTACATCCGAGGCCACGCGCTGGGCAAAGTCCGGCGCGGCAATCCTGTCCATGGGCACGGCCACCACGCCGCGCAACATGCAGCCAAAGAACGCCGCCACCCATTCCGCGCAGTTGTCTCCCCAGAGCACCACCCGGTCGCCTTTGGATATGTTTCTGGCTTCAAGTTCGCGGGCAAAACGGAATGCCAACTCGGCCAGTTGCCGGTAACTCCAGCGGAGGGTCCGGAAACCGCGCCGGTAGACGTAGGCGGTCTCGTCTTTGCGCGCCAGATGCAGTTGAGGATAGTCGGCCAGGGTTTGGGGCATCTGTATCTAAAATACCGATTCAGAGCGCAGTGCGCAAAGCGGCAAAGGGCGGGCAAGTGTTAGGGCGCGAACTTGCTGTTTAGCAAGCCTACGTCGAATAGTCCGCGTTGATCTGCACGTACTCAGCGGTCAGATCACAAGAGAGATAGTCCAGGTTGGCGCTTCCAGAGCCCAGCATAATCCGGATTTCGTAGACCGGCTCTGACATGTATAGATGGGCGCGATCATGGTCAAAGGCGCAGGCCGCGCCGTGGCGGCAAATCTGCTGCTCTCCCAGGTAGATGTTGATGCGCTCCGGGTTGATCTTGACGCCCGAATATCCAATGGCGGCCAGTATGCGTCCCCAGTTGGGATCGGCCCCGGCCCAGGCGGTCTTGACCAGCGGCGAGTTGGCGATGGTCCGGCCAATTTGCCGGGCATCAGACCGCGAAGTCGCCTGTTCGATCTTCAGGCGCACGACATGCTTGACGCCTTCGCCATCCGCGATGATCTGCGCTGCCAGCGAACGGCACACTTTGTTCAATGCCGCCTGAAATTCATTGCGCACTGATTTGAAGGGCACGCCGCTTTTGCCGCTGGCCAGCAGCAACGCGGTGTCATTGGTGGAGGTATCGCCATCAATGGAGATATTGTTAAAGCTTTCGTCGGCCGCAGTTTTCAGCGCAGCTTGCATCTCACGCGGGCTGGCCGCGAGGTCAGTGAACAAATAGACCAGCATGGTGGCCATGTTGGGATGGATCATGCCCGCGCCCTTGGCCACGCCCGCAAGCGTGACCTCAGTCCCTTTCCAGTTAATGTTCTGCGCGGCGATCTTCTTGTGCGTATCGGTGGTCAGGATGGCGGTGGCGAACTTGTCAAACGCTTCATCGCCGGCGGAGGCGGAGTTCACCAGAGCAGGAAGAGCGTTGTGTATCTTCTCCACAGGCAGGGGCACGCCAATGATGCCGGTGGACGAAGGGAAGATCTGGTGAGGACGGGCTTTGATCTGCCGGGCGAGTCCGGCGCAGACGGCTTTTGCGGCCTTTAATCCCGGTTTGCCGGTGGCACAGTTGGCATTGCCGGCGTTTATGATCACCGCGCGCATCAATGCCGGTCCACGGCGCAGGTGCTCGCGTCCCACGGTAACAGGAGCGGCTACGATCTGGTTGCGCGTGAACACGGCCGCGGCGGAAGCTCCTTCAGGGACCAACGCCAGCGCCAGATCAGGCTTACCGCTGGCTTTGATGCCGGCGGTGCAGGAGGAAAACAGAAATCCCTGAGGCGGACGTGTACTCATGCTCCCAACCTCACCAGAGGGATGCGGATTTGCGCGTCGCGTGGGCCCATGTTTTGCGGGATGGGGCCGCGCACCATGGCAATTTCGTCACAAGCATGAAGATTTGGGCAGTGCACACAGTCCTTATAAATCTTGTCGGGCAGTTCTTCCCGGGTTGCCGTCGCGAAGCCCATATGGGCGAAAAAGCCAGGGATGCGCGTGAACAGGCATACACAGGTTACGTGATGATGTTCGGCTTCGTCCAGCAGGGCTTCCACCAGTTTGCGTCCTGCGCCGCAGCCCTTGGCTGCCGGGAGCACGGCGATGCTGCGAATCTCGGCCAGATGCATGCCATAAAGATGCAGAGCGCCGCAGCCGACGATCTGGCCGTCATTTTCAGCCACCACAAAATCGCGCACATTTTCGCTGAGTTCGGAAAGAGTGCGCGGCAGAAGCGTTCCCACCTCAGAATAGGGCCCAATAATGGCGTGGATGTGTTCCACGTCCGGCAGGCATGCTTTACGCGTGCGTACCATGCGCCTCCTGCATAGTGGCCAGCTTTTCCCGCGCGACCTTGAGCGCCTGTTGCACGTGATGCGGCGCGGTGCCGCCGGGAACATCATGGCACGCGAGCACCGCTTGCACCTTGAGATGGTCGTAGATGTCTAAATCAAATGCCGGGCTGAATTCCCGCAGCTCCTGGAGCGTAAGCTGCTCAAATTCGCACTCCTGCGCCATGCACTTCTGCACCGCCTGGGCCACTGCTTCATGGGCCTGGCGGAAGGGTACGCCGCGTTTGGCCAGATATGTGGCGGCGGCCATGGCATTCATGAACCCGCTCTCACAGGCGGACTGCATGCGGTCGTGGTTGAACTTCACCTGCCGCATGAAACCGGCGGCAATCTTCAGACAGTGGCCGGCAGTGGCGGCAGCTTCAAAAATCGGCTCCTGCAACTCCTGCATGTCTTTGTTGTAGGCCAGCGGCAATCCTTTTACGGCGGTCAGCAACGCCACTTGATTACCGAGGGTCCGGGCGGATTTTCCGCGAATCAGTTCCAGAGAGTCAGGGTTCTGCTTCTGCGGCATGGCGCTGCTGCCGGTGGAATAGGCTTGCGGCAATGTGATGAAGCCGTATTCCTGCGTGGCAAAGAGTATGGACTCTTCCGCCCAGCGGCTGAGATGAATGCCGAGCAGTGACACGGCGTTTACGAACTCAATGGCAAAATCGCGATCACTGGTGGCGTCGATGCTGTTTGCCGTAGGATGGGAAAATCCCAACGCACGGCTCACCAGTTCGCGGTCCAGGGGCAAGGTTGCTCCGGTAACCGCCCCGGAACCAAGCGGACATTCATTGACGCGTTCACGGCAGTCCAGCAGGCGCTCGCCATCGCGCCAAAACATTTCAAAGTAGGCCAGCAGCCAGTGCGACGTGAGCACCGGCTCCGCCCGCTGAAGATGCGTGTACGCCGGCATCACGAACGTCTTGACCTCTGCCGCGCGCTCCACCAGGGCTTCCAGAAGATTGGCCAGCAGGCGGCGCAGATCGTCAATGGTCTCACGGATGAACAGGCGCAAGTCTGTCGCGATCTGCTCATTGCGGCTCCGTCCGCTATGCAGCTTCTTGCCGGCCTCGCCAATCAGCGCGACCAGCTTTTTTTCCACGAAGTGATGGACGTCTTCGGCTTCCGGATCATTGAAGAAGTCCGGCACATGTTTGCTGGACTTGTTGATCTCCTCCAGCGCTGACGCCATCATGGCAAACTCCGCCGGCGTGATGATGCCTGCGGCCTGCAAGGCCTGTGCATGGGCATTGCTGGCCGCAATTTCATAACGCAGCAGCTTGTAGTCAAAGGGAAATGACCGCTGCCACTCTTCAAAATGGGGATCCAATGGCTCCCGGAACCGGCCGGACCACATCTTCACTTGGCTATCTCCTCGGCCTTAAGCGGCGACGAGCCCTTCCGCTGTTTCAGACGCGCCAGCGAACGTGCCGGCAGACCCAGGATGCGGATGAACCCCTCTGCATCTTTCTGGTCGTAGCTTTCGCTCATAGTGAATGACGAGAGGTCCGTGCGGTAGAGCGAGAACTCTGACTCGCGTCCGGCGAAGGCGATATTGCCCTTGTAGAGCTTGAGTGTCACGGTGCCGGTGACCTCGCTTTGCGTCTGATTCACAAACGCGTCCAGCGCCTCGCGCAGCGGCGTAAACCACAGTCCGAAATAAACGATCTCCGCGTACTTCAGAGCCATCAACTGCTTGAAGTGCATCAATTCGCGCTCCAGGCAAAGCGCTTCCAGTTCGCGATGCGCGGCCATCAGCAGGGTCCCGCCGGGCGTCTCATAACAGCCGCGCGATTTGATCCCCACAAAGCGGTTCTCCACCAGGTCAATACGTCCGATGGCGTTACGTCCACCGATTTCATTCAATAGTTCCACCAGCGAGACTGGATCGAGCTTTTGTCCATTCACAGAAACCGGCGTGCCGGCCGCATAACCGATGACAACCGTCTCTTCGCGGTCAGGCGCTTCCTGAGGTGAGCGCGACATCTGCCAGGTGGAGTCATAAGGCGCATTGGCCGGATCTTCCAGTTCGCCGCCTTCATGGCTCAGGTGCCAGATGTTGCGGTCACGGCTATGGATTTTTTCACGGCTGGCCGTGACTGCAATTCCGCGCTTTTCGGCGTAGTCCAGGCAATCTTCGCGAGACTTCAGGGTCCACTCCCGCCATGGCGCGATCACTTTCAGCTCCGGCGCCAGGGCCTGGAATGCGTGTTCAAAACGTACCTGATCATTGCCTTTGCCGGTGCATCCATGGGCCAGTGCAGTGGCATTTTCACTCAGGGCAACTTCCACCTGATGTTTGGCGATCACCGGACGGGCGAGCGAAGTGCCAAGCAGATATTTATGCTCATAGACGGCCCCGGCGCGCAAAGCAGGGAAGACATACTCGCGCAGGAATTCTTCGCGCAGGTCCTTCACAATCACCTTGGCCGCGCCGGTCTTATGGGCCTTTTCGACCACGGCTTCAATGTCATCCCCCTGGCCCACGTCGGCGATCATGGCGATTACGTCACAGTTATAGTTTTCTTTCAGCCAGGGAATGATGATGGAAGTATCAAGTCCTCCGGAATAAGCCAGTACGACTTTCTCACGCATGATTGCTCCTTGTGGGCGAGGTACGCATGCCGCTGCCCAATAGTAAAAGTAAGATTGCTTTCTGGATATGCATCCGGTTCTCCGCCTGATCAAAAACAATGGACCGTGGAGAATCGATCACGCCGGCCGTGACCTCCTCGCCGCGGTGGGCGGGCAGGCAATGCATAAAGACCGCATTCGGCGCAGCGTGGGAGAACAGTTCCTCATTGACCTGGTACGGCGCGAAGATGGCCGCCCGTGTGGCGGCTTCATTTTCCTGTCCCATGCTGGTCCATACGTCAGTGTAAATGGCGTTGGCCCCGGTGACGGCCTTAACCGCGTCATTGGTAATCTCAATGAACGCGCCCGTGGTGCGCCCAATCCGCTTGGCGGTTGCCGTAATTTCCGCGTCCGGCGCATAGCCTTCCGGCGTGGCAATGGAGATGCTTGTCCCCAGGGCCGCAGCCGCCAGCATGAGGGAATGCGCCACATTGTTGCCGTCTCCCACGTAAGCCATGTGTATCTGGCTCAGGTCGCCAAACTTTTCTTCCAGCGTGAAGAAATCGGCAAAGGCCTGGCAGGGATGCTCAAGTTCGCTCAACGCGTTGATCACGGGAATACAGGTGTGCTGCGCCATTTCAACGATGGTGCTGTGCGCGAAGGTGCGGAGCACAACGCCGTTCACCCAGCGCTCCACGTTGCGTGCGATGTCACAGACAGGCTCGCGCTCGCCCAGCCGGGAGCGCGTCTGGTCCATGAACAAGGATGTTCCGCCCAGGCTGGCCATGCCCGCTTCAAAGGTCAGGCGCGTGCGCAGAGAGGCTTTCTCAAAGAACAAAACCAGTTGCTTGCCCGCCAAAGCCCCGCGAAAATCGGCAGGACGATGTTTGATGATGTGCGAGAGCTCAAATAGGGACTTGGTTTCTTCCGGCGAAAAGTCCTGCGCTGAGACCAGATCGCGGCAGGCAACCTGCGGCTGCTCAATGGGCGCTTTCAGAGCGGTGAGGTCATACATCCTGGCTGGCATCATGGTTATTTATTCCTCCGGGTTGGCGTGCTGGCCACTGCCACAGTGTTTTTCTCCAGGGTCAGATCAAGCTGGCGAACGGCAGTGTCTATGTGCTGTTTCTTGATGATGAAGGGCGGTAAAAACCGCAGCACGGTTTCGTCCGTGCGATTCAGGATCGTGCCTTGCTTCAGCATCTGTTGAAAGACGGTCTTGGCCAGCTCGGCGGACTCAAGTTCCATGCCTATCATCAGGCCCATCCCGCGAACTTCGCGGACCGCCGAATGCTTCTTCTGCAATTTCTGCAGCTGCTCAATGAAATAGTTGCCGGTCTTCTGCACATGGCCCAGCATCTTTTCTTTTTCCATGGTGGCTACCAGTTGCAGCGCGACAGCGCAGGCCAGCGGGCCTCCGCCGAACGTGGTGCCGTGCATGCCGGGATGAATACAGGCGGAAGCTTTTTCGCTGGCGAGCAACACGCCCAAAGGCAAACCGCCGGCGATAGGCTTGGCGATTGTAACCAGGTCCGGCTGGATGCCGTAATGCTGGTAGCCAAACCAACGGCCAGTCCGTCCCATGCCGCTCTGGATCTCATCGGCAATCAGCAAAGCGTTGTGCTTGCGCGCGAGCTGGTGTGCTACCTGGGCAAATTCCTGGCTCACCGGACGGACGCCGCCTTCGCCCTGCAGAAATTCAAAGCCAATAGCGCAGACGCTGGAGTTAAACTTGCGTTCCAGGTCGGCGATGTCATTGAACTGCACAAATTCCACGCCCGGCACCATGGGAGCAAAAGGCGCGCGGTATTTTTCTTTATGCGTGGTCGAAAGAGCGCCGAAAGTCCGCCCGTGGAAAGCATGCTCCAGCGCCAGAATGCGCCATTTGGGTTCAGCCCCCGGCGCGCAATTTGCCTGGGCATAAGCGCGGGCCACCTTCAGAGCTGCCTCCCAGGCCTCCGTGCCGCTGTTGGTGAAAAATGCGCGGTCCATGCCGGAAATCTTGGTGAGCGCGGCGGCCAGCCGTCCCTGATACTCGTGGTAAAAGAGGTTCGACCCATGTACCAGCAGCTTGGCCTGTGCCGTGAGGGTTTTGGTGAGCGCCGGATGGGCGTAACCCAGAGCGTTCACGCCAATGCCGCTGAGCAGGTCCAGATAACGGCGGCCCTTGTCGTCATACAGGTATACGCCCCGCCCCTTGCGCAGCAGAACGGGATAACGCTCGTAGGTGGAAAGCAGCAATTTGGATTCGAGTTTGCTTACCTGCTCCAGGTTCACGCGACCAGCACCTCCGTGCCTGAGTCAATCTTGGAGAAATAAAATTCCGGCAGCGCTTCAACTTCCGCCGCCGGCAAAATGCGCACGCGGCTCACGCCTTGCAATAGCGCATCTTTGCAGGCCTGGAGTTTGGGCAGCATGCCGCCGGCGATCACCGACTGTTGTGTAAGCTCAGCGGCTGTACTTAGATTGAGCCAGCGGATGACCAGGCCATCGGCATTTTTTACGCCGGGAACGTCGGTCAGGAAGATGAGCGAGTTAGCGTGGCAGGCCACGGCACAGGCGGAAGCCATCTGGTCGGCATTAATGTTGTAATACTGGCCGTCAACGCCCAGCGCCACACTGGAAATCACCGGCACGCAGTTCTGCTGCCAGATAGTTTCAATCCAGCGCGGGTCCACCGAAGAAATTTCACCAACAAAGCCCAGATCGTGGCCATTTGATTTCTTTTTGCGCGCCCGGATGGCCTTGCCGTCACCTCCGCAAAGTCCCATGGCGGACTGGCCCGCACTGCCCAGCGCGGCCACAAGTTTCTTGTTCATGTGTCCGGCCAGGACCATCACGGCAAAGTCGCGGGTTTCAGCGTCAGTGACGCGAAGGCCGTCAATAAACTGGCTTTCCTTACCCATCTGCGCCAGCATGCGCGTGAGGGCCGCACCGCCGCCGTGGACCACGGCGACCTGATGTTCGCAGGCGAGCTGTTTTACCGCCAGAACGGCACGTTGCAGTAGCGCGGCGTCTTCCAGAGTGGCGCCGCCGAGCTTTACGACGATTTTCATCTCAGGCCTTCCTCTTCATTCCATCCAAACATTAAATTCATGTTCTGCACGGCCTGTCCGGCCGCGCCTTTCACCAGGTTATCCAGGCAAGACACAATGACCAGCCGCTTGCCGTCCGGAGCCAGAGCAAACCCAACGTCACAATAGTTGGTATGCAGCGAGTATTGAATTTGCGGCAGCTGGCCGGACGGGAAGATACGCACCCAGGGCGAGCCGCTATAAAAGCCGCGCATGCATTCTTCAATGGCCTGCGCGGAGACAGCAGAGTTCAACCGGACATAAATCGTGGACAGGATGCCACGCGGAATCGGCAACAGGTGCGGCGTGAACGTAAGCTGCTCCGGCAAAAGGCCAAGCTGCTCCAGTATTTCTCCGGTGTGGCGATGATTGAAGACTGAGTAGGCGGAGAGGTTCTCCGCCACTTCCACAAAGTGTGTCTTCTGCGTGGGCTGTTTGCCGGCCCCGGAGACGCCGGATTTGGAGTCGCAGACGATCCCATGCGCCAAATCAACCAGGCCAGCGCGGACCAATGGCGCCAGCGCCAGGATGATAGATGTGGCATAGCAACCGGCATTGGCAACCAGCGCGGCGTTACCCAGATGTTTGCGATGCAGTTCAGGGATGCCATAGACAGCCTGGGCCGTGAGTTTTTCCGCCAGCGCCGGGTCTTCATCCTTAAATTTGTAAATGGCGCGATATTCCGGCGTGCCCAGCCGCCATGCGCCGCTCAGATCGATCACATGCACACCCTGGGCCATCGCCTCAGGCACCCACTCGCGTGAAACTTCATGCGGCGTGGCCAGAAAAAGCACGTCCACACCCTTGGCCTTCAAGGTTTCCCAGCGGAAAGGCTCCAGAGGATAACCGCCATTGCCGCTCATGTGGGGATACAGCTCGTCAAGCCTGACGCTTGCGCCGGACTCGCCGTTGCGGGTGAAAAGCACGGTTTTCTTTGCACGAGGGTGGCGGGCGAGAATACGCGCCAGCTCAAAACCGGCATAGCCGGTTGCTCCAACAACTGCGGGCTGAATTGTTTGCGGCATTAGGCGCGCATGTCCTCAAGACGTGTCTGTAGTTGTTTGGCACTCTGGTTGTCAGGGGTAATGATGAGAACGGTGTCGTCGCCGGCTACGGTGCCGAGCACTTCTTCCCAGCCTTCAGCATCCACGGCCACCGCCACCGGTTGCGCGCTCCCGGACATGGTCTTAATCACCAGCAGATTCTGGGCCCGCCGCACCTCACGCACAAATTCCCCCACCACGCGGGAAACGCCAGGAAGCGCCTCCGATGGCGCGTCGCCGTTGGGCAGGGTGTAGCCCTCTGACGTGCGCACCAGATGAAGCTCATTGATATCGCGCGAAAGCGTGGCCTGCGTTACGGGGAAGCCGCGGCGCGAGAGTACCTTGACCAGTTCCTGCTGGTTGGGCAGAGGACCTTCATGCGCCAGTTCCACAATAAGTTGTTGCCGGGCCAACTTTGTCATATCGAATAATTATGCAGTGAGATGTATAATTATGCATAAAAGAAAACCATAGTGTCAATAGAAAAATCAAATAATTGATGATGACTTAAATGTATGGCTGGGAGCGATTAATGGGCACCGTCTACAGATCCGCGTCGGGTGTCGTAACAGACAGAGATAATGCCAGATACGGTTGATATCACAGCCGCACAGCGCGGTGCGAGCAAAGTTGAGCACACTATAGGTGTGAACTCAATCAGTTGCGATGGATATGACATCGCTCGTTCAGACCCGTAGATGCTGCCAAAAATTTGGGTAGGGGAACTGTCTGAATATGTAATTTCCGCCTCGTACCACCCATAAAGCTTTTAGCTGGCGGGTTCCATGACGATAGGCATTGTTGGCGTTGAGCTACCGCCTGAGGGTTCGATAGTCACGGCAAAGCCACGGGCGTTGATTCCTGCAACT
>WNFP01005541.1_pt1 | contig 10162 bp, 8 predicted proteins | sample 5400201 | NCBI WGS metagenome assembly WNFP01 (sample SAMN13153355, study PRJNA577476) | soil metagenome | isolation source: 115 cm saprolite under Madrone tree | place: USA:California | collected 2016-06-14
TAGGAGGCCGCGAAATCGTTCATGGGTAGCCGGCGAGGTGGGAAACAGGAATCGAAGCGAGGTGCCGAGCTTCATGTGGGCGATGCGTGCACGGGCCCGAAGGCGGACGCCAGCTCCTCGAGTCGCTCCCGGTTCCCTTTGATCCGCGACTTGGCGAGCCAGCGGCGGCGCCCCGCGCGGTCGGCACCGAGAAATCTCACCCACCCTTCCGGGGACGTCTCGACGACGACGTCGGCATCCGACTCGCCCCGCTGCCGCGACCAGCTCCGGCCGTCGAAGCGAAGCGTATAGCTGCGATCGCCCGCGAAGCGCACGGTCCACGCGACGGGATGCGCCGGGCGCACCCCGCGGCGATCGAGGTATCGCGTGACGCCGTCCAGGGCGCGGCCGGGGTGAATCGCCTCGCCGGGGCGCGGCCGCCCCAGCGCATGGTCGATGCCCCAGACCAGCAGCGCGTCGATCACGGGCGCGAGGGCCTGGCCCTTGGCCGTCAGGCGATACCAGACCTCGCGCGGGCTCGCCGCCTCGCGCTCGATGACGTCCTCCTCTTCCAGCGCGCGGAGGCGGGCGCTCAACCCCTTCGGAGTGATGGCCGTCAGCGAGCGGCGCAGATCACTGAATCGACGCGGACCCGCCAGGAGATCGCGGACGACGAGCAGCGACCACTTCTCCCCGATCACCTCGAGGGCGCGCGCCGCCGGGCAAAAGTGCTGATAGCCGATCCTCGATCTCGCCCTGTTCCCTTTGCGGGTTGACAGCATGATATCTAAACTATACTATCTCGATATCTAAAAGATACCTAAAGTATCGCGGGGCGCAGGAGAGTCGGCCGCGGATACGAGCCGCGCCTGGTCAAGGAGATGCCCAGATGAATACCGCCGTCGGAACCGAGAGCCCGGCTGAGTGGAAGCCGACCGCGTGCATCCTGTGTGAGTGCAACTGCGGAGTCCTGGTGCGGCTCGGCGGGGAGGACGGCCGCCGCCTCGAGCAGATCCGTGGGGACAAGGCCCACCCGGCCTCCAAGGGATACACGTGCCAGAAGGCGCTCCGGCTCGACCACTACCAGAACGGCCGGGGTGAGCGGGTTCTCCATCCCCTGCGCAAGCGAGCGGACGGCTCCTTCGAGGAAATCGACTGGGACACCGCCATCGCGGAGGTCGCGGCCCGGCTCGCCGCGGTTCGCGACGCCTACGGCGGGGAGACGATTCTCTACTACGGCGGCGGAGGCCAGGGCAATCACCTGGGCGGCTTCTACAGCACCGCCACGCTGAGGGCCTTCGGTGCCAAGTACCGCTCGAGCGCCATCGCCCAGGAAAAAACCGGCGAGATCTGGGTCAACGGGCTCATGTTCGGCACGCCGGTCCGCGGCGATTTCGAGCACTGCGAGGTCGCCGTGTTCGTGGGCAAGAACCCGTGGCAGTCGCACAGCATCCCCCACGCTCGGCTGACCCTGCGGAACATCGCCAAGGACCCTGCCCGCTCGATCATCGTGATCGACCCTCGCCGGACGGAAACGGCCGAGCTCGCCGAGTTCCACCTGCAGGTGCGGCCGGGCCGGGACGCCTGGCTCCTGGCAGCGCTGGGCGCCGTCCTCGTCGAGGAGAAGCTGGCCAATGCCGCGTGGCTCGACCAGCACGCCTCGGGCGTGTCCGACGCGATCGCCGCCCTGTCCGCGGTGCCGATCGCGGACTACTGCAGGATCAGCGGGGTCGAGGAAGCGCTCGTGCGGGCCGCGGCCCGGCGCATCGCCCGCGCCTCGAGCGTGGCGGTGTTCGAGGACCTGGGCGTCCAGATGAACCGGCACTCCACGCTCGTGAGCTACCTGGAAAAGCTCGTGTGGGTGCTCACCGGCAACCTCGGTCAGCCGGGGGGGCAGTATGCGCCGGCCACACTCGTGCCGATCGTGCGCGCCAGCAAGAGCGAGCTCGATCCGCGCACCGCACCCGTCAGCCCGGTGGTGGGGGCGAGGATCCTGAGCGGCCTCGTGCCGTGCAACATCATCCCCGAGGAGATCCTCACCGAGCATCCCCGGCGCTACCGGGCGCTCATCGTCGAGTCGGGGAACCCGGCGCACTCGATCGCCGATAGCCAGCGCATGCGGGAGGCCCTGGGCGCGCTCGAGGTCGTGGTCGCCATCGACGTGTTCATGACCGAGACGGCCCGTCTGGCGGACTATGTCCTCCCCGCGGTGACCCAGTTCGAGAAGTACGAGGCGACTTTTTTCAACTTCGAGTTCCCCCGCAACGTCTTTCATCTCCGTCACCCGCTGCTGGCACCACCGGACGGGCCCCTGCCCGAGCCGGAGATCCACGCACGGCTCGTCGAGGCCGCCGGCGTGTTCAACGATCAGGAGCTGGAGCCGCTTCGCGCGGCGGCGCGGCGGGGTCGACGCGAGTTCGCGACGGCCTTCGCCGAGGCCACCAAGGCCAACCCGCGCCTCGGCGCCGTCACCCCGATCGTGCTGTATCGCGCGCTGGGCCCCACGCTGCCCCACGGGGCCGCCGCGGCGGCCGCGCTGTGGACGGCGGCGCACCGATGCGCGGCACTGAACCCCGCCAGTGTTCGCCGAGCCGGATTCGGCGAGGGCTTCGGGGCGGGCGAGAGGCTGTTCGATGCCATCCTCGCCAGCCCTTCAGGCGTCGTGTTCGCCGACGACGAGTACGACGAGACGTGGCGGCGAATCCAGACCGACGATGGACGCGTCAACCTCAACATCCCGGAGCTCCTCGGCGAGCTGGCCGCGCTTCGTCAGGAGCGGCCGCCCGGCGACGATCCCGCCTGGCCCTTCCTGCTTTCCGCGGGCGAGCGTCGGTCATTCACGGCCAACACCATCATGCGCGATCCCCAGTGGCGCAAGTCGGATTCCGAAGGCGCGCTTCGCGTCTCTCCCGGTGATGCCGCCCGGCTCGGCATTGCCGACGGCGGACGCGCCCGGCTCAGCACGAAGCGGGCCAGCGTCATCGTCACGGTGTCGGTGGACGATGCGATGGCCGCGGGGCACCTCGCCCTTCCGAACGGACTGGGCGTCGACCATCCCGAGGGCGACCACCGGGTGCGAACCGGGGTCGCGCCGAACGAGCTCACGGCCAGCGAGGATCGCGATCCCTGGGTGGGCACGCCCTGGCACAAGAGCGTCGCGGCGCGTCTGGAGGCAGTGCCGGCGGTCACGTCGCCGCGGCCCTGATTCCGCTGATTCAGCGGACGCCTTTGTTCGGGTTGATCAGATATTTCTCGCCGGTGGCCTGCTTGCCGTAGATGGCGATCTCCTCGAGCCGGAGCGCCTCGGCGAGAGAGACTTCCTTCGTGTACGTGCTCGCAAACGTGGACTTGATCTCGGCGGCCACTCTCTCCCGCAGCTTCTGGGCGGCCTCGAATCCGACCTTCTGCAGGAACGGGGTGAGCAGCCAGCCGCCGATACCCCAGGCCATGCCGAAGGCGCGGTTGAACTCGGTCGGCCCGCGGTCCAGCCCGCCGTAGATGTACACCTGCTTGTGCGTGGTGGATCCGTAGCGGCTGTATTCCTTCGCGGTCCGGTTCGCGGCAACCTCCATGGCGGTGAGTATCTGCCCTGCCAGTCTTCCACCGCCGATGGCATCGAAGGCCAGCGTGGCACCGGTGGCGACGAGCGCCTCGGTCAGGTCGTCCATGAAGGTGGGTGAGCTCGAGTTGCACACGTGAGTGGCACCGGCTTTCTTCAGCACGTCCACATGCTCGGGCTTGCGCACGATATTTACCAGGTCGACTTTGTCCTTGATGCAAATCTTGTTGAGCATCTGCCCGAGATTGGAGGCGGCCGCCGTGTGCACGAGCGCCTTGTGACCCTGCGCGCGCATGGTCTCGACCATGCCGAGAGCAGTGAGCGGATTGACGAAGCAGGAGGCGCCCTCAGCCGGCGTGGTGCCGGGCGGTAACACCAGGCATTGCACGGCCTTGATGGAGCGGTATTGCGAGTACATGGCGCCCCCGAGGATGGCCACGGTCTTCCCCATCAGCGCCTGCGCGGCCGGAGAGGTACCCGCCTGGACGACCACGCCGGCCCCTTCGTTGCCGACGGGCAACGACTGCTCCAAGCGCCCGGCCATTGCCTTCATCACCGCGGGTGAGATGCTGGCCGTCACCATGGGGTTCTCAGCCGTGCCGGATGCCTTGGCCGTGCTCATGTCGGCTCCGGCGAAAAGGAGGCCCTGGTCGGAGGGGTTGATGGGGGAGGCGTCGATGCGTACGATTACCTCCTCCGGTTTTGGCTCAGGGGTGGTGACCCTGGCGAGCGATAGCTCGAGGATGCCGTTCGTCTTGACGGTCGAACGAAGCTGAAGTCCCGTGCCGGAGCTCGCGTTTGTCATGTCGCCATCATTTCTACACCTTCGCAATCGACACGGCAAGGAGGGACGACGTCATATGACGTGGCTCATCGTCGGCGGCGGCGCGCTGGGGTCGATCCTCGCCGCGCATCTGTCGCAGGCCGGCGAGGATGTCACGGTGCTTGCGCGTGGCGCCCGGGCCACCCTCCTCCGTCAGGCCGGTATCCGGCTCACGGGCCTGCAGGACTTCACCGTGACCGCGCAAATCGCCGAGGACCCCCGAGAGCTCTCCACCGCCGATGTGCTGGTCCTCACGGTCAAGACCTACGACATGGAGTCCGCGCTCGAGCCACTGCGCCACGTGCAGGTCACGAGCGCCTTCTCTATTCAGAATGGAGTGCTCAAGGACGACCAGCTCGCGGCGGCGTTCGGTCGGCCAGCTGTCCTCGGCGCGGCCGCGGATTTCAGCGGCGAGGTCATGCCGGGCGGAACGGTGCAATTCACCCGCAATGAGGGCCTCTATATCGGCGAGCTGCCGCATGGCCCGTCGGATCGAGTGCGCACGATCACCGCGACCCTTCAGTCCGCCGGTCTCAAGGCGATCGCCTCGGAAAACATCCGAACGGTCGAATGGTCGAAGTACATAGGTTGGCTGGCTCTGACGCCGCTGGCGGTGCTCACGCGGTTGCCGACCTACCGAGTGCTCAAGGACCCGGAGCTGGCACGCCTCCAGACCGTGCTCGCCCGGGAAGCTGCGGGGCTTGCGGAGTATCTCTCGATCCCACTGGAGGACCTCATGAGCGTGAGTCCGGCCAGGACATTGGTAGCCGAGCCAGGGGGAGAGTGGGTGGAGCAGGCGCGACGCCTGGGCGAGGCGATGGAGGCGCGCGTCCCCGGACACAAGGTGTCCGCGCTGCAGGACCTCGAGCGAGGTCGGCGCCTCGAAATCGAGGAGACGTTCGGCTACGCGGTCAGGAAGGCTTCCGAGATGGGACTCCAGGTGCCTTCGCTGGATGCCTGCTACCGCCTGCTGGCCGGGTTGTCCCGCGGTGCAGGCTAAGGTTCGTCAGGTCTCGGCGCTACTCCGAGAAGGACCGGCCGAGCGGCAACGGCTGCTCGCCCAGCGTCTCTACCCGACCTCCACCAGCTCCAGCGCTTCGCGGCTCGGTCCCTCGATCATCACCGCGCGCGTGTCGCCGAGCCGGTAGGGCTCTTCGAGGAACGTGACCCCCTCGCCGCGCAGCTTGCTGACCCAAGCCTCGAGATCGGTGACGCTGAGCGCGATGTGGTCGTGGAGCTGCCCGCGTGTGCTCACGAGCGGCCGGTCACCCTGTCGCACGTACCATGGCAAGGCCACGTCGCCGAACACGACCGCGGCCGACGGCGCGCGGAACATCCCGTCCCGGTCGAGTGCGGGCCAGCTGCGATCGGGTCCGCGCGGCACCCTGCAGGTGGCTTCAGTCAGTGGCGTCTGGCTGGTGCGCCCCGCGAATACCGGCGCGTGGAGGTGCTTCTGATACCAGAGCTGGGCGCAGAAGGGATCGTCCTGGTACATGTGCACGTGGTTGAAGCGCTCGGCCGGATGGTTTCCTGCGTATTCCACGAGCGCTTCGTCGGGGCCCCGCATGTAGCCGAAGCCGCCCGTGCGAGTCGGCTGCACGCCCTTGGTCTTGGCCTCGGCGATTTGCGCTTTCGTCAAGCCGGGCGTGCGGCCAGTGCTCGGCCACGTGTCGCTGCTCACGAAGACCGAACCGCCTTCATCCGTGGTGTACAGCGGCAGGAGCGGGACGTCCGAACGGCCCTTGTACGTTTCGAGACTCGCGCGCGTGTCCGTGACGTGCCAGCCGAAGTGCCAGATCGCGCTCTGAGGCGACGTTGCGGGAGCGGTGGCCACTCGGGTGAACAGGACCAGGACGTTGTTCGGCGCGGTGAGCGCGGGCAGGCCAGCCCAGCTTGTTTTGGCCGAGCGCGGAAACTGGCGGACATAGAAATCGGTCGCGGCATCGGGATCGACCGAGTTCAGGTGGAGATGATGGAAGCCCGGGGCCGGAAGCAATGGCCTATCCCTCCGTATTGGTCTGCGTCCCGGCCTTGCGCACGAGTGCCTCCAGCGCCTCGTAGGGTTGCGCGCCCACGACGCCCTGGCGGCCGACGACGAACGTCGGCACGCCGGTGACCCCGTACCGTCGTGAGAGCTCCCAGTCGGCGTCGACCGCGGCCTTGAAGGTCCGCTTCTCGAGCACCTCGCGGGCGCCGGCGGTCGACAGGCCCACCTGCCCCGCGATCTCCAGGAGTACCGCGGGCTGCGAGATGTCGCGCGCCTCCACGAAGTAGGCGCGAAACAGCGCGTCGTGGAGCGCCTCTCCCCCCGGTTGCGTGTCCGCCCACTTGCCCAGCTCCTGGGCCAGCCGGCTGTTGTAGGTCATCGTGCGCTCGCCGTACGGCAGTCCTTCGGCGTCCATGCGCGCCTTCATCTGCGCATGCATGGCCTTCCGGTCAACGTTGCGCCCCGCGAACAGGTCGGCCAGCGCGCGGCCTTCCGCCGGTGTGTCCGCGTGCAGCGGGAAATGCACCCACTCGACCTTCACGTTGTGCTCGGCCTTCAGCCTCTCAATACGCACGGTACTGAGATAGCACCAGGGTCAGACGTAGTCGGAAAAGATCTGCATCGTGATTGGCTGGGTCATGACGCCTCCTGTTCAGGATGTATCGGCGGACCGAGTCTACACCGGAGGATCGTCCTTGACACGTGCATGATGCTCACGATCTCCGCGCTCGCCATGATCAACGCCCGCAGGCACAATATGAATCTCACACGGAGGCCGAGCGTGATCACGATGGAGCGACGCACATTCATGGCGATACTCTCGGGAGTTTTCCTCGGGGTACTGTCCACCGCCGAGGCCCAGGAGCCCGGCAAGGGCCTGCCCGGCGCTCCCGCTCCGCGCACTGTGGTCCTCGAGCTCCAGCAGGCGCTGGCCCTCGCGACCGGGCGCCTGCTGGCCATGGATGCGGCGGGGGTGCTGAGCTACGTCTCAGACCGGTATCGATCTGACTCGCTCACGAAGCCGGCCATCCGTGAGCAGCTCTGGGCGCTGTTCGGGCTCTACGACGCGCTTCGGGCGAAGGTTTGGATCGACGACGTGCGCACAGTGGGCGAGGACGCATGGGTGTACTCGACGGGAGAAGTCTCCGGGCGGCTGCGGGTGCTCGGTACCTGGATGCCCGTCCTCTCCTGGCAGCACGAGCCGGAGGTGGCGCGGCGGGAGCAGGGAGTGTGGCGGCTCTACGGCAACCAGAAGTGAGCTCGCATCGGGGCAGAATTCGCCGATGCGGCTAGACGGGCCCGCGCGGAGAGGCTATGCTCTGAGCCTCCGCAGCCAGTCCCGGGGGTGATATGCGAGCCTGGACCGTTGACGCCGATGACATTCGGGTAGCGGAGGATTTCGACGAGTCGCTCCTCCACCGGACTCCCGAGATCGACAGCTTCCTGACTCCGGACCGGGATGACAAGTTCATCGTCATCGCGACCAAGGGGTTTGGCAAGACGCTCCTCCTCAAGGCCAAGCGGATCCTCTACCAGCGAGAAGGCCGATCGGGGTGTCTTCCCGCCGGCAACCTGCTCGACAAGCCGATCGGCGACAAGATCTTCGGCCGGGAGGCGCTCGGATTTTTCGCCGCCTCCGCCCTGCCCTGGTCGAAGCTCTGGCTCGCGGCCATCGCGATCGCGGCCCTCAAGCACGCCGACGCGGTGAACGATCTCAAGGTCAACCCGCGCCTCGCCGGGCTGATCGACGACGACCGCCTGCACGGCGTCATCGATCATTTTGTGCGCCTTCTCGATTTCACTCCGAGCGAGCTCCAGCGCTGCGCCACCGACACGGACGGACACCTCGTGCCGAGGCTGAGAGCCCTCAAATCCTCGCTGGCCATCTTCATCGACGGCATCGACGAGTACTTCAACAAGCACGTGGAAGACCGGGGCGCCAGCCCGAGCGTCACCGGCGAGCTATCGCCGAACGTCTGGTACTTCGCGCAGCTCGGTCTCGTCGAAGTCGCCTATCAACTCCGCCGGATCAATCATCACATCAAGGTCTTTGCCGCCGTACGGAAGGAGGCGTACGCGCGCCTGCCTCAACGGACGGCCATGTCGCAGCAGTATCGGGGCAGCGCCGTCGACATCGTCTACTCCCCCGAAAGCCTGCGGGAGATCTTCGTCAACAACATCCGCCTCCTCAAAGCCGATCGGATGGTCCGGCCCGAGCGGTGGCGCACCCACCCGCTCGAGGCCTTCCTGGGCCGCACCCACGTGACGCACACCTACACCCGCGAGGAGGAGGACGCCTTCGACTACGTGTGCCGGCACACTTTGCTCAGGCCGCGCGACCTGATGACCATCGGCGAGCGGCTGGGCGCGCTCCGGCCCGAGGAGCGTCGGGACGAGTACCGTTTCAAGGAAGGGGTGAACCAGGCGGCGGCCGAGATCGCCTACGAGTATCTGGCCGAGATCGCCCCGCACCTGGGCGACCTGGAGCTCGATCGCTTTCTGCGTCGCCTGCCCGGGCACATCCTGACGCGCGCCGAGGTCGAGCTGCTGTTTCAGGAAGGAGATGACGGAGTGGACGGGACGCACGCCTTCTGCGCCCTGTATCGCGTCGGGCTGCTCGGCTACGTTCACCACGATCGCGTGCGCGGGGAGGCGGTGCAGCGGTTCCTCCGACCGGGCGAAGCAACGCTCGAACCCGACGGCGTGCTGCCTCCGGCCACCCACTATCTGGTGCATCCGGTCCTCACCGACGTGATCGGCCGAGCCAATCCAGCCTATCTCCAACGGATCGACCGGGTGAACATCGTGGGCTACGGCCGCCCGTGGCGCGAAATGCAGCCCGCGGACCACACCGTCCGCGTCGACCGGCTCTGTGTCCTGAAGGCCGACGTCCACGGGTTCGGCACTCTGATGCGCTCGGGAGCGGATGCCCCCGTCCGCAAGGCGCTCGAGGGTGGAGTGAAGAAGTGGGGCCAGGGCGCGCTCGTCACCGAAGCCAGAGGCGGTGATGCGATCATGATCGTCCACGATGACCCCGTGGCGCTGGCCCAGATGGCACGGCAGATCATGGACGACGTCTACCAGGCTCCCGGGCAGCCTCGCCTGCGCATGGCCTTGCATCACGGCGACGTCCAGACGCGTCAGCGCGCCGGTGACGTCGAAACCGCGATTGCCGGGGGTGACGCGATCTTGTGCGCGGCCCGAGTCGAGCCACACGTCGCGCCGGGACAGATCTGGGCCACGGAGGAATTCCGCCAGCAGCTGTCGCAGAGGCCATCGTTGTGGCGGACGACACCGGTGCCCGGCCCGGCCGGCGATCGCTTCAACGTGAAGAAGGAGGGCGGGACGGAGCCGGATCTATGGGTCCGCTTGTATCGGCTGGAGCTCTGAGCGGCCTCCACGCGAAGAGACATAAACCTGCATTCGCCAAGCCAAGAGCGAGATTGCTGGAAGAACAGCTCCTTCGACTCGCCGCGCGCCTCTCGATTTTCTGAACCGTAAGATTTCTCGACTCGGTCCTCGGAAAGAAGTGGACGACGAACGGCGGAAGTCTCTTGCCATTGGCTGCGTGACGCGTCACCCTTCAGGCCATGAGCCGTTCTGGACTCGCTCCAGGGAGAGCCCGATGATCACGCGGGTGATGATCGTCACCCCGCGCTACGACCGCGAGTTCCGCCAACTCCTGGAGCGAGCAGTCTCCGGAAATCCCACGGTCTGCGTCATCGAGGACCGGCGCGTCGGTCAGCGCCGCAAGCGCGTGATGATGCGGAGAGGCATCGACCCGCGCAAGGGCGATCGCCGCGGCCGCCAGCGG
>WNFP01017826.1_pt1 | contig 10162 bp, 11 predicted proteins | sample 5400201 | NCBI WGS metagenome assembly WNFP01 (sample SAMN13153355, study PRJNA577476) | soil metagenome | isolation source: 115 cm saprolite under Madrone tree | place: USA:California | collected 2016-06-14
ACGAAGAGACCTGCGGCAACCGGGATGGCGATTAGGTTATATCCGGTTGCCCAAACCAGATTTTGAATCATCTTTCGGTAGGTAGCGCGAGATAGTTCGATTGCTCCGACAACGTCGCGAGGGTCACTACGCACGAGTACGATTCCGGCGGATTCAATCGCAACGTCGGTTCCCGCGCCAATTGCGATTCCCACATCGGCGGTCGCCAACGCGGGTGCGTCGTTCACGCCGTCACCTACCATTGCGACCTTCTTGCCGCCCATTTGGAATTTTTTCACTGCGGCAGCTTTGTCAGCGGGGAGAACTTCCGCTGCGACCTCATCGATCCCGATGCGGCGAGCGACGGAATCGGCAACTGTTTTCGAATCTCCGGTAATCATAGCGACCTGGATACCAAGCCGATGAAGTTCGGCGACGGCTTCACTGGATTCGGGCCGAATCTCATCTTCAACTGCGAAAGCTCCGAGCAGCCGGTCTTGAGCGACGACATAGAGAACTGTCTTTCCGTCCGTTGCCCATGCGGTTGTCAGTTTTCCAACTTCTGGCGGCACCGCTACTTTGGCCTCGGTCAACAGGCGAGGTCCGCCGACTACGATGGTCTCGCCTTGCACGAACGCTTTCGCGCCACGACCAGCAAGCGCCTCGAAATTTGTGGCTGATAATTGGGTCACGTTTCGGCGCTTGGCTTCAGTGACGATTGCTTTGGCAAGTGGGTGTTCGGAGTTGGATTCGACCGCGGCGGTACGCGCAATCAAATTGTCTTTGGTGGTCCCTGGCGCAGCCGCGACTTCCGACACCGCAGGCGAACCACGGGTCAACGTTCCGGTCTTATCAAAAATAATCGTATCCAAATTGCGAGCACGTTCGAGTGCGAGCCTGTCCTTAACAAGGAGACCGTTTTGAGCGCCTAGGGATGTCGAGATTGCGATTACCAGCGGAATCGCCAATCCAAGGGCATGCGGGCAAGCAATGATAAGGACCGTTGCCGTTCTAATCAGGGCGTGTTCTCTGTCGCCTGCAAACCACCAGTGGGCGAAAGTAATCGCGCCAGATGCGACTGCCACGTAAAAAAGAATCGCGGCCGCACGGTCCGCAAGAGCTTGCGCGCGAGACCCCGAAGCCTGCGCAGTGGCGACGAGCCGCATGATTCCGGAGAGCGCGGTCTGGTCTCCAACTGCTGTAATGCTGACGCGAAGGCTTCCGCCACTGGCAACTGTTCCCGCAACGACTCTGGCACCCATCCCCTTCGGTACCGCCTTGGACTCGCCAGTGATCATGGACTCGTCAACGTCGGCGGAGCCCTCAGCAACAATGCCGTCTGCCGGAACGCGTGCTCCTGGCCGAACAAGAACGATATCGCCAACGCGCAGCTCAGAGAGTGGAACAGACTCAGTGTCTGAGCCCTTTATGCGTTCAGCGGTGTCGGGGAGCAGGGCGGCGAGTGCATTGAGCGCACCACGAGCCTGGGAAATGGCCCGCATTTCCAACCAGTGGCCGAGCACCATGATCGTGATCAGTGAGGCGACTTCCCACCAAACATCAATCTCGAAGAGGCCGAATGTTGCGGCGACTGAAGTTCCAAAAGCGACTATGATCGCCAGACTGATGAGCGTCATCATCCCGGGTTTGCGGTCGGCAAGTTCGCCCCATGCCCCTCGGATAAAGACCAGTCCTCCATAAACGAAGACGATTGTTCCGAGGATCGCGGGAATAAATTTCGACCCGGGAAAGGAAGGAGCGGTGTAACCAAGCCAGTGTTGAACGTCGGTTGACCAAAATACGACGGGAATTGTAAGGGCGAAGCTCAGCCAAAATTTGTCGCGAAACATGGCAACGGAATGCCCGGCGTGGCGGTCGTGGTTCCCGCGCATGTCTGACATCGTGTGACTGGCGTGTGGGTCAGACGCCCGTGTATGTTCGTTATGTCTCATAACATGCACGCAAGATACCCGATCAGGGCGGAGGAGCCAATTGCCAGCGCAGAGGCCGTGGCCATGGCCGAGATTCCCATCGGAACCTCCTCGTTTACGGCGCAAGGATGGGACGGTATTTTCTATCCGAAGGACCTCAGAGCCGCGGACCGTCTCTCGTTTTACGCCACGAAATTCGATACGGTCAAGTTCGACACTTTCGGCGTCGAGCTTATTCACTCATTCGCTTGCGAAGCCAGTTAGGGCGACTGGCCTAAGCCTTTCTCGCGGCAGGGCATGGCTTGCCTTCGTGTCCCTTCGCCCTGTGGTGCTTGATTTCGGCGTATAAGCTCTCGCGTCGTTCTTGCACTTCCGCGCGTTCTTTGTCCCCATGTACCAGATCAGGACTGAGCAGATCGAGTTTGTTATTCAAAGAGATAAGCTGACTCACCAGGTCGTCCTTCACTTGGCAGTTCATGTATTTATTGTACCCACTGTCACCGTCAGCAGGTTGGCTGTTTACAATGTTGACGCGCGATTGCAAGTAGCTTACGGAACGTGCGCGATTGCACTCGGATTCTGTCAACTCTTGTTTGCTTCTGCATCTGGTAGCATCGCGCAACGATGACTAGCAGCGGCTATCACTTCGGCTCCATGCACGCGACGCCCCAGAAGTAATACGATCCAGATTTTGGAAATCGAGCCAAGTATCCCGTCTCCATCTGTTCGATCCGGAATCCTCCCTCTTTGATGAGTGCGGGAATATCACGTGTCACGTGGCAGCCTTCAAAGGCCCATTGAAAGAGAGGCTCCGTCCGTTCTTGCCAGCGTCGCACGCGGATATCAGGCGAGAGTCCATGTTCAAAGAACAGGAACCGGCCTCCCGGCCGCAAGACGTGGCCAATCCACCGAATGGCGTCTGCCACGCCGGGGATCGTGCACAACGTGAACGTGCTGACGACCGTATCCACGCTGGCCTCTGGCAAGGGGATTCGCTCACCAGGCAGACCCAGGAATTCCACATCCAGCTTCGTTTGGCATCGTTGCCTCTCGGCTCGCTCTACCATTCCTGGATTGGGTTCCAGCGCGTAAAGTTTCTTCACTTTCGATGGATCGTAGTATGGGAAATTCACGCCCGGTCCGACGCCGACCTCCAGGACCGTGCCTTGCGCTTGTGGAAGAAGCCGTTGGCGAATCTTTTGAATGGGCTTCGGATTACCGAGCACCGTGACAATGTGCGGATAGACCCGGTTTCTGTAAAAGGACATGGTGGCCGCCTTCCCGCTAGACGGAGCAAAGAGAACTCACGCCGCCGCCTTCCAGCTGGCTTATGATTATCAATAGAGTTTATCAAGGCACAGGGTTTCGGCCGCCATGAACGTAGAGACGCATTGGGAGAAAATTTACCGCGAGAAAGCCCCGGATGCGGTTAGTTGGTACCGTCCGCACCTTGAGACATCGCTTGCACTGATCGAGAGGGCAGCGCCCGAGCGCGGAGTTTCCATCATTGACGTTGGTGGCGGTGAGTCAACATTGGTGGATGATCTCCTTGCCCACGGATATCAGAACATCACCGTCCTTGATGTTTCGCAAACTGCCATCGCCGTAACCAAAAAACGTCTGGGTTCTGCCGCAGAAGAAGTTCAGTGGGTCACGGCGGACATCCTCAACGGCGAACTCGCGCCCAACGCCTACGATGTGTGGCACGACCGCGCCGTGTTTCATTTCCTTACGGCGATGGACCAGCGTCTTGCCTACGTTCGCCAAGTGGCGCGCGCAGTGAAACCGGGTGGCCATGTGCTCGTCAGCACGTTCGGACCAGAGGGTCCCACGAAATGCAGCGGGCTTGAGGTTGTTCGTTACGACGCTGAGTCTCTGCATGCAGAGTTCGGCGTTCGCTTTCGCCTGCTGGATAGCATCAAGGAATTCCACAATACCCCGTTCGGCACGACGCAGCAGTTTCTCTATTGTCTCTGTCGCGTCGAGTGAACTAATCCTCTTAGCAAACCTCTAAGATATGGGCGAAATCGCAGTTCTCGATCGCACGACATTGGTTCGTCATGGACGGCGGCTGGAATACTTCACCATCGTCTGGAACGCCATTGAGGGTTTGGTGGCGGTCGTCACTGGCTTGATTGCCGGCAGCATTTCGCTCGTCGGCTTCGGAATCGATAGTTTCATCGAAGTGACATCGGGATCGGTCTTGCTGTGGCGGATGTCGGTTGACGCCAATGTGCGGGAACGCGAACGGAATGAGAAACGTGCACTGAAAGCAGTCGGAATCTGTTTCCTGGGGCTCGCTGCCTACATCGCCTACGAATCCGCGACGGACTTGTGGTCCAAGCGACCGTCCGAGCACAGCATTCCGGGCATCATTCTCGCCTGCGTTTCCCTTGTTGTGATGCCACTCCTTTCGCGCGCGAAGCGACGAGTGGGGCACGCGCTCGGCAGTGCGGCGATGAACGCGGACGCGAGGCAAACCGAGTTCTGTACCTATCTTTCGGCAATACTCCTGGCCGGCCTTCTTCTGAACGCGGTCTTCGGCCTGTGGTGGGCCGACCCGGTGGCGGGCCTGATCATGGTTCCCATCATCGCGAAAGAGGGAGTGGATGGCTTACAGGGCAAAGCCTGTGAGGATTGCTGCGCAACGTAGTTACTTCTTCGAGAGTTCGTCCACTATGGTGGGAGCATCTCCCGTCTGATGATCGACGATTTGAAAGAGCAGGAAGGCGTGGAACGTTTTGGAGGTTTTCGGGGAGCGAGATTCCGAGCGCCGCAAGTCGGTGATCAACGAACTCTATACGGAGAACTGCATCTTCTTTGAAGCCGATGATCAGATCATCGGTCGCGACGCCCTCAATGCAAAGGTGGGGCACATTCTTGAGGAAGCTCCAGGATTCGTCTTTCGTTTGGCAGGCCAGGCGGAGGTGAATCACGATCACGGCCGCTTACAGTTGCACTTCGGACCGAATGGAGCCGCTCCCGTTGTCACAGGGGTGGATGTTGCAGTCTTCAAGCGCGGGCGCATTTGCTCCCTGTACGCCTTTCTCGACAAGGCTCCTAGCGATTAATGGGAATACACGAACTCTGAAGAAGCAGGCATGAATAACGCTAAAAACGGTATGAAACGGAATAGGTGAAATTATGACTTCCACGCGTGACGGACAAAGAAAGCGTTCCGCCGTAATCACCGGCGCGGGCAGCGGGCTTGGCCGTGACATTGCGCTTGGACTCGCGGCGAAGGGCTACCGCGTGTTCGGGACGGCAATGTCGTTAGACGAGATCGCGGACCTCAAAAAGGCGTCGGGTGGGGCGGTGAATCTGAGCCAATGCGACATTACTAACGAAGCCGCCGTCAAGGCTTGGGCGGGCGAAGTCACAATCCAGAATGAAGGCCGCATCGATCTTCTCATAAGCAACGCTGGAATCCTGACGCCCGGCCCCCTAGAGGTTCTGCCGCTTAACGCTATCCGGCACGAATTCGAAGTCAATGTCTTCGGCGCTCTCGCCGTTGTGAATTCCTTTCTCCCCGCACTGCGAAAGGCACGAGGACGAATTGTCCAAGTCAGTACGATGACGGCCACTTTGCCGTTTCCCTTCAACGGTCCATCTGGCGCATCGAAGGCCGCTTTCGACGCACTTGCCGCCGTCTACCGCGCGGAGTTGAAGCCTTTTGGCATCGATGTCGTTCTGGCTGTTGCCGGCAACATGAGAACTGGCGGGCCAGCCAAGACGGCCGCCGCCCTCAAGCGAGTCGCCGAACAGATGACATCCGAGGAGCGCGAGTTGTACGGGAAGGCCTTCAATACCTTTGCGACGACCCTGAATAACATGCAGGGCAGCGGCCTTGATTCAGTCTCGGCGGCCAATCGGGTTATCGAGCTTTCTGAGCAGGTACCCGCACCGAGCCGGGGAGCAGTGGGCGCCGACGCCGAAGAGATCCTTCGGCTCGTCCGTGAGAAGTCCGATGCCGAACTGGATGCTATGCGCCTCCAGGTGGTCGGCTTGGAGTAGTAATGAGCCGGCCTCAACGCTGGCTTCGTAATCAAGACTCTAGAGAGGAAAAAGATCATGATTGTACTCGTAGACCCCAATGATAGCCGCGCCGTTCGCAATAAGGACAATGTTCTTGCCCTCTACGAACTGATGATCAACCAGAAAAAGTCGGAGGAGGGAACGGCCAAATTCGTTAGTCCGGCGTACATCCAGCACAACCCGCTCATTCCAGACGGTCCTGTAGCGCTGGGGCATGTTTTGGTAAGGTCACGCGCGAACGCGAACGCGCCCGCGTTGTCGTCCACCGCATCATCGCAGTCGGCGATTACGTGTGGGCACACGTGAATTTCCTGAATTTGTTCAACGATGACCCACAGGATACGGAAATTGCCGGTGTCGATATCTACAAAATGGACGCCGACGGAAAGGATATAGAGCATTGGGACGCCCTGCAACTGGTCGGTAACCCAAAAGACTCGGCTCCCCTGATCGCCCCGAATATCCCTCGCGCCAATCCAAATGGAATGTTCTAAACTGCGCTACCAGGAAGAAGAGTCATGACCTACTCAATCATCAGTTCCGGCAGCCGAGCCGAGGGGCGGAGCGCCCACAGAAACGAGGGCATGCGTCGCACAACCTCATCGCCAAGGTCGGAAATCCGTCGCTGATGGCTACGCGGTTGAGTAATGTTCGGCGGATGCGGTCGAAAGAGCTGAACTTGGAACAAGCGTCTGTCAGAACCCCTTAGAGCTGTCGCAGTTACCGGAGGGCGCGTCTCTCCGCCAGGCACGTCGGTGAACGTGATGATTCACAACAAGAGGTCGGTTCGGCTACAGCGCAAGAACCGCAATCGTATGGAAGCAGCTCGCGCGTTGAGGGATTTCCTGGCCGAGGGCTTGGTCGCACAAGGTCTTAACCTTCCCGCCGCAGCTAAAGAACTTGACGTCCAGATTGTGTTCGGAGGAACGGTGCGGATATCGCATCCCGGTTCAGCGTTATGTGTCCTGACAGATGTCAGATTTGGTTCAAAGATTACAGCAAATGAGGGATCTTCAGCGCAATCGAAGAGCTCTGAGTACATGTTATCTTGCGGGCGCGAAGCGCCTGTTTTGGTGCACTTAGCTCATCAGGATACTTCCCGCGGTCGTCACTTCGAGTCTTTGTTCTCATCCCTGTGTCAACTTTGAGATTGTGTTGCTGCATCCTGTTACGTCGCCTCCGAACGCCCTGAGTGCAATCGCATCCAGCCAAACGGGAAGTTGACAAACGGTTGACAAAACGGTTTTGTGGGAGATATTCCCCGAAAGGGGAAAAGTGAGAATAGCCGTATATTTACTGGTGATTTGAATGGTGGGCCTGGGTGGACTTGAACCACCGACCTCGCCCTTATCAGGGGCTTTGGCCGCGCTGTCGATTAGCCGGGAATTCATCGAGGCTACCAAAGGGTTTGAAGTTGTTTGCAATCGCGAATTTTCATGTCCTTGGTAATTAGGACCATGCCCTCGGCCAGTGCCGTCGCACCAATTAAGCGGTCACATGGGTCGCTCGAGTAGTCTGCGGGAAACTGATTGGCCAAGGCAGCCAGCTTTATTGTGATCGGACGAATGGCAACGAGCGAAGAAACCTCCTCGAGATAGCTTTCTACAGTTTCCGTGACCTGCAAGCGGCCATGAGTTGCCAGCCACGCCAATTCCCACAGAGTAATCGCAGAGATGGCTATTCCGCCGGCTTTGTTCGCTCTGCGGATGGCAGAGCTAGCCTGTTTGGACAGTTTTACTGGTTCAGAGGTGAGCCAAACCAGTACGTGGGTATCGAGCAGGATCACTTTTTCGTGACCTCCCATTCAACCGGGATCGGAGACTCGATATCTCCCACGATTTTGACTTTTCCCGCCATGAATCCGAAGATGTCGTTCTTCTCCGACTCGACAGGTACGACCTTGACGACTGGCGCTCCGCGTTTGGTTACGATGACCGGCTCGCCTGTCATTTGAACTTTCTTCATGACGGCGAGGCAACGAGCTTTGAAGACTCCTGCGGGTATTTGCTTCATTTGCACCTTCTCCTTTCCATGGTCATTATAACATGACTATAAGTTAGGTTCATCTCTTCGGAAGCTGTTGGGCAGCGTTAGGCAGACGATTACGTAACTAGACAACCTGCTAGCCCGACGCTATCATGCGTGTCGGGCCAGTCTTCCAAGCAAGCAAATCGCGAGCTCGCTAACTGCATTTCGTCTGATAAGGCCGCCGAAGAGAAACAACTCGCCCAGCTAGCCCGGGAGTGTGAATCATGCATCGCCGTGCCGCCTGCAGCTTTTTCCCCGTTTCTGCTCTCGTTGCTATCTTGTTGACCGCAGCCCCCGGTTTTCCCAAAGCGCAAACGCCTGCTCCCATTCCCGCAAATCACGTGCGCATTCATTACTTCCGTCCTGACGGCAACTATCTGGGCTGGACGGTCTACGCCTTCGATGACACCACCGAAGACACCTCGAACTTCAATGGAGGCCCAGTTCAGGTCACTGGCCGCGACAGTTTCGGGGCCTTCTTCGACGTGGGCGTCACTTCCACAGCGCAGAACGTCGGCATCATCATTCACAACGGCAACACCAAAGATCCCGGGCCCAATGAATTTATCGATCCCGCAACGCAGGGCAACGAATACTGGCAGCTGTCCGGGAGCAACGTCCTGCATACCACGCAACCTCCCACCATCCAGCAAACCGATCCGCCGATTCCAGCCGGCAAAGCGCGCATTCATTACCATCGTCCGGACAATAACTACGCGAACTGGAATCTTTTTCCATTTTTCGCCACCACTGATCCCAACAGCGACTTTTGCAACACCAACGACTTCGTCGCCGGTTACGACACGTATGGCGCCTATTTCGATGTCGGAGTCGATCCCTCACAGTTCAATGGCCTGCTCGGTTTTATCATCCACGACTGCAACCTCAAGGACCCTGGCCCGGACATGCACCTGCAGCTCACGCAGAATATCGAGGCGTGGGTGCTCTCCGGTAGCGCCACTGTCTATCTAGCCCAGCCGCCGACCGAATTCACGACCGACCCACCGATTCCGGCGAATAAAGCGCGCATTCATTATTTCCGGCCCGATGCAAACTATGCTTCCTGGACCGTCTACGCGTTCGGCGACACCACCGAAGACACTTCCAATTTCAACGGCGGCCCCGTCTTTGTCACAGGGTATGACACTTATGGCGCGTTTTATGACGTTGGACTCACTCCGAATCCGCACGACCTCGGCTTCATCGTTCATAATATTTCGACCGGCATCAAGGATCCCGGGCCGGACATGCACCTCAATGTCGCTCAGTTCAAAGAGGCTTGGGTGATCTCGGGTGATGCGCAAGTTTTCTCCGTCCAACCGACCGCCGCGCAATTGCTCGACGCAGTGTTCTTCAAACAGCAGGCGTTTTGGATCGATCATACGACGGTCGCTATCCAGGGCCAATTCCTGCAATCGGGTTTCTCCTACTCTCTCAACTACGATCCCAACGCCAATTTGCAATTGACCTCCACCGGAGTCACCGGAGGTTCGAGCATTCCGCTCACTCCGTTCGCGTCAGGCTTTACTTCCGACGAGCAAGCGCGCTTCCCGCAACTCTCGGGATACGCCGTCCTGCACTTGCCGGACAATACCAGCACCTCGCTCCTCGCGGCGGCGCTGAAAGGTCAAATCGCCGTATCCTCCGTTGCCGGCGATGGCTCGCTTAAGTACGTCACTAGCGTCCAGACCGCTGGCGTGCTCGATGATCTTTTCTTTTTCCCTGGCAAACTTGGCGCTATTTTCCCTAACAATCACGAAGACGAGGATTCGCACGACGCCGGCACCTGCGAGGGAAACGGCATCTTGCTTCGCGTGTGGGCACCCACCGCGCAGTCCTTGAATCTGGAGCTATTCAACCAGGGTGCCGACACCTCGCCCGCCCAAACTTCCGCAATGCACGAGAACAACGGCGTGTGGAGCGCGTGCGTCGACGACAGTTGGACCAACAAATATTATTTATACGACCTGCGCGTCTATGTTCCGAGCCAGCGCGCTATTCTCGAGAACATCGTTACCGATCCTTATTCGGTCGACCTGGCCTTCAACGGTGCAAAAAGCCGCATCACCAACCTTAGCGATCGCGACACGCAGCCCGCAGGTTGGGAAGAGTCGCGGTCACCTTCACTAGCCAGCGTAAGCGACCTCAGTATCTACGAACTCCACATCCGCGATTTCAGCGCCAATGAT
>WNFP01007209.1_pt1 | contig 10161 bp, 10 predicted proteins | sample 5400201 | NCBI WGS metagenome assembly WNFP01 (sample SAMN13153355, study PRJNA577476) | soil metagenome | isolation source: 115 cm saprolite under Madrone tree | place: USA:California | collected 2016-06-14
ATGTTATTTCACGCGGAAGGCAGAGCATTCAAATAACAGAGGGACCACTCGTCCTCCATGCGTTTTCCGGAATCCGGTTTTTAGCACTGCATGCGATGTATCATGCCGCGCGGAAGCTCACCCGGGAACTTCCGGTCGCCGTGGTTTCGGCACAGGATCCATTCGAGCACGGTTGGATAGCGGCACAGGTCGTGCACGGTACGCGTGCGAAACTGCATCTGCAACTCCATACCGATTTGTACTCTCCCTGGTTCGTACGCAGCGGCATGGCGCGCGCACCACGCGTCCCCGCTTCACCTCTGAATCGGTTTCGCCGCTTCATCGCGAACCGAACGCTGCCGCACGCAGACGGCATACGTGTCGTTTCGACGCGTATCAAGGATTCACTCATCGCCCGGTACGGAGACGCAATCGCCGTTCCTTCGGTTCTCCCCATTCACGTCGATATGCACCCACAATCGAAGGTGCCATTCCCTGATGCGCCATTTCCGTTCACGCTCATTTCTGTTAGCAGGCTCGAACCAGAAAAACGCATCGAAGATATTCTCTATGCCCTTGCTGGGTTGATTGGTCAGTATCCGGTACTCGGTTTGGCCATCGTGGGGGAGGGGAGCGAGCGGCGCCGGCTCGAATCACTCGTTAGTAAGCTCAAGATTGCCGCGCACGTACGCTTCCTTGGCGCGCGCGCGGACGCGCGCGGACTGATGCAGAGTGCTCAGGCATTCATTCAAGCAAGCGCCTACGAAGGCTACGGCATCACCCTCATTGAAGCTGCCCTCGCCCGCGTGCCCATCATTACGACGGATGTCGGTATCGTGGGCGAAGTCTTCAAAGGAGAAGCAGAAGTCCTTGCGGCGCCGCCAGCCGACCCGACGCAACTCCTGTATCTTATCCGACGCATGCTTGAGGATCCGAGCTTGCGTTTCGAGCTTTCGATGCGTGCGGAAGCCGCAGCAAGAGCACATCTTGCATCCACACACTCAGAGCCCAGCGATATCATCGCAGACATACTGCGCCTTGCCATATGAAGCTCCTTTTCGTACTGCAAGGGCTTGATCTTGATGATCCGACGCTGAGCGTATTTCACGGCTGGGTTGCCGCACTGGCGCAACGTTCAGAAAGCGTGATCGCAATCTGTCTTAAAGAAGGGCGTCATGACCTGCCAGAAAATGTGCAGGTGTATTCGCTCGGCAAAGAGAAGGGGAGCATGCCCACATTTGTATATGCGGTGCGTTTCAAGTGGTTGGCGTGGAAATTACGGCATGAGTATGACCACGTCTTCGTGCACATGAACCAGGAATATATCCTGGTGGCTGGGTGGTTGTTGTACCAAGGTATTCTGTACGTCGAAGCATTCCTATACGGCGAAGTACAAGAAAACGGTGCTGATGCCCGTGGGTGTTGATCTAGAGCGGTTCGGTGATAGAGAACTTGGTGGTACGGCACCCAATGCGCGGGAGTCCATGCCGGGGTCAATATTGTTTCTTGCGCGTATGGCGCCGTCCAAGCGGCCAGAGATGCTCCTTGAGGCGTTGGCACTCTTGCAGCAGAAAGGAGTACTCTTCACGGCAGCCTTCGTTGGCTCGCCGCTCCCCGAACATCGCGAGTTCTATGAGAGGCTCAAGGAGCGGGCACGCGCGCAGGATCCGCATAGCCAGATATCTTTTCTACAAGGTATACCTAATACAGAGGCGCCGGCGGTATTCCGCCGGTACGAGATATTCGTGAACGCCTCGCGTTCCGGTATGTTCGACAAGACGCTGTTCGAAGCAGCCGCAAGCGGCTGCTTCGTCCTGGCCTCGAGTGAGGATTTTAGGGATAGCGCAGGAATACAGCAGTACTTCTCGAATGCTAATGAGCTTGCAGATCGACTTATTTTTGCGCTGGCACGCACGGATGACGATTGGGTTCGTGACCGCACACATATGCTCATGCTGGCGCGCAAAGAGAATCTGGCAACGCTTGCCGACCGGCTCGTATACGAACTAAACTCATGACCCGGCTTTTCCTCATCTTCCATGGGCGCTTCCCGAGTGAGAAAGCTGCTTCACTCTTTGCTGCGCGTAGCGCCGAAGCATTTGTGCGGGAAGGGATCGAGGTCGTCTTGCTCGTGCCGAAGAGAAAGATGGAAACCATTGACCCGAGAGCATTTTATGGGCTAAAAGAAATTTTTCCGATTATATATTTAGGCACGGTCGACCTATTCGGATTTCCAATTCCGAAGCCTATTACCTTTTGGATAGGATACTTAACGTTCTCGTGGGAGTGTAAGAAGTATATTCGGACGCATGCAACAAAATCGGATTCGATATACTCAAATGAACTAATTCCGCTCTGGCTTGTAGCCCCTGAATTTAAAAATACGTTCTACGAGATGCATGATTTCCCTGAAAGTAAGCACCATATTTTCAAGATACTCTTGCGTCGTATGCGCTGGGTACTAATTCACAATCGCTGGAAAACTGCAGAAGCAGTGCGATTATTTGGAATCAATAAGGCGAAGCTCATGACTGAACCAAACGCAGTTGACCTCCATGCCTTCAATTCCCCGCTAAGCAGGGCAGAGGCACGCAAAAAACTCAATTTACCGATGGATATCCAAATTGTCGGGTACACCGGCCATCTCTATTCATGGAAAGGAGTCGATACACTCGCGGCAGCAGCGAAGCTGTTGCCCAACCTATTTTTTGTATTCGTTGGGGGCACGCCTGAGGACTATAAAAAATATCAACTGCACTTCACCGCGACAAATATTCAGTGGGTAGGGTTCAGGCCTCCGAATGAAATACCCCTCTGGCAGCGTGCTGCCGATGTTCTGGTATTACCGAACACTGCAAAACAGGCCATCTCAGCGTATTACACCTCGCCCATGAAGCTTTTCGAATATATGGCGAGCGGAACACCGGTTATTGCTTCGCGCATTCCTTCCGTAGAGGAAATTGTTTCAGATGAGAGTGTTACGTATTTTGAACCGGACAGCGTCGATTCATTGGTTGTTGCCATACAAACAGCGTTAACTGATGAAACTACCTCCGCACAAAAAGCGAAACGGGCACAAGAAGAAATACAATCGCACACCTGGGACAAGCGCGCAGGACGTATTATCGCATTCATGCGATCTAGTTAGGTGTGTGCCAGCGTTGCGTATTTGTTAGGGAAGTACGTCTGGTGATTGGCGTAATATTCCCAATCCACCGGCTGATTGGTAACAATGATGTGCGGGATATTTCCATACCAAGAAGCAAAATGACCGAAGCTGGAATTCGAGCCGATGATTATGCTTGTGCGAGAAAGGATAAATAGGTCAGTAACGGCATCTTCCTGTGAAATATGAAGAGAATAGCCTGAAAAAGCTTCCGCAGGGACTGGCGCATCCGAGGCTATGAAAAGCAGTATCTCTTCCTGAGCAAGTCCCTTATGCATCGCATATTCGTCTATGACTTCCCGTATGCGTGTTGCAGAAAGTAGGTACGCGCCATCTTTGAACACCTTATAATCGCCCTGCCGGAAATGAATTCCAATGGCGGTTCGCGTTGTATCGAAAGAGGATGTAAGCGTCGCAATGCATTCCTGTATGCGCGGCGCAGGCACAAATGCCTTCTGGAGTGCTTCGCGATAGGTCTCTAATGCCCTCGGATTACGAAACAACCACCCAAGAAAGTAGAGAGGCGAGATGTCAGACACCGGCGTGTTTCCAGAGGGAGGAAGATAAATCACGGAACTGTCCTGAGTTTCGGATGAGCATATGCTTTTCCCGTGCGTTGCAATAACGACTTTCACATATATGCTATATAGGCGTCGCCAGAACTGGTTTATGGGATGAGCACGTCTCCTGACAGGGCCCCGAAACCAGAAAGAAATAAAGCGAGTCAGTAGGGCCTCTTCTTTCCACAGATTGAAATACCGGTGATACTCAAAAAAAGAAGGATTCCTCACGGAAGCTTTTACATGAAGCGCATAGGCATAAATGCTTACGTAATTCCAAAGCTGGTTCGCTAGCTCGCCCCCGCTGTTCTTAAGGATTATGAGTCTTTGGCGCTGCATTGGGTTTATTCTATTTCATATATTGCACTTATCAACATACATAGGTTTGAGCAAACGAATGAGAACTATACTAACCGTGTAGCAGGTAGTAACTATTCTCATCTATGAAAAAGTTGACCGTAGGTATGTTCAGCATAGTAATGGCATTTTTAGTATTTCCGGGGCACTCGCATGCGGCGGCACTCCTCTACGTTGATGATAATGGGAATCTCGGTTTTGGAAACATAGACCCACAAAGCAAGGTCGACGTGTCAGGATCAATTTACAGTAGATTGATAAATGGTATCGCGTCTTCAACTACGTCAATAAATTGGGGTACAGGGAATATACACTCAATAGCTCTCAGATCGAGTACTTCGACGCTCTCATTCCTAAATGGTCAAGCGGGCGGTGAATATACGTTGTTGCTTAATCAGGACAGCGCCGCGGGAGGAAATGTGCGCTGGCCAGAATCAGTGCTGTGGCCAGGAGGAATCGAACCGACTCTATCATCAATGGCAAATAGTATCGATATGGTTAAATTTATTTTTAACGGCGCCAACTATCTTGGTACGTATGCACTTAATTTTATGGCGTCGGCAGATACCACCATTTCCTTCGATAGGATAACTCAGACGAATTCCGAAAGCACAGAGTATTCACATACAACCTTCGGGGCAAACAGGTTATTAGTCTTGTATATTATTTCTGATAAGCCAGATGACTGCTCGGCAACCTACGATAACGCTCCATTAACTCTTCAGGCGAATCAGAAATGGGATAGCCAGGATAATTGGATACAAGCTCTCACACTTATAAATCCAGATTCTGGATCCCATGCGGTGTCAATCTCAGGCTGTACCCCTCTGATATCAACGGTAGTCTCATACAGAGGCGTTTCTCAATCTGATCAGCCAGAAGTAGTGACCTCAACATCGGGAACAGACAGCATCGCATCAAGTACAATTACAACCATACATGATCGTAACTGGATACTAAGTGCCTTTGGAAACAATGCGGGCAGCCCCAACTCATACTTAAATGTAACGCAGCGTGGCTTAGGTATTAATAACGGTCTCGACGTAGGTGATTCGAACGATAAGGTTACGCCGGCAGGACCCTATACCCAAAACGCAAGCTGGTCTAACGGAGGTTCGGACATTTGGGCACAAATTCAGCTTGCAATCAAGGCTGCCTCTTAGGCGGTTCTTTTAGAAGAGCCAAATAATTAGTGGTGTAAAGAAATTCCTGCACAGGTGACGGTGCGGGAATTTCCTGTAGTCCGTCTTGAAGAATTCGATATATTCGATAGTGAGGAGATAGGACCGTAAATAGATCACGGAAGTAATATCCCGCATCAGATGATGCCGAGGAAAATTCGAATTGAATGGCAGTAATTGATCTGGAAGAAAGCATCTTATATGCACCTTTCAGAGCATCTAATTCCCCGCCTTCAATATCTATTTTCAGCAAATCGATAAGAACTATTCCTTTTGATTCGCAGAATGCGTCTATAGTACTTACTAAAAGCTTTCTATCTTCTCTGTATGTGTTGTGGGTATCATCTCGCCGTCTATAAAGACTATCCATGCCCAATACACCAACCGAAGTGTATAAAGTTTTTTCGCCGATGGTGTCGCTCAGTGCGGTATCATGAATCCGGATAACGGGGGAGTCTGCAAACATCTGTTTAAGTTCATGATACGCCGTATGATTTGGTTCAAATGCGTCGATGCACGCATTTGAACCAAAGATTTCTTGAACGGCCTGTATATAGTCACCGCCCTGAGCGCCGAGGTCTAAAATATGTGTTGGAAATTTGTTTCCAACAAGTGAGCGCACATAAGAAATAGCAAATGATTCACCAGACTCTTTTGGATTTCTTCCCCCGCCTACTATATTTAATCCGGCGAGCGACATAGTAAGCAATCGTGTGAAAAGTTTTTGATATCGCTTACGCCCATAAAATTTTTTTCGGAGATAGTGTTTAATCCTCATATACTCATAGTACCCGATAAGAATACGACTTTTTTATTTCAGGGCCAGTAGGAGGAAAGTGAATATATTCCTGGGCAGTTTCTGAGAATAAAAATGGATACATAAAGATGAATGCCGGCTCGGCAAAGCTGAATCGATTCTTAATCCAAAAGAACAATTTTATTCGAAATTCCAACAAATCACCTTGTGGGAGAGACACCCTATTTTGCTCTGTGGAGTAGTGGTTGCCTTGAGTGCTCAATTGTCCGGGCCGAATGCGGAAACAACTTACCCGAGCATCTATACTCCACAGTTTGGCGTGGTTTGAAAACGTAATCCAAAGAGCATAATCACCTGCATATCGGTAGATTGATGCTAGTGGACCCGCCTCATTCCATAATGAGTTCCTCCAGAACACGCTTTCTTGCTGTATGAAATACGCGTATCTGCCATATATGCCTCGTCGTATCCATGATTGATTATATATGAATGCCGGCATGAATTTCTGGACATTATTTACGAGTAGTGTGCTGGCTCCTTTAATCCATCGTATTTCTGGAAACCTTTTAAAGGCCATTGCAATAGATGCAAAAGCACCGGGTAGATAGTAATCGTCGGAATTTATCCAGGCATATACATCGCCGGTCGCATCCTTGAATCCTTTATTGATGGCATCGTACATTCCAGCATCAGGTTCCGAGATGATGCTCATATTGATTCCTTTACTAGAAATTGGATACCCGCCGGACTCGAGCCGTGCTTTATATTCGTACGCAATCGCGACCGTTCCATCTTTGGAAGCTCCGTCGACGATGAAGTATTCAATCTCAAAATCTCCCCTCTGGGAGAGCACGCTTTCAATCGTCTCTGCGATATATGCTGCACTGTTATAGGCTGGCGTTACGATAGAGAATTTCATACCAGAATATTCCAGTCTTTCATGAGGACTGGGAGCGTCCATTCTTGATTCACTCGAGCATAGCGATGCACAAAAAGCTTTTGACCAGCGGTACGGTAGGGAAGGCAGTCAATTTGGAACATGAAGGATGAGTCAATGACATGAATCTCATGTGCCCGTTCGATGATGCCGCAATAATCGAATATATTTTCCGTAAAGGATTTTTCGGGCGTGAATACAGTGAGTCCGGCAGGAATACGTTCGCGTTCTATAGTATATCTTCGTGCACTATCTTCATGCACGAAGATATACGTGGGTGGAAGCCCTATCTTCTGCGTAAGGGCATCTTCGCGCGCGTGGTCGCGCTGTACGTAAAAATTGTCCCATAGGGCTGAAAGAGGAAGACAGGCCTGCTGATAAAATTGTTCTTCAAATTGCAAACCGTTTCCGCGATTCAAATTGTTAAAGCCAATTCGAATAACCTGATCATACCGACGCATACCTAATGTTAAGCGATTCCAGAAAATGAGACGTTCAGCGGTGCGGTCGTCCGCAGGTATAACTGAAAGGTTCGGCAAATCACGATACATGAATGCCACGGAGACAAAATTATGCGGCTTGGCAAAGAGACCTATACGCTCATACCTTTTGGCATAGTGGCGTACCAAACCATTTAAGATGATATGGTCTCCGAGCCCCAGATGGTGGTACAGGAGCAGGCTCGACATACCTTAGTTTTAATATAGAATTTGTATTAATGAAAGCTGCCGTTTTAGAAGAAATTAACGGGCCTTTGACCGTTGACGAGGTTGGTATCGGCGAGCCTGCATTCGGGCAGGTGCTGATTAAGGTACTTGTAAGCGGCATCTGTGGTTCTCAATTGCAGGAAATAGCAGGGAATAAAGGTAACGGGAAGTTCGTGCCCCATCTTATGGGGCACGAGGGTGCGGGTATTGTGGAGAAAATTGGCATTGGCGTAACGAAAGTGAAGCCCGGAGAGAAGGTCGTTATGCATTGGCGGAAAGGGGATGGCATCGAATCGGATTTCCCTTGCTATGAATATAAGGGAAAGAAGATGCCCAGCGGAAAGGTCACCACATTCAGCGAGTATTCGCTCGTATCAGAAAATCGTATCACACCGGTTCCGATGGATACTCCAGATGAACTTTGTGCTCTGCTCGGGTGCAGTTTATCAACCGCGCTCGGTACTATTACGAATGAGGCAAACGTCCTCCCTGGCGAAAGCGTACTAATTATTGGTGCCGGCGGTCTGGGCATGTCGCTCATAAAGGCAGCACGCCTCGTTTCTGCATATCCAATTGTTGCTGTTGATATTCACGAGCATAAACGTGCTGCGAGCGAAGCAATGGGTGCGCATCATTTCATAAACGCGCACGACACGAGTATCAAGGATTCGCTTAAGGAAGAATTCAATATTGAAAAGCTCGATGTCATCATAGAAACCTCAGGACAGCCTGAGAGTATCGCGGCAGCGATACCTTTGCTTGCAGGCTCGGGCAGGTTCTTTTTTATTGGGCAGCCGAAGCCTGGTGCAGATGTAACGCTTACGAATGCGTATCACCTTTTCGAGGGTGAGGGCAAGACGCTAAAGGCGACTCAGGGCGGTAGATTCTCCCCGACGACTGAAATACCTCGGTACATCAAGCTGTATAAGGCAGGCCTGCTGCAGATAAACGATCTTATCACGCATCGTGTAAAACTTGATGATATAAATGAGGCAATCGGTTTGGTGCGGGCGGGACAAGCAAGTCGTGTCCTCATTGAATTATGAACACTGACTACGTACGTGCTTTCAGGCAGATGACGCTGCTACGCATCGCGGAGGAAGAGATTGCGAACCTCTACTTGCGTGAGAAAATAATGAGCTTCGTACATTTTTATGTAGGTCAGGAAGCAGTCGCCGTAGGAGTCTCTGATGCCTTGACAACGAACGATCGCGCGCTTGGGAATCATCGTTCGCACGGCCACTATCTGGCAAAAGGCGGCAGCCTTCGCGGCATGCTTTGCGAGCTTCTCGGTAAGGCAGAAGGATCTTCCAAAGGCAAGGGAGGTTCGATGCACATGATTGACCCGTCGGTTGGATTCACTGGCTCAACGCCAATACTTGGCAGTATCGCGCCAATAGCCGCAGGGTCCGCTTTTGCGCAGAAGTATACAAAATCCGAAGGCATAACGGTCGGCTATTTCGGGGATGGTGCCTCGGAAGAAGGTGGCGTATATGAGACGATGAATCTTGCAGCACTCTTCAAACTGCCACTCCTGATGGTCATAGAGAATAATTTGTATTCTGTGAATTCTAAATTACATGACCGACGTTCGAAAGAATATAATACAGGAGCTATCGCAAAGAATATCGGTCTCGCGTACGCTAAGGCTGATGGGAACGATTATAATGACGTCCGCGTAAAAGCGGCTGCACTTATCCAAGGAGTGCGCGCAGGAGTTCCTGCCGTACTCGAGTGCGTCGTGTACCGGCACATGGCACACAGCGCTCCTCTGTTCGACGACGCGCAGGGATACCGCGAGGAAGATGTGCTCGAGAAACGACTTGCGGAGGATTGTCTCAAAAAACTGAGGAATGGCATGTTTGCCGAAGGGTACGCAGAGGAGACGCTAACGCAAATAACAGAGGAGACGCGCGCTCATGTTCTTGCAGAAATCGAATATGCGCTTGCAGCGCCCTATCCTGCAAAGGAAAGCTTGTATACCGACCTGTATGCCTGACGAACCACGCATACTGAAATATACTGGGGCGCTTAAAGAAGCGACTGAACAGATGATGGCGAAGGACGATTCCGTGTTCGTCATAGGGCTCGGCGTTTCCTACGAGAATGGCGCTGACGGCACGACGGCAGGACTCAAGACTCTTTACCCTGAACGCATTCTCGACGTGCCAGTTTCGGAAGATGCATTCACCGGCATGGCCGTCGGTGCAGCAATTCACGGGTTGCGCCCGATAGTGCATCATGGGCGTGTTGAGTTCGCTCTCTTTGCTGCGGATCAAATATTCACCCAAGCAGCGAAATGGAATTATAGCTTCGGCGGCGGCAATCCTGTTCCGATTGTATTTCGCATCAATATCGGCCGCCAGTGGGGGAATGGCCCTCAGCATACCCAGGCACTCTATGGTCTCTTCGGCGGCGTTCTTGGGCTAAAGGTGGTTATTCCATCCTCTCCCTACATGGCGAAGGGACTGCTTGCAAGCGCCATTGCGGATAAGAATCCAGTCGTAGTACTTGAGA
>WNFP01011903.1_pt1 | contig 10161 bp, 11 predicted proteins | sample 5400201 | NCBI WGS metagenome assembly WNFP01 (sample SAMN13153355, study PRJNA577476) | soil metagenome | isolation source: 115 cm saprolite under Madrone tree | place: USA:California | collected 2016-06-14
TGGAGTCGGAATTCATGCTGGAACTCGCCGGCGCATCGCAAAGGTGATGGCGATGCTGAGAGGGATCGCCACCAGCAACACCGCCGCCAATGGCAGCCGCAGCAGCCCGATGGCGACAAACACTGCGGCGAGGAGCACAAGCGCGACCAGATCGCGCCTTTTGACCAGCGGCATCATCATCCGGAAAACCGCTGATAGCAGCAGGCCGACTGCCGCGCAGGACACGCCGGCCAGAATGCGCCGCAACGCGTCGATTTCGCCGTAGCGCGCATAGAGCGCAGCCAGGATGGTCATGATGACAACGGGAGGACCGAGCAACCCGGCGAAGGCCGCGATGCTGCCGGGGATTCCGCGAAAGCGCGATCCGAACACCACCGACAGGTTGACGACGTTCGGACCCGGCAGAAAATGGCACAGCGCATAGGTTTCGTTGAACTCGTCCGCCGTCATCCAGCGGTGCTGATCGACGATGCCGCGCCGCGCCCAGACCAGGACGCCGCCGAAGCCTGCGAGCGATATTTTGGCGAACGCGACAAACAACGCGATCAGGCCGGGCGGGGTTGATGCGGGAAGATCCGGCGCCGGAACGGCAGCCGGCGGCGAATCCGGGAGCATTCTCAAGATTTAGAACGACGGCCGCGCAAGGCCAACCAATATCCAGCGTGTTCCAGCCTGATTCAAGGTCGATTCGGCACGCGTTTCACGCCAAATACCCCGCGGGGCTCTGTTTTTCTCAACTTTTGCACCCTATATTGGGAGCGCCGGTTCGCCGGCTATGGAAATAAATTGCCGCCGCAATAAACCATTCGGACCCGGGGGCAGCACCCGGCGCCTCCACCCAAGCCCGCCGCAAATGCGCGGGTTTCGGCGGGGGCGAAACAGGATCGACGAGGGCGTAAAGGGCGTGTTTTTTCCCGGTATTGTTCCGCCGTTATCGGGCTATGCAATAGTTGCAAACGACAACTATGCTCCGGTTGCTCAGGCCGCGTAAGCGGTTTGAAAAACCAAGTCTAAAGTCCTAGTGGGTTAAGCTCCGCTAGGCGGGGTTCGGAGGCACCTGGTCGCCGCCGATCTGCCGGCAGCATAATGCGACAGGACCGAAAATGGCCACCGATCATATCCGATACGACGTACTGGCGCGCGACGCGCTGCGCGGGGTGCTGCGCCGTGTACTGGCCGATGCCGCCGAGCACGGGCTCCCGGGCGAGCACCATTTCTTCATCACCTTCCTGTCGACCGCCGAGGGCGTGAAGCTTTCGCCGCGGCTGTTGGCGCAATATCCGGAGGAGATGACGATCATCCTCCAGCATCAGTTCTGGGACCTCGAGGTATCGGAAGATCGTTTTGAGGTCGGTCTTTCATTCGGCGGCATTCCCGAGCGCCTGGTGGTTCCGTTCAACGCCATCAAGAGCTTCTTCGACCCCTCGGTGCAATTCGGCTTGCAGTTCGAGCCGTCCGATGCCGTAGCCGAGACGCCCGCGGCAAACCTCCCGGCAGCCCCGGCCCCGTCGGCCGTGACGGTACCCGCGCCGGTCGAGAAAAATCAGGACGAGCCGGCGAAGCCGGGCGAGGGCGCCGAAGTCGTGCGGCTGGATCGCTTCCGCAAGAAATAATCCGGGCGAAAAGAGCCTGCTACCCTGTAGAATGAACGTGGCGCCGCGCGAGCCAACGCAAGCTGGTTCCGCACCGAAACGGCTTTGTCTAACGGACATGATTCATGGCTCGGTCAGCAACGACATCGCGATCCGGTTCCACGCGCATCGAGACCGACAGCTTCGGTCCGATCCCGGTTGCCGCCGATCGCTATTGGGGCGCGCAGACCGAACGTTCGAGGCAGAACTTCCGCATCGGCCAGGACCGGATGCCGATGCCGATCATTCGCGCGCTCGGCATCGTCAAGCTTGCAGCCGCGGAAACCAATCACGAGCTTGGGCTGCTCGACCAGCGCCGCGCCCGCGCCATCGCCCGCGCCGCGCGCGAGGTGATCGACGGCAAGCTCGACGATCATTTTCCGCTGGTGGTCTGGCAGACCGGCTCCGGCACGCAAACCAACATGAACCTCAATGAGGTGATCGCCAACCGTGCCAACGAGCTGCTCGGCGGCAAGCTCGGCGCCAAAGAGCCGGTTCATCCCAACGACCACGTCAATATGAGCCAGTCGTCGAACGACTCATTCCCGACCGCCATGCACATCGCGGCGGCGATGGCGATTGTCGGCGATCTCATTCCGGCGCTGAGCGAGCTTCACCGCGCGCTGCGCAAAAAGGAAAAGGCGTTCGCGCACATCGTCAAGATCGGCCGGACCCATACCCAGGACGCAACGCCGCTGACGCTCGGTCAGGAATTTTCCGGCTATGCCGCACAGGTCGAAAGCGGCATCGCGCGGCTGCGAATGTCGGTCGGAGATCTGTACCCGCTGGCGCAAGGTGGCACCGCGGTCGGCACCGGGCTCAATTCGAAGCCGAAATTCGCTCACCTGTTTGCAAAACACGTGGCCAAAATCACGAAACTGCCCTTCACCAGCGCCGCCAACAAGTTCGAGGCGCTGGCTTCCCACGATGCCTACGTGTTCGTGCACGGCGCCATCAATTCGGCGGCGACCGGCCTGTTCAAGATCGCAAACGATATCCGCCTGCTGGGCTCGGGGCCGCGTTCCGGATTGGGCGAGCTGATCCTGCCCGAGAACGAGCCGGGCTCGTCGATTATGCCGGGCAAGGTCAACCCGACGCAGTGCGAAGCGATGACCATGGTGTGCTGTCAGGTGTTCGGCAACCATACCACCATCACGGTTGCCGGCAGCCAGGGACATTTCGAGCTGAACGTATACAAGCCGGTGCTGGCATATTGTATGATGCATTCCATCCAATTGATGTCCGACGTCGCTCGGTCGTTCACCGAACATTGCATCGAGGGAATACGCGCTGACGAGAAACGCATCCGGGATCTGATGGAACGCTCGCTGATGCTGGTGACTGCGCTGGCTCCCAGCATCGGCTACGACAACGCCGCAAAGGTCGCCAAGTCGGCTCACATCCGCGGCACAACGTTGAAAGAAGAGGCTGTGCGGCTGGGCTTTGTTACACCCGCGCAATTCGACCGCCTGGTGCAGCCGGACAAAATGACGCGCCCCGGTTGATCACCGCACGGCTGGAAAACTGCCGAACGAAGAATAGTTAGAATAGTTATAAGTCATAACGCCGAAAGACTGGCCGATCAGCTATCGTCATTGCGCGGGAGCGCGCCAGAGCGCAAAATCTTCGCGCCCGCCGGGCGGTTGAGCAACCACCGAATTGCCCCAAAGGACAATATCGTTCGAACGATTACAATGATTTGTTGGTTCCGATTGGGCCGATTCACCGGCTGTTTTCGATGACCATGCGCAGAGCGGAACATATTCAGAGCGGAAGCCTATTCTTTGATGCTATGGGACAAGGGGATTTTCGAATGACGATCGAACCGGGGGGTGCCCATTCCGCAAAAGCATGTTCTCCATTTATTGCATGATGGGGGCGAGCATGGGGGACGTGGTCAACCTGAAGCGATTTAGGAAGCGCACCGAGCGAGAACAGTCGGCCAAGCAGGCCGACGCCAACCGCGCACGGTTTGGCAGAGCCAAGTCCGAGCGTCTTCAGGAGGAGCAGCGCACCAGGCGCGCGAAGGATTTGCTGGATCAGCACCGGATAGACGGCGAGGACGAATCATGAAATCGCCTGTCGTGAAGCGCTCGATCGTGGTCGGGGGTCACAAGACCAGCGTCAGCCTCGAAGAGGCGTTCTGGAACGGCATGAAGGAAATCTCCGGACTTCGAGACATGACGCTGTCCGAACTGGTCGGCGAGATCGACAGCAATCGCCAGCAAGGCAATCTGTCTTCCGCAATTCGCCTGTTCGTGCTGGATTATTTTCGAACGCGCGCCGCCGCCGCATCGGATTCAAAACGGCAGGGCTAACCGCCAGGCCGCATATACATGAATCGATTTGCCGGCACGATGAATCGTCGGCGGTAACGGTCTTCGAGACGCGGCTATTAGGGATTCCGCGACATAAACCCATCCGTCAGCGTCTGCATGAAGCTGACAAGCGCATCTTCTTCTGCGTCCGACAGGCCGAGGTTGCCGACGCGGCTCGTGTTCATGTTGGCGGTCGACTCCGGCGCCGGCCAACACGCCGTGCCCTCACCGGAATTATCGGGACGGCATCGCGGCAAGACGTCGCGCGTGTTGTAGAAATGCACGATCTGCTTCAGGCTTGTGAAATATCCGTTGTGTCCATAAGCCTTCACGAAGGATGGGTACGGCCGCTTGTCGACATTGCGCAGCGTTGGCACCTGCATTCGCGCCTGGTTATCCGGCGCCAGCTTCAGCCATCGCGCATCCACCGCCGAGGGCTGGCTGAGCAGATGCCCTCGAACGAGAAACGTGCCGACGCCGCCATCGACGAACGACCTGCCTTGCGGATTGGCGGCATAGCCCAAGGCGTCGGGCCGATCTTCCGCATAGTAGGGAAGCCTGGGATTGGCTGGCGTTCCGATGTTGCTGGCGGTGAAGTCGGTGAACAGCGGGTCCTCGCCGGGCCCGCCGTCGCGGTGACAGGTGTTGCATTGCGCCTTGCCGCGGAACAGATCGTATCCCTGTTGCTCCTGCGGCGTGAATTGCGCTTTCCTTGCGAGCACCGCGTCGTACTTCGAGGTAAACGACGTCACCTCGGCGGAGGCCTCATAGCCGGCAATGGATTGCGCCATCTGATCGAAGGTGCTGGCAGCCCGGCCGCGATCAATTGGGCTGAGTTGAACCGGCAACGGCTCGCCGCCGGTCGGCGGCCCGGGCCGATCGCAGACCTGCTCAACATTGCTTGGCCAGCCGATCGCGAAAGCCTGTGGTCCCCACACGCTTTCGAACAGGGCGCGATAGGGCCGCTGCGAGGCGCGATAGACCGCGCAGGCGATGTCGGGCAGGCCCATTTCCACCGGGTTGGTCGGCGGGCCTTCCGCCTGCTCGGCGGCCGGATTGCCCAGCCGGCGGCCGGTCGCACGCATGTCCCAGAAATTGCCGCCGACGAGATCGCCCTGCCCGGGATTATAATGCAGCACCGGTGAGAGCGGCGCGTAGGCATGCGTTTGCGGTTTGCGATCGCTGAATCGCGTGCGCACCGAACCGGGATAGGCGCCGGTAGTCCGGTTCAACTCCGACACCGGACCGGTAAAGCCGGTCTCGGGCATGTGGCAGAAGGCACAGGCCTCGTTACGGTTTACCGACAAATCCTTGTCGTACAGCATCAACTTGCCAAGCAACTCGATTTGCTGGATCTGATTGTCCGGCGGCGCTGCAAGCCGTTCGGCGGTCTGCGCTTCAATGCGGTCGATCTCGGCCTCGACCTGTGCAATCTCCCGCAGCGCCTGAGGCGAGAGCGTTGAGCTGGTCTCCTCCGCATCCGGCGCATCGGCGCCAAGTGTGGCGACAAATATGGCCGCTGCGATCGCCAAAAGCGTCCGCTGTGTCTTCACTTCAAGTCCTCTGCAAGCCGGCGCCAGACCGCGCGCATCACATAAGACCGCGGTCCGATTGCTTGAAGAGCGCCTATCCCGGTGCAATTCTAAATTCTATTTTACGATTTCCTCAAATCCGCATCAGTCCTGCCATCCTTGCCAACTCAGATGGTTACCGCCGAATGTGGCTTGGCGATCGGATTCAAAGCCGTAAGGGCAGTGGCGTTTCACCAACACGTTATTGACTCTGAATTGACTCTCGCGTGTTTTTCCATCAAATGGGTGTCATCGGGCTTGATCGCAGTCGCCCGGTACCCAAGGCATTTCGCCCAAGCACTGCACTTCGCCCGCTCGCCGGGCCGAGGGCTTTGGCGGAATGTCAAATTTCCATGAGACCTGAGTTCGGCAGCGGCATTGGAGCATCCAATGTCAACCGTCACTCTGTTTGGATTCCCGCGCAGCACCTTCGTGAAGGTAGTTGGGCTGATCTTGACTGCAAAAGGCGTCCCTTACACCTTCCACGACACCGAAGACGAGATGTACCTGCCGATCCATCTGCAGCGGCATCCGTTCGGGCGGGTCCCGGCGCTGCAGCATGATGATTTCATGCTGTATGAAACCAGCGCCATCGCCGCTTACGTGGACGAAGTCCTTCCCGGATCGAAGTTCACGCCGGCCGATCCGCGCCAGCGCGCGCGAATGAATCAGTGGATGTGCAACCTCAACTCCTACTTCTATCCGGAGATGATCTACCACGTCGCGCATGAGCGAATGGTCTATCCAGAGCTTGGAATACCCGGCAACGACCTGATCGTGCTGCGCGCAATGCCGAAGGTGATACAGGCGCTGCAGGTAATGGAGAAGGAACTGTCCGATGGCCGGCCGTTCATTGTCGGCGATGCCGTCAGCTTGGCCGACTTCTTCCTGTTGCCGACGCTGTTCGGGTTCGCCCTGACGCCGGAGGGCAAGCAGGTGATGCCGAAATTCCCTGGCATTGAGGCATGGGACAACCGGATGGATGCGCTGCCGAGTGTGATCCGCTTCAATGCATCGCTACCACCCCGCGCGCCGATCCCTCACGCGCGCGAATGGGTGCACCACCATCGGCCGGCGGCGTGATTTTCACGCCGGCGTAATCGCGTGCGGGGAAATGCAGGCTCCCCGTCAGACGGTCGAACCGTTCAAGCCCCTGCGCTTCCCGAGGAGATTCCCGTGGACCAGACGAAGTCCCTCGATTTCCGATCGATCAAACGCATCCTCGCCGCGACCGCTCTCGCATGCGCCTTCGCGTGCGCAGCATCGGGCGGCCTTGCCGAAACAGGAGCCATCATGATTGCCATCGACAAGATGACGCCGGGAGCGGCGCCAACCGGCTTCGAATTCGCCCGCACCGGCCAGGGCGGGCCGGCGCAATGGACCGTGACATCAGACACCTTGGCGGCCGCTGGCGTTGCCATCGAGCAGACCAGCACGGACAGGACCGACTACCGGTTTCCGCTCGCGATCTACCAGGCGATATTGGCCGGTAATGTCGATGTCACGATTCGATTCAAGCCGGTTGCCGGAAAAGTCGATCAGGCCGGCGGCATCGCCGTCCGGCTCAGCGATCCCGATAACTACTACGTCGTGCGCGCCAATGCGCTTGAGGACAACGTCCGTTTCTATCGTGTGGTCAAGGGCCAACGCATGCAGATCGCAGGCGCCAACACCAAGGTCACGGCGAACGAGTGGCACCAGCTCGGCTTGCGGGCGGAAGGCCCGCGGTTCACGATCACGTTTGACGGCAAACAACTGTTCACCGCGACCGACCCGACCATCGCGAACGCCGGCAAGGTCGCGCTCTGGACCAAGGCCGACAGTGTAACGCGCTTCGATGGCATCGAAATCCGGACGCTGCCGTGACGACAGGCTGGAACGATTGCGGCCGCTCCACAACGGAGGCGCACCCGCGTCGCATCGCGTAAGCTAGTAAACCAGACCGGTACCGGGCGGCTTTTCCAGCGCCGCCGCGAGGGACCGATACTCCTCACAGTCGGTTCCGCAAATCGCAGCGATCCGGCTCAAGTGATATTGCGCCTGATCGCGGTTGCCCTGCTCGATTTGCCACAGGCCATAATACTGCCAGGTCAGTACATGGTTGGGGTCCGCCTTCAGGGCGCGCTCGCACCAGACTTGCGAGAGCTTGTAGTCGCCGAGCTTGCGATAGGAATAACCGATCAGATTGGCCACGTTGGGATGATCGTCGTGGCCGAGCGCCTTCAGCTGCTCGATGGCAACCGCATAATCGTTGCGGTCATAGATCGTTCTTCGATGCTGGACTGCTTGTTGGGCTTCTTCTTGGCCTTATGGGTGGACTTCACCGCGTTGGACCTGGTGTCCGGCGGCGCGGAGGAAGAAGAAGGAGGAGGTTCTCCACCACCGCCGCCGCCGCCCCCTCCCGCGGCAAATGCCGGAATCACCGGCGGCGCCGCGATCAGCACCACCGAAAAACTTGCGAGCGTCATCAAGCGGGTTGCTATTCTGATCATGCGCGCCTCCTGCCTTCCTATCTGGTTGATACCTCCAGCCGCACCTGTAAACCCCGCTTTGCTCAAAACATTCCCGAGGAAATTTCGTTGCTGGAGAATTGGCGATTCGACGCAGCTTCTGGACCAAGTCAGCGAGCAGAGCTGTCAGCGACCGAGCCATCACGACCGCGTCCGGCTCGTGTCGTTGCCGGACGGGCCGTTTTGCCATAAACTTACCCAACAAAAAATCATGGAGGACCTGCCGAATGGATGTTGTGCCGTTGGGTCCGGGATTCGCCGCTGAACTGCGTGCTGTCACGCTTGCCGATGTCGCCTCGGACGACGCAGCGTATGCGGCGGCGCGCGCGGCTTTCGAGGACCATTCCGTTCTGGTGTTTCGCGGCCAAGAGGTGACCGACGAGATTCAACTCGCCTTTTCGCGCCGCTTCGGCCCGCCGGAAGTGACCAAGGTCGGCTCGCAGGGCACGGGTACGCATTTTGTGATCCTGAGCACCATCGGCCCCGACGGAAACGTGGTCCCTCCCGATCACCGCATCGCCTTGCGCAACAAGGCAAACCAGCTCTGGCACACCGACTCCTCGTTCAAGCGGGTGCCGGCGCTGACCTCGATCCTGTCGGCGCGGATTATCCCGGCGCGCGGCGGCGAGACCGAATTCGTCTCGACCCGGCTGGCCTTCGAGCGGCTCGATCCGAGCTTGCGCGAGAAGCTGGAAAATTCCTTTGCCTGGCACGACTACGCGCATTCGCGCAGCCAGATCACGGCGGACCTCGCGAGCCCGGAGGAGCGCGCGGCGCTGCCGCCGCAATGCTGGCGCATGGTATGGAAGAATCCCGCCAACGGCCGCGGCGCGATCTATCTGGCCTCGCACGCCTACGCCGTCGAGGGCATGGAGCCGGTAGCCGGCAAGAAATTGATCGACGAATTGATGGTGGCCGCGACCGCACCGGGGACCAGCTACCTGCACCAATGGCGCGGCGGCGATGTCGTGATGTGGGACAACCGCGCGACCATGCATCGCGGCCGGCCATGGCCGGCGCATGAGGCGCGCCTGATGATCCGCACGACCATCTCGGCGACAAAGGCGGACGGCGTTGACAGCATGCGCCTGCCCTCATCGCAGGCCGCGGAATAGCGCTGCCTGCCAATCCCTTTGATCCGCTAGCGCCGACAAGTTGACACGACCGGCAAGAAGCGAGCGTGGCTATCTCTGATAGTTATCGCGGTGCGGCATTGGTTCGCCGTGGCCGCGGCCGCCAAATCCTCCTCCGAGACCGATGCCGATGCCGATACCGATGCCTTCCATAATGGCGCCTGGCGGCGGACCGGATGGACGACGCTCGACGACAACTTCCTCGGGCGGCGGCCGGCGCTTCGGCTTCGAGGTATCGACCCGCTTGATCCGCGGTATATCGACCTGCTTGACCGGAGGTGTATTGACCCGCTTGATCGGCGTGTCGACATCCTTCTTCAACGGCAGCGTCGGCTGAATGGTGCATGGGCAAGTCGGCCCCAGCGCAACATTGGTCGGCTGCAGGACCGGCGGAGTGAGCGCGGCCTGGGCGCCGAGCGAGCGGTTGAGGACGCGCTCGCGCATCTTGCGCGCGGTCGCTGCCAGATCGCTGTTGCCATAGCTTGCAAGGAACTCATCGAAGGAGGCCGCCGTGTTGATGGCAACGGCGGTATTCCATGCCAGCATCTCGCGCCGGCGTTCCAGCAGCGAACGCATGCGCGGGGTGTACGAGGATTGCGCGAACAGCATCGTAAAGGCTTCGTAGGCTGCGACCGAGTCATCGGCGATCACGAGCTCGTAGGCAACTTTCGGCTCCTTGCCTTGCAGATCCTTGCGCCAGTCGTCGACGCTCCGCATTGTCGTCGAAGACGACTTCGGCGCCGTTGCTTCCGGCCGACTGCCGTCGCCACCAAAGAATCTGAACTCAGTCGTCAGCGATGAACTCTCCCAGGGAATCTGCCGTCCATCGGTCGCCTGGCTCACGGCGATCCGGACGCGTTTGAAGGCTTCCTCGATCGGCAGATTCGGCTGCTTCGCGACCGATAGCACCGCCGTCGTGTAGGGGCTGTCGGCGCCGGCGCCGTCCTCGGCCTCCGCGCCCGGCGAGGTGGAATAGGAAATGAACGAACCGGGGGCGC
>WNFP01018277.1_pt1 | contig 10160 bp, 9 predicted proteins | sample 5400201 | NCBI WGS metagenome assembly WNFP01 (sample SAMN13153355, study PRJNA577476) | soil metagenome | isolation source: 115 cm saprolite under Madrone tree | place: USA:California | collected 2016-06-14
ATCTTTCGCCTGAAGTCGTTGGTCTCATTTTCCAGTAGGGTTTCGTATCGCTTGGCCGAACTGCTCCAGGTGTCGCGCTCCTGCTGATAGGACTCGGCTTGCTTTTTGAGCTCCGCCACCGCTGGACGGTCCTTGCTGGTTGCGCCTGCGTCCTTTGTGTTGTCTTTTTTCTCAGTCGAGCCAGCGGTCGAGCTTGTGGCAGCACTGCTCGCGGCTTGGGCTGCCGAAGCAGCGGTTACGGTCTCCGTTGCATTGGCTCTTGTGCTGGGCAGATCGGTCTCGGTGAAAGTCTTTACCGCTTTGCGCGCAGCCTTATTTTGCTTGGCCAGTTCGGCCAGCGACGGCTGCTCGCTTTGGGCCAGACACATCCCACAACCCATAAGAGTAATCCCACATGTCATCCACAAAATTTTTTTCATTATTTCCCCTCAATACATGATTTCGTGAGTTGCAAGCAGCTTGGGCGGACCTGAGTTCGAGATCAGACTCAGGGCGCATGTATCGTAGTGGAAGTCGAAGCTGCCCCCGATGTTATCAAAGACGGCAACGTCCTGTGCGTTTACGTCTTCACCTGCCAGGATGGCCCCATACAAGTTTACGGGCTGGCTGCCACCGCCACTGAAAGTAATCTTGCCCTTCACCAGGATCAGCCCGTAAAACGCCAGGCCGCCGTTGATTTCCAGGTCGCCATCGATAATCAAAATCCCTGATCCGCTGGTACCATTGCCGGTAAGCTTGATGCTCCCCGGAATATACACGGTTGCCGGCGCGGCGCCAGTCGGAAAGACCGGTGCGCTGGGTAGCCCCGTGGGATATGAACCAAAATTCTGATTTTGCGCGTCGGCGCAACTGGATCCGTTACAGCTGAAATTCCACGGCGATGTGGTGGCCGCATTTTGCGCGGTAACCTTGTAGTCAGCAATCATCTGATTGACGTCGTAAGGCCAGGGCTGGTTCTGAGCGGTCGCACCCTGAGTCTTTACTGTCCCGTCAGGGTTATAAGTGGTAAAGCCATTGCCCACCCCAGAGCTCAAAGTTTCAGAAGGGCCGCCGTTTTGCGAGACGCTATTCGCGCTGTAAACCGCCAAATGGCTTCCATCGCATGTCTTGCCGGGACGGCTGGTGTTGGTTGCGGTGCAACTGCAGTTGTCATAACCATTGACCGTCAGGTTGCCCTTCATGGTGATAGGCGCCTGCGCGGCAACTGCGCCTGGTGGATTAATCGGCGGGGCCAAGGCTACTTCCATCTGCACGAAGCGCCTTGAGCCGGGGTTCTGCCCGATTTTTGGCGTCACGGCCAGAGAGGTCAACTCCCATACCGGCGTCATCTGTTGCGGGACCTGCGCTGCGCAGCTGCTCCCGGCGGCGATGGCCACTTCTTGTTTACCGTTCCAGCATACCTGCAGGCCATTGACCGCAGCAGACGGGGTTGAACCATTCACCGTCTGGCCATAAGGCCCGATAAGGTTTTGTTTGTTCGTGATCCTGACCCACTTAAAGGCCAGCGCGGCGGAGCCATTCGTGTTCGGCACGTCCGTACTGTTCATGGTGGGTGCACTGTAGGCGGTTGAAGTGCTCATCAATTGCGTACCGGAGCACGGGCCAACGGTCGGAGCCGGTGTCAAAGTTGCCAGACCGGTGTATTTCTCCCAGCAAAGCTGATCATCCAGATATGGATTGGCGGTGAGAGTGGTTCCCCCGGCAGTCGTCGGATCGATAGCTTCACCCGATGTCGGATTCTTTACATAAATCATGCCTGTATTCACAACCGAAGAGGGCATGGTCAAATTTGTGGCGCTGGCATTCAAGCTGCCGCCATTCGCCAGCAGCAAACGCACGTTTTCCGCTCCCGCGCGGGCCGCAAAGTACGCTTTTTGCGAGTCGCGATAATTATTGTTCACGCTGTTTTCCGTGTCAGCCATGAACATGAGCCCCATGCCGATGGCGGCAAGCAGCAGCAGAGCAAGCAATGCGACCATCATGGCAATGCCGCGCTGGGATTTCAATCGCTTTGTGGTTTTTCCGTTCATGTTGTCACCTCAGTTGTTTACCAAACGTGCCATTCCTGTCATGGTTACCTGCACGCTTTTGCGCGCGTCAGAATCATTTATCAGGCCCTGGGTCGTTACCGTGATCTGGACAGTTTTGATTTTGGCCAGGGTCGGCGCACCCGTTACCGCGGAAGTCAAAGAAATAGAGGCGCCGGTTGCGTCATATGCGGCAAAAAACGGCTGCGTAGCTATCGGTATAACGTTCTGCACTTCCGTGAAAGCTGTGCCTACCGTCTGGGCGGAAGGCGCCACACCATCAGCCTTTGGAACTGCACTACGCCTCAGACATGGACACGGGTTGGGGCCAGGACCGGCCCAGCCGCTGCCGTCATTGTATGAATAAACAATACTCTGGACTCCGGTCCCGTCCACATCGCCTTCCATGTGCAAATCTGTTGACGAGATGGACCACACACCGGCGGCCGTATGGCTGCTTGAAGCGCTAAATTGCGTGCCGAACACTGTGGTGGAGGGAAAGCCGGCCTGATGGAGATCACGCGTGAACTGATCGATGAATTCACGTTCCTGCTGCGCCAGGTCCACTTTCTGGGTTTCTACTCTATAGCGGACTTGCGCCCGCTCAATCTGCGAGAAAACGGCGCCCACAATAATAGACAGCACCGCCACCACCATTAATAGTTCGATCAGCGTAAACCCGCGTTGCCCTGCCTGTTTCCTGTTCATGCTCATGAAATTCTCACAATCCCACGATCGTGCGCAGCGTTACCGGCGTGATGTAGGCCATCGCCTGTTTTTTGTTGTCGGTGGCAGGATGCCCGGCGGCAACAATCACCAACTTGCCCCCGTTGGCCAGCGTGGTAATGCGCCAGCGCACGTCATAGGCAACCTGCACTCCATTTGTGCCGCACACCGTGTAATTTATCTGATAGTTCGCAACCGCGGCCTGGCTGAAGTCCACATCGCCATTTGCCGTCAAAGTGGCGCCGAGACCACCAGTGCTGCCTGTTGTGGTCACTGAAAGGCTATTCCCCAGGCAATCTTTCACCGTCAGCGTCGGGCTCGTGTTGGCGGGGACCGCGGCAATTTGTTCCAGCACCGACTGGGCCGCGTTCGTGGCCGTGGTGTCCATCCGGTTGGTGTTGTCCCGCGTCATTCCCAGGATGATCATGACCATGCCGCCCAAAACTCCAACGGTCAGAACAAACATGGCCACCACCAACTCCACCAGCGTGAATCCCTTGCTGTTCTTGCGCCGATGCTTTTTTGTTTGATTCATAACTCCGCCCTTATTGCCAGCAAGCCGTATAACCGCATGCGCTGTTTCCGCCGGTCTGCTGGGTCAATCTCCAGCTTTTTATTCTTCCCGCCGCCGTGACTGTAACTGCTTCCCAGCCTATTGTGCTCTGCATAAACCATTCGAATCCGGCTGTTGTTGACGGACATACCGCTGGGTTGCCGCCGCTTTCAATACACGGCAAGCCACGCGCATTGAAACCAATGCTGCCCCCTACCTGCGGCGTTCCGCCATTAAGATAGGCGTCGAGCTGCGCGTGATCGGGCGGCGCGGCCTGGAACGTAACGCCGGCGGGCAAAGCCACATCGGGATTTCCGCTTGGGTAGGCCGTAGTGGAAGGATCGCTTACAACAAACGCCAGGTTGGCATTCGCATCGTTGTTGTAGTTTGCGTATGCGGGCAGGTTCGTCTTCACCGCCTGCATTCTTGCCTGCTGCAACAAGCTGGCAACCGAGTGACCTGAGGCATCAAGCTGATAAATCCGGTAAGTACGGAAAATATTTGGCACTGCCATGGTGGAGATGATCGCGATTACTACGCAAACAACCATCAATTCGACCAGGGAAAATCCAGCCTCACGTTTTTTCATGACAATTCCGCCGTATTCATGGTTCCAACAATTGAGCAACATACGTTGTCTATTCAAGAGCAAATCCCGATTCGCACACTGGTTCTCAAGTTCTGCCGAGTGATGTCGGCCTCATTTCCTACTCGCGCCCGATTTGCTACGAGTGGATGTTAGTGTTTTAGTCCACCGCGGCGGGCTGTTCAACTTACTAAAGTCCGACTCAACGATCACTACCAGGCCAGCGGCATCAGTACTCTAAAAGCCAAGTAAATAGCTGATATCGAATGTGTTGTGGTGTCATTCGTTCAACCTTGAATCCCTACACGGGCAGAAGTTCATTTTTGCGTTAGGAGAAATCTAGCTAGAGCTTTTATCGGCAAAAATTAAACAGGCATTCAAAGCCGATGGTGGTAGACCCAAAGTACTCTGGGGGGAATACCGTGTCAACGATGACCGGCCACTTATAAAAACTAAAGTAATACAACCTTTGGGTTTACTGCTGGCTTAGCGCCAAAGTTCGGTGTAAGCAGGTCGCCTCCCTGTGCCAGCCAATCGGTTTTAGGCTGATGCTGGCAATACGTTTTAGAGGTCCGTGCCGCATTTCATCGGGCAGGGCCGGTTCGCGGTAGAATAACAGCAGCTATGAAAAGCCCTTTGACCCTCGCCGCCGTTCTTGTTCTTTTGGTTGTTGCTCCGGCTTTTGCCGGGCAAAAACCTGTGCCCGGACAGAAGACCGCTCTGGTAAACATGACCATCGTAAGAGAGGCGAATGGGAAGCCGGTCAAGAACGCTGAAGTCGTTCTCCATCTGGTTGACCCGAATGGCAAGCAGCGGTCGGAAGGGCTGGAACTCAAGACCCACGATGACGGTAAGGCAGAGGCATCGGCCATTCCTTACGGGAAGGTGCGCATTCAGGTCATTGCGCCTGGGTTTAAAACCTATGGCGAAGATTTTGACGTGAACCAGCCGAACCTGGAAATCACCATTAAATTGCAAAAACCGGCCGACCAATTTTCTATCTATAAGTAGATTTGCAGAGTGCTTCAGTTGCTGCCCTGCACAAGCATGGACCAGGGTATGGGCGTTGCTGGAATTGGGCCAGGGATGCCTGCCTGCTTGACATTCAGGCGCAGGAATGTCAATTCTAGTAGCTTTACTAAAATCGCGCGGAGAGAACAGGGAAAGGGTTTATTTGAAAGTCAGGGTGTTTTTTCACGGAAAATGTTTTGATGGAACTGCCTCAGCGGCCTTGTTTTCCCGTTTTTACCGTGAGCGCATTCGTCCTGACGTCGAATTTCAATTCACCGGCCTTGTCCACCGCGCAGGGGCCTTGTTTAATGAAGAGGATTTTGACGGCGACGAGAATGCCATCGTCGACTTCAAATATTCCGCTTCGCCTAAGATTACCTGGTGGTTTGACCACCATCAGAGCGCGTTTCTTTCCCCGGAAGATGCCCAACATTATCGCGATGGCGACAAGAGCCGGAAGTTTTTCGATCCTGAGTTCAAGTCCTGCACCAAGTTTCTGGCGCAGGTGGCGGCCAGCAAATTTGGGTTTGACACCCGCCCGGTAAGCGAGTTGATTGAATGGGCGGACATCATTGACGGCGCCCAGTTCAAAAGCCCGCAGGAAGCGGTAGAGATGGCGCATCCGGCCATGAAGCTGACCATGGCCATTGAATCAACCAACGATCCTGAGTTTTTGCCCCGCTTGATTCCATATCTGGTAGGCGAGCCGCTGGTCAGTGTGATCAAGGAACCTTTTGTTGCAGGAGTCGGTTTATAGCGTCGGCCTGAGCAGCAGCAGTTTCCGCGTAAAAGTGGCGGTTGGTTCCAACCCATGGACGCACAAACAGAACATGGTAAACCTGGCTAAAATTTGCGAGCGCTACGGTGGCGGCGGCCATGCGCGCGTTGGCGCAATCTCTTTTCCGCCGGATAAAGGTGATCTTGCTCGTGAAGCAGCGGCAGATATCGTGGCGGAATTACGCGCTTTTGAAAGCGAATGAACCTGCCCGTATTAAGGTGAGTACTTAACCCTCGCGTACTCCGGTTTGCCAAAAATATAGCGCGATTTTGTGTCCTCCATATTGAAGCAGAGTTGATGCTTCGGTACGCTCAATCAGAGCCTCAACAATTTTTAGAAGATTTCACTCCTGGGAGCGTAACAGTAGTGCAGAATATGCATCGGATTCCAGCCATACTTATCATCATCATTATTACTTGTGGACATGCTGTGAGCGGGACCGCGCAGACACCAAAACTAAGAAGCGCGGCAAAAACGGAAAAGAACGTGCGCAGTCAACCCGCTCTTTACAAGCTTTCGCCGGAACAGAAATTCGTGGTCGATACAGTGAAAATGGCAGTGGCTCTGCCGCAATCCGACCAGCAGGACCGCTTACGCGTCCTGGCGGCGGCGGCAGAAGTCGTTTCAACCATCGACAGGAAAATGGCCAGGGGGTTCTGGAGCGAGGGGACCCGCATTGAGTCGGAATTGATCCGCGTTGGACAGACGCCCGCTGTCTCCATGATGTCCTCTGGACAGGGCGATTGCGGCACAGCCAGGGAGTTCGTTGAGAACCTTCCGGACAACGCTGTGCTGCTGGCGGAGCAGTCTTTAATTGGAGCACTGGCCAACTGTTCCCGGCAGACCCTGGATCCGGTTTCGCGCAAGCTGGACGCGGCCATGGACAGGCATATTGTTGCAGCGCGTGCCTTGATGGCAGCTATGAACGCACAGGGCGCAAAATCTGCCTGGTCAGAAGAACACTTTGCCAGGATGTTTGCTTCTCTTCCTGATTCAGGCGCGAACGCCGCGGAAGCCGAGAACTTGGCTGCCATGTACGGGCAGATGTCCGGCGATGTGAACAAAGATACTGCCGCCAAAGCTGGTTTGCAGCTTTTGAACTGGTTGGCTAAACTCGACAATACACCTTTGCGTGGGCTTTCAGTCCGCATCACCACGGACGCAATGAAGCAGGCCCTGGGGGAAGAAGCCTTCCAGAACGCTTTGCAGACCGATGTAATAGCGAATTCCGCGGTGCAGAATGCCGGCTCCCCGGACCAGGTCATTGAAAGGCCGCAGCCGGAAAGTGTTTCGATACTGGCAGCCTTGGATCAGCGCGGAACCGACCAGAGCGAACGTCTGAATGGCCTGCCACCTACCACGCGTGCCCGTGAAGCTGCGGCACATGGCTTTGCCGCCGGCACTTCAGGCGATAAACAGCAGGCCCGCAGATATTTTGATGTGGCATTCAGCGCGGCCGATGAAGTTTGGGATGCGCGCACGCCGGAGGTCAATGCAGCTGCCGTGTTGCAGGAAATCAGCGAGGCGGCGGCGCAAGTGGACTCTGTAAATGCCCTGGGTCGCGCCCAGAAGCTGCATGACAGCTCAGCCCAGGCGATTGCCATGCTGGCCGTGGCCCGCGTAGTGGCCAGCAACGCCAGTTCTCATTAATAAGGAATCTTTAAAATAACAATGCGCTCACAAACTTCTTAAACTTTTATCGTTGTCATTGCACCATGTCGTTGCTAGGCTAACCAAAACCACAATTTATAAAAATAGGTTCTGATTTGGTTCATATTATTGATGTGCAATGTCCCAAGTGTTTACGCAAGTTCAGGACTGTGCCCTCGGTTGTGGAGCATTCCGAATCTGTGTACTGTTCCATCTGCGGTACGCGCATGAACATCTCTGAACCCAGGCCCATCGATGTTCTTTCCCGGGAGATTGCCTCCTGATCAAGCACGTGATCAGCGTGGGTTTGGTTTCCTGCCGGAAAACACCTGTTTCCTTGCCTTCGCCATCTTGGCGCCTTGCCGGGGCCAATACCCTAAGCCTGTCTCGATTCGCCCCAAAGTCACATGTGCGGCCCGGATTTAGGTTGTCATGCTATGAACAACTGGTTAATCTGAAGCCAGATGCTTAGGAGATGGCCAATGTTCCACGATAGAGTCCGGCTGGCGCTCTCCAGCCTTGCCATCTTGGTGTCGGGTTTATCTGGGGAGGAAAAGGCGAGCATCCAGTCACCGCGTCAGGCGATCATCGAGATGTTGTCCGGCGGGGAAACCGGATTTAAAAAGCATCTTACCGTGGAGATGCAAAACAGGCTGCAAGACCTGATGAAGCCCTCGCCCAACGGCGCCCCCAACCCTCTGCAGGCCATGATCCATTCGAAGTCTTCGCCGGAAGACAACTTTCAGGCTTTTGATCTCGGGCCGATTCTGTTCTCTTTCAATAGTCCGCAACAACACGAACGCTATGAAGTACAGATTGAGAGTGATGAACTGCGCGGCGCAGCTGACGTCATGGGATTGTCATTGCATCTGGTGAGCAATGGTGTTGAGCAGGACAGCCCCGTGGTCATCCGGTTCGTATTGAGCCTTAAACGGCAGCAAGATGTCTGGCGGCTGGAGGCAGTCACGCTAAGTGCGACTCTTCCCGTGGGCGATCCGCGGATCCTCGACAGGTTCTGGTGGAACCCTGCGGGGCTTAACGCAACCACCGGAGCGGCGGACAACAGCGCAGCGTCTCCAGTAGTTGAGGACGAACGCCCCAAGATGACGCCTTTACGTGCTGTTCGCATGATTGGCCTGGCGGAGAACCTCTATGCTGGTTAACATAGGTAAGGGAATGGATGACGACGGAGTCTACCACTTTATCGACCCTGATTTCGCAAAGGGCGTGTATAACGGCTATCGTTTTGCCCTGAGTGGTTGCGAACGCCGTCCTGCCAGCGTTTTCCACGTTGTCGCCGAACCTGTTGTGGGACATGGGAAGGCGTATTGCAATGACAACGCCAACAATATCCGGGCCTCTGAAGACGGCCGCGGACTCACCTGCCTTACATCAGGAAAGCTCGCTCACAAATAGAGCCTTAAAGACTGCAAAGTAAAAAAGAGGGAATGTTCTTTCCCTCTGTTTTCTTGCCTGGCAGGCGTCAGGGCGTTTGCACCTGTAGATGGTTTTCGACAGAAAGCACTCCCGGGACTGCACCTGCCCGCATGTATGCCAGGTTTTTGTCGGACTGGTTGTCAACCACGCCTTCCAGAGCAACACGGCCATTCTTCACGACGATATGAATCGGTGGAACGGATCCCAGCGAATACCGGAACAATGGAGAATCTTCAGCAAATAACGCATGCGCAATGGCCCGGCGCAGGCGGTCGTCGCCACTGGAAGCCGGCAGGACTTCGATCTGATTTTTTACTTGCTCCACGCCTTCTATTTTTCGGACCACTTTCTCCGCCGAATACTTCAGGACGGCGTTGTTTACCTGGCCCAGCAAAGTCACTGTTGCCCCATCGATCTTGTATTGCAGGTTGTCAAAGATGGTGAACTGCGGCAGCATCACCAGTTCATGACGGACTTCACGTGAAATCCGGTCTTTCATGCGCTGCGCTCCGGTAGGGCCCTGTGCTGCCAGTATTCCGGCGGCCAGAACACTGATCAGCCCGACCAGAAACAAATTGGAAGTGCTTCTCATCTTGATGCTCCATTCTCCTTACGTGCAGGTGTTTTCCGTTCACCTGTACTTGAAACCCTGATCCGTTCTTTGTACGTGGGATGCATTCGGAGCAGGGCTTGTTTCCATAAGGAGTCCGTCGATGTAAAAGAAAGCTTCCACGCGGCCAGTTAGTGCTCAATTTTCCGTAAAACACGGTAAAAACACCTATAAATCCGCAAAATGGATTACTGAAGTACTGTTGTCACATATGAAAGATCACTAAAGAATGGGTAGGTCACTTAAGGCAGTGGCCGCTTGGACCTGCTGCCGGGGATTCGCGACTAGGAGAATGTAAATGAAAAGATATTTCACATTATTTGCGCTGGCGATGATGGCCCTGTCAACGGCCGCATTCGCCGGAACAACTGCGACAGGGACTATCACTGTGTCGCCCACGCTACAAATATCAGCAACCATCCAATCAGCCGTGCAACTCACGCTGAGCACGGGCACTGTAGCTGCAGCCCATTGTGCGGTGACCGCAGGTGGCACAACCGATTACGCCATGAGCTTTGGCACCGTGGACGCCCTGGGCATCAATAGTGGAAGCTGCAATAAATTTGCTCCCACCACGCCCGGCGTCACCAACGCCATTTATTGGTCTGACTACACTCTCAACCCGGTTTTCACCAGCCAGACGTCAGTTGCGGGCCCCACCATCAAAGCCCAGGTCACCACAGACTTTGCAGCGCCGCACAATATTTTTGTTGTGCGTGACACCGCCAACTCCAGCACGATTCCCGCCGGCACCGGATCATTCACGGCAATGGGCACCGCCA
>WNFP01005548.1_pt1 | contig 10157 bp, 8 predicted proteins | sample 5400201 | NCBI WGS metagenome assembly WNFP01 (sample SAMN13153355, study PRJNA577476) | soil metagenome | isolation source: 115 cm saprolite under Madrone tree | place: USA:California | collected 2016-06-14
ATCACCGCGCTTCACGAGGCGTCGTTCGCCCAATGGCTCAAGTAGCGAAAGCTGGTGATCGTTCAGTTTCGGAAACGCGATGCTTTCCGTATCGCGATAAAACTGTTCGTCCTGTTGTTCGTCGGTCACTCGACAGAGTCTACGCCGACCGTCGGAGAAGCAAAGTGGAACAGAAATCGGTTTTCAGTGCCGCGAACGGGGGGGGACTGCACGAGGCTCAAGGCGGCGTAATGTCCTTGGCGCCGACCTTTTTTTAAGAATTTTTCAAATTCTTTGAAATGTCGGCCCCCAAAATCTTTAGAAAGGTAGAAGCCAATCAAAAATCGATATGAACCTCGTATCAAACGCCCCCATTAATGAGACAGGTGATTTCACCAGTCAATTTGTGCTGTTCCCGACGTTTTCCGCACCCGAAGAGCGGGCAGAATTACCGCTGTCGCGACTAACGCGCGAGCAGATGGATGCATTTTTAGCGGTATCCGACAACGCGCGCAGCGCACATTTTTTTACCCCTCCACCCCAACCGCCAGCAGCGACGCCTGAGAAAGGTCTGGCCGCCGGTGTGCTGAAACAGGCAGCCCGCGATTTGCGCCGGTTCCGTGCCGCGACCAACGGCGTAAAGCGCGAATTGTATCTCGATGCCTATAGTTGGATCACTGCAAACGATTTTTCCTGGCCGTACTCCTTCGTGAATGTTTGTAAATTGCTCGAGATCAGCCCGGAAGTTGTGCGCACAGAAGTCTTCGCCGATGCCTCGGTAAGCTTGCTTGATTATTGGACAAGGCGTGCAGGCCGTCTTTCCGGAAAACTCCGGGCCTCTTTTGTTCGCGTCTTCGCAAGCGGCCGTAATTCGGAGGGCACCGAGGCCGATCAGTTGGCTTCAAGTATTTGACCGAATATGAAAAAACACAGCATCAGACTTGTTGAATGGCCACGCTGGATTTGGCAGTCGCTCGTCAGGACGGCCTACCGCAATCACGATCCGTTTTTGGTTTACAGTATGGCTTCATTTAATTACGGCGGCGGATGGAACGAACTTCTTCTGAAAGCCTCACTCCGCAGCACGTGACCGCAAAATCGGCCGTCGTTCTTATCAACAACTGATTCCCCGTATGAAATTATCTATCGAAGCGGCAGTGGCAGCGGCTGTAGCAATGGCCTTTGCAGTGTTGAGTATGGCCGTCATCGCGAGCGAACGTGAAACTGTGGGCGCCACTGGATACAGCCCGACGACCAGCGCCACGGTGAGCTACGTGAGCCTGCGATGACCTGACAGTTCGTTGTCCGGGCCTCAGCCTGCAGAAATACAGTAATATAGTTTATTAGGCGGTGACGTCTGGCGGAGTTCTGCCAGCTCGCTGAGATTTTGTTCTCGCAAAGTCGCGTTCATTGAGCGAGCCTCTGCAGCCACGAAGGCAATTCCGGGAACGCTGCAGGAGGGTGGTGCTTCGTTTCAAACGACGCATTGGACCGTGGTGTTGCGTGCGCGCGAGCCGGAGTCAGCGGAATCCGCGCGGCAGGCGCTCTCCGGATTTTGCGAAGCCTATTGGCCGCCCCTTTACAGTTTTCTTCGCCATCGAGGTTATTCATCCGCGGATGCGCAGGATCTTGTCCAAGGTTTCTTTGCCTATCTGCTTGAGCAAAACACATTGACCCGCGCGGATCAGCAAAAGGGCCGCCTTCGCACGTTCCTTTTGGGATCTCTGCAGAATTTTTTGTTCAATGAGTACGACCGCGCCCGAGCGCTGAAGAGAGGCGGTGGCCGTCAGATCGTCTCGATCGAGGAGCATCTGCCCGAGGCCGAGGCAGCGATGTTGGCGACGTCTCATCTCAGCGACGCACGTTGCTACGATCTTGTTTGGGCCTCGAATCTCGTTTCGCGGGCCTGGCAGAATTTGCAAAATGTATTTGTCGCCGAAGGCAAAGCTGAGTGGCTTGAAGAATTAAGACCGTTTGTCGCTGGCGGAAGCGTGACCGCGCCGAATCAGGAGGAAGCAGCGGCTCGACTCGGAGTGCCAATCGCGACTCTGCGCACCTGGCTTTCGCGGCTTCGCCAGCGCTACCGAGAATCATTGAGGACGGAAGTGGCAAGTACTGTCTCCGATCCGGCAGATGTCGATCAGGAGCTACACCACCTCTATCAAATACTGATGGCATGAATTGATTTTTGCTCATGGACGACAACGACAATGGCGTCGGAATTGAGAAAAGCGAGGCGCGAGCCGCGGGGACTTGCGCGACTTGTGGACGACCGCTTACTCAATGCGGTCCGAACGGGGAATGCTTGCGTTGTCTCGTTGGCCTTGGGTTCTTAGCGGACGACGGACCGGCCGATAGACCAGCGGCACGCGGTCGACTGACACCCGGACCATTGAGATACGCCCACTTCGAAGTGGAAATAGGAGCCGATGGCTTCCCGGTCGAACTCGGTGCGGGAGCGATGGCGATAACTTATCGCGCTCGAGATACTGTGTTGAACTCAACTGTTGCCCTCAAGGTCATCGACCGGAGCGTGGCACACAATCCCGGCGCGCGGTCGCGTTTTCTGCGCGAAGCGCGCGCGGCTGCGAACATTCACCATCCCAACGTCGCTCGGGTGACTTTTTATGGCGAACAAGACGGGGAGTGTTTCTATGCCATGGAACTCGTCAAGGGCGAAACGCTGGAGGCCTGTGTGCGACGCGATGGGCCAATGCCGTTTGCAGTCGCTCTGCAAGTAATTGAGCAAGCAGCACGCGCGTTGGCTGTGGCAGAAGTCTGCGGTGTAGTGCATCGAGACATCAAGCCATCCAACCTCATGCTCGAATCTGATGCGAGCGAGACGCTTATGCTAAAAGTGATCGATTACGGAGTGGCCAAAGTAATGGGGCCTCAGGCAGAACCCGGCGCCGAGCAGACCCAGGCCGGCTTCCTTGGCACGCCGGCTTTTGCCAGCCCGGAGCAGTTCGCTGGCGCTGGGCAATCGCCCATTGATACGCGTTCCGACATCTACTCACTAGGCGTCACGCTTTGGTATCTGCTCACTGCTCGGACACCCTTTGTCGGAGGTACGATGGAAGAAATCCGGGCGAGACAAACTAGCGAGTTACCCTTGGAACAACTCAAGACGCTGCACCTTCCAGGGCAGGTTGTTACGCTGCTGAAATCGATGCTGGCTCCGGACCCGAAGGACAGACCACAAACGGCACGCGAGTTACTTTCTGCTGTTCACAGCTGCTACGCACGATTTAACCCTGAAGCGCGCTCGCGACGCAGGCGAGTTGTGTTTGCGGGCGCGGGATTGACGTTTGCAATCGCAGCGATCGCGCTCGGGAACTGGTTGTACCAACGCACGCTGTCCTTCACCCCGATCGAGCGATCGATCGCCGTCCTGCCTTTCGAAAACTTAAGTAACGATAAGGAGAATGCGTATTTTGCCGAGGGAATACAGGACGAAATCCTCACACGCTTATCCAAGATCGCCGATCTGACGGTGATCTCGCGCACTTCGACGCAGCATTACAAAAGCGCGCCGGAAAACTTGCGCGAGATCGCAAAGCAGCTCGGCGTTGCCCACATTGTTGAAGGAAGTGTGCAGAAGAACGCCGATGCCGTGCGGGTGAACGTGCAGCTGATCAAGGCGACTAACGATTCCCACCTCTGGTCGGATACATTTGATCGCACGCTGACCGACGTCTTTTCGGTCGAAAGTGAAGTGGCCAAAGCCATCGCCGATCAATTACAAGCTAAACTCACGGGCCAGGAAGCGGAAGTCATCGCCGCGAAACCTACCGATAATCCTCAGGCCTACGATGCCTACCTGCGTGGCTTGGCCTACACGCTAAAAACCGGATTCACACCCGCGAATTCCTTTGGTGCGCAGAAATACTTGAAAGAAGCAGTGCGATTGGACCCGAAGTTCGCTCTGGGCTGGGCGCTGCTGTCTTACGTCGATGCGAGTGGCTATCTAACCCAGAGTCTTCAACCGACCGTCGCTCTTCGCGAGGAAGCGCGCGAGGCGGCCGACAAGGCTCTTACTCTGCAGCCGAATCTTGGCGAGGCTGTGTTCGCCAAAGGTTTTTACCACTACGCGTGCCTGAAAGACTACGACACCGCGGTGAATTATTTTGAGCAAGCATATCGCCTTCTGCCGAATAATAGCCGCATTCCTCAGTCTCTGGCCTATGTCGAACGCAGGCGAGGCAACTGGGACAAGAGTGAGGCGTATTTCAACGAAGCCGAGAAGCTCGACCCACGCGATGTCAGCCTGCTCTCACAACATGCGCGCTCCTATGTATGCCTTCGTCGTTTCCCCGAAGCCCTCCGTAAGCTTGAGCAGATTCTCAATATCACACCCGACGACATAGATACTCTTGTGGTAAAGGCGCGAATTGCGCAAGCAGAGGGCGATCTCCCGCGTGCTTCCGCGCTTCTGGCTTCTCTCCGGCTTGGGGCCGACTATGCCAACGCCTTGGAAACACAAGTTTACCAGGCAATCCTGGAGTCCCGCCCTGCGGCGGTCATTGCTCAGCTAAAAGAAATATTAGCCAAGCCTGATCAAGCATTGGGATATTACAATGGCGAACTGCGCTTTTGGTTAGGCTGGGCACAGGAAGTTGCTGGTGACCATGCCGGAGCCCGCGAAAGTTGGAGTAAGGCCCGAAGCGAACTGGAACCTTTCCTCAAAGACCAGCCTGGAAATTTTGTTCTGCTGGGCGATCTCGCACTTACAAACATGGGTCTTGGTGATAACGCTGCTGCACTGACTCTGGCCGAGCGGGCGATCGCGATGTTTCCGATCGACAAAGATGCATTGTCTGGTCCCAGGCCGCTCGACATTCTCGCCCGGGTAGCAGCCCGCATCGGCGATCACGACCGCTCCATCTCCACGTTAGAGAAGCTACTTTCGATTCCGTACGAGGCGCCCCTGGCCGCAAATCCGCCGCTCACGCCTGCATTGCTCCGTTTGGATCCAATGTTTGAGCCACTGCGCAAGGATCCCCGTTTCCAGAAACTGATTGCCGCCTCTGCGCCAAAATAGGCTTGGTCGCTATTGCAGGCCTGCAACAAACCCGGCGTCTGACACAGACGTCCTACAGTTCGCGCGCCAAATGAACTGCTCAAGTTCGCTGATTCGAATTTGACGTAATTCGAATAGACTGCTGGGGGACCCGATCGCGCTGAGCGCAAGGTGAAACTGGTCTATGCCAAAAACACCAAGTGGCTCTTGTTCGACTCAGACTACCTCCAGAGATTGGCTCAGTAAAAAATAGGAGGCGTTATGATGAAGAAAATAATTGTCACTGTAGCCGGCACGCTGATTGCGCTGCTGGCATTTGCACAGCCAGGTTCGAAGGGTACAAGGACGACCACCGAACCAATAACGGTAACGGGAACAGTTATCCCATCGGCGATAGAGGAAGGCGCGGCTGCCAGTTATCAGCCCGCCAAGACGCTCGTCGTCCGCGAGGATCGCTCAAATAATCCCGGCCGTTATGTTCTCAACGGCCCCGGTCACGTTGTAAACAAGCTGGGCGAAGTCATCCAGACCTCGATCAAGCCTGGTACTCGGGTGCGTGTTTACTACGCAAACATGGGCGATTTGCGTATGATTGATCACGTAGTCGTTTTAGACTGAGTTTACCCGGCACGGGATATTACAAATAAGAGCTGCACGGTCTTCCAAGGGATCGTGCAGCTTTTTCTTGTAGCAGATACGGCTTCTAAATCTTCCCTTTACTTCAATGACGATGCGAGTTTGAGAAGGCTCTCTCCAATTTGTGCCCGGGTCCATGCCGCGAAGCCGAAAAGAAACGCCGGTTCTAGCTTCGCCTTGATGCAAAAGGTTGATAGCGGTACCGGCATGACTCCGATCTCGAGGCTGACACGCCTGATCCTTGGGAGGTCCTCCTCGCGCTTTAGCCAGGCGACGAAGTTCAATCCGGCTTCGTGAGTCTGCAGAATGAAACGATCACCCAGCAATTTATGGAATTGTTCGATGAAATAATCTCTTCGTTCTGAATATAATTTCCGCATTCGCTTGATGTGGCTTAGAAAAAATCCCTCCGTGATGAATCGAGCAAGGGTTGCCTGGTCAATCGGGGGCGAATGTTGATCCATCACGCTTCGGATCTTAATCATCGAATCCACCAACCGCTCTGGCGCGACGATGTAGCCGAGGCGCAAAGAGGGATAGAGAATTTTACTCATCGTTCCGGCATAGATCACACGGCCACAGTCGTCGAGCCCCTGCAGGGAAGGCAGTGGAGGTCCGGTAAAACGGAACTCTGAGTCGTAGTCGTCTTCGAAAATAAATGTGTTGTGAGCACGCGCCAGATCGAGCAAGGCAGTCCTGCGCTGGAAACTCATTGTCATCCCAAGGGGAAATTGATGTGAAGGCGTTACGTAGATGATTCGCGGCGGAGCCTCTTTTCGCGATTGTGCGATAACCATTCCCTCCTGGTCGATCTGCTTTGGAACGACTTTGGCGCCGACAAAAGTGAAGACCCTTAGGGCCTGGTGAAAACCGGGATCTTCAATCCACGCAGCGTCGTTGCGATTCAGCAACGCCATTGCGCTGATTAGCATCGCCTGCTGCATTCCGCCGACGATCACGATCTGATCTGGATGACAACGCGCTCCTCTAAAATCGCACAAATAGGCTGCGATCGCCTTGCGCAGGTCGGCGTCGCCGCGATTGGACGCATAGCGCAATAAGTGAGCTCCTTTTTTCGCAAGAACCTGCGCCCGGAGCCGTTCCCACACATCGATGGGAAATTCATCCACCGCGGGAATGCTCGGAGTTAGCGCGACGCCTGGTCCGGCATTGGTCGCTCCGAGATCAAACTCCTTTCCCACACGCTGGTCCGGAAGTCTCCGCACTCGATCAGAAACGTGAACCGGACGTTGTGTTCGGAGATGAGCCTCCGACCTGCGTGCGCTCAGGAAAATTTCAGGAAGTGGCTCGGCAACGAATGTTCCCGATCTGGCCTTTAATTGAAGATAGCCTTCAGCGTGAAGTTTGGAGAATGCAAGACTTACGGTCAGCCTTGCTATCCCCAGGTCAGCCGCCAGAGCCCGAGAGGATGGGAGTCGAGCAGAACTATCGCTGAAGTTCCCCGACCTGAGTTCGTCGCGAATTTGCCGGTAAAGTTGCCGGTGTAGCGGTTCAGCTGCCGTCCGATCAAGTCGGATCATTTCGAATGCGATGATCGAACGCCGGCGCCGCTTCTTAAGGGATGATTCCTTGTTAGACATAGCCACCTTGCTTCCTGGAAATCACTGTTCCATTTGTGCGCAGGTTCTCAAGAGACAACTCAACCATCGAAAAGCTTTGACTCATTCGCTCCCGCTGATTTCGGCCTCTCGGCTTAACCCATGTATGTCGCTCGCATCCCTGCGGCTCCATTCGCCGGCAGGTAATTAGACATTGGTAGCTAGCGACCGGGGTGGTCGCGATCTTTTCAGCGAAGTCAGAAAAGCAATGACGAGAACCGCGCAAGTTGCGTAGAGTGTATCGGCCATTTTCTCCGCGGTGGCGCAGACAACCGGCGGTGCGAGCCGCACTGGCATCAACTTACTTTCGAAACACCAGAACACTTGATGAAAGAATTTGACGGAAAGGTCGCACTGGTAACCGGCGGAGGATCAGGGATTGGCCGCGCGACGGCGCTGGCTTTTGCCCGGCATGGGACGCAGGTCGTCATTGGGGATCGCGACGTTCAGCGCGGCGAAGAAACAGTGTCGATTATCAGTGACGCTGGCGGGACAGCTACTTTTCAGCGGGCGGACGTTTTAGTTGCGGCTCAGGTCGAAGCGCTGGTGGACCACGCTATTGAGACATATGGCCGGGTCGATGTGGCCTTCAACAACGCCGGCATCGAAGGTGACGTGCGGCCCTTGGTCGAGCAGACTGAGGCCAACTACGACGCGGTAATGGACATCAATGTCAAGGGCGTCTGGCTTTCCATGAAGTACGAGATCCCCCGGATGCTGGAGCAAGGCGGCGGCGCTATTGTGAACTGCTCGTCAGTCGCAGGCGTGATCGGGTTCCCGGGAATTGGGATCTACGTTGCCTCGAAACACGCCGTCATCGGACTCACGAAAACCGCTGCCTTGGAGTATTCCGCGAAAGGGATTCGGTTTAACGCGGTCAACCCATCGTTGATCGACACCGAGATGGCCGACCGACTCGCCGCAGGCATCGGTACGAGCAAGGAGGAGTTGGCACCCCTGCATGCCATCGGGCGTATCGGTCGGGCCGAGGAAGTGGCCGATGCCGTTCTGTGGCTATGTTCTGACAAGGCGTCTTTTATCACGGGCCACAGTCTGATTGTCGACGGCGGATTCACCGCGCGCTGACGCGGACGCGGGGTGTAAGATGAGCCCTTCAGCTTTCAACAGCTCGACCGAAGTCCGGCAGCTGCCGGATGCTCTATTAGTGTTCTCGGGCTTGATTCATGTTAGGTGTTCTGTCGCCTCTCCCCTTGGACAAGGGGAGAGGACTAAGGTGAGGGGTCCGAGCGCGACAGGTGTCATTTGCCTGAATAAACCCTCACCCTCCCCCTCTCGCTTTCGACGGGAGAAGCGACCGCATCGAGCGTACTTGCGTATCATTCGTCTGAAGACCCAACTGACAATTGAACAACACTACCAAATTCTGGAAGAGCCGTGAGTTCTTACTTCCAGCACCTCGCACTTCCCGGTAGAAGAATTTCTTGTGACTCCGCTTTCACCGAGCGATCGCGAGGGATACGACCGGACTAGACGGAATTCCGTAAAATACTACGAGAAAATTCCATCCATATATCGTTGGGCTGCGACGACTATCGATCCATGTTGCCAGAGGTTATCAACACTGCGCGCCTCGTTCTGAGGCCCTGGTCGTTCGAAGACGTACCCGATGTGATGTCGTATGCCCCGGATGGAGAGTGGGCTCGCTACCTCGCGGTCCCGCACCCGTACTCCGAGGCTGACGCCCACCGTTTTATCGCATCACAGATCTTGCTCGACCGGGAGCAACACTCATCTTGGGCCATACGGTATGACGGCCGCAGCGCTGGAGGAACCAACATCCGATTCTTCTTCGACTTTCGAGTCGGCGAGATCGGTTACTCCATCGCACGGCCACTTTGGGGACGCGGCCTCGCCACAGAAGCGAGTCGGGCGATCGTGGCCGCTGCTTTCAGCCAATACCCGCAACTGATGCGAATACGGGCGATGGCAGATGCGCGTAACGAGCGGTCTCATCGGGTGCTTGAGAAACTCGACATGACCCGTGAAGGATTACTTCGGAAGAATCGACTCGCCCGCAATGAGTTCGTTGACGAGGTGTGGTACGGAGTGCTTCGATCCGAATGGGTGGCATGATTGGCTGCGAGACCGGAGCGCCGCCCAACCAATCGATGAAACCAACCCAGCACTTTGTGATAACCTCCTCGACGATGCAGTGCTTCTGTTTCAAAGTGCTGGGTGGCTTATCTCTTTCTCGTTAGACGTGGCGAGGCAAAATGCATCTGACACTTCGCGGTGAGATTAGGACGGGGGTGGGCAACTTCTCTTATTGGCTCCACAAATTAGAACCGTATTACACTCGGAAGACCGGCATGCGTCTGTTTCCGGGCACATTGAACGTCCACTTGACCAGTGGGAGCTATCCGACGCCTGCCAACGCACTGCGACTGGAGAAGGAAGAGTACGGTGGTCGAGTTTCTGTCAGCATCGTGCCCTGCAAGATCGTCGGTCGGAAAGCATTCATCCTTCGGCCTGACACTGACACCGGCAAGCACGGAGATCCGCCTGAAAGGATCCTTGAGATCGCCACAGACGTTAATCTTCGCGATACGTACAAGTTGAAGGATGGGGATATTGTTGAGATAGAAGTGTCCGAAAACAGCGTTTAACCAAATCGATGAAGCCAACCCAGCACTTTGTTGTAAAGTTTGAATTTGTGCGCACGTCAATTCTCAAAGTGCTGGGTGGCTTATTTCGTTCTCGTTAGATGGACCGACAATGCACGCCATATCTGGACCCTGTGACAGACTGAGTGAGGGATTGGAAGGCTCCTATGAATTTTCCGATTAGACAGCGGCGTGCTGGGGTCCTGCTTCTTCTTATTTGCAGCACAGTATCTCTACGCGCGCAGGAGAACCATCGTCGGTCTCCGGAGCTGGATAAGA
>WNFP01007898.1_pt1 | contig 10156 bp, 10 predicted proteins | sample 5400201 | NCBI WGS metagenome assembly WNFP01 (sample SAMN13153355, study PRJNA577476) | soil metagenome | isolation source: 115 cm saprolite under Madrone tree | place: USA:California | collected 2016-06-14
CTTGCGCAAACGGAAGCGCGCCACGTCGTCGTTTGCGATTACATCGCCGGCATGACCGACCAATTCCTTCTTCGCCAGCATCACGAACGTTTTGGCAGTTCTCTCAGCGGCACATCTACGAAACAGCGGGGCGTTTAGTTCACGATTGACCGATCTCTATTCAGCTTCGGACAGGCGGTTCGATCCTAGAATCGAATAAACGGTCCGAAGGCCGCACGCAGATTGTGATGAGTGCTTCCTGCGAAGTAGATCTCATCACCGGCTTCGAGGCGCAGACCGACCGGCCCGATATGTCCTTCCAAACCGGCACCTGGGTAGAGGATTCCGCTCACGTTATTCGCGCGCAAATTCTCAATTGAGCTGATGGCTGTTCCCACGCTAGCGGGCCGGGGATCCAGCCGGAAATTGACAAAACCGCCCTTGACCGTGAAGAAAGGACGAATCGCGCCGTGGCCGGCAATGAGTTTGGGGCCAAAGAGTCCGTGCAGAACTTTGAGGTTGCTGTTCACAACCGTCACAGTTGGAGTGGTGTTGAAATTTTCCGTGAAGGCTTGCTTGAAGTCATAGCTCATCTCGCCCTCGAACATGACGCGCGAAAATACCTTGTAGCCCACGCGTGCTCCTAGCCCCGCCATGTTGGTTTTCGTCTGCGATATACGGAAATAGTCGCCGTAAGCGCCAAGCTGAAAATGATCCTGCGCCGACGCCAGCGGCACCAGCCAACCTGCGAAAAATAGCAAAAGTGCGACACGCTTCATTCGTGTTCTCCTTGCACGGATATTGTCGGAATTGCAGAAAGCAGGGCTGGCCTCGGGCCCGGGATAGGCTTCTGCCTGCTAGATTTGGATGAGACTTCGAGGCTCAGAGTTGCCAGCGTGTATGGCCATGATTCCTCACATGAGTCCGAGCCGCGGCATTAGCGGACTCTCATGATCCCCGGGCCAGCGTCAGAAAGAGCGTCAGGTAGCGCTTCAGTTTCTGCGTGATGAGAAAATTTTCCTTCACGTGCTGATGCCCGTGTTCGCCGAGTTTTGCCGCGATTTCCGGGTGGGAAAGCAAAAAGCGAATTTGGTACGCCGTGCCTTCCACGGAATGCGCCAGCAAGCCGGTATGCTTGTGGATGATTTGGATCGGGATGCCTCCAACCGCGGAAGCCACCACCGGTTTTTTCTTCCACAGCGCTTCGGAAACAGTAAGGCCGAAGCCTTCGCGCAGGCTTTTCTGAATCACGATGGTTGAAGCCCGCTGCAGCGCGTTGACTTCGAGCGGCGCCAAGGCTGGCAGCTCGATCGCTCGAATGTCCGGATCGTTATCCGCTTCACGCAGCACTTCCTTCAGCACGATGGCGCCCTCGGGATCGTCGGAGGCGCTGCCGCCCGCGAGAACCAATTGGCAATCGAAATATCGCTTCACGATACGATACGCGCGAATCACGCCGACTGGATCCTTCAGGCGGTCGAAACGGGAAATTTGCGTGAGGACAGGGCGCATGGGATCGATGCGAAAACGAGCAAGGACTTGAGCGATGAACTCCGGTTCGAGGTCCTGATTTTTTTCCGAAAGCGGATCGATGGCCGGATAGAAAAGATACTGCGGGATCGGGAGCTGGCGTGAGAATTCGGGGGAAGAAAACATGGCGCCGTCGTACCGGGAAACGAATTTTTCCAGGAAATCCCAGACTGCCCGGTTGGGTCGCGAGAGATCGATGTGGCAACGCCATACCCAGTGGTTTGACCCAGGTTTGCGTGCGTCGATCAGAGCCGCAGGCTGGGGATCGTGAATCACCACGAACTCGGAATCCAGAGGAAGAGCCGCGCGATTGCGTTCGGTGTACGCGAGAAAAATTTCGAAATCCTTCGGACTTGCATGATAGGGCGCGCCGTGCAGGGCGTTGTGGAAAGATTTCGTGACGTCAAAGAAATCTTCGCCGCCGGTCATCACGTCCCATTTGAAATGGAGGTCCAGCTCCTCCGCAAGGGGCACCAGGCGATTGAGGATTTCCGCTACGCCGCCGCCAATGGCGGTGGAATTGATCATCTCGATGCTGCGGCCGCGCAACGGCTTCGCAAGGGCGCGCAGCTCTTCGATTTCGCCCGCGCCCAGGAGTCCGGAATAGTCGTCCAGAGGAATGCGCGTGAAGGTCAGCGTCTCGCTCATGCCTTTCTTCTTTCGCGGTCGATCAGGCGAAGCAGTTTGCCGCGCGTGCTGTCCAGCGTGTTCGTGTAGATGTCAATGTGATTGATGTTTTCGGCGAGCGAAGCAAGCCCCAGGCCGCCGGCCAGCCAGTAGGAAAAATCGTTCGTCTGGAGCTGCAGCCGCAGGCGCGAAGAGATGAAATGAAAGTAGAAACCCGCGTGGCTGAGATGCGCGATGCCATCGCGAAACTCGTCCAGCGTGCGGGCGCTGCGGCCCAGGGGCGCGGTCACTTCGACGCTTTCGCAAAAGTAGAAACGCTCCAGCGCGGACTGGCCCGCAAAATGGGGAAACGCCGCGCAAAACTCGCTGACAAGACGGCAGAGATCGCGGCGCAGGGCGGCGATGGAAACGTAGTCGCGAATGTCGAGCGCGGCGAGCTGCTCCGCGAGATCGTTGCGGTTGGTGTCCGCGAGCACCCATTGCGCGAAATCGTTCGAAAAACCCTCGGTGAGGAAGTGATGGCTGCCGAGGGTTTGAAAGGTGTGATGGAAGATGGACGCGTCGCTGCATTGCTCGAGCCCCGTCAGCAACTCGGTGAGTGTGCCAGCCGATTGGTTGCCGATTCGCGTGAGATAGGAAACGGTGACGAAGTCGAACGGCGTTTCATCCGCGTTCATACGAGGACTTCCCCCCATTCGGCAAAAACAGCGTCATCTCAGGCTCCTCATACAGGCGGAATAACCTACGACGGTCATGACAATTGAGCTGTTTCCACACGTTCCGGGATTTCGATGCGAATTTCGGTGAGATCCGAGAGGAGATGAGCGGCCCAGCGGTAGATGTTGTGCTCGCGCACGTTGTTACGCATGCGCTGCATGCGCGCGGACTGTTCCTCTTCGGACATTTCCAACGCGCGATGAATGCTATCCGCGAGTTGCGAGACGTCGTAGGGATTGACCAGTAGCGCATCGGAAAGTTCGCGCGCCGCACCCGTAAAGGTGCTGAGGATCAGCGTGCCGCGTTCATCCTGGCGTGAAGCAACGAATTCCTTGGCGACGAGATTCATTCCGTCATGCAGAGACGTGACCATGCAGAAAGAAGCGGCGCGGAAAAAGCGCGCGATCTCTTCGTGCGAATGGTGTCTCTTGAGCAAAACGAGCGGTTTCCATCGCGATGTTTGAAAGCGTGAGTTGACGCGTTCGGCCTCGCCGCTGACTTCGGCCAGGAAATTCTTGTAGCGCTCGATGTCCGTGCGGCTGGGCGCTCCGATCTGCACGAAAGTGAAGCGCTGCTGGTAAGCAGGATTCAATTCGAAAAAACGCTCGAGGCCGCGGAAACGCTCGAGAATTCCTTTCGTGTAGTCCACGCGGTCAACGCCAACGCCCAAAAGGGAAGCCTCAATACCCATTTCGGCGCACAAAGCGGCGCGCTCTTCGCCGGCGCCGAGCGATTCATCGACAGCATGCGAATTCTCCGGAAACGCCACGCTGATGGGATACGGGCGCACCCGCGTGACGTGGCCCTGGCGATTGACTGCGAAACGATCCCATTCCGTGAGCGCTTCGACTGCACGGTCCACAGTTTCCAGAAAATTGTTGCAGTGCGATTGGATATGGAAGCCGATGAGGTCGGCGCCCAGCAAACCATCGACAAGCTCGCGTTGCCACGGGCAGATGCCAAAGACTTCCGGATTCGGCCACGGGATGTGCCAAAAAATCGCAACGCGTGCGTCAGGCCGCGCTTCCTTGACCATACGCGGAAGCAGCGCGAAGTGATAATCCTGCGCGAGAAGAATCGGCGATTCCGTGCCCTCCATTTCCTGTAAAACGGCGTCGGCAAATCGGCGATTGATTTTCTGATACTGAATCCAGTCCTCGGGCCGGAAGATCGGGCGCGTATGCGCGATATGGCACAGCGGCCAGAGACCCTCATTTGAAAAACCTTCGTAGTAGCCTTTGTCTTCTTCGTCGCTGAGCCACACCCGGCGCAGCGTGTAACTCAGGCGATCGGGTGGGACGCGCAGCCGATCGTGCTCATCGACCACTTCGCGGTCGGCGCTGCCCGAGCCGTTGGCGATCCAGGTGCCATTGCAGGCGCGCAGAACCGGTTCCAGCGCCGTGACGACGCCGCTCGCGGGAACAATTGCGTTTATCGATTTGTCCTTTTCGTTGAAGACGTGCATATAAGGCTCGCGATTCGAAACAACGAAAAGCGGTTTTTCCTGCAGCTTGTTGCGCAGGCTGATGCGCAGGCGTTCGGCAGTCCAAAGTGAAGCGTTCGAATCGCGCAGCCGCGCTTCTTCTTCCGCGGCAGCGCGCGCCGTGTTCAGGTCGCGTGCGAGATGCGTCACCTCGTGATGGATTTCGTCGAGAATTTCACCTTTCGAGAGCGCCGGCGGCCCGTTTGGCTGGCCGGTGCGCTGTGCGCGCAGCCATTTTGCCGTGCGCGCCAGTGGCACGGTGAAAGTCCACTGAACAAGAATCAGCGCGAACCCCGTGATCAGAACGGTTTGGACGAATGCAGTGAGCAGGGAATCACGAAGGGTGCCGGAGACCTGTTTGTCGATGTAGCTTATGTCGTGGAAGAGAGCCAGCGCGCCCGCAATTTCACCATTGCGGTGAAGCGGCAACGCATATATATGAATCGACCCACTCGAATCTCCGGTGACGGACGCAGTCTGCTCCGCATTCAGAAATTCACCTACGCCAGCGCCCTCCTGTGCGGCGCGAGTGGCAGCCCTGGGCCGCAACTTAAAGGCCGCTGGGAGGCTGGCAGTTATCGCCAGCGCAGCGCCAACAGAGTTGTATACGGCGACGCCTTTCAAGTGATCGCGTTGTCCGAAACGCTCGATGAAATATTGCAAGTCCTTCTCCGGCGACGGCTCAAGCAACGGCTCGACGCTTTCCCGAAGACTTTCGCCGAGAATTTCCGCCCGGCGCGAGAGGTCATTGCGCAAATTGCGCTTGTCCGTCCGCACTTGGTTTGCCGCAAAAAATAGAGACACCGATGCGACGCTGACGATCAAGGGCAGAATGATTTTCAGAGTCGTGCGCATCATGACTCCTCAATTTGTTAAAATGAAAAGCGGCCGCGGGGGGCTGGGCGGGCGGCCGCATGGGAATTACGATTGTCGGTAACTGGCTTCTAGAGTATGAGCGGCATATCCCGTTAGTACAAGCTCATTCCGGAGGCCGGGGTCACGATGACACGAACGGCGATGTTCTTGCCTTCGTCTGTGCGGTACTCGACAGTGGCTTGCGCGCCCACGGCTAGTTTCCCTTCGACTTGCGTTTTGCCATCGACCAGGAATTGGACGGTATTCACATCCTTGTCTTTCTTCACCTGTACGGAGAATTCCGCATCTCCGACGGATGCGATTGGCCCCGACAGCGATTGGTTATCGGGTGTGGGTTGCAGGGAATCTGCCACAGTCTGGGCTGGGAGCGGTGTGGACCAGGCCGCGATGGTGAAGCAAACGAGAAACAGAGTGGCTAGGCAGAGTGAAGTACGGAATCGCATAGAATTTCCTCCCTTTCAATTTTGACCGGGGCCACTCCTGGGGGGCAAGAAATGAACCAGAGCTGGAAAAGATTATCGTTTTCTGATAAACACATGCGAAATCAAGGAGATGCGCGGAATAACAAGCATTAGCGAAGAAGGAAAATCGGGTACTAGTGCTATGAAATTTTTGCCGCTCCGGCGTCGTGCGGTGAAAGATTGACCCTGCCGTTGCTTGAAAGTAGGATTTGGCTGCGATTCTTGCGGGTCATTGCGAAGGGCAAGAAGGAAGCGAGGAGATGCCGTGTACTGTTCCAAGTGTGGCGGAGTGATGGCAGATGGTGCGGCGTTTTGCTCGAATTGCGGACAAGCGTTCGCGGTTGCCGCCGCAATGGCGCGGGCGCCGATAATGAGTTCGTCCGTTGCGGCACCGATTGTGGGCGGTGTGGCGGCCGCTCCCGCGTATGCCGGATATGCCGCCGTCCCGCGCGTCGAGTACGCGGGGTTCTGGGTGCGGTTTTTGGCGTTCCTTATCGACAACGCTGTGATGGGTGTTGGCTTCGTGTTGATATTGATTCCGCTTATCTTTCTGACGGGACTGGGAGGAATCATCGGCGAGATCCATCCTAACGAAGACTTGAATGATGCTGGCATCTTCATGCTCTTTGGACTTTTATTCCTTGCCGCGACAGTCAGCCTGCTCTGGACGTGGCTGTACCACGCGCTGATGGAGAGCTCGGAGTGGCAGGCTACGGTCGGGAAAAGGCTGCTGGGTCTGGTGGTGACGGACATGGCCGGACAGCGCGTTAGCTTCGGCCGAGCGACGGGGAGGCACTTTTCCAAGATCGTCACCAACATGGTGCCTGCATTTATCGGATACATCATGGCGGGATTTACGGAAAGAAAGCAGGCGCTGCACGACATGCTGGCGGGTTGCCTGGTGCTGCGGCGAAACAATTGAGGAACAAGCGTGGAAGCAGCAGGTTAGATTGAAGATCGCTTTTGGGATGCGTAACGACAGGCGCAAAAAGCAAGCCTGAAAAGACTTGCACTTGTTTGGGAACTACTCCATAAGCATAGAAGAGGCGAAAGCGAATGTCTGTCCGTTCTAGGACACCTTGGAGGTATGCATTGGGCAAATTCGCTGCCGTGGCGTAGAGGAAAAGCTGGAGCGACAGGGCACGATCTTGGAGAAATAACTCAGGATGTGATGAGCATTCCGGCCGCCGCCGCAGTCATGACGCCAAAGGTGGCCCAGCCCAAATACCTGAGTAACGGCGAATTCACGCACTCGCCCATTACTTTGTCGCTGCTGGTCAGCAGGATGACGAGCAGGATCAGGGGCGGCGCCAGGAGGCCATTGATGACCGCTGACCAGAACAGCATTTTTACCGCGTTAAAACCCGCGTAGTTCAGCGCGAGTCCCAGTGCCATGGCAACGGCCATGACCGCGTAGAACTTGCGCGCGCTTCTTGGCTTGTCAGCCATCGAGCCAGGCCACCCTGCTCCTTCCGCCACCGCGTACGCGCACGAACCCACGAGGACCGGGACGCCCAACATTCCGGTGCCGATCAGACCCAGCGTGAAGAGCAGGTAGGCTCCTTTGCCGGCAAGTGGACGCAGGGCCTCGGCGGCCTGCCGGGCCGTCGTGATGTTGGTCTCCCCATGTGCATGTAAAGTCGCGGCAGTGGTCAGAATGATGAAATACATTATGAAATTCGAAAAAAACATACCGGCGATGGTGTCGGCGCGCGCCGTTCTTAACTCCGCAGCGGTCGCGCCCTCGCTCTGAGCGGGGGTTCTGCCCATGGCCCGTTCTTCTTCCACCTCCTCGGCGGCCTGCCAAAAGAAGAGATAAGGAGAAATCGTGGTTCCCAGAATGGCCACCAGAACCGCCAGGAATCCGCGTGACCACTCCAAATGGGGCACGAACGTCACCGCCAGCGCGTGCCTCCAATCGACGTGGGCATAAAACGAAGCCAGCACGTAGGCGAACAACACGAGCGTCAACCACTTGAAAATCTTCGCGATCAATTTGTAGGAAGTCCAAACCAACAACCCAATGATGAAGAACGCGTAGAATGGAATCCAGAACAGCGCGGGGATTCCCGTGATGAGTTGCGTGGCGTCCGCCATTCCACCGAGATCAGCGCCGATGTTGATGACGTTAGCGGAAACGAGAATCGTGCAGGCTCCCCACAGCACCCAGCGTGGATAATAAATCCGCACGGCGGCTGCCAATCCTCGCCCTGTAACCATGCCCAGCCGCGCGCACATCAGTTGGATCGCGGCCATCAGCGGAAACGTGAGCAGCGCGATCCACAGCGTGGCGTATCCGTAGGCCGCTCCGGCGACAGAATAGGTTGAGATTCCTGACGGATCATCGTCGGCCGCCCCGGTGATCAACCCGGGTCCCAAGCCGGCGAAGGATCTCCTTAGAAGGTTGTGTCCTTTGTTGTTTTCGGTATTCTCGGCAGGCAGATTTTTTCTCGCCGTCATTTGGGTCGGAAGCGATACTCTGCAATACGCGTGTCCATCGCGTTTGCGGGACACCGCCGCCGTGAATTCTCTAATGGGAGTGAAATACTTGCAAGAGCCGCAGGAGAGTCAGATTCTACGCGCGGTTATGCTGCAGGATCTCTCTGACGCGTCGCCTTTACACCCGACAGAATCCCAACGCCTAAGAGTATGATTGCTCCCACGACAATCCAATGCGTGGGCAAATGCACCAGGTACCCGGCGTAAATCAGTCCACCGATGAGGATCGCAAACCCAATCGCGTAAAGTCCGAACGACATGACAGCTCCTCCTTCAGTCAGCCGCAGAGGTATTTACTCACGAACTCACGTTGCTTGCATGCAGATCATTCACGACCTGCTTCACGTTTAGTACTTTGATGGCCACCTTCTCGGCACGTTCGCGCTTGTATTGCGAGTTCACTTCTCCGCTCAGCGTGACTACCCCGCTCTTCACTTCGTATTTCACGTTGTCGTGCAACTTGTTCTGGATCAGCGCAGCGTCCAGATTCTTCTCGATGCCTTTGTCCAGATCGGAGTTCACCGCCTTGGCTTCTTTTTCGATGCCCGCCGGAATCACGGCAATCTGATCCGCGACCACCTGCGCACCCGCCAGGGACTTTGCGAGGGTTTCGGCTTGGGCCTTGTCGTTCTCGCTGGCCACTTGTCCGCCGAGCGTCACGATGCCCTTGTCGCGATCCTGACTTACGGAGACGTCTTTGAGGCCAGATTTCGCGGCCGTCCCGGAGCATCCGGCCAGGGTGCCGGCGGCGAGCAATGCTAGTACGTTTACCGATAATTTGAGTATTTTCATGTTTCTCCTTTGCGGAAATCCTATGGAATCTCGAGTAATAGTGCAGCGATGCCTAGCTTGTCTTGCCCTTGCAGCCTTTATGTCCGCAGTGGCAATCGATGTCGGGAGCCTTTTCCATCGCCTCGCACGCGGCGCTGCAAAATTTGCCCGTAGTTGCTTCGCAGGAACAAATTGGGTGCGCGCACTTTTTTGCTGGAATCGCTGTCATGTCTTCCTCCTGCTTCGATCGGGGAGCCTTCGACTCTGGCTGCATCATAGACGTTTCGAGAAAGCATTGCTGTCCACTTAGGCACACAATAGAACTGCAGCTGAATGCCTACCGCTCCAGCTACCTCCGTTGGCGGGCGACGAAAAAGCAACAGGCGGCCGATAATGGCTCCACGTTGTTTCGGCGGTCTTGACTGCGGCGGCGAGACTGGACTGAGCCGCGGAATTAGTGGTACTAGAACGGGTTGGTGACGATGAGGGTGTTAAAACGGGAAGAGGGGAGCGGCGTTTCCTTGACTTGGCGGGGAGGCGACTCAATAATGGTAAGGCATGAGCGTACGCGCCGGAGGCGCTGGAGACATGTTCCTTGACGTTAAGGAATTAGCCGTACGTAAGCTGCGCATCCGGAAGACCTACGCTCCGGGCAGCATCGATTTTCATTCCGCGGAGATCAAGCAGATCGAGCCGCTGGAAGTGACGGCGACCGCCGAGCTTCTGGAATCGCAGATTCGCATTGAGGGGAACCTCGAAACGAAGATCGAGCTCGTCTGCGCACGCTGCCTCGAGCCGGTGGTGGAAGAGGTGAGCCGGACGTTCGACCTGTTTTACGCGCCGGTGCCAAAGGTCGAGAAGCCGACCATCGACCAGTTGAAAGACGACGAGACCGAGATTGGATTCTACAAAGGAGAAGGACTCTTCCTGGCGGATGTCTTGAAGGAGCAGTTGCTGCTGGCTCTGCCGTTGAAGGCGATCTGCCAGAGTGATTGCCGGGGGCTGTGCCCGAATTGCGGTGCGAACCTGAACCACGAAGAGTGCCGCTGTGAGACCCACGCGACGGACCCGCGAATGGCCCCTCTCGCGCGCCTCAAGCAGGACTGGCTCAAGAAACAATAGTTTTCCAGGGCTAGCAAGCCCGGTATAATCCGCCCATTGAGGCGGCAACGAGGTGTATTACTATGCCTAACCCAAAACGACGGCATTCCAA
>WNFP01029387.1_pt1 | contig 10156 bp, 8 predicted proteins | sample 5400201 | NCBI WGS metagenome assembly WNFP01 (sample SAMN13153355, study PRJNA577476) | soil metagenome | isolation source: 115 cm saprolite under Madrone tree | place: USA:California | collected 2016-06-14
TTGTTTCGGGCGTTTGCAGTCGGGCTGCGTGAAAGGCGCCGCATTGGCGGGATCGCACCTAGAATACCCGTCAGGGTGCCAATGCCTCTAGACGAAGTAGTCTGGATAGTAAAACATCGAATATCGGAAATCTCCTGTTTGAAAAATCGGTGCTAAATAATGGCGATGCTTACTCTTTTCACATCGCTCCCGCCCGGCACGACCCGTATCGTCAATGGCCAAGACTTCGGACCCGCATACCAGCGTGCCTGTATCGACTCCTGGATCGCAGCTGGCTTTGATGTAGTCAGCCTCAATCCGGAGAGCGAAATTGCGCAGCTTCGGAAATATGATTTTCCGATTAGCTATCTTGCATCTCCGAGTCCGCGACCTCAGATAGTCGAATTCTTGACAGAGGCGTGCCGATGCCCGACGGAGCTGATAGGGATCATCAATGCGGACTGTCTGCTGCTCAGCTATCCCGCCTTTGTCCAGGGCATCGTGTCAGGAGCCAGAGACGGACTAGTTATGGTCGAGCGAGTCAACATCGATCCTAGCAGCCTGCTGCCAACGGGGCAGACCTGTCTCGGTTTTGATGCCTTCTTCTTCAACAAGGCGGATGCGGCGCGGGTAACGATCGATCCGGAGCTGTCGGTTGGCCAACCGTGGTGGGACTATTGGTTTCCGATGGAATTTGCGATTTCTGATGTCAAATTGTTGCGCCCGCAATCGCCGCTTATCTTTCATCTGGATCACGAGCAGGGATGGTCCCAAACTCGTTGGTTGTACTACGGCCGGAAATTCATCACGCATTTCTCGGTCGTGGATGGCACCTGGAATCCCAGCTTTTCAGCGGGCCTGCGCGAATTCCTCTGTTCTGGATCGGTTGAAAGGGAGGATCTGGGTGGATTTGGCGACTGGTGCTTCAACTGGTTGCGAGACAACGCCGAATACCTCAATGTTTCTCAAGACCCCACTGCGGCAGAGCTGTTTGGCCGGATTCTCGCTGCGATCACGAATTTTGATGGCATGCACGCGGAGACCCTCGCGCTCGCCCAGGCCCGCCGCGAGCTTTCAGAGCTTGAGCTCAGGCTTCACAGGCCAAAAAACTTTCTAATTCGACTACTTCGCGTTCTGCTGAAACCAAGTCAATATTAGTCGAGCCAACAAGAGAGAGGAGGGCGCGCGGATTGCCAATGCTTCGGCCAGGCTCCATCGATTCCTCTGCGCCGCCGAAGCATTCATCGGTCAAGCCGTCTCAAGATGCTGTTGCGCCGATCTCCTTCGTGTACGCATCGAGTACGCTGTCTATTTCGCCGAACTGCTTCACCTCGCCCCGTTCCATCCAGATCGCCTTGTTGCACCATTGCCGGCAGATATCGCTGCTGTGGGATGCGAGGACCAGGATTCCCGCCTGTTTCACAAACGCCTCGATGCGATGCTGCGCCTTTGCCAGAAATCCCGCATCGCCGGCGACGATCCATTCATCCATCAGAAGAATTTCGGGTGCGAAGCAAGTGGCGACCGCGAACGTCAGTCTCGTCATCATGCCAGAGGAATAGGTGCGGACCGGGATATCGAGGTAATCTCCGAGCTCGGTAAAGTCGACGATATCCGCCATCCGCTCTTCGATCTCGCGCGCGGTCAGGCCGAGGATCAGCCCGCGCAGGCGTATATTGTCATAGCCGCTGATTTCACCGTCGATCCCGAGGCTAATGTCGAACATCGGCGAGATTCGGCCGCGGGCCGTCACGACACCTGCCACCGGCTCGTGGACGCCAGCCATGACACGCAACAACGTGGTCTTTCCTGCGCCGTTCGTGCCGATCAAGGCGACGCGGTCGCCGGTTTGAAATTTGAGCGAGACGTTTCGTAGCGCTTCGACGGTGATCCGATGGCTGGCGTCGCTCGCGAGCTGTCCGCCGGATCCCCGGAACAGCAAGCTTTTTTTCAGCGAGCGTGAGCCACCGTGGTAGCGCGCGAAAAATGCGCCGACGAAGATCATGTTGATCAGCGTAATCGCCAGCACGGCCAGGTAGCTATTGGCCGAGGGCAGGCTTCCGAGCAATGGCGCGCGAACGATTTCCATCAAATGGTAAAATGGGTTAAACTCCGCGATGTATGCCCGACTATGAAGCAACTCGGGCTTCCACATGATCGGGGTCACGAAAAACACGATTTGGACGACTGAGTTGATCAGCTGCGGGACGTCTCGAAACCGCGCGGACATCATACCGATGCAAAGCGTGGCGGCCGCGCCGTTGACCAGGACGATCAGCAGGCCGGGGATGGCCAGCAGCGCCACGGCACCCGGCCAGATCTCGAAGTAAAGCAGTACGCCGAAGTAGATGATGAAGTTGTGTCCGAAAATGATCAGCTTGCTCCAGCTCGATCGATAAACATAAACTGAATAGGGCAGCCTGATTTGCTTGATGTAGGATTCGGCTCCAGTAAAAAGCGTGCCGCCCTCGATGAGAAAGCTGGACATCATATTCCATACCAGTAGACCAACGCACAGGAATGGCAGGAAATCGTGGATCGGGGTATTGAACAGCTCGGCGTAGAGAATGCCGAGAGCGATAACCATAACGGCCATGCTCGCGGTTAGCCAAAACGGCCCCAGCATTGAGCGTCGATAACGCTGCAGGATATCATTCCAGCCAAGTCTTACCCAGAGCGGCCATAAGGTGAGCCCATCTCTTAGATCGGAGAATCCCATACTGAAGTCAAACCCAGTACCTCCGCGCGTCACGAGCTGGGAGCGCAGGTGTTTTTGAGGCCCGTCGTTCAGAATCAACGTCATATATCGAACAATCCCACCGATAAGATGGCGAACCGTAGCAGTTCCTAGGTAACCTATCCAATCCGGGAAAGAAACGTTTCTTGGGCCCTTCGCGATCGCACGACTGCTCCTGATTTCGGGATCGATTGCCATGCTGGTTCGAATGCGGCGCCTACGGTTGCCGTTTTGCAAGCCGACGAGCTCTCGCCCCCGACCTCTGCTTCCATTTTTTTCATTGATGAGGGGTTTTGGCTGCGGACCATTTGGCTTCTTCCCGCGCGCGCACCGCGTCACGATAAATGGTGGTCATTCGATCGCGGAAAATATCTTCGTCAAACTCACTATTTGCCCGTTCACGGGCTGCTGCGCCAAGCCTCGCGGCCAATGCAGGTTCACTGAGCAGATGGTTTAGCGCTTGTGAAAGCGCCAACGGATCATTTGGCGGAACGGTCAATGCTTCCTTATCGTGCCTTGCAACCAGTGGAACCGTCGTGGGCAACTGCGTATTCACGATTGGCAGGCCCGCGGCCATCGCTTCAATCTGGGCAATTCCGAAAGCTTCAGCCTCGGTCACGGACGGAAAGGCCAGCACGTGCGCCGAATGTAAGATCGTTTTGATTTCGCTACGATCGACACGGCCGGCAAACCGGATGCGATCGGAGACGCCAAGCTCCGTCGCCAGCTGTTGCAGATCGGCGAGGAGCGGGCCCTCGCCGACAATTGTGGCTTGCGCATCGACGCCGCGCATTGCGCGCACAAGCACGTCAAACCCCTTGTAGCCAACGAGTCGGCCAACCGCCGCGATATGACGCGGGTATCTTTGCCTGATCTCCTGAACACTCGTGCGCTCTGCAGGGGTAAGCGTACGCCAATAGCTGAGATCTATCCCGTAAGGGAGGATCACGCATTTGGCAGCGTGTGGAGCAAGGATATCCGAGCCGTCGATCATCGGTTGTCCCGAAACGACGATTTTGTCGGCGCGGGCCAGCACACGGCGGGTGAGTGGACTGACGATTCGCCTGAGCGAGGGGTAACCCAGCACGTCTGCGTGCCAATAGACGATGAGAGCGACGCTGGCCGGCAGGCCGAGCAGGATGGCCGCGTCAGTCAGCGGAAATGGCGCATGATGAATGACAACGTCTGCCGAGCGCGCGCCTCGCCAGAATGCTGGAATGTAGAAGGGCGCGACCGGTGTCGAAAACAGATTCCCTAGAGACCCGACAGCTTCAACAGGTGCGTCGTCGATTGAATACCGCTGCCCCCAGCCGAAACGCCGCGCTGCGACGATGGAATGGGAAGCAGTTCCATCTTGCGCGAGACAGGAAATAACCGCGGGGATTCCGCCCTCGATGTCGGGCCGATAGATCTTGTAAGCGTGGAAAATGCGCAAGGGTTTTGCCTCGGAATGTTGCTTCACGCATGCAAGGACGGTCACTCATGGCGATTGAAAAACCGGAATCCGTGTCGTTTGACGAGCTCGTCGCGCTCCGCCAATTTCAGATCCTCGCGCATCATCTCGCTCACGAGTTCCCGAAAAGATGTACGCGGTACCCAACCCAGCTTCAGCCTGGCTTTCGATGCGTCGCCGAGCAATGTTTCGACTTCGGTGGGACGAAAATAGCGTGGGTCGATCGCGACGATGCATTGTCCGGTCTCAACATTGTAGCCCTTTTCATAGAGGCCGTTGCCCTCCCATCTGATCCTGATGCCGACTTCCTCGGCGGCAAAATTGACGAAGTCGCGCACCGAATGCTGCTCACCTGTGGCAATCACGAAGTCCTCAGGTTTGTCTTGTTGCAGCATCAGCCACTGCATCTCAACATAATCCCGTGCATGGCCCCAATCGCGCTTGGCACCGAGATTGCCGAGATGAACGCGTTCCTGAAGCCCAAGCTTGATGCGGGCAAGCGCGCGCGTAATCTTTCGGGTAACGAACGTCTCGCCGCGAAGCGGCGACTCGTGATTGAACAGGATCCCATTACAGGCATAGACGCCATAGGCTTCGCGGTAGTTGATGGTGATCCAGTAGGCGTAGAGCTTGGCGACGGCGTAGGGCGAGCGTGGATAGAACGGCGTCGTTTCCTTCTGCGGCGTTTCCTGCACCAGGCCGTAGAGCTCAGACGTGGATGCCTGGTAGAACCGGGACTTCTTTTCCAGTCCCAGGATGCGCAAGGCCTCAAGAATGCGCAGCGTTCCGAGCGCGTCCGAATTGGCGGTGTATTCGGGTTCCTCGAACGACACGGCGACGTGACTCTGCGCCGCAAGATTGTAGACCTCGTCCGGCTGAACCTGCTCGACAATCCGGATAAGGCTAGACGAATCCGTATGCAGTCTTTTTAGACATTGAACCAACGCTTCTCCAAATCTCCAAAGGAGATCAATTGCCGCTGGTAAACAGTAGCGGTGCATGACATCGGCAGCTCTTAGGATGAATTCCGTCTACAATCAACGCTTTAGGTATTTTGGAACCGATTTCAGCGGGCTTTTCTGGCGCGAACAGAGAATTGAGCTTGTGCCGCACGCGAGATTGTGCGCCGAGGCAGGTCGGGGTCGGCCTATCGTGGCTTGGTTCGATTGCGAGCGACCTGAATAATCCTCGAAATCCGGCCACATCGAAGGCTTCAGCCGGTGCAACCCATCGACCAAGTAAGAGACATCGTCGTAAGTTGGAACTACGGAAAGCGCCCGACGCGTAGCGAAGCACCAAGTGTTGCAAGAATGTGGAAAAACGCCGAAACGGCAACAGCACCCGATACGATCACCGGCAATCATTGATGATTGTCCCGGGCTGGGTGTTGCGGGCAGCCTGCACGTCAGCTTTGTGCCGGTCGTGTTGCAAAAGTCCCAAAAATGCGTTGCGACTAATTTTCCCCTAAAAGACGAAACAAGCGACAATCGCCCCGATTGATGTGTCCTCAAACGCGCCACCGAAGGTGCCTGTGAGCTCGTCGCCATTGATGTAGTTGCCCCACATGATTATTCGATCGCCGCGCCTACAGCCCGGAAAATTTGTGTTCAGCGATGCAAAAAGACTTTTGCGACACTATCTGCCAACAGGCGACGTCGCGCGGCGAAGGAACGATCGCCCCGAAAAAAGCAGCGACGCTCGGCCCGATGTCGCCTAGCGTGAGTCCGGCGCCGAGCTGCCGCAGCCGGGATCGCCGCGACGATATATTCGGATCACCCGCGCGGTAAGCAATGGCAATGAATCGACCAGGCACATGCCGGGATTGGCATCCATGCGGCCAATGAGTTCGTCCCCCATCCGAGCCCCGGGCAAATTGTGCGGCATCGAACCGGTGACGATTGCGACATCAGATGAGAGCAACGCTTTTTCGGCCGCATCAAGCGTCCGATTGAAGAACTCACCTCGTACGTCAAGGCTCATGTGCGCCTGCACCGCATAGAGCTGGACGGTCGTGGGTGTCACCGGATAGGGGCTTGAAAAACTGATCACCGGTACCTTGTCAGGTTGGGCGGAAGCCTCCACGCCTTGCACCAGCGATTTCCGCTGCAGCAGCGACCACACCTTCGCAGTCGCCGTACGTTCGTCCTGGATTTGATCCGGGGTAAAGGCAGTTGAAAGTGCGACCCGTCCGGGGAGGCCATTGGCGAGAAACAGCGAGAGCACGGCGGCCAGTGGCACGAGGTGAAGGCCCGAGCGGAGCCAGGGTTGCAATGCCGATCTTGGCGTCAGACGCGAGATGACGGCGTCGAGACCAGCGACGACTGCGCCGAAATTCAACATCATCGTCACAATGAACACGCCATAGAACATCGCCCCAAGGAAGTACGATTTGACGTTCGACAGCGTTGGGATCGCATAGGCAATCAAACCGGCAGCCAGGATCGTGCAGGCCGTGCCGACATCGCGTCGATCGTTCATTACTGCGAGGCAAAGGCGCGCCGTGGCCAAAGCCAAACCGACCCAAAGCCAGTAGTTTAGCGCCAGGCGGCCCTCGGAGCGGATCGAGTAATGCATCAGGCTTCTGAGAAAGCTTTCGTCGGTGACCCAGAAGTCGCGATCATGGATCATCACGTTCAGGATGTAGCGGATGGTCTCGACCAACTCGATGCCGATAATCGGGACGGCGCCGGCGAGTAGACCAGCCGCAAACAGCAGCGCCGGGAGACCGGCCCGCGCTACAGCTGCGCGAAACGTCCAAACGCCGGACTCCAGGCATTCGCACGCTAGTTGGACGCCTGCCGCCAATCCAATGCATGCGAAGGACGCGGGAAAAGCTGTTGGCTTGATCGCGGAGGCAAGACCGCACAGAACGCCGAGGCGAAAGATTGACCAGCGGCTGCGTTGCAGCAACGGTCGATGAAGAACGGCCCCGATGGCCAATCCCAGTGCGAGACCCCATGGCAGGTCGGGACGTGCTTCCGTCATGGTCTGCCACAACATCGGCACACATGCCGCGCCGACCAGGCAGGTCACAATATCGACAAGCGAACATCGCCATAGAAGACGGGCAACGCCAAGCAGAAACACCAGGATCGTGACCGCATTGATCGCGTATGGTCCGAGATAGCCGTCGGGGCGCAAGGAGAATCCAATAACGGCGGTCAGGGTCGAGAACGGCGCGTGTTGGTGAAGGAGGCCGTAAACATTCGCCGCGATCCCATGGCTCGGCGCGTCGTTCAGCCATTGGGCAGCGGCGAGGAAATATACGACGTCGTCGTAGGTTGGCGGAATGGATAGCCGGCCGAACTGCTCCGCTAGCCTGAGGCTCAAGGATGCGGTGACCGCGGTAAGGATGACGATGAGGCCAATAACGACGGCGGCACGGCCCGCTTGGTGAGATAATCTCTTGCTGAAAGAAATCAAAGGATAAAACCCAACTGCGGAAAGCGTATCTTCATGAACCGCGCCATCAATAACGATCTTACAGCATTCCCGAACGCGATCTCGCCGAGACCTCAGGATTCGTCGGACTTCTCATCTTACCAAAGCACGACGAGCGCTTTTCGGCTAGTTGCATTGTCTGTTCTTCCGCACTATTATTAGTGACATCGTCGGCCCATCCTCAAGCGTCCTGTGTACGTATCGAAACATATCGGTATCAATTGGTCGCGGCAACTTTTTCTTGGAGCCGCTTACTTGGCCATCGTCCACGAGTTGACTTCGTTCGAGAAAGCGCTCACCGGAAAAAAATGTTTGTTACCGGACATGCTGGCTTTACCGGCGGATGGGTTTGCCGGTGGCTCGGTGAAATCGGGTCCATTGTAGCGGGGTTTTCGCTTCCTCCGATAACCGAGCCGTCACTGTTCAACTATGATGGCTTCAGCGACATTTTAGTAATTAATCGTAGCGTTCGCGAACCCTTGGAGGAATACGTCTTTCGGCGACTTATGAGGGTCACACCGGACCCCAGGCACCCGGGATTGGTTCGCTGAGGCGACGATATACACAAATTGAGCTTAACGCCTGTGGACCAGCGAAGGCATCATTGTCCGCGACAGCTGATCTGGTTGCGGTTGGAGAATGAGGGGGCAGGTCAAGTGGCGAGAAAAATCACCGCTATCTGAAATGGATGACTGGCTCTTCCAGAACATGGTCCGCGCCAACCAGGCCGTCCGTTGTCCTGCCGAGCGATTGCTCCTCTCGAAACGCCGCCTACACTTTCGTTTATCGATCGAGTCATAGCCACCAGGGTTTTACGTGATGATCGTTTCGCAGCAGCCGAAGCCAGAATCTCCTGTGAACGTTACGTTATCGATCGTCGTGCCGGTCTACAAGGAAGCGGGCAACATCCAGCCGTTTCTGCAGCGTACCGAAGCTGTGATGGAAAAACTCGGCGTCGGCTACGAAATCATTTTTGCGCTGGATCCGTCGCCGGACGAGACTGAGGCGGTGATTTTGCGCGAAATCGAACGTAATCCCGCCGTCAAGCTAATCCTGTTTTCCCGACGCTTCGGCCAGCCCGCCGCAACGATGGCGGGCATCCTGAACTGCACCGGAGAAAAGTGCGTTGTGATCGACGTCGATCTCCAGGATCAGCCGGAGGTCATTGAACAGCTCTACAACAAAATGGCCGAAGGCTATGAAGTCGTCTATGCGATGCGCAGCTCGCGGGAGGGTGAGACGCTGATTAAGCGCGCGGTGTCCTATTTCGGCTATACCGTCATCAATCGCCTGAGCGATGTCGAGATCCCGCGCAATACCGGCGATTTTCGCATCATGTCGAGGCGGGTCATCGAAGAGCTGCGGCGGCTATCCGAAACCCATGGGTTCCTGCGCGGTATGGTCGCATATGTTGGATTCAGGCAGGCCGCCGTACTCTACAACAGGGACGCACGACTGACGGGAACGGGCAACTACAATCGACTGATCGGATCGTTGCGGATCGGCATCAATGGATTGGTTGGCTTCAGCAGCCGTCCGCTACAGTTGATGTCCATGGGCGGCTTCATGGTCGCCGCCATCAGTTTCGCGATCGGATTATGGTATTTAATTCAGAAGCTTATGGGGTGGCGCTTGGCGTCGTGGGCGAGTACATCGGCCGTATTTACGATGAAACCAAGCGTAGGCCAATGTATATCGTCGACAGGAAGGTCAACTTTTCCGATCCTGTCGACCAGTCGGCCGCTCAAGCTTGGGCAGGACGCCTGGCGACGCCATCCCGAGAGAGCGATTGCGAGTGACGATGAATAACATGACGTTCCCTCCTGTTTCAGCCGGTGAAGAATCCCCCGTTTGGAACGGTGGCGCCTTCATCCGGTCCGGCAAATCGACGCGCGTTCTGGCTTATGAAGTCGGAGAATCCGGCTGGTCGGACGAACTGACCGAACTTCACGAAAGCGCCACGGAATCAGGTGCCCACTTTATCGATGTGGCCTCGCGCCTTCACGCGGTCAATGAACTCAAGCGAACACTCGGCACAAAGCCAGTCTCGATTATGGAAGTAGGCTGTTCTGCCGGTCACCTGCTTGCGGATATGCGCCGCAGCCTGCCCAATGCAACGTTGACCGGCGGCGACTACACGCTCGGAACACTCGTCAAGCTTGGCGAGAAGATGCCGGGCATCCCGCTTGTCCGCTTCAATCTCGCAGACAGTCCGTTGCCGCCGGACAGCTACGATGCGATGGTTCTGCTCAACGTGCTTGAGCATATCGAGGAAGACGTCGCGGCAACCAAACATATCGCGCGCATGCTTAGGCCCGGCGGCGTCGCGGTGATTGAGGTCCCCGCCGGACCCGAACTGTTCGACGACTATGACCGGCAACTGCAGCATTTCCGCCGCTATACCCTGCCGGGCATTTGCGGTGTCATCGAGCGCGCCGGCCTTGTGGTCGAACGTCGAAACTATCTGGGAGCGCTGATCTATCCGGCGTTTTATCTTGCCAAGAAGCTATCACAGAGCCGGCCGAAGGCGGCTTCCGAGCGCGAAC
>WNFP01008921.1_pt1 | contig 10155 bp, 6 predicted proteins | sample 5400201 | NCBI WGS metagenome assembly WNFP01 (sample SAMN13153355, study PRJNA577476) | soil metagenome | isolation source: 115 cm saprolite under Madrone tree | place: USA:California | collected 2016-06-14
AAATTCTTCCCGAGCTTGTAAAATAAGTGAGGCGCATGCTCAGGGCATGATAGAAGAACAACGGGCTCAACAGAAGGCCGAATGAGTCGTGTGGCCTTCTCACTGGGATTCTCTTCTATGGAAAAGTCGTTAAGCGTTGACGCGGTGAAGTACAGAGCCACTGCTCATTCAGCCCGAGTGACGGGTATGTGGAAGTTATCCCAGTAAACCCGACCGCACGATTACTTCCGGGTTGCCGACCACTCGGGAGCTATCGGATGGTAGCTGGAATCGAAATGGCTGGTGCTCCCAATTCTACGGGCACTCCTATACGAACTACTAGGCGCCGATTGCAAAGTCACCTGTGAACTACATCGCGAACGCTCAATGTTGCAGTCGGTCGGTTATCGCTGCCGCATTTTCCCACAACCACGCACGTTACCGCTTTTCCGCCGGGATTCTCGCAAGCGATTCGATCGTAATCTGCTTGTAGCCACCCTCGAGACGCACAACCATTTGATTCTTGTCGCCGACTGGCATTTTCAGCTCCATCGGGTCGTGCTTCTCCACGACCGTGCCGGAGGCGCGGACGCGGGCGTTCAGCACTCTCTTGAGCCGTTGATTGCCATCGGAAGGAAAGTAAAGAACGCCATCGTCAGTCGCGATTGCGAGAGGGACACCGCGGGCCAAGCAGGCCGCGCCGCAGTCCTTGTGAGACGCGGCTGTGGCCGCCGCGACATGCAACATGAAACAGGCGGCGTCGACCACTTTACCGGTCACAGTGACGGAATCGGACGCAGCAGTGTTTCCCGGTCGTCGGCCCGTAGCATTGGACAGAGCCCGAAAATCGCCGTGGAACACAGCGTCGATTAACCGAGCACGGGGAAATGCCAGACGATTCCGGCCGAAGGCTACCATGTCCCGTTCTTGCCGATCTTCATCGTTGTCCGGTTTCGAGATGCTTGGACAAGGCGGGGGTTCCACGGAGCCCATGTACGTCAGGCACCGATTGTCCTCAAAGGTATTCGCGCCTGGAGTCGAGCGATCTTGAATGTCAGCGCCTACCGATGCACCAAACTCATTCGAGACCTGCACGGGAGGGTTGCCGGCAATGAGGTTGCGGCGAATTACGTTGCCACCCTGCGTGCTGGATGCGATCAAAACTCCGTTTAGGTTGCCGCCGATCTTGTTCTTCTCGATTAAGTTGTCTTTGCTTGTGCCTACCAGTCCCACACCGAAATTGTTACTGGTGGCGCCGCTTGAGAAAGTCGACGGAACTGCGCCATTTCCGCTGTAAACGTTCAACCGAACTCGGTTGTTATGGCTGCCAGCAAGTCAAGTTCCCCCACAAGGGGCGCCCTCGGACCCGCTGGAGTTTCGAACGAAGACGTTCCTCTCGATGTCACTATCCATGGGACCGACTAGGATAATGCCGCTGAAACAATTGTCAGATGCAGTAACTCCCTCGACCCTAACTTTGCTGGAACCAAATATGCCTATCCCAAAACCCCCGAATTTTTGCACCAGCCCAGGCCCAAGGATAGCCACGTCGTGGAGCGAGACGACCTCGCCGACATCAATGCCATCCTGGAGAGACGTAGCAGACGTGCAGCCAGTGATGTTTTCCGTAATGGTGAAGCCGTTGAGGCGTAGTTTGATGCCTGAAGCTCCAAAGTCGATGCAGGGGTTCCCAGCAACCATGCACTTCACGTCGCCCACAAGCTCGCTGTCGTTGTAGATGGTGAGTGTGGTGGAGATGGTCCCGCTGATTTCAGTGGCTTGGACACGTGCGCTACAAACAAAGAACGCAAATACAGTGAAAACGGAAAGAATTAGTCGCCTACAAGGGATCTGGCCCATAGGACCTCCTCACGCCGTGCTCTAGGGTCGCTATGTAAACCAGGGTGGGGTACGGCGTGGAATGCGCACAAGCCTAGGCAAGCGACCAGGGTCTGTCAAGCAGAAACTTCGAAGGCTGTGTCTCGTCAAAATTAGGAGCGCATTTGAAATCAACAACATACGAAGAGGCCGTGCAACATGTTACATGGATGAAAGTCGGCTGACGTGGAGTTTTTGGCGAAGGACAGCGCAAACACGGTGCACTGATTTGCAGATCGTACCACCAGTTGCTCGTTGAACATGCAGGCCAGAACACGAAAAAACCGCCCTCGCGAGCTTCAATGAAGACCGGTTCTGCCGATGCTTACGATTGGCTAAAATTGGAATTTCAGGCCCAGCAGGAAGCGCCGTGGCTGATTGGCCTGTGTCGTGAACACGCCAAAGTTTGTCGGGCTGTTCAAGCTCAACGATGGCGCGGCGAAGTTCACGAGATTGAATACGTTCAGCATTTCGGCGGAGAAGACCACGTGATAACGCTCGGTGACCGCGAAATTCTTTCCTAGCGAGAAATCGAAGTTCCAGATCGCCCGCATGCGCAATTGGTCGTACGGAATGCGACCCTGCACGCTGAGCAACGGGCGCGAACAGGACTGGTATACGGCGACGGGGTTTGCGAACAAGTTCAACCCGCTGCCGCCGCTCGAGGTATTTCCCGAGGTAGCGATGCCGCTCGAACCGACCACGCCGTAATTCTGGCCGTATAAACTGCCCAGCGGCTGCGTGCAGATGGCGGCTGTGCCTTTGCTTTCATAATCGCCGTAGTCGCCATTCGCCGCGATGTTAATCGGGTTGCCGGTGGCAAATGTGTAGATTCCCGACGTGTACCAGCCACCAACCATGCGATCCAGGACGGAGTTCTGAATGCCGAATCTGCGCCCTTTGCCCACGGGAAGTTCATCATAGAACCACGCGGTGATGACGTGGCGGTGGTCGAACGCTTCGGACGCCCGGTCGAGATTGATGTTGTAAGGGCTATTCGAAGTGCTACCGCTTTGCTGATCAACGCCTTGATTGCCGATCGCGTGGCTCCAGGTCCAGTTTCCCTGGAACTGTAATCCGTTTCCAAAGCTCTTTTTTAGAGTTGCGAAACCTGCGTTGTAATTGGAATAACCGCCATCGGTAATGGCGAAGGACTGGAATGACTGAATATTGTCCACCGGAGCGGGGCCTACCCTGTTGAATTCGTTTAATGAAAACATATTCAAGGAACCGTTGATCAGGTCGGTCGGGTCTTGTTTAGCGACCATAGCGCTGCAGTTCGCAAATCCGAGTCCGCTACATTTCGCCATGCCGATCTGGTTGTCGAAGAAAGGCTCGTCGGGTATGGCCGTTCCCGTGCGCAGGGCTTGTGCCACGGCGTCGAAAGCTTGGGCGTATGTCTGACCGCTCGTTTTGTCTTTCATCAAGTAATCGGTGGCATTCAACGAGTACTCATTGAATAAATTTCGGCTGAAGCGCCCGATGTATCCGGCTTCCAGAATCATCTTCCAGGGTAGCTCCCGTTGAATGGTTAAATCGAAGCTGTGGTCATGCCCCGGAACGGTGTAGGGGTCGAGACCGCTCATCATGAAAAGTCCGAATGGCTGTGCGGCACTTCCGCTGGGAACATAAGGGATCGGGGCGGCGAACGGTGTGGGCACCGGCACACTGTTGCCGTCCACACCGATGCGGAAGGCGTTGCCGGGATTCGTCGTGGCATTGGTGCAAACCAACGAGCCACCCGAAAGCACCGGCCCGCCGCAGGCATCCACATCGAGTAACCCGCCAGTGGTGAGCACCAAAGACACTTCGTTGATGTCGTCAAAGCGCTCGTACACGACGGCATAGCCACCGCGGATCACGGTTTTACTATTCACTTGCCAAGCGGCGGAGATTCGCGGGCCAAATTCATGCCAGTCGGTAACGCGTACCTGGTTCGTAAAAGGTGCGGCAACGGAGCCGACCGGAGAGACCCCGAAGAGCGGATTGAAAGCCTGGCCCGGCAGCACGCCGTTATTCAGTGACGCGGCTCGCTGTTGGAAATATCCCTGGTAATCCACCGGCTGGTTGCTACTGGCATAGACCAGCAGATCATATTTTCCCGTGGCTTCGTGTGGCGTGGACTGCACCTGCCAGTCGAGGCCCAAAGTCAGCGTAAAGTTGCGGCGAAGCTGCCACACGTCCTGGAAATAACCATTAGCCGCCGGAATCAGCGTCTGGGAGAACATCGGCGTGCCAAGCGAGTTCGGCTGGAAATTACCGTCGCGCGTCAACACCTGCGAGCTCCGGTCCACCAGGCCGAGAAGTGAGGTGTAGAGCTCGTTGTACCGTAGCACGTTCGCCGAGGTGAGGCAATTTGTAGTGACGCTCGCGCCGCAAATCGGCGGCCGGTTAGCGCCGGGAATCGAAACAAATTGCCCGCTACCATTCCCCTGTGACTCTACGTAATCAATCGGTCCGGTGGTCAGCCCGCCTGCAAAGTTGTCCGTTTTCTCAAAGAAATTGTGCGAGATATAGCCGGATGCGCCAAATTGAAAGAGATGCGTGCCCTTCAACCAGCTGAAGTCCTGCGCGAGGTACCACTTGTGTCCATCGAAGACTCGGGCCCGCGCCGACTGCGTGTTATTCACAATCGGGTCAGCGACTAACTTGCTTGTGCTGTTGCTGGTGCCATTGCCCTCGCCTGCCAGCGAGAGTGCTTGTTGCACCCCGGGAATAAGCGGTGCCGGACTGATCCGATCCCAACCCCACCAATCCCGCAGGAAGGAACCGTGCGTTACGGAGATAAGATTCGAGGTTAACTGCCCCTGCACCTGAAAGGTTCCAAACCACGCCTTGATGGGATCGCCCGAAACAGCGCTGGGCGTGGTGGTGTTCAAGATGTCGAACTGCTCCGTTCCCGTGCGCGTTGTGTTCGCGAAGTGATAGGTAACGAACGCATTCCATTTCTTGTTGATCTTGTAGTCGGCGCGCAGCACGCCAATATCCTGCAAGACGGGTGTGGGCGCATTGAAGGTGAAGCCTGTTGTGTTTAATCCATCGCCTAGAGACCCGTTGTTTCCCGTCGCGGGATACAGAGCCATCTGAGCCGCGATCACAGGACTCATTCCAATGTTGCGCGGGTCGCAGGAGGCGCCACCACAAGCAGTGGTGATGTTCCCCGGCTGGAGAGAGAACTGATCCACAGCGCCCGAGGAATCGCGGAATTGTAAGATCCCGGCTCGCAGCGTAGTCGTTGGAATCACAGTATTGATAGAGGAATCGTCATAAAACCGCCGGCCTTCATAATTCACGAAGAAGAAGAGCTTGTTCTTCCAGATCGGACCACCGAGAGTTCCGCCAAAACGATTGTCCACTCCATGCGCTTTGTTGATCCTGAGCCGGTCATTCGTCCACGTATTGGCATTCAGACCGTCGTCGTTATGAAATTCATACACTGAACCGTGGAATGTATTTGTGCCCGCTTTGGTGAGAATTGCCACCTGTCCGCCGGATGAACGCGCGAAAGTCGCATTGGGGTTGGTCGTTGCTACCTGGAACTCCTGCGTGCTCTCGATTGGGATCGGGAGTACCGGTGACGGCGTGGGCTCGCCCGGCGGAGCGGCGTAGCCATTATTCCCTTCGAGGTCGCTGGTGACGTCCCCTCCATCCAGGCTGAAGGTAATCTGTTCGTCGCGCGCGCCCGCGATCTGTCCGGTGGGAGAAACAGCCGGTTGATAGAACATTAGAGCGCTCGCGCTCCGCGTATATACCGGTAGCGCATCCAATGCCGCGCCGCCAAGCACTTCACCAACCGTGGAGGTGGTGGTTTGCAGCTCCACGCTGGCGGACGCCTCAGAGACGTTAATGGTTTGCGTGGTTTCGCCGATCTTCAGAGTGACATTGACCGTCGAACTCTTCTGGACCTCAACCTTCAACTCGTTGATTACGGTTGTCGCGAAACCCTGTGCGGCGATGGTCAGTGTGTAGTCGGCTGGATTCACAGCGGGAAAGACGTAGCGTCCTTCGGAATCGGTATGCGCGGTTTGTGTTGCACTCGTACCGTGCTGTTGCAATGTGACTGTCGCGCCGAGGATCGCGGCCGCAGAGGGATCGCTAACCACACCGGTCACCAGACCGGTTGACGCGGATTGACCGAAGAGCGCCCTCGGCGCGAACACGAGGAGATACATCAGGGCGGCACAAATGCTGAGGATCAAGCGCTTTCCCCACATACACCACCTCCAGGGTCAAGGCCCCCCGGCAATTTACGGCCAGTTGAGCGCGAACTATAGTGAGGCACCCCGGCAGTGTCAAGCAGAAAATGTCTGCAAACTGACATGCAAGTTGGATACCCGTAATATGACAGTTCGCAATGGTAGCGCCACAGGAATCGTGGTGTCCCCTTGCGAGAATGTGATTCTGGACCGAGCTATCCGAGAATTCGGAACCTCGCCCGGAGACGGGCTTGCTCTAGCGTGCTGCGCCAGCCCTGGAAGAAATTGATGGCTACCGCTAGGGCGCACCGCGACCGCCTCCACGAACGCATGCAAAAGCGTTCGGAAATCGTCGGGCGAACAATAACCAACAGGGCGCCAAAATGAAATGCGAGGAGAGTTCGATCGAGCAGCAAAAATTCGTCGTCTTCAATGGCTGGATGGAACCTAAGCTTCGCCGCTCGCCAATCGAAGTACCTTACCGCGAGATTGTAGGATATGGTTGTACATCAGCTTGCGCGCCAGATCCGCGTCCTGATTCCGAATCGCCTGGATAATGACTTCGTGTTCTTGCACCGGCGCTTCGCCATAATATCCGATATCAATGGCGGCATACATCACGCGCTCCATATGGCAGCGCATGTCAGACACAGCACGCACGAGCATAGGGTTTCGTGTCAGCCGGGCGATCCCGATGTGAAATTGCGTGTCTGCCTGAATGAATCGCTCGTAGCTGGCAAAGTCGTTCGTCTCATATTCTGTCCGCGCTAGCGCGCCGAGCTCTTCGAGCAAGGCCTGGTCGGTGGCTTTACGCGCTGCGAGTTCCGCGCAGGCACTCTCCACAGCGGCCCGAAATTCATAGATTTCATTCAGCCAGCCGAAGGTCATCGAGCTCACGAAGTAACCGCGATTGGGGACAATCTGCAGCAAGTTATCCTGCTGCAAGCGCAACGCGGCTTCGCGCACGGGCGTGCGGCTGCCTCGATACATCTTGGCGAGCGCCTTTTCACCCAGCGCTTCGCCCGAGGGATGGAGCCCACGAATGATGTCGCGCTTCAGAGCTTGATACACTTTTTCGCTCAACGTCCTGCGCCCGTTCTGAGAAACTGCGTGTGCTGCACCCAGCGCGGGAGCGAATCCTGATCGGTGCGCTACCCGATGCGTACGCGAAGTCTTGTTCCGAGCCGATTTTAGACGGGATGATGTCTGATTACGCAAAAGGTCACTCCCTGTGGGTTCTGCTAGAGTAAAGGAGTTTCCCGGTACGTGCAACCGAAGAATCCGCGCGGAGCGCAAGTGCCGACCGCATTTCACTCCGACAAGAACTCCTCCCTCGACATACTTTCGGTATACCGTGTGTTCGCCTTGACTTCGCGAATCGCCACGATATAGCCTAGGCCAATTGATGGCCGGTCGCTTCCGGGAGGCGGGCGCTTGGGCGAAACTCCAGGGTCCATTGCTACTGGTTGCAGGTTTCCCGTTGAAGAACTCCGCTCTTCGTTTCCCGCGCTGGTAGCCGACCCGTTCATCTTCTTCGATAATGCGGCGGGTGCGCAAATCCCACAGATCGCGCTCGACGCGGTGATGCAACACCTGGTCGAGCGAAATGTCCAGCGCGGCGGCCGCTACTCGCGGAGCCGCGCCGTCGACGAAGCGATTGCCCACGCCCGCCAGAGCGTCGCCGACTTCGTCCACGCGAAAGATCCGAGCGAAATTGCCTTCGGTATGAATGCCATTTCCTTCATGCGACTCGTGAGCCTCGCCATCAGTCAAACCCTAAACAGGCGGCGCGAATTCATCGTCACTGAACTGGATCATGAATCGAACATCGCGTCATGGCTCGCTCTCGAAGCTCGCGGCGCGCAAATCAGATGGTGGCGCCTCCGCGAAGATCAAGCACTTCATGTGGAGGATCTTGAACCGCCTCTCTTCTGCGTCTTTCTCGATTGTGTGCATTATGGCCCTCACGGCCAGATCAACGTGCAAGAATTTGGCGCCGATTACTTGGTGTGTTCCGGCTATAAGATTTTCGCGCCTCACATGGGATTTCTTTGGGGACGCAAGGATGCCCTCGACCGGCTGCCTGCCTTTCGCGAGTTCTTCATTCCAGACAAAGCGCCAGCAAAATTCGAAGTCGGCACATTTGTGTATGAAAACGTTGCCGGCATGGACGCTGCGATTTCCTATCTCGAGAACTTGGGCCAGCGTCTCGGCGGCAACGGCGCTGGTTCACGGCAGGAAAATCTCAACCGCGCGATGGAAGCGATTCGAGAATACGAGATGTCCCTATCGCGTGAACTAGTGCGAGTCTTATCGAAGGCGGGCGCAAAGATCTACGGCGCAAGCGCTCCGGAAAAGACCGATCAGCGCGTCCCTACTTTTTGCTTCAATCTTGCCGGTATCACTCCCAACCGCGTTGTAGAATCGCTGGCGGAGCAAGGAATAGGCGCGCGCGATGGACACATGTACTCCCCGCGCTTGATGCGGCGCCTGGGGCTCAAGGAAGAAAGCGGCGCTGTGCGTGTCTCTCTCGTGCATTACAATACCATTGCAGAAATCGAGCGCTTCGGGCGAGCTCTGGAAAAGATTGCCGGCTGCTGACCCGTCGCCGCTCAAAACCCAGTTCCTCAAGCCGGGGATTGGCCCGAATGTGGAAAGACTCCAAGCGGCGTCGCTCGCAGATCATCGCACAAAGGTTGCATACGAACGGTATACCGAAAACATACGTGCAAACGAACCGCGCCATGTGCTAAGCTCTGGCCGCACGAGGTTGCCAAGGCCGGCCTCGCGGCCCAGTTCGTGCATCCGCTGCGGCTGGATACCGGTGTAAGGAAGCAGTGCGGTGCTCACAGAGCTTGAAATTCAGAAGATTCGCTCCCGCTTTCCCGTTTTTTCTCGCAAGATTTATTTGAATTCGTGTTCCCAGGGCGCCCTCTCCGATGCCGTGGAAGCGGGCATTCAGGAATACCTGTGCACATGGCACGACACGGGATCTCCCTGGGACATCTGGGTGCAGAAATACGAAGCGGTACGAGCCGAATTTGCGCGCTTGATCGCCGCGCACCCCGACGAAATTGCCATTGTTCCGAGCGCATCCGCTGGCATCAACTCAATTGCAAGTGCGTTTGACTTCACTGCTCGCAAGAAAGTCGTCCTGGGCGAATTCGAGTTTCCCACCATGGGTCACGTGTGGCTCGCGCAGCAGCGCCGCGGCGCGATAGTCGAGTTTATTCAAGCCAACGGCGACGAGATCGCGCCCAGTTCCTATGCAAGGGCCCTAGACAAGCAGACTGCTATTGTTCCCGTCACGCACGTCTGCTTCAAGAACGGCTTTCGTTGCGATGTGAAGGAAGTTGCGCGTATGGCACACGCGCAAGGCGCCTTGGTCTTCCTGGACGACTATCAGGATTGCGGCACCCGCCCAATCAATGTCAAATCCCTCGGCGTTGATTTTTATGTGAGCGGAACGCTGAAATACCTTCTCGCCGCACCGGGTCTCGCGTTCCTTTATGTTCGACAGGACTTGATTTCTTCGCTGACCCCCACCATCTCGGGTTGGTTTGCGCAATCCAACCCATTTGCGTTTGACGTGCAGCATCTCGATCTCGCGGCTTCGGCTCGCCGCTTTGAATCCGGCACTCCGCCCATTCCCAATCTCTATGCCGCGTCCGCCGGCATCGCGCTTCTACAAGAAGTTGGCCTCGAAAATGTCGAAGCGCAGATTCAGGTCCTGGCTCAAACGTTGATCGCCGGCGCGCGCGAGCTCGGCATTCACATCAAGTCTCCCCTTTCCGGTGTGGGCCCGCTGGTTGTCTTGCAATGTTCGAACGTCGAAGCGGTCATCGCACGTCTTGCCGAACGAAATATCGTAGTCTCCGGGCGGCACGGTGGCCTTCGCGTCTCTTTTCACGTGCACAACACGCTCGACGATGTTCAGGAAGTTTTGCACGCGCTCAAAGGCTGCCTCGACTTAATGGTGCGCGAGCACCAGCCAGCCTGAGCCCACGGGATGTAACGCAACTGAAGGAGGCCGGCACAAAACCTTGAGCAATGCCAAGCAACTCGCACAGAACTGTGCCGTTCTGGAAAGGGAGCACGGCCT
>WNFP01005551.1_pt1 | contig 10153 bp, 10 predicted proteins | sample 5400201 | NCBI WGS metagenome assembly WNFP01 (sample SAMN13153355, study PRJNA577476) | soil metagenome | isolation source: 115 cm saprolite under Madrone tree | place: USA:California | collected 2016-06-14
CCTGCGCCGGCTGAATCTGGTCAAAGTCAAATTTTTTGCGCAACCAAATCTACTTGCGGATCGGCGCGTCGTCGGCGAGCGGATGTCCGACGAACTCGGCGCGCATGCCGTGTTCATCGTAGAAGCGCTTTTCGAACGGCAGCACGCAGAGCACCAGGTCCACGGACTCGTGGATGCTGCGTGCCCGGCTCTGCCGCCAAGCCCAGACCTGGGGACTCACGTACTGGACCGTCTTGATTCCGGCGGAGCGCAGGTCGCGCGCCAGGCGCAGATTGAATTCCGGTGCATCGATTCCCACGAATACATCGGGTTTGGCCGCCAGAAACGAGGCACGGATGCGGGCGCGCAGGCGCAGCAGGCGCGGCAGATCGCGCACGATCTCGAACAAGCCCATCACGGCCAGCGACTCGGCCGGCTCCCAGACTGCGCACCCTGCCGCCTGCATTTTTGGACCGGCGACTCCGAAGAACTCGGCGTCCGGCGAAAGACGGCGCAGCGCGTGGATCAGATCGGCGCCCAGCGTATCGCCTGACGCTTCTCCAGCCACCAAGCCCACCCGCAGTGGAGCAGACATTGCTAGCCGGAATGAACAACGGAAAGCTCGTTGTTCATGCTACCGGACGATGCTGCGTTCGCTGCGCTTGATGAATTCGACGAAGGGCCGGATCTCCATCTGGGTCTCGGCCGCTTTCTCGAGTTCCTCGAGAGCCATCTTCAGTTTCAGCCCCGAGCGGTACAGCAATCGGTACGCGCGGCGTATGTTCAGGATCTGCTCGGGGGTGAAACCCCGCCGCTGCAAGCCTATCGCGTTGACGCTGTGCGGCACCGCGGGGCGTCCCACCGCCAGCACATAGGGCGGAACGTCGCGAGTCACCATGGCGTTGTGCGCAATGAAACAGTGCGCGCCGACCTTGGTGTATTGATGCACGGCCGACAGGCCGCCCAAGGTCGCCCAATCGCCGATTTCCACGTGCCCGCCGAGCGTGGCGCAATTCGCCATCACGATCTGGTCGCCGAGACGGCAGTCATGAGCCACGTGCGAATACGCCATCAACAGATTGTCGTTGCCGATGAGCGTCACCCCTCTGTCGTGGGTGGTGCCGCGATTCACCGTGACGGATTCGCGAAATACGTTGCGGTCGCCGATTTCGAGCAGCGTGGGCTCGCCCTTGTATTTCTTGTCCTGCGGCGCGTCGCCCAAGGACGCGAACTGAAAAATCTTGTTGCCGGTGCCGATGCGCGTCGGTCCGTTGATCACCGCGTGCGGGCCGATCCAGGTGCCGGAGCCGATGACCACATCCGGACCGATGACCGTGAACGGACCGACCTCAACGTCCGCCGCCAGCTGCGCTTGCGGCGATACCACCGCGCGCGAATCTATCATCCCGCGTCTCCCTTCGCCTTCGAGCCCGTGGTCTCCGGAGCCACCATGATTTCCGCCGACGCCACCTCGACGCCGTCGACTTCGGCCAACCCGTGAAACTTCCAGATTCCCTTGAAGGCACGTTTGAACGTGACCTTGAGCACGAGCTGATCGCCCGGCTCCACGGGCTTGCGGAATCGCGCGCTGTCGATGGCCACGAAATAGAACCGCGTATCGGCGTCCGGGACCACCTTCGCAGTCTTGAATGCCAGGACGCCCGCGGCCTGGGCCAGCGCCTCGATGATCATCACTCCCGGCATCACCGGTCGATGCGGGAAATGTCCCGGGAAGAACGGCTCGTTGAACGTCACGTTCTTCAGTGCGAGAACCCGCTCTCCGGGCACGCATTCCAGAACGCGATCCACCATCAAGAAGGGATAGCGATGCGGCAGTTGCCGCATGATCGCTTCGATATCCATCTTCTCGGCTTCAGCCATCATCGCTCCTTTGCGTCCAACCGCCGTAAACGCGCCACCATGCGCCGCCACATCCGGGTCTCCACGGCCGGCATCCCGCTCGAGTAGCTGCCGGCGTGCTTGATCGAGGCGCTCACCAGGCTGACGCCCGTGACCACCACGTCGTCGGCAATCGTCAAATGACCGGCGATCCCGACACCGCCGCCGATCATGCATCGTTGACCGATCGTCGTGCTGCCCGAAATGCCCACGCAACCCGCGATGGCGGTATGAGCCCCTATGGTCACGTTGTGGCCCACTTGTATCTGATTGTCCAGCTTCACCCCATGCTCCACCACCGTGTCGTCGATGGCGCCCCGATCGATGGTGGTGTTCGCACCGATCTCCACGTCGTCGCCGATGGTGACGCTGCCCACCTGGGGCACCTTCACCCACGTCCCCGCATCGGGCGCGAAACCGAAGCCGTCGGCGCCGACCACCGCTCCGGAGTGAAGAATACAGCGCCGACCGATGCGCACTCCGGCATATAGATTGACTCGCGACACCAAGCGCGAGTCGGCGCCGATCTGCGCTCCTTTCTGCACGATGCATCCAGGACCCACGACCACGCGCTCGCCGATGACCACGTCATCCTCGATGACGGCCAGCGGCCCCACGTTCGCCGAAGCCGCTATGCGCGCGCTCACCGACACCACCGCCGTCGGATGAGTTCCCGGCGCCGGGTGCACCTGCGGATGCAGAAATTCCGCGATCCGCGCATAGGCAAGATAGGGGTTGGGATCGATCAGCGCGGCGACGGGGCACCCTGCCGCATGTTCCGGTCCCACCAAGACCGCGGTCGCGCGCGTGGATTCCATCTGTTTGCGGTACCGCGGATTCGCCAGGAAGCTCAACGCGCCGGCCTCCGCGTGCGACAAGGTCGCGACGCGCGAGATTCGCAGGCTGGGGTCGCCGCGCAGCCCGAGGCCGAATCGCACGCTTAAGTCCCCTAGGCTGTATTCTCCCTGCACCCGCGCACCACCTTGAGCGCCCCTATTTACCGCCAGGGGGCTTGGCCGGGGTAGTCGAAGTCGCGGGAGCCTTGGGTGCGGGTGCCGCGGCCGGCAAGGTCGCCGGCTTGGTCGCAAGCACCGCCAATACCTGGGCCGTGATATCGAGCGGACCCTTGGCGAAGAACACACCGTCGCCCAGCACCAGATCGAAGCCCTGGGCATTGGCGTACCCTTGAATCTCCGTGACGAGGTAGCGCTGCACCTTGCCGATTTCCTCGTTACGGCGCGTTGATGCGTCGTCCTGGAATTCGCCGGCCTTGCGCGAGAATTCACGCTGTTGGTCGCGCAACGTCTTCTCCGCCTTGGCGCGGTCGGCCTCGGACATCACCGCGCCTTCTTTCTGCAATTTCTCGTCGCGCGCCTTCAGGTCGTTCTGCAACGTCAAGAGTTCGCGGCGGCGGGGCGCAAATTCATTTTCAAGGGCTTGCATCGCTGTCTTGGTCTGGGGCGCATCCTCCAGAAGCTTCTGGAAATTGACCACGCCCATTTTGATCTCGGCGCTCGCCGGGCCGGACATCACGAGCCCGCACACGCAAAAGGCCAATAAGGGAATGCTGCGATTGAAAGTCGACATATTTATATTTAAGACCTCAAATAGTGAGCGGTCAAAATGCTTGACCGATAGAAAATTGAAAGCGCTCTGTTTCGTCGTTGAATCTTACCGTGTTGCCGGAGAACGCATTCAAAGGGACGCCGTATGAGAAACGGAACAGACCCAAGGGTGCAAGCCACTGCACCGCGATCCCGGTCGATCTTTTCAGGTTAGCATAATCGAAGTGATAGTTGACCGGCGTCGTGTCGTCGAACCCCAAGAATTTGACCTTATTGCCCGTCTGAAATACGTTGCCCATATCATAAAACCAGCTCACCCGGGCGGCGCTTTTCCACTTTTCGGGCACCGGGAAGATCAATTCCAAGCGGTTGACCACGCGAAAGTTTCCGCCGTACGGGTTGCCAAGGCCGATATTGTCCCGGGGCCCCAAGCGGCTCTCGCGATAGCCGCGGATGCTGTCCGGCCCGCCGGCGAAGTAGTTCAGATAGGGAGGCAGCGCGGTGGTACGACCCAGCGCCGAGGCATAGTCCACCTGGGCGTTGAAGGACAACAGCCATTTTCGCCAAATGGGGACGTACTGAAGATATTGGAAATTGGTGGCGTAGTAGCGCACGTCGCTCGGGGGTATGGCGTAGCGCCCCGAAACGCTCAAGTGCAGGCCGCGGTCGGCGAACAGAGCCCGGTTGCGCGCATCGTAATTCCATCCGGCCGTGAGCTCATAGGTATAGAAGTTGGTGCCGTAGACCGTGTACGGATTGTCCAGGGAATTGACCACGCCGTCGCCGTTGGTGTCCGTGAGATCGCGGGTGAAGGTATTGCCGTTCTGCTTGACCCAATCCACGGCCTGCTGGGCGCTGTACCCTTGCGAGACCACCAGGGTGTTCTTGTTGGCGGATACGCCGGCCTGCAGGTATTGGTACTCGCTGATGGGGTAGGACCACTGCAGCGCGCCCGTGATCTGCTTGGTCGAGAACGCCGACGACGCGGCGACGAATTGCGTGATATCCCGGTAGGTGATCGAACTGGTGCGGGCCACACCGTCGATGGTGGTGTAGGGATCCGTATGCGAGAACACGTAGCTCTTGCTGTATTTGCCGGCGTTGATTTCCAACGCGATGCGATCGCCCGTTCCCATGAAGTTGCTGTGAACGAAGTTGCCGTTCAGGCTGATGCCCTGCGATTGGGAATAGCCGATGCCGCCGCCGAATTGCCCGGGTAATCCTTCCTTGATGTTGTAATCCACGTCCACGAGGTCCGCGCTGCCCGCCACCGGCTTGGTCTCGAACTCCACTTTCTCCACGTACGGCAGGCGCTGCAGCCGTTCCTTGGACCGTTCGACCGCCGAGTTCGACAGCCATCCACCCTCGAGCTGGCGCATCTCGCGGCGCAGCGTTTCGTCGTTGATCGCCGTGACGTTGTTGAAATTGATGTGCCGCACGTATACGCGATTGCCCGGCTCGATGAAGAACGTGAGCGAGACGGTTTTCTTCTCGTTGTCCGGGGTGGGCACCGGATCGATCTTGGCGAATGCATAGCCGTCGGCGCCCAGCCGGTAGCTCATCAGTGTCTGCGAGCTGGTGACGGCCTTGCGGGAAAAAATATCGCCGGGGTGAATCTGCAGCAGTTTTTGCAGCTGCTCCTCGGGCACCACCATCGTGCCGGCGAGCTTGATGTCCGATACCTTGAAAACATCGCCCTCGCTGACGTTCACGGTGATGTACATGTCGTCTTTTTCCGGCGCGATGGCGACTTGCGTCGACTCGATCTGGAAATTGGCATAGCCGCGGTCCATGTAGTAGGAGCGCAGTTTCTCCAAATCGCCCTGCAGCGATTCGCGCGAGTACCGGTCGTCCTGCTTGTACCAAGACAGCCAGTTCGGGGTTTTCAACTCCAGGGTGCCGAGCACGTCCTTCTCTTTGAACCGGGTGTTGCCGACCAGGTTGATCTGTTCGATCTTGGCGCGCTTGCCCTCCTTGATGTCGACGATGATGTCGACCTTGTTGCCCGGCAGCTCCGTGATCTTGGTATCGACGCGCACGGCGTATTTGCCGCGGCTGAAGTATTGGTCGGTGAGGTATTGCTTCACTTCATCGAGCACCGAGCGGTCGAAGGTCTTGCCGGTCGCAAGGCCCACGTTGCGCAAGCTCTTTTGCAAGTCCTCGGTCTTGATGTCCTTGTTGCCCTTGAGCTCGAACTTGGCGATGGACGGCCGCTCGACGACCACGACCAGCAGGGTGTTGCCGTCGCGGCGCAGTTCCACGTCGCGAAAGAACCCCGTCGCGTACAGCGCCCGCATGGCCTCGCCGATGCGCTGGCCGTCGAGGTGATCGCCGATGTTCACGGGCAGATAGTTGAATACCGTGCCTTCGGAGATTCGCTGCAGACCTTCGATGCGAATGTCGCCGACGGTGAACGGCTCCTGCGCGATTTGCGCGCGCACAGCCGATCCCAAAGGCTGGATGGCAAGGGCCACCAGGCACGCCAAACGCAATTCAAGCCGCACGCGACAACGACCGATTGCTGTTTCGATTGATCATGATTTCCCGTTAATTCAAATGTCTTGATATATCGTTATAGAAGGCGAGGCTCATCAACACGACAAGGAGCGCAATTCCGAGCTGCTGACCGAACAGCTGGGCACGCTCGGACAGCGGTGTCCCCTTCACCGCTTCCACCACCTGGTAGACCACCTGGCCGCCGTCCAACAACGGTACCGGCATCAGATTCAGCACGCCCAAGCTCACGCTGATGATCGCCAAAAAAGCCAAGAACGCGGTCAATCCCAGGTACGCGCTTATACCGGCGAATTCCGCGATGCTGATCGGACCGCTGATGTTCTTTGCGGACACTTGGCCCGTCACTATCCGCCACAGCATCTGCACGGTGAGCGAGGACATCTCCCAGGTCTTCGCCACGCCGCTCAAAGCCGCGTCGATGGGACCTGAGCGATGGATTTCCACCAGCCCCGGCGGCCAGGCTCGCGGCCCTTCTTGCAATGTAATGCCCAGCCGGCCGATCGTCCTGCCCGCCTCCATCACGCGCGGCACCGGCGCCACGATACGCAATCGTTCGCCGCCGCGCTCGACTTCGATCGAAATGTCCCGCCCCGGCGCGGCGTTCACCATGGACACGAACTCCGCGCTGTTGGCGACGGGCTGGCCGTCGAGGGCCAGCAAGCGATCGCCCGCGCGCAAGCCCGCCCGCGCGCCTGCGCTGCCCGGGGGCGCCTCGTGAACCAGCGTGTCGGCGTTCCATGTCGAGAGATCGAAGCCAAGTCCGGGCAACAACTTGCCGGGCTCGGTCATGGCGCGCCGATCATCGCCGACCCGCAGCATCAGCGAGCGCTCGCTGCCGTCGCGCCGCACCCGCAGGGGTATCACGCCGTCATCGCTGAATTGCCGGATCAGCGCGATCTGCAGCTCTTCGGTGTCGCCGACGCTGCGTTCGCCAACGCGCACGATCTGGTCGCCGCGCTGTAGTCCGGCCACCGCCGCGGGACTGTCGAGCCGCACCTGTCCGACCACGGGTTTGACGATTTCCGTTCCGACCATCGCCAGAATGGCATAGAGGACCGAGGCGAACAGCAGGTTCATCGCGGGTCCCGCCAACAGCACCGCGATCCGGTGCAGCACCGGCCGCCGCGTGAACGATCGGTGCAGCTCGGCCGGGCTCACCTCGCCCTCGCGCTCGTCCAGCAATTTGACGTAGCCGCCCAAGGGTATGGCGGCAATGCAGTACTCGGTGCGATCGGCGTCCTTACCGACCCGCATCACCAAAGGTTTGCCGAAGCCGATGCTGAAGCGTAGAACTTTGAAGCCGAGTTTCTTCGCGACCCAGTAATGCCCGAATTCGTGGACTGCCACCAAGATCCCGATCGCAACCAAGAAGGCGGCGAGAAAAAACAACATTTTCATGCGAAGGCTCCAGAGCCAGGCTCGATCAAGGCATTAGCCAAGCGTCGCGCCGCCGCGTCGGCGTCCAAAACATCTCCCAGAGCCTTGACGGGGGACGAATCGAGCTGATGCAACACTTTGTCAATGACCGCGGCAATCCCGGTAAAGTTCAAGCGCCGGTCAAGAAACGCCTGTACTGCGACCTCGTTGGCCGCATTCAGCACCGCGGGCGCGGTGCCGCCGGCCCGCGCCGCCGCCCGCGCCAATCCGAGGCTGGGAAAGCGCGCATGATCGGGAGGCTCGAAGGCAAGCTGTCCGATCTCGGCTAGATTGAGCGATTGTACACCGGAAGCAAACCTCTCCGGCCACGCGAGCGCCTGAGCGATGGGCGTGCGCATATCGGGAGCGCCGAGCTGTGCAAGCATCGAACCGTCCGCATATTCGACCAGCGAGTGAACGACGCTCTGCGGATGAACGATGACATCCACGTCCCGTTCCGGCAATCCGAACAGCAAGGTCGCCTCGATGACTTCGAGCCCCTTGTTCATCAGCGTCGCGGAGTCGACGGAAATCTTGCGGCCCATCTTCCACTTCGGGTGGGCACAGGCTTCGTCCGGCGTGACATGGGGCAAGGTTGCGATGTCGGCGGTGCGAAACGGCCCGCCCGAGGCGGTCAGAATCACGCGGACCACGCCGCGCGCAATCTCGCCGGGAAGATAGCCCGCCGGCATGCATTGAAAAATCGCATTGTGTTCACTGTCGATCGGGATGAGTTCGGCGCCGGCGCGGCGCACTTCATCCATCAGGATCTGGCCGGCCATGACCAGGGCCTCTTTGTTGGCCAGCAGCACGCGCTTGGCCGCCCGCACGGCGGCCAAGGTCGACGGCAACCCGGCAGCACCCACGATCGCCGCCATCACGACGTCGACATTGTCGGCGGCGACGGCGGCGGCAAGCGCCTCGGGCCCGCTTTCCACGCGCGACGTCGAACCACAGTCGCGTAAGCTGGCGCGCGCCAGGGCCGCGGCCTTGGGGTCGACGAGCACCACGGTCTCCGGCCGAAACTGCCGTGCTTGCTCGACGATGGCTTGCCAGCTGCTGTGGGCGCCCAGCACCGCGACCCGATATTGCTCCGGATGCAAGGCCACTACGGCAAGCGTGCTGCGTCCGATGCTGCCGGTGGATCCCAGGATGGCGAGGCCCCGGGGCGCGCTCATGCGATCACACCGTGGCTGAACAAACCGAGCGCATACAGGGGCGCCGCCGCCGTCACGCTGTCGATGCGATCCAACAGGCCGCCGTGTCCGGGCAGCAGCGCGCCGCTGTCCTTGAGGCCTGCGGCACGCTTGAACATGCTCTCGGTAAGATCGCCGATGATCGAAAAAACCCCGACCGCGCAGCCGAAAACCACCACAGCCAGCGGCGGTAAGCCGAAATGCGCGGCGCCCGCCCAGGCGACCAGCGCCACCATCAAGAGACCGCCCATGGCACCCTCCCACGTCTTGCCCGGACTCACGCGCGGCGCCAATTTCCGCCGGCCCAAGCTGCGTCCCGCAAAGTACGCGCCCACATCGGCGGCGATCACCAGCAACACCAGCCAGAGCACCATCTGCGGACCGCCCGCGAAGCCTTGGGTTGCGACCTGCAGCCTCGCGAGGGCAATGAATGCCGGCACCAATACCGGCAGCCCGCAGGCGAGCGCCAGCGTCGGATGATGCCGGGGAGGCCCCCACGACAGCCACAGCAGGGCGATCGCCCACCAGGCGCACGCGACGCTCAGCAGCAGCAGCAAATGCTTGGGGTAGGCGGTCCACCGCCAGGCGAGGACCAGCAGCACTGCGACGCCGGCCGCGTAAGCGGTGCGCGCCCCTGTCCCGCGCAGCGCGCCGAAGCCGGCCCACTCCCAGGCACCGATGGTGAAGGCCGCGCCGATCGCGACGACGGCCCATGGCGGGGGCAGCAGAAACAGGCCCGCCAGCAGGATGCAGGCAAGAACGGCCGCGGTGAGTATTCTTGTCCTAAGCATCTGCCGTCTCAAGCATCGGCTTTCGCCACGAGTTGCCCCGACGTCTTGCCGAAGCGGCGCTCGCGTTGCGCAAAGCATTCGAACGCCGCGTCGAGATGCGCCGCTGAAAACGCCGGCCATAGCTCATCGCAAAAATACAGCTCCGTGTAGGCAAGATTCCACAGCAAGAAATTGCTGATCCGCTGCTCGCCGCCCGTGCGGATCAAGAGGTCGGGGTCGGGGATGCCGGCCAGCGCGAGACGTTCCGCGACTTGCGCTTCGTGGATGTCGGACGCGGCCAGAGTGCCGGCCGCCGCATCCGCAGCGAGCGAGCGGCAAGCCTGGGTGATATCCCAACGCCCCCCATAGGCCATGGCCACGATCAGCCGGAGCCCCGTGTTGGCCGCGGTCAGTTGCTCGGCGCTCTGCATTCGCCGCGCGAGTTCGGCGCCCAGCAGGCCGCGGTCGCCGATGAACGCCAGGCGCACGTGGTTCCGGTGCAAGTCGGCGACTTCGCGCTCCAAGGCGTCGAGAAACAGGTTCATGAGCATGCCGACCTCGTCGGGCGGTCGGCGCCAATTTTCGCTGCTGAAGGCGAACAGCGTCAGATGGCGGACCTTGCGCCTGGCGCATTCCTCCACGACTTTGCGCACCACCTTGACGCTGGCGCGATGCCCGGCAGGGCGCGGCATGCCTCGCGATCGGGCCCACCGGCCGTTGCCGTCCATGATGATTGCGACATGCTGGGGCGAATCGGCCATCTTCACACCTGCATCAGCTCCTTTTCCTTGTCGGCCATGGCCTGATCGAT
>WNFP01005553.1_pt1 | contig 10152 bp, 9 predicted proteins | sample 5400201 | NCBI WGS metagenome assembly WNFP01 (sample SAMN13153355, study PRJNA577476) | soil metagenome | isolation source: 115 cm saprolite under Madrone tree | place: USA:California | collected 2016-06-14
AAAATGCAATCGTCTGAAAGCTCGGGTGATAATCTACGCCTATAATGATCATGCCTGGCTCCTTTCTCCCGAGCCTTTGGTCGTCAAATAACCACAGTCTACTCGGGTCGAGGGAGCCAGCATTGTTATGAAATCAAGTTTGCGCCCGCGGCAGTGCTGGCCCTCAAGGCCAAGCAGTTCGACGACGGACTCTATGCCTGCGTGGAGATGGCCGCTGACGCCGGCTTGGGGCGCCTCACAGCCAAGAAGGACTTTCTTCTCAGGCTTCTTGAGGCGGTAGCAAATGGTGAGCGAACGGCGGCATCCATACTGACTGCTGCCGCCCGATTAGACGGTCAGCGGGTCCAAGTCTCGGCCGAGGTAGCCAACCAGGCGGACGCGCTGCAACGAGAGTTCTTGGCGGATGAGCTACGCTCTAAGGTTCTCGGTTTCTACACCTGGAACGAACAGCTGGCGCGTGTTTTTCGGCGCGACCGCATGCTACAAACAGAAATTCAAGAAGCGGCGGCTCGAGCTCTTGCGACTGTGCTTGCCGGGAATGATGAGCTCCTTAGCGCCTACACGTCTCACCTTCGCCTGGCGGAGCAACTCACTAATCCGCTCACGCGGGCCGACCTGCGCGAGCTGTCTCGAGCGCTGGCGGAAGGACGAACGACGGATTGCGCTCGGGGTGTTTCGTTGTTCCCTCCTTCGAAAGCATACGAGTCGGAACTGATCAAGAAGCTCTATGGTGATCAGCCGATCCCGGAGGGGTTCGATCTTGGCGACGAGATGGTCAGGCGCCTTCGCGCCGGGACACTCGACCTCAAACCCAATGCCGCTTCGGGATGGTATGACCATCAAACCTACGCTCTGCAGGCTCTGGCGGTCCTGGAAGGAATGCCAGAAGGCAAGCGGCTTATTTTGAATGAGTCCTATCGCGAAGAGCTGGCCGGGTTATTCAAAGCATTGCTGGCCCGAACGCGCGAAACGCATATCAAGCAGCTCGAACAGCCTTTCTGTGGTTCGGCAATGGGTTCCGGGCCGCCTGTCAAAGTGAAGCTTTACATCGCCCCCAATTTGACCCTGGAGCCCCTGGCGACCTATTACCTTCGCCGCGCGCACTCGTACCAATTCGTCCGCGACGTTCTCGAGCGTTCGTTTGGCCCTGAAGGGCTAGAGAAGATGCGGAGGCTGACCGCCGACGGGCCCGTAAATTTGCCGCTGGGAGAAGAGATTTACCTGATGCAGGCGCTCTTCCACGGGGCCTATCTACAAGCGTGCGGGGAAATTGGAATGACGCCTGAGTCAGAATCGGACCTAGGGAACGGCAAGGACGCGAACGCGCATCGAGCGATATACAAGGCGTGGCTGGCTTCTATCCGCAAGGATCCGGATCTCGGGAAAGACGTGCGCATGATGGTTCCGATCTTCTACGACCTCGGCCGCCAAAAAACCAAAGTGTGGATGGTTCTTGGAATCGCAACAAAACCCCTTAGGGTGTCCTTCGTTACGCCGCCAATGGTCAAAGGAATCAAGGGGCCTGACGGCAGAGGCGTCAAGTCCGGCGACGTTAAAGTGAGTTTTGCCCCCGACCACCACCGAGCCGCCTACTTCGCCACCGCCGAGGTCTACGTCACGCGCTTGCTCGACCGGGCCGAGTTTCGCGAACACTGTGCGCGCCTCAAGACCTATCGGGCAATCGTCAGGAATCTCCAATAGCCTTGCTCGAAACAACAATTCGCCAGCCACACCTATTTTGAGACAGTTTTTTGTGGCTACACTCCCGTGAATAGTTCGGAGTGACCAACCGGGAGTTGAGCGATTCGATCAACACTAGCGCGTTTAAACGGCTGTATCGGGACGCGCGCAGAGCAGCCTGCCCAACTTCGCAGCTTCGAGAAAACGCGCGTCCGATACAGCTCTAACGTTTATCGTTACCGATCGCCAGATAAGTTGTGGAGCGAAAGCTGGTGAAGCGGGGTCCACCGCAAGCTAGGCCAGAGGTTCGCTCAAGAACTCTAGAATCCGGTCGTAGCGATCGGTGATGAAAAAGACTCAAGGCTCATGCCTCGCGTCAAGATTATCCGTAGTGGACCTTCACCCGGGCGGGGACAATCCGCGAATCAGGGTCGTCACGAGCCGAGTCGCGTATTCCTCGTCCTTCATGGGCAGGAGGTTTCTTCCCAGCCCCTGCCGGAGGAATGCCCAATAAAAACACGGCCCCAACAAAAGGGCGCTGACAGCCAGCGGCACTGCCCTACGATCGATGCGGCCGCGCCTCTGTTCGTCGGAAACGTAGGCCGCGATTAGATCAAAAGCGTCCTTCGGTCCTCTTCCCGTTTCGTTCAACACTTGGCGGTGGCGCGCCAACAACTTGGCATCGGCGAACAACGCGGCCGCCAGGGGGATCAGTTTATCCGAGAATTGAATTGCCGCCAACGCCATGCTTTCGAGGTTCTTCCTTACGGACCCTTGCCCCGCGCGCTTCTGTGCGATGGCTTCCTTGAACTTGGGCGAGTTTTCGAGCACGACGGCGAGACACAGATCTTCCTTACGCTTGAAATGCTTGAAGATCGTCCCCTCGGCGCAAGCGGCCTGCTCGGCGATCTCCCTAGTGGTGAGCCGTGTGAATCCTCCGCTCTCAATCAAATGCTGAGCTGCATCAAGAATTCGTTGACGGGTATTCCGGGCGCTCATCTACATCCTCGTATTCAGCGCAGGCTCGTGGCGTGAGCGCTTGCTCGGTTCTGGACCGGCGATGGCGATTCTATACCGAAGCCCGTTATATTACGTTTCGAGCGCCCAGATCGCCAGCGCTCCGACGGTAAGATGCGCAAGAGGATCCGAAACATCCAGCGCTTGAATGCCGCTGTGGGAGGCCGCGTACAAGGCTGATGCCGAACCTCCAAGACCGAGCACAGTTCCAGCGACGGCGGCAAGAAGAGCAAGACCTGTCTGAAGCTTATGGTTGCCGGTCACGGCGACCGCCAACACAAAGAGTCCAAAGCCGAGATGAATCCAATGGATCCAATTGGGCGGATTAAACAGATTCACGCGAGAAATAGATCCAAGCAAACCAGTGACTCCCGTGACGCCCAGAATCACGAGCGTTGTGCCGCCGCAGGACAGGAACCGCACGACGTTCCACCGTCTCCCGAACCGCAAACGAGGCTTGGAGACCCTCGATTGTTCAGGCATCTTCGTTTGTACAGACGTAATCGCATTCAGCATAGGAACTCCTCTCCTGGTTCGGTCTCCAGGCAGTTGCGCGCCGTAGGTTTTGCCAGATGGCGAGCACACGCCGAAAGGCCTAATTCGCAGCTGGCTCACCTTCTCGTGGTCGGCATTGCATAGTGAGTGCTCACTATAATACAAGCGGAGGTTATAGCTCATGGCGTCCTCAGTTACGAAGGCTCTTGCGGCGGGCGCGGCCCTGTTCGGAGGGTTACTTGCCGGCGTGACGCTCAATCGGGCCCTCGTTCAGCTGCCCGCGTGGCAAGGAATCGGTGTCGTCGCTTGGGCCGACTTCACGCGCGCCGAAAACACCGGGATTGGAACGATTTTCTATCCCGCCCTCGGCCTGGCCGCGCTGCTATTGACTATAGGAACGGCAGTCGCATTCCGCTTCGACCGAGACAAGCGGGATGCCTGCAGCCTTCCAATTTACGCATCGACGGCGCTGGCGATGACCTGGGCGCTGGTAACTCGTGTCGTGTTGGTGCCGGCGATGTTCGCCCTGAAGACGGCGCGGGGCAATGCCGTGGAACTGCAGCAAATCTTTCTAAGCGTTGCGCGTGGCTCGGCGGTCAACGACGTCCTTCACGTAGTCACATTCACCCTAAGTCTGTGGGCGCTCGCCGCGCTCTGTTCTGGTTCCAAAGACAGTTAACCCTGGAGCAATGCCAAAGAATGATTGCTAGTGCAAAGTTCAGGCTTGGGCGCGTCCCGAATCGTCGCGCGCGAACGAGCGCATCAAGAATGAGATGCTTGAAAGTCGAACGTAGAAGAGTGAATTCTCACGCCATCAGAACGGGGCAGGAAAGCGTCACGATTCAACGTTGAGTTCCCCCCGCTTCTGCCAGAACTATAGACGTTTGAATCTGGCGTTCGGGAATGGTCCGTTCGGCTTTCGAATAGTTCGTCCCCAGAGAAAAGGACAGGCTCCGCAGACAGCATTGGGTCGACCCGTGCTGACAGTTTCTGGTGGCCACCCATTCCGATGCCGACCATCTGGGAGTTGATCGGTTCGATCAACCCTAGCGTTTCTCGGTACCAATCGACACCTGACCTTGCCCGTTATCGCAGATTGACCCTGCCAGGTCTCAGGTAAACACAACGCGACTTGCTGATGATCCAGGGTTTGCCTTCTGCGAGCACCTCTCAAGGGCTCCAAGTAGTTTTCGGTTGGCCGACTTAAGCGAAGAGGTGGCGCGACTCAAATTCGACATAATCACAGGAGGATTAACCCTTGCGAACACAATCATTGAGGGTAGCCGACGCGGCGCGCCAGGTCTTGAAAGCGCGGGTCAGAGCGGAGATTGTCGAGCCGCAAGTCCGCTTTGAGGTGCCAAGAGATATCCAGGGATCTCTCCTGGTAAGCTCTTTCTAGAAGCTCAAACGCTTTGTCCTTCTCGCCGAGCCCAGCGTACACGGTCGCGATGATATATGGCGAAACGTAGGCACTCTTCGATTTTTGCTCTAAGCCACGAAGGATCTTTTCCGCTTCGGCTCTTCTGCCGATCCCGGCAAACGCGTGCGTCAGCGACGCGGTTGCATCCTGATTGCCATTCGACATCTCAATCGCCTTCTGATACTCAGAGATGGCATCCAGAAGTTTCCCCGTACCTTCGTAGCCGACGCCGAGAAAGTAGTGTTGAGACCAATCATTCGGGTCCGAAAGCACTCCTCTTCGGCTTGCTTCAATCACACTCGGGTAATCCCGCAGCTCATAATAGGCCGCTGATTCGGCCAGAGCCGAGCTGGGACCAGCGTCCAATTGGTTGATCTTCGTGATCTCGGCCAGAGCCTCGGCGCGTCGACCAGTAAAACCGAGATAGATGGCGCGATCCTCATGCGCGCAACTGTAACTCGGGGCCAGAGCAATAGCGCGGTTGAACTCTCGCTCGGCAGCATCCCAGTCCCAGTCAAATCGCCAATTTAGCACGCCGAGGGTATCGTGAGCTTCGCCGATGGTGTCGTCCAGCTCCAGGGCTTTGCCTAAGGCTTGCTTGGCAGATCGATACGCACGATCCCGAGACAACTGCCCAGAAAATGCCAAATAGACATAAGTGTCCGCCAACCCTGCGTAACCGAGAGCAAAGTCTGGATCCTTTTGAATCGATTCTTCAAAGTGGCGCTGCGCCTTCTTAAGCGAATCAGGCTTGGTAAACTCGGTCGTCCAGTAAAAACGCCCTCGAAGATAGTTATCGTATGCCTCTGGGTTCACCGGGCGGGCCGAGCGAAGCTGAGCCTGCTGCTGCGGAGTTAACTGCGCGCGGACTTGCCACGCTATCGTCTGCGCCACCTCATTCTGTAACCTGAGGACATCGCCAAGATCACGCTCATACGAATCTGCCCAGAGGTGCCTATCTGAAGGTGCATGGAGCAGTTGGGCCGTAATTCGCACTCGTTCACCCGACCGCATGACCGATCCTTCGACGATCCCGTCCACGTTCAATTCTCGTGCAATCTCCGGCAGACCCTTCTTTGTGCCTTTGTAACGCATCACAGAAGTTCGGGAGATCACCCGCAGGCCGCCAACCTTGGCAAGGTCCGTGATCAACTCATCCGTCATGCCATCCGCGAAGTATTCTTGTGCCGCGTCACCTGAAAGATTTTGCATTGGCAGAACCGCGATGGAGCGGATGGAGGGAACTGCGCTTTTAGCGTAAGAGTACTGCCAGGCCAGCCAGGCGGCAAGTCCGATCGCAACACAAGAGCACAGGATGACGACTAAGCCCGCGCGCCGCTTGGTTGGGGGTGCGACGGCCACTGCTACACGTGCTTTGTTGCCATTTCCTGCGGAAATCCCGGGCGCCTCAGCCTCAACTTGCTCTACAGGAGCAATGAACCTGTATCCGCGGCGCGGCAGTGTTTCGATGTACCGGGGTATCTCCGCCGAATCACCCAGCACTTCGCGAATGCGCCCGACTGCGTTGTGGAGGCTGTGGTCGAAGTCTACAAAGGTATCGGCCGGCCAGAGCTGGCTGCTTAGTTCCTCGCGAGTCACAAGATTGCCGGCAGATTGCAGCAAAATCGCAAGCAGCTGTAAGGGTTGACCTTGCAGACGCAGCTTGACGCCGCGTTTGTGCAGTTCGCCCGAGCGCAGATCCAGTTCAAAAGTATCGAACCGCAGTACGCGCGCCGCTGGAGCCGGAGCGGACATAGGAACCTCTGGAAGTTCCTGGAAGCGTATCACAATTCTTGCTCTGCGAGTCTTCTCTGCGCGAGCGGCGAAGTCCCTGCTTTTCATTAGGTTAGGAATGGAGAAAACTTTGGGAACAGATAGGGGCGGCAAGGATTGACACTTTCGCCCTTCCCGACGAGAGTTGCCACTGTTTTTGCGCTCGAGACTCACTAACCGACGGCCATGCGCATCACAAGCCGCCGGCGCTTTCCCGAGCGAATTCCTGAACAAGAAGGAAGGAAAACCATGATGAAGACTACTGTAGCGAAGTTCGGTTTACTCGCTGGCGGTTTGGTGTTCGCTGGCGGTTTGATGTTCGCTGGAGGGACGCCCGAAGAAGATCCGCCGAGTCTTGTACAGGTCGTGGCCTTGGACGAATGCGATCCGGCCACCTTCAACGCCGCGCTTGGGCCTGATTTCTGCAAGAACGTCACGCTTGGAGCATTCACGAAGTTGACCGACCTATTTGCAAAGGCAAAGGCTGGAACTCCAGATCCGGGCTGGGACTTCGAGCCTGACACGGTCCACATGAAGAAAGGAACCATTCTTGACGTAGTCGACCAGGGCGGCGAGCCTCACACCTTCACCGAGGTAGCGCAGTTCGGCGGCGGCTTTCTACCGATACTCAATGCACCAGGGGAGAACACGGTTCCCGAATGTGCCGACGGGTTTTCGAACCTCGCGGTGGCCAAAACGCGCATCCTTCAAGGCAGCCATACCCAGATCACCGGTCTGTCGAAAGGTGAACATCTCTTTGAGTGCTGCATCCATCCTTGGATGCGCGTGAAAGTTGAAGTGAAATGACCCGTGGCACGCGAGAGAAAGAGAGCGCGCGTGCGACCGCCCAGGTCGTCCCCCCCGGTCAAATAAAGCCGGGGCCTCAGCCTGCCGCACCTATTCCTGCAACGCAGGCATTCGAAGACCCAGCTTGCAGCGATGCTGAACTCGGCGGCCTCGTTGCGATCCTCCCCTTTGCGTCCCAAGGGGAGATGAACGGTCGCCAGCACTCGGTTGTACAACATGATCTGATATCCGCAACCATAAGCCGTACATGGATCAGGCTGCTGCAATGCGCTACCAAATCGCCGCCGAACGTCCTGAAGTGTTGGAGCCTGCCCCTTTTGTGAAAGCTCATATGCGACACGGATAACAGCGTGCGCACTGCGTTTCAATCGGTTTGAATAGATGCAGAATGTGCAACCTGGCAGCACGGCGAGGACGATGGCGAAAAGCAATAGTCGCTGAATCAGTTTCACTATGGTTTGGACGCCGACGAATCGATCTAAGTGCCCACACACCTGGCGTCAATGCAGTTCAGGCATCGTTGCTACACACACACTTGACCCATTATCTCCCTACGGCAACCCGTTCCAATCGTTCGAGCGTGTCGGGATACTTGCGAACTAACAAGACCAGGGCTGCTGCCTGAGGATTGGGCTTTGCGCGGCCCTGTTCCCACTTCTCAAGCGTACGTTCGTTAATGCGCAGCTTCCGAGCGAATACGGCTCGTGAACAGTGCAGCCTCTTACGCGTATCCCGAATTAGCTTCGAATCCACCTTGGGCAGCGGGGTAGCTTCAACGTTGTAGGTGCGCAGGGTGATTTTGCCCTCGCGATGGTTTTTCATCGCTCGAACACCTTCCATCGTTTCGTCGAAAATCTTTCTCTTGCTCATCGCCTTCACCTCCGCGATTTCCTCTGCTTCGCAAGCTTCTCGGCCTGCCGAGCCTGAAGCTCAATTTCAATGGCACTCTTCAAAGCTTGCCGTTCTTTCGGGGTAAGGTCTGAAGCTTCGTCCTTGTCGTAGAGCGTAATCAGCCAGATTTGTTGCTCGCCTGGGAAGTAATAGTAGATCACTCGGAGCGATACCGCCGATGCCAGAGCTTCCTGTACCCGGATTGCCTACTTGCGGGAACCTATACTCCGCAGGAGTAAAGCGCTCTTCGTTCGAGTCGCCAGCACTGCGTGCAACTGTATGAGCAACGGGCGGACCGTCGAGAAATTTACGAATCACCGCAACGGTGTAAGCCGGTCGTTCTTCCATGAGCCAATGTCCTGAACCTGCGACGACTTCCTCCTGCACGTTGGTCGCTACATGACGCATGATCACAGCCTGGAGAGAACCGAAGGACTTTTCTCCGCCTACCGCCATCACAGGCATAGTCAGCTTGGTTTGTTCGAAGATCTTATTGTCCTTCGCATCTTGGGAGAACGCGGCAAACTGCGCGAACCCAGCCCGCATTCCACCTGGTTGCGCGTACGTAGCAGTAAAGAAATTTCTGGTAGCCTCGTCGGGTTGACCCGGATCGCCGGTGAAGTCGTTCCATATCCTGTCCAAGTAGATACGCTCTCGGCCTGCCACCAGCCGTTCCGCATCAGGTCCATGGAAGTTGAAATGCCAAACTCCGGGATTTTGGAGAATCTCATTCCAGGGATCAATCCCAGGGATCGGTGCGTCCATAACAACCAACCTCGCAACCTTGTCGGGGTACATCGCGGCGTAGGCGTATGCCACCATATTGCCGATGTCGTGAGCAACAACAAATGTTTTGTCGTATCCCAACGAGGTCACAACGGCGCGCATATCCTTGGCCTGAGTCTTCTTCTCGTAGCCGTCGGCAGGCTTGGAGGAGCGCCCAATGCCACGGAGATCCGGCACCACTACCGTATGGTCCTTCACGAGATCTGCGGCCAGAGGAGCCCACGAATCACTATTTTCTGCGTACCCATGGATGAGTACCACTATGGGACCGCTTCCTCCCCAACGCACAAAAATGTCTGCCCCTTCCGGGCTATGTATCGTCTTTGCTTGAAAGCTGGAAGGCAAGGAAGGCTGAGCTTGGCTTGAACCTGTTGCCAAAACGAAAAGGGCGACGGCGAGGAAACGTCGAATCATTGATACCTCCACTGTAACAATCGGTTTGTTCGGGATTACACGAATTGAACTGCGTTTGGCATTACGGATTGTAGACGACAATAGATATTTTCTCCAAGTTTTGTGATGATCTGGCCGAGCGACTCAGATCAGAGCCTCTCGACTCAAACCGATCGGTAACGCGTCGGCTTCGAGGGGACTGACACCTCTAACAGCATGGGCGTTGCTCCGGACCTATCTTGGGACGAGAGGTTCGTCTTGCTGAATCCTCTGGGGGGATTGTGATGAAGCCTTTGATCTTTGCTGTCTGTGTTGTGTTTGCGTTTGGTGGTCTGAGCGCGCAGACGCCTGTCTGGCTGTCCCTACCAATAATTCCGTCGGAGTCGTCAAAAGCTGCTGCGAGACGGAAGCGAAGAAGTCAGAGCGACCTTTGCGTGTGCGATGTTGTTTGACACCGGCGCGAGGAGTTCGGTCGCCGCGCCACAAAGCGAAGTTCTCCGCCAAGTTTAGATGTAGGAAAGCACAGAGCCGGGCACGCTAGGCTGCCCGGCGTTCATATCGGTGATGCAGTCCGCCGACCTCGGGAAGCTCCACCACCCTTCCGAGCTCCGGGAAGCTGCGCTAGGTAGACCTTCAGGCGCCAGGATGCCGGTTAATGAGGTGCTCGAATGCGTCGCGTGACCTCCGACTCCGTGAAGCACCGCCGCATCACCTCGTCGGGCAGGCTATCGTAGATATGGTTGGTCACAGCACGCGCTCGGGTTGCCAATTCGTCGGTGCCGTCGAGCCCGATCAGCGCATCGAGCGCAAGTAGCAGGAGCGCCGGGTCGCCCGTCTTGTCCGCGACGCTCACAGCAGTCTTGGCGTCGGCGATAGCGTCGCGAGTTCGC
>WNFP01014111.1_pt1 | contig 10151 bp, 11 predicted proteins | sample 5400201 | NCBI WGS metagenome assembly WNFP01 (sample SAMN13153355, study PRJNA577476) | soil metagenome | isolation source: 115 cm saprolite under Madrone tree | place: USA:California | collected 2016-06-14
CGCCATTGTTCGGTCAGATCTCAATAGGGCTGGAACGGCTGATTCTGGTCAACGTCGGCCTGAGTTCCATGTCGCTGTTTGGGGTCATCATCGCCATCTTCGTCGGCATCGGGCTGGTCTCAAAGGAAATTGAAAAAAAGACGCTGTACACGATTCTGTCCCGGCCGGTGCGGCGCTGGGAATTTATAGTAGGCAAATATTTTGGCCTGCTGATGACCCTGATCGTGAATACGGGGCTGATGACCGTGGGATTTTATGTCGCGCTGATAATCACCGCGCATGGATTGACGCGGGCCGATGCCCTCCTTCTGGTGGCGATCTACTTCATTATTTTGCAGTTCATGGTAATGGTGGCGCTGACGCTGCTGTTTTCGACCTTTTCCACGCCCATTTTTTCAGCCATCTTTGCTTTTGCGTTGTTTGTAATCGGCACGTTTGCTGAAGACCTGAAGAACTTTGCCGCGCTCTCTCAGGGCGCTTCAAAATGGCTGGCTTCGGCAGCGGCTTATCTGGTCCCAAACCTGGCCTCACTGAACATCATTTCGCAGGCCGCGCACGAACATGCGGTAAGCGGCAGCCTGGTCCTGATGAATACTGTCTATGCTGTGCTCTATTCTGCCGCGGCCACCACCGCAGCGGTGCTGATTTTTGAGCGGCGAAACCTGAAATGAAATTGCAAGGCAGAGTAACGGCAATCGCGTTGATTTTACTGGCGGTCCTCTTCACGGGTTCCGTGGCCAGCCGGCTCCAGTTAGACCGGATTCGCGGCACGGAGTCCACGTTGGAAGACGTGCTGTATCTCTCCTCAGGGAAGACAGTCAAGCGGTTTAGCCTGGGATATTCAAGCTTGTTGGCGGACATTTACTGGACCCGGGCGGTGCAATATTTCGGCTCCCGGCACATTCAGCGCGCCCGCCGCTATGACCTGCTGTATCCATTGCTGGACATCACGACTGATCTGGACCCGCACTTGATTGTCGCTTACGAGACCGGTTCAATCTTTCTCAGCCAGAACGTGCCGGAGGGTGCGGGCCAACCGGACAAAGCAACTGCCCTGGTGGAAAAAGGAATACGTGAAAATCCTGAGTATTGGCGGCTGTATTTCTCGCTGGGATTCATTCATTATATGGACCGCCACGATTACAAGGCCGCACATGACGCCTTTCTGAAAGGCTCTGAAGTCCCGGGCGCGCTTCCCTGGATGAAGGTGATGGCCGCCCGCATGTCGGAAAAAGCCGACGATCCTGAAACTGCCGCCTATCTTTGGAAGACCGTCTATGAAAACACTACGGACAAAGACGTGCGAGGCACGGCGTTGATGCACTTGGATTCCTTGCGAGCCGATGCGGATATTGCAGGGCTGGAGCAGCGCATGCAACTCTACCGGCAGGAATTCGGGGCCTTCCCTTCTTCCTGGTCGGACATGATACGGGCCGGCCTCTTGCGAACGATTCCACAAGACCCTGGCGGCGAGGCCTACGGGTTATCTCCGGATGGCTCCGTCCATGTAAAAGATCAGGCCAAATTTCGTTTTCTGAAGAACAGCCAGAAAGCACGGCCAGACTAACCTGCCGCTCTCTATTATTTAGAATCCAAGCTCTTGAAGATCATCAAAACGAAGATCATGAAAACGCGTTTCAAAACCCAGTTGATTGTTCTTGTCCTGTGTGGTTCCTTCGGGTTCACACAGTCTCACAATGCGGCCAGCACTGCGCACGGCGTGGACGAACATTACAACCACTTGAAAAACTTCAAATCCGCTTTCACGGAGATATATCAGGGACCAGGCGTCTCCAAAACAGAGAGCGGAACATTGTGGCTCAAGAAGCCGGGCCGGATGCGCTGGGAATACCACGCGCCGCGGGAAAAACTTTTTTTGATCGATTCCCAGGCTGCCTACTTCTACGTGGCTGGGGAACACCAGGCAAGAAAAACAGCGGTACGGAATCTGGACGACCTCCGTTCCCCGTTGCGTTATCTGCTGGGCAAAACCAAGCTGGAAAAGGAGTTCGAAGGTCTATCGCTGGCTCCGGACCTGGCTCCAATTCAGCCGGGAGATGTGGTTTTGCGCGGGATACCAAAGATGATGAGAGACAGGGTCTCTTCGGTTGTGCTGGAAATTTCGCCGTCATATCAGATCCATCGCATTCTGATTCAGGGCGTGGACGGAACCACCACCGACTTTCGCTTTGCACAAATTGAGGAAAACGTGCCTGTCCAGGATAGTCTTTTTCGCTTCGTCCCCCCCCCGGGTGTGCTGACATTTGAGGATAACCAAGTAGCGCAATGATGACCGACCTGAGTTATGGGGCGGCCAGGAATTCATAAATTTAGCCCGCAAAAAATGCGCAATAATGGCTGGCTTCCTTCATTCTTCCAAGGTAGGGCCCTATCAGCCCTTAAATGCTAGACTTATAGAAGGGGACGCTTCCCTCGACATTCCAGTTCATGGCAGAATTCCTAATCAAAATGGCGGATGAGCGCGGTCACGTGCTCCAGCAAGTGGAAAACGGCGTCTCTGCGCAGGAGATCCGGGATAGGTTCGTCCAACAGGGCTTTCTGGTGTACTCCGTTAAAGGCCGCGCCGGGCTGCTTCCTTTTGGCGGACGGGGCCTGCGCAAGAAGGTCCTTAAGCCCGATCAGTTCGTCATCTTTAACCAGCAGTTTCTTACTCTGATTAAAGCCGGCCTGCCCATTCTGAAATCGCTAAGCGTCCTGAGCAAGCGGCAGAAGAATCCTGGCTTCAAAGCAATGCTTGAAAATATTCAGGAACGGGTCAAAAGTGGAGAGCTTCTTTCGGAAGCCTTTGAGGCGCAGGGCACGGTAACAAAAATCTATACCACCACTCTGCTGGCCGGTGAGCGCAGCGGCAACCTGGAAGAAGTGCTGGGACGCTACATTGCCTTTCAGCGCATCTCGGTATCATTTCGCAAGAAACTGCTGGCATCTCTCTGGTATCCGGGACTGTTGATTACAGCATTGACTGTGATGCTTACCTTTTTGATGACGTACGTGGTACCGCAGTTTGCGGACCTCTACAGCTCACTACATGCTGAGTTGCCGGTCATCACGCTGTTCATGCTCAACATTGGCCGGGGCATTCAGCATTACTATTACCTGATTATCGGCGGCCTGGCCTTGCTGGTGCTTGGAACAATAGCCTGGGTGCGCTCCGATAAAGGCTCAAAGGCCCTGGACGCATTGCGCTACAAGTTGCCTCTCTTCGGCGAAATCTGGATGAAGTACCAGATTGCCATGTTCTCCAGAACGCTTTCCACTTTGCTCATGGGAGGCCTTCCGCTGGTGCCTTCGCTCGAAACAGCCAGCCAGTCCATCAACAGCTACAAGATCTCCAGCAACGTGGAGACAGCTTCCCGGCGCGTCCGCGAAGGGCGCGCGCTTTCCTTCAGCCTGGAGGAAACAGGGTTTTTTCCTGACCTGGCGATTGAAATGGTGGAAGTGGGAGAATCCACGGGAGCGCTCCCGGCCATGTTGAACTCCGTGGCCGAGTTCTATGAGGAAGACGTGCAGAACTCTCTGGCCACCGCCATGCAGATGATTGAGCCGGCCATTTTGATCTTTATGGGCATTACCGTAGCCTTTGTGCTGCTGTCACTGTATATGCCGATCTTCTCCCTCGGAGCACAAGTATAGGTAAGGGCCTATGAACCAGAAGAATCTGACAGTCATGGAAAGCAATCTCCCCATCAACGGGCAGGGAGAAGGAATCGAACAACGCGCCCGCGACATGGCGGCGCGCTACCTTTGCGAGTTCATTGATCTGCGCGACTATCATCTGGACGCTGAGCTATTCAAAACGGTGCCCGTGGACCTAATGTTCCGCTACAACTTTGTTCCCCTGGAGCAAAACGACACCATTCTCTCGATCGCAATTGCCGATCCCAGCAAGCTGATGATGATTGACGAAATCGGTCAGCTGTTGCACCGCCGGATCAAAACCAAGGTAGCCACGCTCGCCCAGATCAGTGACATCCTCAAAAAAACCGAGCAGTCACAGCGGGTCCTGGAAGAAGCCAGTGAAGGCTTTGTGTTGGACGTGGTGCGTGAGGACGAAGGCTCTGGCGATGAGAACATCACGATTGACCGCATCACCGGCACCGCTGAAGCTGATGTGAGTCCCATTATCCGCCTGGTGGACACTACCATCTTCTCCGCTTTGCAGAAACGGGCCAGTGACATCCATATTGAGACGGAAAGCGACTCCGTGGTCGTAAAGTACCGGATTGACGGCGTGTTGACGCCGGCCATGCAGCCCATGGCCAAGGAGCATCACTCAACCATCATCACGCGCATCAAGGTCATGAGCGAGCTTGATATTGCTGAACGGCGCGTGCCTCAGGACGGACGCTTCCGTGTGAAGTACAGCGGCCGGCTCATCGACTTTCGCGTGTCCATCATGCCCACCATCCACGGTGAAAACGCCGTGCTGCGCGTGCTGGATAAAGAGTCCATGAGCGAGAAATTCCGCAATCTGGTGCTGGACGTGATCGGGTTTGATGAGGAAGACCTGCGCAAGTTCCGGCGCTACATTCTGGAACCATACGGCATGGTGCTGGTCACCGGTCCCACCGGCAGCGGCAAGACAACCACTCTCTACGCGGCCCTGAATGAAATCAAGACCGATGAAGACAAGATCATCACCATTGAGGACCCGGTGGAATACCAGATCCACGGGATCACGCAGATTCCCGTCAATGAGAAAAAAGGGCTGACCTTCGCCCGCGGGCTGCGTTCCATCCTGCGCCATGACCCGGACAAGATCATGGTGGGCGAAATCCGCGATACGGAAACCGCGCAAATCGCCATTCAGTCCGCGCTCACGGGCCACCTGGTCTTCACCACCGTTCACGCCAACAACGTGGTGGACGTTCTGGGAAGGTTCCTGAATATGGGGGTTGAGCCGTATAACTTTGTTTCTGCTTTGAACTGCGTGCTGGCACAGCGCCTGGTACGCATGATTTGCATCCACTGCAAGACCCCGGTGCATTATTCTGACCAGGAACTGGATAGTTTCGGGCTGGACCCGCAAATGTGGCGCGACGTGGCTTTCTACGAAGGCCCAGGCTGCATCGAATGCGGCGGCACCGGATACCATGGCCGAACGGCGATCCACGAGTTGCTGGACCTTTCCGACCGCATCCGCGAACTGATTCTGGAAAAGCGCCCTTCGTCGGAGATTCGCAAGGCCGCCCACGAAGAAGGCATGAAATTTCTGCGTGATTCGGCGCTGTCCCGCGTTAAGGCCGGTCTAACTACCATGAAAGAAATCAATAAGGTCACCTTCATCGAGACAACGAGATAAGAATGTCAGGATCAAACCATAAAATACCGCGCCCACGGCTGGCTTGCGAGATCACGCCTTCCGGCGTGTTTGCCGCGCGGGCCGCGGACAAAGCGGCCAAAGTCGAGGTCTTTACCTTGCGGCGCTTCAACGAGGGGGCAATTGCCCCGGGCCTCATTGGCCCCAACGTGCTCGATGGAGATGTCTTGCGCACAGCCGTGAGCGGCGCACTCGGCGCTGTGGCCGGCAAATCGCGTGATGTAGTCGTGGTGCTGCCGGACATGGTCATCCGCATGATGCTCCTGGATTTTGAAGCTTTGCCGGCCAAGGCAGATGAGATTGGGCCGGTCATCCGGTTCCGGTTGAAGAAATCTCTGCCTTTTGACGTGGACCAGGCCGTCCTCTCCTATGACATTACCCGCTCCAGCAATGGCGTTCGCGTTGTGGCTGCGGTCTCACCACGCGAAATTATTGAAGAGTATGAAAAGATCTTCCGTGACGTGGGCTTTACGCCGGGCGTGGTGCTGCCTTCAACCGCAGCGGCCCTGGGTTTGGTGGATGGCGAGCGGCCAACCCTGGTTTTGCAGGTGAATCCCATGAATATCACCATCACGGCACTGGAACACAACGAACTCAAGCTGGTACGCACGCTCGAAAATCCTCATGGCGCCAGCGTTTCCGCGGCCGAACTGGCGGAGGCAGTGCTGCCCTCCATTGTGTTCTTTGAAGACACATTTGCCGCACGCATTGAAAAGATCTGCGTCGGGGGTATCGCGCTGCTGGAAGAAGTGGGCCCGTTGCTGCACCAGCAGACTGGCGCACAAGTGCAGGCGCTGGCGCCGACCCTGGTCCCTGAACAGAACCTGAGTGGAGAAAATGTTCCGCCATCCATGATGACGGGGATTGTGGGGGCCCTGCTGGGATAATGCGCCTCAACATTAATCTTGCTTCACAGAAATATGAAGATACCCAGCGGTTTTACGCTCGCTGGCTGACGGCGATTGCATGCGCCGCGGCACTGACTATGATCCTGTTCATCCTGACCTGGATGAACTACGCAAACGCGGAAAAATCCAACCAGCGAATCAAAGCGCAGGAGGCGAAAGTCTCTGCACCGCCCTGAGAACCATGATGTGAATACGCAAAAGAACTACTGGAACAGGCAGATTGCCCGCCGGGGATTTTCCTGGACCCAGCTGTTCAATGATCTGCAGCGCATCATGCCGGCGCGGGCATATGTTAGCTCGGTTCATCCCGAGCTGACCCTGGACAATCACGTTAAGCTGACCCTGGTCATCATGAGTGATACCCACAGTAACGGCCTGGAACTGGTGCAAAAGATGGAAAAATCTCCACGGTTCCGCGGATTCAAGATTCCCACGATCGATGCGGAGACTACAGAGAAAAATCAACGCGGCGGAGCAGAGTTGTACAAGTTCGATATTGTCACCTACTACAACCCCGCCGAAAGCCATCCGGCAACGAAGGAGGGCTTGTAAATGAACACCTTGAAGAAAGCCAGGCAGCGGTTCACGTTTGTTTTGGCGGTGTTGACGGTTGTGAATGTTCTTCTCATTGCTTACCTCTTTTGGCCGGGATCAAGCCAGTCAGGCAAACGGGCCCGGGAGCAGCAACTGCAGGAGCAGATAAAGACGCTCACCAGCGAGGTAACGCCTTTGCGAGGCATCGATCAGCAGCTCACGCAGACGCGGGTTGACGTCAAAACCATGTATGAGCAGAAAATCCCCAGTGAGTTTTCACAGATATCGCAACATCTGGAAAAACTCCTTAGAGAAGCTGGCGTCACGACCCAGGGCATTCATTACAGCCAGGAAAAAAACGACCGTCCGGAAAAAAATGACCTCCCGGACGTGCAGCCGGTCCATATTGATACCACGGTGACAGGTGAGTATGCGAAGATTGCGCGCTTCATCAACGCCGTGGAGCAGGACAAGTTCCTCTTCATCATCGACCAGATTTCCCTGAGCAGCTCGGAAAGCAGTGGCGTCGTGTCCCTGCAGATCAAGTTTGAAACATTTTTAAAGGCAACATAGCGCCAGCGCGTCGAATTGGTCCAGGTTCAGGACCCTGTACTTGTAGATAAAAATAGGAAAAGGAACCAAGGTGAAGATAGGTACGGAAAACAAGAAGCAGGTGCGATTCATGATCGCGCTGCTGGCGATTGCCCTTTTGGTGGGCATCTATAACTTTGCTAATTTTGGCGCTAGCTCGGCTGCGCCGGCTACAACAGCCACAGGACAGCAAACAAGAACATCGGGACCGGACGCCGGAACAAGCAATCTGGATCCCAGACTTCATCTGGACAGTCTAGCTGCCAGCCAGAGCAAGAAATATGAGGCGGGTGGAAGAAACATCTTCCGCATGGAAGAAGCCAGGATTGAACCGGCGAAGTTCAACGTTCGCCCTGCAGAAGTGGCATTTATAGGCCCGCCAACACCTACGCCCACACCGCCTCCGCCACCGATTACCCTGAAGTTTTATGGCTTCGCCAGCAAATCTAACGAACCGAAGAGAGTTTTTCTGGCCAATGAGGGCGGGGCAGTGTTCATCGCCAAGCAGGGCGATATTGTGGAACGTAAATACAAGGTCATCCAGATCAATAACACCAACGTGATGATTGAAGATGTGCTCTACAATAACCGTCAGCCTATTCCATTGACGGCGAAATAGCTGCCCGAGCAAGGTACTTGCATTTTTGTATGAAGGTAAAACGGTCCAATCCCGAAAAAGGCTACGTTCTGCTGGCCTTGATGCTGGCATTCACGTTGATCCTGCTCGCATTGTCCGTGGAGGCGCCGCGAATTGCGCAACAGATCAAGCGGGAGAAAGAGGAAGAACTGGTCCACCGCGGTAAGGATTACGCGACCGCCATCAAGCGCTTCGCCCACAAGAACGGCGGCAGGTATCCGGTATCAATTGACCAACTGGAAAACACCAATCAGGTCCGTTTTTTGCGCAAGCGATACAAGGACCCCGTCACTGGTGAAGATAACTGGCGACTGGTCCACGTAGGGGAAGCCCAGTTGAATATCCCCACGACAAACCCCGGTTTGCCGGGAAGCGGAAACCCGGGCTTGGCCGGAGGGAATTCAGGGTTGGCCGGTGGCAATACAGGTTTAGCTGGGACCAACTCGCTGTCTGGCCCGAACTCATTCTCTCAGGGGACGCCACCTGGTCAGGCCAACAACCCGGCTTTGGGCCAGGGAGGAATTGGAGGGGGGCAGCTGGGCCAGGGGCAGCCGCAGCCGGCCGGCCAACTGGGAAGCCTCACAACCGCCAATATCGGAAACGGACAGCAGCTCGGCGGCAGCCAAATCATGGGAGTGGCCAGCGTAAACAAAGGCAGGTCAATCAAAGAGTTTAACGAGAAAGACCATTACGAAGATTGGTACTTTGTCTACGATCCGCAGCTGGAGCAGGCAGGCGGAACCGGTGTTACCGTTGCCGCCCCCCGGCCAGCCGGCACGCAAGGACAAGCGCAAGGCACGCCGCCGCAGCAGCCCACGCCCGTTGTACCGGCCCCTGCACCAACGCCTCAGGCTCCCAACTAAAAACAAAAGCCTCGCCAGTTGGGCGAGGCTCTAATCTTATGCCGTTGCGTTTGCTTTAGACGTTGAAGGAAGATCCGCAACCACAGGTGCTCTTGACGTTGGGATTTTCAAATTTGAAGCCGGAAGCTTCCAGCGTTTCCACGAAATCGACAACGCAGCCGTTCAAGTACATGGCGGACGTGGCATCAACATAAACCTTGAGGTCTTCAAAGCTGTAAACCTTGTCCATGACTCCGGGAGCGTTCTCAAACGACATGGAGTAGGAGAATCCTGAGCAGCCGCCGCCAACCACGCCGATGCGCAGGCCAGCCGGAACCGGATTCTGCTGAGACATGATCTCCTTCACCTTGGAAACCGCCGTGCTCGTCAGATTCACGGGCAATTTGGGTGTGGTTTCAACGTTCGGGGTTGTAATGGTCGCCATTGTTCAAGTTCTCCTTGGTGATTGTGCTAGCTGGATGCTGCTATATTATACACGTTCTGTGCTGATTCCATTGAGCTTTCTCTCTGAGTTGGATGATCTTTCACCCTCCCAGGTCGCAGAATTTCTTCGCCAACCGATCACAAAAAATATTAATTTTACCGTCCCTCAACAGCGCTATAATGCCCCCAGGTTCCACCTACACCCTCGCCGCAGCGTCCTGTAGCGGCCTTAGCGTAAGCGGAACCGGTGCCAAAATCAAGGTGGTGCTCGATGATGATGACGTCACTGCTAATCCTTTGGGCCGGTTTAAGCGTCGTTTTGATCATTCTTCTGATCTACCGCAGCACGCTCGCCATGCATGAAGACGATCAACTTTTCCTTGACAGCGCTGAAGCCCACATGGCGAAGGAACAGGAAGAACTAATCATAAGAATGGACCGGATCCAGCCCTGGTTGCGCGTCTGTGGGGCCGGCTCAGCGGTGCTGACCGTGGTGATAGCCGGGATCATGCTTTACTCTCGCTTCAACCAATAAGTCAGGAAGCCTTTGGCCCTGAGCTCGGTAGCGGGAGTGCCCAGAGGATTCCTGCGCGTTGTCGTCTGCCGTTCGCAGCTGTGCGGCTAAATGTGCACCAACTTCGATCTGACGTTCCACACCATACCAAGAATGACGGCTGGTCAGTTTCAGCACCAGCTTTGTGTAGAAAACAAGGATCAAGTCAGTTGCGTTACTTGGTAATGCGCTTCTGGAGTTGCTCAACCACGTTATCGAGATCGGGATAACCCGCGCCAAAGCTTCTTGTGAACCAGTTTCCACCGCGCTCGGCAATTCTCTCTCCATCGGCGAGCACCTC
>WNFP01005556.1_pt1 | contig 10150 bp, 9 predicted proteins | sample 5400201 | NCBI WGS metagenome assembly WNFP01 (sample SAMN13153355, study PRJNA577476) | soil metagenome | isolation source: 115 cm saprolite under Madrone tree | place: USA:California | collected 2016-06-14
GGCGAGTTGCCGCTGGCGATCCAGGCAAAGCTGCTGCGCGTGCTGGAAGAGAGACGATTCGAAAGAGTGGGTGGGACCCAATCGATCGATGTGGACGTTCGAATCGTGGTGGCCACGAATCGCAATTTGCAGAAGCTGGTTGAAGAGAAACTCTTTCGAGAGGACTTGTATTTTCGCATCTCCGCCGTGCCAATAACCATTCCACCCTTGCGCGAGCGTGGGAACGACGTATTGCTGCTTGCCGACCACTTTCTGGAAAAGTTCAGCCGCGAATTTGGAAAGCCTGGGTTGGAATTGTCGGCTGACGCGCGAGACCGGCTGCTGCACTACCAATGGCGTGGCAACGTGCGCGAGCTGCAGAATACTCTGGAGCGGGCGGTGATCCTGACGGACGGTTTGAGCATTCACGCCGAAGGCTTGCAGTTGCCCGCCGCGAAGCCGGATACAGAACATTTGCCTACGGGAATGCTCGCGGAGAATTTCAATTGGGAAGGTTCACTGGAAGAAGTCACTGGGCGAGCCGCGAGCCACGTAGAGAAAGCTTTGCTCGAAAACACGATGCGCGAATGCAAGTGGAACAAGACGCGTGCGGCGGAAAAGCTGGGCGTCTCGTCGAAAACGCTGTTGGCAAAGCTGCGGAGTGCGGGACTGGAAGAGTAAGAGCAAGCCTTTTCCCAGGCGAAGAAACCTCATGAGGCTGGAACCCCAGAATAACGATGAACTAAGATGCGCGTTCCCTTCTGAGTTGCACAACGATGCGCTGATTGCCTTTGAGACTTTCCCTAAAAATCCGTATTGGTGGAACAGTTTCACGGTTCGGGTAAACAACGAGGTTGTTTCGATTCCTTACCGCGTCTATCACAACCCGTCTTCAATCAAGACTAACAATCTCAGCGGCCTGCAAAAGAATCTGGTTGGCTGTATCCTGTCGAGAAATCACGACGGGTTTGTCCGCCAAGAGTATTTATCTCAAATTTTGGGCTGCAAATACACGTGGGTGCCTCCCTTCGTAATTCAGCTTCTTGGTGAATACGTGGTCGAGATACTCCGCGTCATAGAGGCGAATCTCGGGAATTTGGACAAGCCCTTGTATGCGCAATTCCTCCGCGAAAATCCAGATTTTCTGGCCCTTACGGAACAGCGAGTGATCAGCTACTGGGATTGCTACCATCGTTTTTCCTGCCGCAAGGAAGACTTTCCCGGTTTTCGGGCAGTGAATTTCTTCAAGCAGCTTGTGAACAGCGAAGGCTGAAACCCGCTAGGAGTTTGGGCGGACGGCGGTGTGGAGAGCCACGGTGCCGAAGGTCCAGACGCGATAATCCACGGAGTGGAAGCCGACGGCACTCATGAGCGCGGCGAGTTCGGGCGGGCGGAAAAAGTGAGCGACGGACTTCGGAAGATATTTGTAAGCCGCCTGATCACCGGAGATAAGACCACCGATCTTCGGCAAAACATTACAAAAATACCAACGATAAAGATCGCCCAAGCGGCCTTCGGGCGGTTCGGCAAATTCCAGAATCGCGACTATGCCACCAGGCTTGAGCACGCGCCGAATTTCGCGTAGGCCCGCTTCGTAGTTGGCGAGATTGCGAAATCCGAAGGCAGTGGTGACAAGATCAAAAGAAGCGTCAGCAAACGGGAGCCGCAGCGCGTCCGCTTCGACGTATCTGATGGGGCGGAGCTGGACTAAATCAGGACTATGCAGGCGTGCGCTTTTCTTTCTGGCGCGCACGAGCATACTGTGGGCAAAGTCCACGCCGACCACGCGCGCCCAATATCTGCGGTTCAGCGCGATCGCCAGGTCTCCCGTTCCACAGCAAAGATCCAGCACAGCAGGCTCCCGTCTGACATGAACAGGTTTGCGATCCACTACATGAATCTCCGGCTTGGGAAAAATAGACCGGAGATGCTTTGCGGTGCGGGCGCGCCACAGACGATCGAGTTGCAGCGACAAAAGATGGTTGAGCAGATCGTACCGCGGAGCGATCTGCGTAAACATTTCGCGGAGTTTGTGGGAAGCGTCGGCTTCGCTGACGGCGCCTTCAGGGCGCGTTCCCTTGACCGGCGCAGGGGCCTCAGCCATGCCGGCCTCGCGAAAGCTTGTTGCTCGCAGCAATGAGGCGAGGCGTGAAATGGAGAACACGCTCTACAGCGTGAAGCGGGACGGTATCGTAGGAACGCGCTTCGCCAATGCGAGGTGAGAGGACGAAGCGAAGAATCCCGCTGCGCGTTTTCTTGTCGGAGTGCATAGCATTGAGCAAAGCCGAGGGCGGAACGTGCGGCCATGGCGGCAAAGGTCCCAGGCGGCGAATCAGCGCGACTATGCGGGAAACGTCGTCAGCACGCGTCAGGCCGAGCTCGTGTCCGAGAAAGGCGGCGGCGATCATGCCCCAGGCCACGGCTTCGCCGTGCTGATAACGGCGGTATTTCGTGACGCTTTCGAGAGCATGGGCGAAAGTGTGGCCGTAATTGAGGATTTCCCGCAGGCCCGATTCACGCTCGTCACGGCTCACGACACGGGCTTTGATTTCCACGTTGCGGGGAATCAGAAAACTGAGAACCTGGCGATCCCGCCGCAGCACCCTCTCCAGGTCTTTCTCAAGCATCGTGAACATTTCGGGGTCCGCAATAATCGCGTGCTTGATGACTTCCGCCAGGCCGCCGCGAAATTCTCGGTCGGAGAGGGTGCGCAGAAGCTCCGAATCGGTGAGCACTAGACGGGGCGGATAGAACGAACCCACCAAGTTCTTCCCCTCGGGAAGATTGACGCCCGTCTTGCCGCCGATGGAGCTGTCCACTTGGGCGACGAGGGTTGTTGGAATATGAACGAGTTTCACCCCGCGTAAGTAAGCGGCAGCCGCAAAACCGGCTACGTCACCGACCACGCCGCCACCAACCGCAACCACCAGCGATTTGCGATCGGCGCCCGCGCGACAAAGTGATCGCGCAATGTGTTCTACATTGCGGAGATTCTTGGCGGATTCGGCGTCATCGAATAAGTGAACGGCGCTGCCTTTCGAGAGCCGCAACGCGCGCTGCACCGTTTTCCCCACGGCGCGCCACACCTTGGGAGAGGAAACAACGTGGACGCTTGAAAGTCTTCCGAGCGCGGAAATTTCCCTCGCTGCACGGCGAATTATGCCTGCCCCGGAAACAATCGAGTAGGGACCGGCCGACGATTTCACGGAAATGCGTTTTATTTTCATGGGCGAGACATTTTCAATGTAACACACGCGCTGCGCGCATCGCAGGCCGGGGCCCGCACTATCATTGGCGCAATTTCTTCGTGCTACCATACGGAGGCGGCAGCCTTCCCGCTCCAATGACGAACTCCAACAAGAACCATCGTGCCGATTATGCCGTTGTGGGCAGCGGCATCGCGGGTTTGCGCGCGGCGATCGAGTTGAGCGCGGCGGGAAGTGTGCTGGTCTTGGCGAAATCCAATTTAAGCGATTCGGCGACGGCCTGGGCACAGGGAGGAATCGCCGTGGCCCTCTCCGACGAAGATCAAATCGGATTACACGAGCAGGACACCATCAAGGCCGGCGATGGCTTATGCCGCGCTGAAGCCGTGGCACTGTTGGTTGAAGAGGGTCCGAAGTACATCACGCAGCTCATTGAGTGGGGGACGGAATTTGATCGCGCGGGGACAAAACTGGCTTTTACGCGTGAAGCCGCGCATAGCCGCTCGCGGATCTTGCACGCGCATGGGGACTCGACTGGCAGAGAGATTAGCCGGGCGCTGCTCGCGCGGGCGCACACCATTCCGCACCTGCACCTGCGCGCGCACGCGTTCACGACGGAGTTGATTGTGGAGCGAGGATGCGTCACGGGGCTGCGCTTCATCGATGAAACCGACGGCTCGGAACATGAGTTGCGCGCTGGATCCGTGCTGCTGGCCACCGGTGGCGTAGGCCAAATCTATCGCGAGACAACGAATCCTGAAGTGGCCACTGGCGACGGCATGGCGATCGCCTACGAGGCGGGCGCGGTCCTGTCCGATATGGAATTCATGCAATTCCATCCGACGGCGCTGGCGGTGAAAGGCGCGCCGCGATTTTTGTTGTCCGAAGCGCTGCGCGGCGAGGGCGGAGTGCTGCGCAACATTGGGCTTGAACGATTCATGAAACGCTATAACGAAGCCCAAGAGCTGGCGCCCCGGGACATCGTAGCGCGCGCGATCGTCAGCGAGATGCACCGCACGCAGAGCAAACATGTATTTCTGGACATGACCAAAATGAGCGAGGAGTTCCTGAAGAAACGGTTCCCGCGAATATATGAGACTTGCGCGGGCTATGGTCTGGATTTGGCAACCGACATGGCCCCGGTTTGTCCAGCGGCGCATTACATGATGGGCGGAGTGAAGACGGACCTGTGGGGCCGCACTTCCCTACCGAGCCTGTATGCGGCGGGCGAGACGGCGGCGACGGGCGTGCACGGCGCCAACCGGCTGGCGAGTAATTCCCTGCTGGAAGGGTTGGTGTTTGGAGCCCGCGCGGGGCAAGCGATGATTAAGGATGCGCCTGTCGGGAAACGGAGCGGGGCGGCGCTGCCAGGCAGCCCGGCACCACTGCCGGGAAACTCTTCGGCGACACCCAGGGAAAGGACCAAAAACAGCGCAAAACCTTCGGTGGCGTGCGCGGCATTGACGAAGATTCGCGAAGTGATGTGGCGCGAAGTTGGGATTCTTCGTAGCGGGAAGGAATTGGCGGACGCGATCAAACAGCTGGAATCGCTGGAGCTCCCGAAATCCGAGAAGACTGCACGCGAGGCGCACGAGCTTAGAAATTTGCATGCACTGGCGTTGCTGATGGCGCGCTCGGGTCTAGCGCGGGAAGAAAGCCGGGGGAGCCATTACCGCTCGGATTTCCCTTTTCGGAATGATGAGAATTTTGCGAAGCACTCGGTGGTGCAAAAGGGCAAGGACGTGAAGTTCGAGCAGTAGAAAAAGGCGCCCGCCTCAGAAGGCGGCCGCTACATTACTTGGCTTGGAGCTGCTTGATGCTTTCCAGGAAGACGTGGCCGGTGATCGCGAGCGTCTTGGCGCTGATTTTGTCGAGAGAATCCTGCGGAGTATGCCAGTAACCGTTATCTGTAAAATCCCCGATGACATCCACCGATGGCACGCCTCGCTTTAGGAAGGAGTCATGATCATCTTGGGCGCCTGCACTCTCATTTATAAAAATGGCCGAGTAGCCCAGCCTGGCTGCGCTGTTCCAAATGAGATCGACCAGCGCCAGCGTGGAACTGGTCTCGCGCCGGAACTTGGCTTTGCGGCCGCCGACGATGTCCGCCAGCAGAAATGCCTTGATCTTCTTGAGGTCGCCGCCGGTGGATAAGCGCGCGGCCATCTGACGGCTGCCATAGCGGCTATCGGTGGCGCTCCATTGCTTCATGGCTTCCTCGCCATCGAAAAAAGCGATCCAGACGGCATACGTTCCCTTCTGAGAGCAAAGCAACCTCGCCAACTCCAACATGACTGCGGTTGAGGAGCCGGCGTCGTCGGCGCCTACGAAATTGTCCATTAATAGTGTGTCGTAGTGCGTGCCAAGGAGAATGATGCCGGGTTTTTCGCCAGTGATTTTCACCAGAATGTTTTTCATGGGCAGGCGCCCGATGGGCGTGTCGGCGCTGAAAACATCCGACTCGACAAAGCAACCGTAGCTCTTCAATTCGGCGAGCAGATACTCCTGCACGCGGGCGATTGCAGGCGAGCCGGATGGGTGAGGGCCAAAGCTGACTTGCTTGGCGACATGGGTGAAGGCACGCTTGCCATCAAAGCCGCCGGTCTTCTCGGGCGGTAGCGCGTCATCGGGAGTTTGCGGTGGAGCGGATGCTGCGGCGCTCATGAAGGGTGGCTGGCTCGCAGCGGCAGGTTCTTCTTTGCCACTGGCCTTGCAACCAGCGAGGCCGAGGGGAAGGATGCAAAGGATCGGGGTCATTCGCGAAAGCAGTTTGGAGAATGAAGTCATTTACTGAGCCTCCGCGGCGGCTAGCCGCCGATTCCGGCGACGTAGAACCAGCCAGGACAATCCCACACCGATGAAATAAAGACCTACAAGTACAGCCATGAAGACCAGCATGGTCAAGGCATCAGGCGTGGGGGTCAGTATGGCAGCAAGAATGGCGATGACCAGAAAAGCATAGCGGAAATTGTCCAACAAGAACTTCGGCGTGACAATTCCGAATAGTGAGAGTATGAAAATAAGAACCGGTAATTCGAAGACCAAACCAAGTCCCAGTAAGATCAAAAGAATAAAATCGAAATACTCATTGATGCTCATCAATGGCACGACCGGCCCTCTAAAACCAGTCAGGAATCGCAAGACATAAGGGAGGGAAACGAAATACCCAAATGCAATTCCTGCCAGAAACAGGAAAACCGTCGAGAAAAGAAAGCCAGTGATGGCTTTACGCTCGTGCTTGTAGAGCGCGGGGGCGACAAAGAGCCATATCTGATAGAGGATCCACGGGGATGCCAGGACGATCCCTAGATAAATGCTCAACGTAATCAGCATGTTCAAATAGGCCGCCGGACCAGTGTAGTAAAGCTTCTGTTCAAATCCCGCAGCCCTCAGGGCTTTCAACATCGGCTTTGTGATCCATTCCACAAAATGGGGAGCCGCAAACCAGCCGATAGCTGCGCCGATGACAACTGAGATGAGCGAGTTGATGATGCGCTTGCGAAGCTCGCTGAGATGCTCGAAAAAGGTCATTGCTCCGCCGGGCTCTTCCGGGGGCTTGGTGATTTGCGTATTGGATTCGGATTCGGGCACGGATTCAGGCCGGATGCTGATGGTCATGGGAAGTTTCTTGGGAATTTGCGACCGCCGCCGCTTCGGACTTCCTCTCGGCCGGTTCTTCCGGCGACCGTGGGACGGATTCGGCAACTGGCGCAATCACCGGGTCTTCGGTGCTGCGAGGTTCCGCCTGTGCCTCGTTCGGGGGCGCTTCAGCGCCAGCGGACCCACTCCCGGCAGGCGATGGCGCAGTCTCGGCAGCGGCCGCAGAAGAGGCGGCAGCTTCGGCAGCCTTCTTGCGCTCGGCCTGCAAGGCTTGGCGCTCCATCTCTCGCATTTCCTCTTCAAAAGCACTCCTAAAGTCCGTGGACGCTTTGCGGAACTCCGCCATAAGCTTACCCAGGCCGCGGGCCAACTCCGGCAGCTTATGTGGCCCGAATACAACCAGGACCACGATAAACAGCACAATCATGTGGGGCATGCTCAACATTGCGTTTTGGAGCCGTCTATAGGGTCCATGGGCATCATAGAAAGGGTGCCAGCCACTGTCAAACCGGAGTTTGCTTCGGATATGGTGTGCTATAATTTGAACTTAAGCTGTCGCGCGAGGGAACGATGAATTCAGAGCGTCGCGGACTTGTAGTTGTGGTAGCCGTACTGCTGGTATCCGCCGTATTGGGGGGCATTTACGGACCCAACGTGCGAGCCACGACCGCCTCGGCGGACGATTATCAAACGGCCGTGCGGGACTTTACCAAGGTCCTGAACGTGGTTCAGAACAACTATGCCGATACGGTCGATGTCGATAAGGCCGTGTATCAAGGTGCCATTCCGGGCATGCTACGCATGCTCGATCCCCATTCAAGTTTCTTTGACGCCAAGCAGTTTTCCTTGCTGCGTGAAGACCAGCGCGGAAAATACTACGGCGTCGGCATGATTGTAGCGCCGCGAGAGAACCACACCGTGGTGATGGCTCCGTATGCCGGCGCCCCTGCTTATAACGCGGGAATCCGGCCGGGCGACGTGATTGTTAAGGTGGATGACAAGTCAACGGACGGACTGACCACCACTGAAGTTGCCGACATGCTAAAAGGACCGAAGGGCACGGTCGTCAGGATTACAGTTTCACGGGAAGGCTATGCGGAACAGCTTGTCTTCACGGTGACGCGCGACGAGATTCCGCGGCATTCCGTGGACATAGCATTCATGCTGAAGCCCGGAGTTGGCTACATCCGGCTGTCGGGATTCAACGAAACCACCGACCGAGAAATTGCGGACGCGCTGAAGCAGCTCAATGCCGTTTCCCTGGATGGCCTGATTCTGGACATGCGAGGAAACCCCGGCGGTTTGCTGAATGAAGCGGTCGCGGTGGGCGACATGTTCCTGGACAAGAACCAGCTGATCGTTTCGCACCATGGTCGGACTTCCCCGGAGCGCCGGTATTACGCGGTGTACGGCAATCGGGGGATGACCACACCGCTCGTCATTCTGGTTAACAACAATTCCGCTTCCGCGACGGAAATTGTTTCCGGTGCGGTGCAGGACCACGATCGCGGTTTGATCGTGGGAGAGACGACGTTCGGCAAGGGCCTGGTGCAGACCGTCACGGGACTGAGCGAGAACACCGGGCTGGCGCTCACGACCGCGAGGTACTACACGCCAAGCGGACGGCTGATTCAGCGCGACTACAAATCCGTTTCGCTCTATGAATATCACTACGAACGCAAGGTCCCCGATCATCCGACGGAAGTGAAACTAACAGATAGCGGACGCCAGGTGACCGGTGGCGGCGGCATCACCCCGGATATCATCGTGCCCGCCCCAAAGCTGACCAAGTTTGAGCAGGTGCTCTACCGCGATGACGTATTCTGGCCAGCGGAGACGGGCGTAGGCGGGTTTACACGCTACTACCTCGGCAGCAAGCCGACCATTACCAAGGATTTTGAGGCTGACGACAATGTGATGCGCGTCTTCCGCGAGTATCTCAGCAAGCACAACGTCCGGTACACCGAACCTGACATGGCCGAGAGCCTCGACTGGATCAAGCGAAAGATCAAGCAGGAAGTTTTCATGTCCGCGTTCAACCAGCAGGAGGGCTTCAAGGTCTTGCTGGAAGCCGATCCGCAGGTGCAGAAGGCTGTGGAAGCCATCCCGCAGGCGCGTGCGCTGTATCAGAATGCCAAGAAGATCGTTGCCCAGCGCGCGGGCGGATCCCTCGACCAGCCATAAGGGCAGCTGGAATACTGCAATCTTTTTAGATCGGGCGCAGCATCCCGACGGGGTCGGGACAAATGCTGCGCCCTTTTTTGTTTGCGGTCCCGCGAACGCGTGTTGGCAAGCACCAACGCCTTTGCTAAAATCAATTTGCTGCTCGTGGGCGAGTAGCTCAGCTGGGAGAGCGCCTCGTTCGCAACGAGGAGGCCGAGGGTTCGAATCCCTTCTCGTCCACCAATTCCACCACACATTTTGGCAATCCTCCGATGCGCGTAAGAGCGTCCCGGTTTCACCGCGGAAGGCCAAGGGTTCGGGCGGCTCTTTCCCGAATGCCGGCTGGTAATTGCCACATTTGAATCGGGGAGAATCCGGGCGCCGCTTCAAGGTGGCCGGTCGATGTGCTTGTCGCGTCGAAGTTTCCAAGTCTGCTCTGCCAATTCATGCCTTCAGATGCGAGACGTGGCCGTTTCGCCATGCCAATCAAGGAGAGCCCACGGTTCGGCCTGCGAATACTGCTGGAGAGTTGGAAGAAGAGGAATCCTCCCCCGGTGCGGATTGTCTCGTAGTAATGGCTCGGCGGATCGCGGCTAGCGTCGCGCTATCGTCGAAACGGACACTGGCTCCATCCGATTGGACACCAAGTTGTGTCCATAAGCTATCCAGGTCCACGCTGACAGGCTTGTCCTTCATTCTTGCGTACAACGGCTGAAGAACACTTACCCCAACTGCGTGGTCACCGGCTCTGAACGCATCCTCAAGATTCCATTCCCTCCGGATGTCGCCGCCGGCGTCGAGAATTCCACGAAGGGCATTCTCCAAACCCTTCGCATTGTTTGTCAGGCGGCGAATCTCAACCTCAGCCAGGAGGCAAAAGAGCGCTCCTCCCCAGTAGGTTCTGCCCCACGTGTGCGTGTGATCGAGTCCGCGATCTCCAGGCTGAGGGAGACCTTGAGGCATGTCCCGAACCAGGTCAAACCACATCTGCTCCACTTTGAGATGTCCTGCTTGAATCCGAGCGATCGGTTCGACATGGGTGGCAATGCCCTCTTCGATCCAGTGGTGCTGGTCGTCGACGGAGGGAAAAGCCAGGTGAACCATTTCGTGTGTCAGCATCCAGTCCGACGCAAGCTCAGAAGGAGAAGTCTTGTCACCGACACGTATGGTGATTCTCCCTCCTCGTTCGCCAAATGTCATAC
>WNFP01005558.1_pt1 | contig 10146 bp, 15 predicted proteins | sample 5400201 | NCBI WGS metagenome assembly WNFP01 (sample SAMN13153355, study PRJNA577476) | soil metagenome | isolation source: 115 cm saprolite under Madrone tree | place: USA:California | collected 2016-06-14
GAGCCTCTCTCTGGCGGTGATTATAGAGATCTTAGAACCCGCTAAGAAGAACCGCGTTGATGTGAGGGATGCGGCGATGATCAAATTCGCGTCCGATCTTGTTCAAAAGAGGATCATGAACGAGGGCTGGGGACCGACCGAAAAAAGGGTTGAAACGATGCTATTCAACCAACTGCCGCCCCTTGGTGAGCCCGCACGGAAAGGGGACGACTTTATTGCATGGATTGTGGAATAGCGGGCGATTACTAGAACAAAAAAGGCCGGTCGAGTCTCCCCGGCGGGCTCATTCTTTGCTTGCCATGTCCCTGAAGCGTATCACCTATTTGAATCGGTCTGCGTCTTTTAGCGCTTGATCTGCGAGCGCTTTGCACTGGTCCGTAATTACGCTGACGTTGTTTGCTGTGTACTTTTCCATACCACCTGCTTTGGCGGCTAAAAGACCCGTCAATGATGCATTGTATGCGTCAGTCCACACCGCCTCTCGTTCTTCGCGCGATATCATAGGGCCACATTGTAGGTCTCAATCTCAATAGTCGCCATATTTTCGATTAATCTTACCCAGAAGGCGGCGAAAAAACAAAAAGAGCCTGCCGTTTTTAGCCAGCAGGCTCTCAATTTCCAACGTGTTGGAAAACGTCAGTTCACTGCCAATTCCTCTTGGCCACGCTGCTCGATGTCAGCGTACCATTGCTGGCAGATTTGCATAAGCCGGCACGCCGTCTAGCTTGACATCGTAATAAACGCCGCATTCGTCTTGCATTCGGACAATCTCGATAGAGCTGTCCAGATATCTCATTTTCGTTTGTCATTTGGGTATTGATTTCTCACGAGTTTGTCACACTCGCTCGTGAGAAGCGTTATACCCCGATAACCAAGAGATCACGGTACTGTCGCCGATCGTTTCGGCTGCCGCTATGATGACTGCAAGGGGAGACATTCCTGTACTACCTCCCAGCACAACGGGTTCGATGACGTTGTTGGTAAACACCTCTAAGATCCCGTAAAGGAGCAGCGTCAGGATGGGCGGTGTCCAGCTTGTAGAGATGGCAAAAGAAAGAGCCAACGGGAAAAAGGCCGAAATCCAGAGACCAACGTATGGCACAAATCTCAGTACGAGGGTGAGCGCCGCCCAGAGCACGGCGTTTGGAATGCCAATCAACGAGAGCCCAATCCCTAGTACCAGCGAATACGCGCTGTTCACTGCGAGTTGCATCAACAGAAAGCTGCTCAACCGGGAACCAGCCTCGTCGACTGCCAGTGTAGTGGTCGCTGTGTGAGAGTGGCCAATTAATCGAAGGAACCGCACGCGCAGTTGCTTTCGTTCAAGTAGGATAAAGACCACCAGCACCACTACGACAGCGAAAGCAGCCACCGGCCCCATGACGGGTGTCATGCTATTTTTGGCGATCGCTAGGATAGTGTCCGCACCGCTTACGATTTGGACCCTAGTTGGCTCCGGCTGTTCGGCGCCTGTGGACGGAGCGGTGACTTTGCCTAGATCTCCGGTCAGTTCGCCAATATTTCGGAAGGCTAGACTGAGCGGCCCCGGCGGCGCTTGTTGGAACGCTGACCATTTAGCATGGATATTGTCGCGATATTTAGGCAGAGAATTTACTAGGTTCAAGGCCTCTACTGATACCGTCGCGCAGAGCACACCGATGAGAGCAAAAGCAACTACCACGACACTGAGCACCGCCAAGACAGGATGAAAACCCCAGCGTTCGATGCGAGATACAATCGGCGTAAGCAGAAAGCTGATTAGGATGGCCAGAACAATCGGTAGCAGAAACTCTTTCGCCCAAGAGAAGGCAGAAAGAATAACGATCACGTACGCTAATTCGATGAGCTTTCGAAAGTTAAACGGCTTGGTGGATTCCAGTTTGTCCGGCATTTAGATTGTTCTTTTTCGAAAAGTCTGAGGTGAACGGCTGATCCTTAAAAACTGAAATGGACTGCTTACAACCGGGACGGGGCGGGTTGGGCAAATTCGTTATAACGGGATATGCCCATCTGTGTCGGAATCGCGGGAGTGCTTAGTGGAAAAGGGACGCCTGAAAAAGAATGCGGAATTGCTGATAGGCGCGGCATCTTGACATAGCTCGTTGCGCGCCGGTTTTTTGCGCCTCAAGGCAAACCCCACAGATCTATCAGGGTAGGGTTAAGTTTCTTGCTCACAGTTGCGGGCAAATCATCATGACTCAGCCTAGATGACTCACGTTAGAGATAATCTGCCGTGAAGCGTGCCAGGGGTTTCACACCAATAGGCAGAGCAACTGATTGCGAACGCGCGAATCTATCGGAAGAGGAATCTGAGGGGCGATCCTCCAATTGAAAAACAGATTTACTGACCCCTACCGATTACCAGACTTTATTCTGGATCGGCATCAAATGGTTCAATAGTTTTTTGTGAGCCAATTGTAACCGGGTTTTGACTGTGCCTAGGGCAATACATTTTGCTGCAGCGATTTGGCGCTGACTCATTCCTTCGAAAAATGTTAGCCGCACTACCTCTTGTTGCGCTTCCGGCAGCAGACGGATCATTTTGGAAAGGAGTTCGGATAAGTCGAAATCAATCGGCTTCACTCCGTGCCCCCGGACTTTATCATTAAATTCCGCTGTCATCCGCGTTTCGAATCGATCAGTGGCGCGGCGGTAGGCTAGACGGCGGCGCAAACGATCGAGCGCCCTGCGCCTCGCCAGAGTGACTAGAAATCCATGCAATCCTTTTTCTGCAACAAATCGATCCGCCCGATTCCAGAGTTGGATAAAGACGTCATGCAAGACATCATCGGTCTCACCTTCTTCGTGCAGGACACTTATGATCACTGACCGTAGCATCGATTCGTAGCGCTCATAAATCGTTGCCATAGCGTCCGGATCTCGCCGGACGACCGCTTCCATCAATTCAACGTCCGTCGGTCTTTCTGCGTTTATTTCTTCCATTGAATGTTCAAGTAGATTTAGTTACAGAGCCTAATTCACGGCGGATTTTTGAAAATCGGGCAGCTCCATGACGAATCGATCAGGATATGCGGGACGCCCCTATGGGGCGGAACCCGACTATTTAAGTGGTACCCCTACGGGTCGGACAGACGGGAGGGAGAAAGGTTCGTTAGCGCCGCTCTCTATCCATTCCGATTCGGAAGAATCGCTGCGCAGCGATGTCGGCTTCAGAGCCTCTTACCAATGGCAGGTTGGATCGGTTCATGTCGAACCATTTCTCAAAGCGACTAGGGAACATAAGTTCAAGTATTCGACGCTCCCGATCACGGCTGGATTTGCCGATATTTCTGGACCATCGGCGGCCCTTTTTGGACCAGCCGAAGGCAGCTACAATGGCCTGCTTGGGCCTGACCGATACGATTCCAACGGTGTAAGCGGCGGAGTACGGATCAGCTTTTAATCGCAGGTATTATTTGGCGTCTGTCAGAAACATGAGGAATTTGCCATCTCTTCAGCGGACCGTCGATCACGGCCAATACGTGATTGAGTTGCACGCCTGGATGAGCCCGGAAAGCGCTAGCTTTGCCACGTTCATTTACGAAAAAGCTGGCGAGCGACTTCTGCGGCGTTTCACCGGCTCGAATTAGAACGAAGTCATCCGTCAAGCGCTAATTGCCGCGTGATCAGAATGAAGAATTTGCAAAAGATCTTTGGCTGGCCGGAACAAAGCTCGACTTCAAGGGCCGATAACGCCAAACATCGGATGGCCGGAAACAGCACCCGATATTCGTGGAATGAAAGACTACAGTGAAAAATCGGCCATAATTCTTTTCTCCCGCGGCACCGCTATGAGCGGAATACGGCCTGCACCGCCGATGCCCCAGTAAGTAAGCGCATATGGCGCGGAATGGATGAGAAAATGATAAGGAGGCACCGGGCGTCTTGCGTAAGCGCCCTGGTGCCGGAAGCCAAGGAATATCCCCCAGTGTTCTCCCCAAGACTCCATCGGTAGTTCGTTTGTCCGGCACCTGGTGCGTGCTCAAAATTTTGCGTAATCACTTTTTTCCCGATCCTTATCAACGCCGGCTCTCTTTATTCGTGTTGAAGCGCACGCTCTTGCGTAGAGTACTGGTTCTTTTGAGGGGGAGGAGCCAGCGCGAATAGGCTCATTGGGCAGAGCGGCAGCGATCTTTCAAAGAAGGATTATATGCCCTACAGCGATTCCAAACAAAACGAAGATGATCTGCCATATACGTTGGCTCTGATCCGAGCCATGCTGGAAGCGGCGGCAGACGGGATGCTGGCAACAGATGAGCAAGGACAGATTACCAGCTGGAATACAAAGTTTGTAGCAATGTGGCGAGCGTCCCAGGAGCTTGTTGCTCTGCGGGACGTTCTAAAAGTCGTGGCGTTCATCGCTCAACAATTGAAGGATTCGGAGCGCTATCCAGCTCGTATTGCGGAAATTGAGGCATCGAAGGAGAAGAGCCTTGATTTGCTCGAACTGGTCGACGAACGGCTTATCGAGGTATACTCCGATGTCATTTCGGTTGAGGAAAGGTTCGTCGGTCGACTGTGGAGTTTTCGCGATGTGACTCAGCGTCATGAGTCAGATTTGATACCGCGCCGCTTAGCAGCAATTGTAGACAGTTCGGACGATGCGATAGTTGGCAAGGATCTAAACAGCATCATTACAAGTTGGAACCAGGGAGCGGAACGCATCTTTGGCTACTCAGCCGAGGAGATGATCGGAACCTCGATCATGAGACTCATTCCACCAGAGCGCCAGGGAGAGGAGGAGGAGATTCTCTCTTGCCTGAAACGAGGGGAACGCTTCGAGCATTTCGAAACCGTCCGCATTACCAAAGAGGGTCGCCGCCTGCACGTTTCCCTCACCATTTCACCGATCAAAGATGCCAATGGCCATGTCGTCGGGGCGTCGAAGATCGCTCGTGATATTACTGAACGAAAGCTATCAGAAGAGGCTTTAAGGGAGGCACAAAAAGCCGCTGACGCGGCCAACGCCGATAGGCAACGTTTGCTTGAAAGCGAGCGAGCAGCGAGATCGGAAGCCGAGCGAGCCAGCCGCATGAAAGATGAGTTCTTGGCGACCCTCAGCCATGAGCTTCGAACTCCGCTGAACGCTGTGCTCGGATGGGCAACTGCTCTTCGCGCGGTCCATTCTCCAACCCCAGAATTGGCGCAAGGGCTTGAAACGATCGAGCGCAACGCTCGTGTTCAGGCCCAGATCATCGAAGATTTGCTGGACATGAGTCGTATCATTTCGGGAAAAGTGCGTCTTGATGTTCAGCGCCTTGACCTCCCGGCGGTTGTGGCTGAAGCGATTAACACGGTGCGCACCAGCGCATCAGCGAAGGGTGTTCGCCTCCAGACAATAATTGATCCGCTCAACGCTCCGGTTACAGGTGATCCGCATCGGCTCCAGCAAGTGTTCTGGAATCTCCTCAGCAACGCCATCAAGTTTACACCGAAAGGAGGACGCGTTCAGGTCTTGTTAGAGCGGGTAGACTCACACGTGGAGGTAAGCATTATTGATACTGGCGAAGGTATTTCACCTGAGTTCTTACCGTACATTTTCAATCGATTTCAACAGGCGGATCCATCCACGACTCGGCGCCATGGCGGTCTTGGATTAGGTCTCGCGATTGTCAAAGAGTTGGTTGAATTGCACGGTGGCAGTGTGCGGGTCAAGAGCGGTGGCACCGGAAAAGGCGCTACTTTCATTGTCAGTCTTCCACTCACGGTGTTGCATCCCCTGCAAGAGCCGTGGGAACGTGAACATCCGCAATCAAAACCGCGAGACCTACCGCCGATTCCAGCAATATCTCTCAATGACGTAAGTGTGCTGGTGATCGACGACGAGTTAGACGCTCGCAATCTTCTAAGACTGCTACTGGAATCAGCCGGGGCGACGGTTTACCTGGCACCATCGGGGGAGCAGGGAATGGAATATCTGCTCACTAAATCTGTGGACGTACTGATTTGCGATATCGGAATGGCAGACGTGGACGGATATTCACTGATGCGGCGAATCCGTGCGCTTGATGACGGCCAAAAAAGTGAAGTCGCGGCAGTGGCTTTAACTGCGTATGCTCGGTTGGAAGACCGTACAGAAGCGATCCGGGCTGGCTTTCAGAACCATCTGCCGAAGCCGGTAGAGGCAGCGGAGCTTCTGGCGGTTGTGCACAGCTTGGCACATCGCAGGTCAAAACGCGGATCATCTTAAAATGTGAAAGAGGCTAATCTGCTCTTAGTCCGCCTTCCTTAAACCTCTTCTTTGGCAGAAGCTTAACCGGCATGGTTAGCAACCAAGAACTTTTTCAGCCTTCAATCGTCTCTGGCTTGCCGTTAACGTGTTACCCGTCGACCACTGGTAAACAGCAGTGAGTGAAACGCCGGGCTCGAACGCGATTTGCTTTTTCGTGTATCCGTATTCGGACGCTAGTTTTTCAAGCTTTTTAACAAGAGTACGACACTTCTTCTTTCTCTCCTGTGAGACGTCCAGGCTTTCGCTGATAGAAAGAGTTTCTGGTCGGCATTGGGGGTATGCTCGAAAATCCAGATCGGGCTTAAGAAGGCTCCGTGCGGTACTTGGGTGCAAGTTCCTCTGCCTTCTTCATGGCCGCGGCCTTTTCGGCCTTGTCCAGCTTGGGCGGCGATGTCGTGCGGGTCGTTAAAGGGACACCGACCTGCGCGAAGAACTCTTCCTGCCCGGCCGGCACGCAGAGGCACAGCAGCCGCACCGTTTGCTTGGAGGCGTTGGTGAACGAGTGCGGCGCGTTGGCCGGGATGTTGATGATCTCACCGGCGCGAACGACCGACTTCTCGCCGCGGAAAGTGGCTTCGATCTCGCCTTCGAGGAGGGTGAAGGACTCCTCGAAATCATGCCGGTTGGGCGGCGGTCCACCGGCGGGCGGGATGTGCATGTCGCAGATTGCGGGGGAGTGATTCCTCCGATATCAGTCACGGGCGAATCCTGGTGCAATCTGCGAGGTTCGCCAAGACTCGCATTGCTGGTGGTTCCCGTGACCGTGAGGCCCTCAAAGAACATGGCGTTATAGGGTATTTGGTTCAAGAAGTTACCGGTCCGTCAATGAATGGAGGGTGGACCCGAGGTCTACCGAAACTGGAAGACGGTTTGGAACCTGGGCCTTTTGAATTTGATAGGCTTGGCGGCGGTTGATTGGCTCCTATCGCTTTCTCAATCATTACGATTTTTAGTTGTATAGTTCTAATTCCCGCTTATCAGAGCATTCGCTTCAAAATAAGGTCAGAATCGTCCATCGTTCGCCTAGGAGCCCATTCGACGGCGGGCCGGAGAAGTTCAAAGCCAGGGCTGGGGTAGAATTTGATAGCGATCTGGTCGGTGGTGCCCGCGTCAACCCACAACTTTACAGGTTAGGTTGCGCAAAGTCGCAAACGGCGATGGTGGCGGCCCTGCCAAACCCGCGTCGGGTGGGGGCATTCTACTAAAAGGGTATTTTTTCCAGTTTTTGCCACTTATTGGCACTTGTGCAGGCAGAAGTGGAAAAAAGATGAAATAATGTTTCCACTTATTTCCACTCTTTAGTATAGCGGCTCCAGATAATCCGAAGGATTAGGGGAGACGCCTGCGTACAAATGGCGATCCAAAATGGGCAGCCATGCAATTTTGATGATGTCGGTCCCAGAACGCACCATTACATAACAGCGTCTCGCCAAACTAACGAAGCGAGGTACTACGCGACGATGAGCCGCGCGAGGCACGCCATGTACTTGTTTACGAATAGCAAGACGGCCTTGAAGGAGGCGGTCATGAGGACTTTGGAGCGCGTATTGGCCTATGAGTTGCTAGCTGGAGATTGGCGACGGCTCGACCTATTATGGGACAGGATTCCGGCAGCAGATCGGAAGACGCTGCAGCTTGTGCGCGTTGGCGAGGAAAACACGACGATCGCGGAATGGGACATCGAAAGAGCCGTGCAGGCGCGGTATAGCGCCGACATAGAAACATTGCGAAGATTTTTGTCGGATGCGGAGGGAGAAAAAATGGACGTGATTCAAAAAATAAGGCCGGTGTCTCGAAGGGTATTGCCGCAATCTGTTTCCAACGCGGTTCGGAGAACAGGAAATGATGGGCGGCATTTCAGGATAGTTCGGGATGCGGGCGCATCGCACCCGCTTCATTCGATCGTGGAGGATCTGGATGAATTGAATGTATACTGCCGTAGATATGCGGAAAATCCGAATGCCGCCTCTGAGCCGATTGATGACGCGGAGCTGCTGGGATATGTGAAGAAGACTCTGAAACTCGTGGGGAGTCCTCTTTAGCTCCGCAATCGGGCGGCGGCGTTCTTATAATCGCTCTGGTCATCCTACCCCGAGATAGGGTTGGTCATGGACTATCGCGCACAAGCCGAAGACAGAGCTGAGCGCTACGAAGCTGCGCTTCATGGGCGGGTTTCAGCGAGTTCCGCGCGGCGGCGTATCCTCCGCACTCTTTTTTAATCGCGTAACCGACGATGTTGTTTATCGGCAGGCTGACCTTGGATTGCTGCTGCGCGAGGTCCGGCACGGCGTTAACAAATGTTTCGAGGCGCTTCCCGTCCTCGGTGATGACTACATCGGCTAATGCCCAAAAATGGCTAAGAAGTGGCTAAGATCGATCTTCTGTACGCGTCACCGCTGTTGTGTAACCCCTTCATTCTGAACAAGCTGCCTCGCATGGATTCGAACCATGACAAAGTGATCCAGAGTCACTTGTGCTACCGTTACACTACGAGGCAAAAAGGGAGGGGAATCCGGTACTTCAGAACAGGACAAAGTCAATGGTTTCCGTCTAAGCGCAAGGCCGACGCGCCGGGAGCGCATCGCACCGAATACGGATCACCGATCACTGATTAGCAGCGATCAACTCCCAAACGGCATAGTAATATTGGTCCCCGCCGGTGGATTGAACTGGTAGGTAGAATCCGAAACCGTGTCTCGTTTGACGTTCGAGTAGATGATATTGACCTTTTCGCCGCGAGCGGTTTCGAGGTCAACTGCCTCCGGAGTCAAATCTTGTTGCACCGTAATGGTCACTGTTTTGATCATCTTTCGAATGGAAGCGGTTTTCGGAGTCAGCGTCACTCGATAGTTCTTGCCTTCTTTGGTCCCTTCGATGTTGTAGTAGTCAGCGAGACGCTGAAAATTCAACCCGGCAGTGATCGCTTGAAGCGAGTTTTTGAGTTCGGGCCGCTTGTCCAAATTGTAGCGCTCAGCCGTTTTGAGATTGGGGTAATAAATGGTCATCTGTTTGCCATCGATGACCGTCGTGCTTGGCTGGTTTCCTTCGATTTCGCGGCGAAACTTGTCCGGTGGCGTAAACCAAAGTTTGCCCTGGTTTATCAGCGCCTCCTTGAGGATCGACATGTGGCGTTCTTCCCGAAAATTGGCCTGCAACGAGATCCTGTTTTCGTAGTGGGACTCTAGCTTTTTAACCAGATCATTGATTTCATCGGACGTCATCGGGGCGGCAGAAGCCAAGGAGGTGGCGACAAAGGATACCAGGATGAGGAGGAATCGAATCATAGGATATGCTTAATGCTTCCAGATCGGTACAAAATTAAACCATTGGTCTGGAAATTCGCGAATGATTGCCTGGAACACATCGGCGACGCGCTGGCTATTTTCCTCCGGGCCCGGTTCCGTGGTCATCGCGATCGGAGGATAGGCGTAGCATCCGTATCGTCCCGGTTGAAGCTGCAGAACAAATGCCGGAATGATAGTCGCATCGGTGTGTTGCCAGATACGCGCGGCCGCCGCGGAAAACAGGGTCGGCTGATCAAAAAATTTAACTTCAACACCGCTGTTCAAATAAGGTCGATCGACCAACATCGCCACCAGCTCGTTTCGTCGGAGGGCTTGCATGATCTCGAGAAAAGCAAATTTGTCCGAGCCGACCGTGATTGTTTTGATGCCGAACTTGGCGCGATACTTTTGGCGCCAGACATCGAGCTCGGGCGTAGGCTCTTCCAGAGTTACGACACTGACCGGAAGACCAGCCGCGGCCAGAGCCATACCACCGAGTTCCCAGGCGCCGAGATGGCCGGTGAGCAGAAGAGTTCCTTTCCCGCGGTTTCGGCCATTCTCGAGAAATTCGAATCCGCGACGTTCTACGACGAGCTGGTCCAATCTGGGTACGCCGCCAGCCGCGGAATC
>WNFP01021245.1_pt1 | contig 10146 bp, 8 predicted proteins | sample 5400201 | NCBI WGS metagenome assembly WNFP01 (sample SAMN13153355, study PRJNA577476) | soil metagenome | isolation source: 115 cm saprolite under Madrone tree | place: USA:California | collected 2016-06-14
CAAGTTCTGCTACACAGGATGATGTGATCGAGTCATCTTCCGTCTTATTAGTTCTTCCAGCCACCCAGCCACCCATTCATGATCATACTCCACCGGTGACCACGCGTCAATCGTGTTCACCGCCTCCTACCGTCCCTCCACTGAGTTCTATTGCGCAGAATGATATAACCATGTCATCAGACATTCTTCCCAACAGGCTGCCAGCCATTCACAACCTTGCGTCATCGATAATATCTCGCCAGTCTCCTCACCCTAGCAAGGACAGCATCTCCCCACTATTAGCATCTGTCGCACAGCGTGATGCGATCGCGGATCTTACTTCATCGGTGACCACTCGTCAATCGTGGTCACCCCCTCCTACCGTCCCCCCACCGAGTTCTACTGCGCAGAATGATGTAATCATGTCATCAGACCCTCTTCTCAACCTGTCAGCCATTCACAAACTTACGCCATCGATAATCACTTGTTCACTCCCTGGGACTGCGCCGCCAACTCCTGTTGCGCAGCCTGATGTGATCATGTCATCTCGTGTTCCATCCCCGACGCAATCGACAGCCCCCTCACCCATACTGTTTGCAACTTCTGTTCCATCACATCATCCTCTTCCGGAAATTTTTACACCTAATGAGTATATCCCACCAGCAACTACGCAGGAATGGACCACCCCACTTTCTCCAATCGCACCATCAATCCCTGGCGCTCATGGGGACCTCTCTGCCCATGATGACGACCCTGCATTGTCTGCGGAACCAGGACGATACGAGGTTCTCTATGGTGGTCCGCCAGCCACACCAATCTCGTTACAGTTCACACGCACGCTATTAGACGATATATATCTGCGTTATGGCTTTATTGGTGCGCGGTTTAGAGGCACAATTACCCAAAAGCCAAAACTTAAATGGACAATGGTGGAAAAGCTTTTTGGGAATGTCGGAAGCAATGTGGGCCCTCATGCTCAAATTGCCTTAATATACTTCCTGGAGACGCTCTTAGGTGCCGATGACTCTGCAGTTTCCTTGAACCAGATTTGGGATCTTGCCACTGATTCAGTGTTGCCATTAGCGGATCACATTAACCGTCGATTCCGGTTGGTTGTGCAACGATCAGCTGTGCTAGGAACCATCTACTTTATTAAGGCAAAGGATCGAATGAGCAATGATGTACCCTGGCAGCTCACGCTGACAGACGCCGCCACAGTTCTTGAATGCTTCCGCCACGAAGAGGCTACTTCAATTGGCATCCTGGCGCTCTTCCTCTTTCGACATGGCAGACCATTCAGCACTCGAATTCGGCGGACCAAAATTCAGACTCCTTTGCTGCGTCATATACCGCTCTTGGTGCTAGGATGGCGGCCCAAAGGACACAAACCCACCGTCAACGAATACAACTTCTACGAATGTTACCGTAAAGCTTTCTTCGACGATCATCCACACTCCCGTTCGGCTCACACCAAAGGTGCCATCATCTGGCGTCTTGCTCTGGAAGCTGCCGGACATCGAGCTGAGCAGTATGTCCTCGATGGCCCCTCTGAAGTACTAGATCATGGGGCTTGTATGGAACTCGAGGAAAGTGCCGAGTCGCTTTGGGATGACGAGCTTTCCGAAGCTGAAATGGACTTAATCTGCGGCGTCTACAAGTATGCAACGGGTGAGTTGAATGTATCATTGCTTCATGCCACGCTGAGCGGGATTAGGCTTCGGCGCTCAAACGGCGGATATATCTTGGTGGCCAAAACAATCTACTTTCATACTTTCCGGTCTCTGGCCTGGTTACTGGTCACATAGCTGCGAGGAATGGTTTCAAACTCGCCACAGGGATATTTCTTCGGGCCGAGGAGATCTGAAGACCGCGAAACAGTGGCACCAAGCCCTGACGCTGTATCCCAAAATCAACAAATTGCGGAATGCAAATAGGAAGGCGGCTGCAGCCTATATCGAAAGGAATAGGGGGATTTTCGGTTTGTGATATGAGGCCGTTACTACGGGCTGAGGCAGGGCTATGGTGCAAAGCTCAGAATTGGGGATAACAATATGAGAATGATTATAGTTATGTAATTGAATCCAACTATTTGTTACCAGAAATGTTAGCTTGCTTCACCACCGGCTGTCGCCAATATGATATAGAGTGAAACCATCATTATAATAGCTCTGCCATTGCCATATGCATAGAGTCCGAGAGGCTGTCACAGTATCACGTGTGTCACTACTATTTCAAGAGTATGCGTGACGGGCGGCTCCGATCGCCGTCTAACGGTCCCCTAGGCTTACACTTTGCATGGAGCTGCCAAGCGAAAGCCTCTTTATCGTACAGAACACGACTTGCAACGATCGAAAGCTACCTTCTTGCTTTAAAAGCTTTCTAAAGTGTTACATCTGTGACCTCCGGCGTCCTGGCTGTCGATTCAAAGGTGTGTGACAAGTCGTTCGCGAGAACCATGATTATTAAAATTCCATGCTGGCCAACAGGGTGCAGGACCATAAGGCAGAATGACTCGGATACTGGATCCCCAAGAATATCTTTCGAATATTCTGGCGGGGAGGATCCTCGGTTTCGCCAAGTCTTCAACAGGCCCATAACTGTCGAAGACATCGAACTGAAAACAGTGGGTTACGATGATGTGCACCTCAGTCGCTGGATTTGATCATCTGCCCTTTGTTCTCTAGCAAGCATGTGCCGAAATTCTTCTTCCAGAACTGCTACAGGAACGGATGCATATTGACCAACCAAACCTAATTCGTCGCACAAGGGAGCTGAAAGTTCGAGTCACCTGTGGTGTGCATGTTTTCTTTCAATCTAGAGACTCATTCGCTGATTTTCGGTGTGCAGACCTATGTCAGACGACGCTGTTTTCACAATGTTGGCTCTGCTCCACTTGCGGTCGGGAACTTTGTGGCATTTGTGCCAGCAATCAAGAACTGGCAAGTCCCTTTCCTAGGCAAGAGTTGAATGCTACCTCATATATTTCATAAGGCAACCTGTTCATCTGCACCGTGCTTCTCTCATGTTTTGTTTCCGATCACGCGATTTCAGGACCCTGAGCTCGATGATTTAATCGATGTTATGGAGAAATATTCGCCCATGTTAGTGTCTCTATGCTGGTGTATATCAAGGTTGATTGGACAACCTCCAGTTCCCGGCCATTCCACAGCGAGCCTCTAGATGCGCAACATGTGCCTAGGGTTTGTCACCAGGACCTCACACCTACCGACTTTTGCCGCTACTGGTCCCAAGGTACACCTCTGGTTGTCACAGGTGTAGTATTCCAAGGCACATATGGACCTGAATATTTTATGGCGTCTTTCGGCGAAAAAGCTGTAACATTAATTGAATGTGAAACTGGAAGAACGAAGCCGTCCACTGTCGCCGAATTTTTTGGCCTTTTTGGCAAGTCTGCCGGGAGAACTGGGATTTGGAAGATTAAGGTGCGCTTCGTCCTTGTCTCTGGCCGCCACTACTGACTCGGCTATCACGAAGGACTGGCCTCCGCAGCAAGATTTTGCCAAGGAGTTCCCCGAACTCTATGAAGACTTCAAAACGAGTATCCCATGCGAAGATTGGACACGACTTGATGGCGTTTTGAACGTCGCTGTGCACTTTCCATGGAATGGTATATGCCCTGACCTCGGTGAGCCTGTCGTTTCTCTACTTGCTGCCACTGGTGCTACCCAGCTAAGTCACATTTGGTCCATAGGCCCTAAAATGTATAATGCCAATGCATCTATCCTGGACAATTCACATTCCGGTTCCACTTACCTTCACTTAGACATCACGGATGCCTTGAATGTTATGCTCTGGGCAGCGAATCTCGAGGGTGGCCATAGTGGATATGCTGTCTGGCATATTTTCCGAGCGGAAGATGCACTGAAACTTCGCCAATTCTTATGGAAGCACGCTGGCTTTAAAGGGCCTGGGGACCCGATCCATTCGCAGTATATATACTTGACCCCGGCTCTGCTCCAGCTTCTCTACAACTTATTTGGTATCCGACCATTCACCATTTACCAATACCCTGGTGAGGTGGTATTCATCCCCGCTGGTTGCGCTCATCAGGTGCAGTTTCAAATTTCTTTCGGGTAGCTGCCCAGACTAATAGAAAAGGACTCAGGTTTGCAATATTACAGATGCGATCAAGATCGCCTGCGACTTCATTTCCATCGAGAACCTTCACCGAACGCGCCAGCTTGTTGGTGAATTCCGCTTGCAACGCCTAGAGACTGGTTGGGGACAAGATGTACTCCAATTCTTCTCCACGTTGTTGTTCGCATTCATGGCCCTGCGTGTTTTACGCTCAATCGTCACCACCTCCAACCGACTTCAGACTCCCGAAGCCAATTACCCTATTGATTGCCCTATGCCTATGGACTGCTCACCAGCTAACATCCGCCACGAATACGAAGGCGACATAGCTGCTCCCGATACAAAAGCACCAAGTAAAAAGGAGCGTAGTAGGGAAAAGGGTAGGGCCAAAAGGCAGGCCCTACTAACTACGGAAAGGCCCTACCAGCCAGGCTTTAACTTCTCCTGCCCGATTTGCCCCCGTAAATTTACTAGAGTCGGCGTCATTGATCACCTGTAAGAATTGGGCTACATTTATGATTTTCGTGTAGACACCATTGACGCCATGATCTTTATACTAGCAAGGACACACACAGCAACCGAATTGATATGAAGCGGTTGATCAGCGAACAAAAGCTACTCCGCCGACCATCTAAATTCACCAACGAAGAATTCTCAAGTCACATCAAATCCTTTAAGGCAGTATAATAAATCGTTCGCGCGACAGTCGAACTACGGCTTTACTATCCCTGATACTACTATACTGTTTGTTATCGGGGAGCTTGCTCCCCTATTATTCGGTCTGAAAAGCTTCTCGGTAATACGCTTGGGCTGCCATCGCCTGTTTGTTACTGCATTTAATGGAATGGAATTTTGCAAGTGCCAAGGTAGTCCACCAGATCGGAGTCGGTCACCGATTAAGCGGCCGCGGAGTTTGAATTCTGTTGCCTCTTGAACTCAGACATCGTACAGTCTTCATATGATTAACTACACTATTCCCCATTCCGTGGGCTGTCACCAATATTATATATAGTGATAATCTCACCGTTTTCACCACTGCGTATAACATCGGCTTCCACAAATCGGTACCGCATCTTCAGAAGGACGTCCGACGAAAAACCAGCTCGCGGTGTGGGGTCGTGTTGTCAAACTGGTGGATCATTTGGTCTACCAGGGGATGCACATGCAAACCACCGTCATGCCGAAGGATGCAATATAGCTTCTAGCTAACGGGAATACAGTTGATGTGCTCATAATGCATGACCGGTTCATGGAACAATTGGTCATCCCTCGCCCAAAATGTTGACTGATGATGCATAAGACCTCATAATGCATAGGTAAGTCTTGGTACCAATGCTATGCGTTATGAAAATATTGTGTGTATAACAATTTGTGGCAGCACGAGGTCCTGGTATACACGTCATCTTGAATGCCTTGAGCTGCCCCAGATCTTGGTGCTCCCAGGACTTGAGAACTTGCGAAGGGTCATTGGTCGAGGAGGACCGAGGACTCGTGCTTGCTCTCGCAGTCGTGCGGTTCAACGTCAGCGGTCCCGGTAGCCATTATCATTATACAGCATCACCACTGCCTGTCGCCAATATTATATATAGCGATAGCTTGTGTGCCATCATTATCTTAGCCGCTCTAGTACGATTATCCTCTCGGCCTGCTGCACCACTGTAGCGACAGCTCTGGTGCCGTCATTATCTTAGCCCACTCTGGCGTGACTATCATCTTGGCCTGCTTCACACCGACCCGTTGTCGCGAATATTATATATAGCGACAACTTGTGCGCCATCATTTTCTTAGCCCACTATAGCAGGATTATCATGTTGGCATACTTCACCATCGACCTATTGTTATTCCATAGGCATCGTTAAGTCTTCCTCCTACATATGGCTTGTGCTCTCCTCTTTTGCGAGCTAACAAAATTCAAACGAATCTGCCCCGAAGTCGTGGAAGCGATTTCAGCCCTTAATGGGATGGTGCTCAGTTCTCATGGCTTGCTCCCATGAGCATATTTCCCCCAAGTGGAGTCATTCTTTTTTGATGGGAGGTGGTTTTAAGGCAGAACCGATCCCCTCTACACATCCCAACTACACAGCTTGCTTGGCACGGTGTTGCTCGGGGTCTTCCCCCAGTTCACGGCCATCGACTCTTAACTGACCGTGTGAGAGCATCTCATCATTTATGGCTGCCCCCAAGGTCTCCGTGGTACCGACCCTCGGAATAATATAGAAACAGTGATGCGCGCTATAACATTGATTACCTATGCCGATCGTTTGGCTAGTAAACTGTCTGGCGAAAGCTTTTGCTAGCTACAACCCTCGTAGGTACATTCCTTGTTGTTTGTTTAGACATGTCGTTAAGTCCCGTTCTGTGCTAGGTAACCCATCTGTTATTTTGATAGATGAGTTCTCCACCGGCATCGATGCCAGGATGAAATACCACATGTGGGGGTACTCAGAAAAGGCCATCATAGTAATTACGTTTCGTGAGTGGTCTCGTTTTAGTCCGTCAAACGTGACAAATGATATATCATCTTAAGGCACCACGGAAGAAGCTTCTGCTCTGGCGAGTAAAGTCGGGATTTTGGCAAAACAGATGCTTGGTGCCTCTAGGAGACTGGCAATATCTTCTTAAATTTGGCATAGCTATTGGAACCACTGCCCTGGCAGCTCGACAAACAATGTATGAAGTATACTTTTCTTGCCCTACACGGGAGGTGATCAAGGCCCCAACAGCTGATGGCCACAATTGACGAAACATCTAAAGCATGGTGATATAAGGACCCCAGCCCGACATCATATCTAGCCTGGGCGAGAGATCGAGTCTCAACCACGCGCATGCTAACAAGCACCCACAAGAAATCCTAACCTCGTACTAATCATTCCGTCTACCGAGAATAATGCTTCTTTTCGGTCAAGTCACTGCTGCAGGTATCTGACATTTTTATTGGAGGTGGTTCACTAGCTAAATCAAAAGCGGACAATTTCTTTGCTATATATTAACCGCATCAGGCTCGGGCTTCTCGGTCATGTCGTGTCATCATGATTACGCCGCCTCTTTGGTCACATGGTATAAAGATCGTGCAACTTCACCCGTTTCAAATCCAATCCTCCTTCGACGACTATATTCTGTTCCAAGAGTTCTATTCAATGTCTGATGATCATGAAGACACTGTTGGTCGCAAAAGACCAGCGGCTTTTCAGCTTGGACCAAGGAAGAAACCGTAATTTTACCGATCATTTGCTCCAGGAATATTGTTTCTGATGTGGTTTGCCAGCTGTGGCACAGACCCACTTATACACCACGGCAGGCATTTTGGACGAACTGTCCACGCGTTGTGTTCGATCAAAGCATTGATAACCAATGGGCTTTTGCGCATGGGTGAGCTCGAAGAGAGATCAGAAGAGACACTTACATATGAGTACGTCAAATAAATTATTGTTTAGGGATCCTCTTTGATTGCTTTAACAGCGAACGTAGAGAACATAACGCATTTCAAAAGCTCATGCGGACGATTCCTGGCCTCGAAGAACGACTCATGGAAGGCTCTGACGAGAATGTCATCCATATTGCGGAGCTAGTATGCATACGCTTCGCGTGTTCTTGTTTGTGTCAGCATCATGCTCACGGCTAGTACATCAGATTCAGAAAGGCGTTTCAAGTGCCAGATCTGACGACACGAAGAGCCTAAAGGGGGCAATTCTTGACTGGATTGCCCCACGAGGACAGCCATTCAACCCCCCGCTAGCTCGAAATATAAAATTTGATCGCGGGTTTAATCACGACATCACAGGAGCCTTGCTTTGCCCTGCAGATCTCCGATGGTCTGACACTGAGTAAGTCATGTCGTGGTTGCCCTCTGCGCTCTAACCCAGTTTCGTACAGGGTTAAGGAAAAGCTACGAAGTGGTGAGCTGGCCGTCGCTGGGGACCAGTGGCCAATGTTTTTGTATGCGGGATGTGATTATGACCAAGAGGACCCGTGGAACGGTCTTTTTCGAAATGCACTTCTCATATCGGTGAGTTTCTAATTGATGTCTGACCACGGAGACCCTGACACATTCACAGGCTTTCAAACATGTATTTACTTCTCCCAGTTCCGTTGATAAAGAGCCCAAAGCCACTCGATCTGGCAATGCACGCATTCACGGGATGACCAAGGTCACGCCAGGATCAATTGCATACATTGCTACGCAGGTAAATCAATACTTTCTGACTGTCCCTTTGGATTGATGTATATTCCTTTAGGTCCGGTTTGGACTTTCCTCGTCATCCGTTTTCTCTAGGACGGATAGCGTCACTGACTCCGAACGATTTTACAACTCTATTCTCGAGCTCCTCGATGATATCGAGGAGCAAGAACACGTTAATGATCTCCTTGGATGGTGGAATCGGTAGGTATTACCCTTCTGGCCATCGACCTCGACTAATTTCGCCACAGGCAGGTTTTCCCAAACCATATAGCGTCCAAACGTTCACTTGTGAAGAACAGTCCTCTAGAAAGAATCAGAGAGAAACGTTTGGCCCTCAGGGCCACCTTGAATGACAATGTTGGAGCGGGCGAGGCAGCATCTTGAATTGTCATTTGTACGCTATTATTAATGCCTATGTGTAATGTATATGAAAAGTCAACTATAAGTGCCATACCTGCATATTTTGGAGCCTCTGGCACCCTCCACCTTCCTGACATCATAGCTCCAGAACAATCTGATAGTTTCATCTGACACAATCCACCGAAGCTGGCAGCCAGCCATCGCTTGAACAAGTCCGAATTTATTGCTTACTTTCCCGATCAATTATCAATCTGGCGGCAACAGACCGCTACTACCAGACAGCCGCTCCTTGGCCAGTTCTGATTGTCTCGGGGGCCTTTCCAATGTTGCTCTCTCGGTCGGTGCCAGATCATACCCCATCGCACAGATATATCTGACTATCCCAGCAAGATCTATCGAGTCAGATACTAATAACATATATTGTGGCATTACAGCAGCTAGCCTCCTATTGGCCAAGCTCTAGCGGCCTCGGGGACCTTTCCAACATTTCTCACTCGGTCGGTGGCAGATCATGCCGTAACACACTTGCATATCTGGTCAGTCCTCTCATGGCTATCGTGCATTGTAAGGATAGTTACTAATGGACATATATTAGGGCATCACAGGCATTCTGCCATGTTTGATACGAGGTTAGCAGCTCTCTTCTTATTGGCCAGCTCTAGCGGCCTTGGGGACCTTTCCAACGTTTCTCACTCGGTCGGTGGCAGATCATGCTGTAATGCACTTGCATATCTGGTCAGTCCTTTCATGGCTATCGATCATTGTAATGCTAGTCATTGTTTATAACTTGCTGGTACTCTGTTTGCCCTTGGCCAATGCACTGAATCAACTGGGAATAAGCATCAAGTAAGATACCATCTTACCCTTTATCCCAGTCTTGGATCACATTGACTGATCCACAAAGTCGATCGATTTAGTTCTACCCTGCTCAGACCATCTGTAAGAATTATACAAATTGGAGAATATGTATACAATTTATGGCTTTGGCAAGTCATTGTATATGTAGCTCATGTGTTAGCATGAATTCATAATTGATCAGCATCAGTAATAGCGGCGGTAATATTGTCACTTAATAGCTGATCAATGTGCCTGGTCGTTTTGGCCATGGTTACCGACCTTTATAATACCAGTTACTGAAATGGTTGCTTTGTCTTTACCTCGCACCATTGGGTTCCTGGTGATTTCGGTCAAGGCGACCGATATTTGTAAAGGTTGACACTGGCGATAACACTTGTCATTGGCTCTAAGTCCGCCTGTGCTTGGCAAATGCTGGTTTCCTGGTGCACTTGGCGAAATTCGCCAACGCGAGGGATAATTAACTACCTTTGTCAGACGATGTATAAGAATTGCGCATATTGGATATAATATGCGTAATTTAAAGCCTTACAAGGGTTTTTCAGACTCTCGCCGATTTCCCGATGTACATGCGGTGATTCTTACTAAATGGGAAATTTGTGGCGCCGAAGGAAGGTTGTTCAATGAAATAGTTTGGCGATCTACATTCCTACCATTCCTATCTTCGTAAACAA
>WNFP01005559.1_pt1 | contig 10144 bp, 6 predicted proteins | sample 5400201 | NCBI WGS metagenome assembly WNFP01 (sample SAMN13153355, study PRJNA577476) | soil metagenome | isolation source: 115 cm saprolite under Madrone tree | place: USA:California | collected 2016-06-14
TCAAGCAGCTCGAAGGTTGGCTGCGCAGCTATCGGCCCGACGAGCTGTTCGACGAGAAGGGACGGCTGATTCCGGAGCTGAAGGCCCTCGCACCCAAAGGGACGCGGCGCATGAGCGCGAACCCTCGGGCCAATGGAGGGCTGGTGCGCAAGGCCCTGCGCATGCCGGACTTCCGAGACTACGCCATCAAGGTCGACAAGCCGGGGCAAGCGAGCGCCGAGAACACGCGGCCCCTGGGTCGCTTCCTGCGGGACATAATGCGCGAGAACATGACGAACTTCCGCGTCTTCGGCCCCGACGAGACCACGTCCAACAAGCTCGATGCGGTCTACGAAGCGAGCAAAAAGCTGTGGCTCGCCGACTACCTGCCGGAGGACGCCGACGGCGGCGAGTTGTCGCCCGACGGCCGCGTTCTGGAGATGCTCTCGGAGCACACGCTCGAGGGCTTTTACGAAGGCTATCTGCTCAGCGGCCGGCACGGCTTCTTTTCGACGTACGAGGCCTTCGCTCACGTCATCGACTCGATGTTCAACCAGCACGCCAAGTGGCTGACCATCTCCCGCGAGCTGTCCTGGCGCGCGCCGGTGTCGTCGCTCAATCTGCTCATCACGTCCACGGTGTGGCGCCAGGACCACAATGGCTTCACGCACCAGGATCCCGGATTCATCGACCTGGTGTTGAACAAGAGCCCCGATGTGTGTCGTGTCTATCTGCCGCCGGATGCGAATTGCCTGCTCAGCGTGGCCAATCACTGCCTGAAGAGCACCAACTACATCAACGTGATCGTCTCCGACAAGCAGAAGCACCTGCAGTACATGACCATGGAGCAGGCCATCGTACACTGCACCAAGGGGCTCAGCATCTGGCCTCAGGCGAGCAACGACCAGGGCTCGGAGCCGGACGTGGTGATGGCCAGCGCCGGCGACATCCCGACCAAGGAGGCGCTGGCGGCGGTCGTGATGCTGCGGGAGAGCTTCCCCGATCTCAAGATTCGCTTCATCAACGTCGTCGACCTGCTGAAACTCACACCCTCCACCGAGCACCCGCACGGCCTGTCGGACCGGGACTTCGACAGCCTGTTCACGGTGGACAAGCCCATCATCTTCAACTTCCACGGGTATCCCTGGTTGATCCACCGGCTGACCTACCGGCGCACCAATCACGGCAACCTGCACGTGCGCGGCTACAAGGAGAAGGGCAACATCAACACCCCGCTCGATCTCGCCATCCGCAACCAGATCGACCGCTTCAGCCTCGCCATCGACGTCATCGATCGGGTGCCGCGCCTGCGGGTGGCCGGCGCGCACGCCAAGGAGAAGCTGCGCAACATGCAGATCGACTGCCAGAACTACGCCTACGAGCACGGCGTGGACAAGCCTGACGTCGATCAGTGGACGTGGCCCTAAGTCGACGCCGCGTTGCCGTCGCGATCCTGGCGGTCCTCGGCTGGGCGGCCGCCGCCCATGCCGAGGACGCCGCGCCTCCGCAGGCTCCTCCCGGCACACGCACTCTGGCCGATACGCCCTTCCAGCTCGTCCTCCCCCAGGGGCACGCGTTTGGCGATTGGGCCGGCAGCCGGACGTGGCTCGAGGAGCACGGCGTCACGCCGACGTTGACGTTCGTCATGGACGCCCTCGGCAATCCGACCGGCGGCATGCAGCAGGGCTTCAGGCAAGCGAGCAATCTGGGCCTCGACCTGCGCTTTGATCTGCACAAGCTGTTCGGTCTCGCCGGCGGGTCATTCTTGATCTCGTTTTCGGAGCGCTTCGGCTCGGGCCTTTCGAGGGAAGACATCGGCAACGTCTTCACCGTGCAGCAGGTCTTCGGAGGGCAGACGTACCGACTCGTCGACTTCAGCTATCAGCAGCAGCTCTTCGACGACCGCGTCGAGCTCCGGGTCGGCCGCGTCGCGGCCGGTGACGATTTCCTGGTCTCTCCGTACAACTACGTCTTCGTGCAGAACGGCTTCGACGGCAACCCGGTCGGCATCTTCTTCAATGCTCCGGGCATGACCGCCTATCCCAACGCCACGTGGGGCGGTCTCGTCAAAGTGAAACCGACCGAACGGATGTATGTGATGGGCGGCGTGTACAACGGCGACGTCTCCATCCGTGCCAACGATCATCACGGCGCCGACTGGTCGATGGCTGGGCCGCTCTTCGCCATCGGCGAGGTGGGCTACCAGGTCAACGGGCTTCCGGGCGACGCGGGTCTGATCGGGAACTACAAGGCGGGCGTGTGGTACGACGACCACCAATCCATCGACTTCACAACGGTCGCGCGCGGCGGCGCTCCGCATGCCCCCCGGGGGAATTGGGGCCTGTACGGTCTGTTCGACCAGGTGCTGGTGCGGTTCGGTGCACCCGGCAGCAACCGTGGCTTCGGCGTCACCGGCTCGGTGCTCGTCTCTCCCGATCAATCCGTCAGTCTCATGCCGTTCTTCGCGACCGCCGGCGTCCTCATCCGCGGCATCTTTGCGTCGCGGCCGACGGACGTCGGCGGCCTCGGCATCGTGTACGGCCACTTCAGCAATGATCTTCAAGACTCCCAGCGGCGCGTTCGGAGGTCCGGTTCGGGTATCGGAATCCAGCGATACGAAACGGCCCTCGAGCTCACGTATCGGTTTCGGTTCGATCAGGACGCGCTGTTCTTCCAGCCCGACCTGCAGTACATCATCCGGCCTGGTGGAACGGGACGAATTGCCGACGCATTCGTCGCCGGGTTTCAGGTCGGGATCAACTTTTGAGACGTGCACCGTTGTCTGAAGAGGGAGCGTCGGACATGACCACCCGCATATTGCAGACCCCGGGCACGGCGCCGACGGTTCAAGCCACGACCGCGACCTCGAGCTATGTCGTTGCGCTCAGCTCGGTCGCCGCCATCGGCGGCTTTCTCTTCGGCTTCGACAGCGGCGTCATCAACGGGGCCGTCGACGCGTTGGCGCACGCGTTTGGCACCCGGGCGGCGACGACGGGTTTTGCCGTCGCGTCCGTGCTGCTCGGCTGCGCGGTTGGCGCCTTCGTCGCGGGAACCATTGCCGACCGTCATGGCCGGCGACCGACGATGCTCCTGACCGCCGTTCTCTTCCTCATCAGCGCCGTCGGCACCGGCCTCGCGGGCTCGGCGGGCGTCTTCATCGCCTCGCGGCTGGTCGGCGGGCTCGCCATCGGGGCCGCGAGCGTGCTGGCTCCGATGTACATCTCGGAGGTGGCGCCGGCGCACGTGCGCGGTCGACTGGGCTCGCTGCAGCAGATGGCCATCGTGTTGGGGCTGTTCGGCGCGTTCGTGAGCAACGACATCCTCGTCAGGCTGGCCGGCGGAGCCGGCGCGACGCTGTGGCTGGGTGCGCCGGCCTGGCGCTGGATGTTCTGGATGGAGGCCGTGCCGTCGATCTCATTTTTGGCCGGCGTGCTGCTGATTCCCGAGTCGCCGCGCTTCCTGGTTGCCCACGGCCAGCTGAACGAAGCCCGCGGGATTTTCGCTCGGATCGGTGGCGACGCGGAAGCATTGGTTCGGCAGGTGGAGGAAAGCCTGCGGGGCGAGCACCGGCCGCGCTTGTCGGACCTGATCGTGCGGGGTACACATCGGTTCGCCCCGGTCGTCTGGGTCGGCATAGGGCTGGCGGCCTTCCAGCAGTTCGTCGGTATCAACATCATCTTCTATTACGGTGAGGTGCTGTGGAAGGCAGCCGGGGCGACGGAGCAGTGGGCCCTGCGTATCAATCTGCTCACCGGCCTCGTCAACATTCTGGCCACGATTCCCGCCATTGCGCTCATCGATCGCGCGGGCCGCAAACCGTTGCTGCTCGTGGGCTCGGCCGGCATGGCGGTGACCCTGGCCGTGCTGGCCGCCGTATTCGCCATGGCGGGAATCGGCGCCAACGGAAAGCCGCTCCTCAGCCACGCGGCCGCGGTGACGGGCCTGGCCGCGGCCAACCTGTACATCGTCGCGTTCGCGATCTCGTGGGGGCCGGTGATGTGGGTGCTCCTCGGTGAGATGTTTCCCAACCGGATGCGTGGCGCGGCGCTGGCGGTGTCCGGCGCCACCAACTGGGTGACGAACTTCGCCGTCACCGTCACCTTCCTGCCATTGCTGAATGCGGTCGGTCTCGCCGGCGCCTACGCGCTCTACGCCGTGGCCGCCGCGCTGTCCCTGCCTTTCGTGTGGACGCTCATACGTGAGACACGAGGCAAGACCCTGGAACAGATGTAGGGATCGCGCCAGCGCAAGACTGCGACTGGCTTCGTCTCGCTTCGTCTCATCGATTTCGCGGCCGCTTCGGCTGGGTGTTCGCCGTCCAGGCCGGCGTGCTCATCACCTGCCGAGCCGCCCACCGCCGTTCGATGATGGCGGCCAACGCCGGAGTGAGCGGCAAGATGCGCGAAGCGCGAAAAGTCTTGGAGATAGGGCGGCAGATGGCTGATGAGCGCTTCGCACGAGGGCGGGCAGAAAAGGCAGTACGAGTGGGACACGTGCCACGGCTACCACCGACGCCCCACCCGTGCCAGAATGTCGGTCGTCTCCTCCCGGGTCGCTCCCATGCGGGATAAGATCACGAGCCATGGGCCCCTGGTAACCTCGTCGGGCTGAATCTGGCCGCGGTCGTTCATGAGGCGTCCGGGAAAGGCGACGGCCCATGCAGCCTGGAACTTTGTGATGTCCCTCTTGATGAGTTTGTCTAGGATGAACAGGGCCCGGTCGTTCACGGTCCCCAGCTGCTTATACTCAGTCTCTTCCCACCATGTGCCGCTCCCCAATCCCTGCTCCAATCGCGGTCTCCTTTCGCCGCTGATGAAAGCACAGGGTTGCGCCTATCCTCAAGCTTACCGGACACGGCGTTGGAAGAGATCCAGGCGCCACGTGTCGAGGCCGAGGCCGTCGTCCATTTGGCCGGAGACCAAGATCCTCGTCCTAAGCTCCAGGACAGAAGTACTCGGACGTTTCTTCCCTCAACGCCCTGTTCTGGACGGTCGCTCGGCGACGCGTCTATGTAGTCTCGCAAGGATCTATGAGGCCGACATGCTGGCACGCCGGTTGCCATCGAGCACCGACCATCCGCACCGTGCTGGGCGCCAAGGGGAGATCGCCATGAAGGTCATCGGCCGTTTGCTCGTCTCGGCTCTCGGTTTCAGCTTGGCCATGGGCTTGGCCACTGCCGCGCTCGCGTATGCGCTTGAGATCCGCTGGGGAGTCGGACCGGCCGGCGAAGGGCCGACTCCTGACGACGGGGGCGCCGGAAAGGAACTCTACATCGCTAAGGGCGGTGGGGGAGGAGGCGGTGGCGGGGCTGGCGGCGGAGGCGGGGCCGGCGGCGGAGGCGGCGCTGCCGGGGGTGCCGGAGGGGCAGGTGGAGCCGGGGCCGCTGGTGGAGCGGGCAGCGGCGCTGGGGCCGGCGCCGCTGGAAGTGGTGGCGCGGGACCGGCCGGTGGCGGGGCGGGCGCCAGCGGCGGTGGGGGCGCAGCCGGAGCTGGCGGTGCAGGGGCACCCGGTGGCGGCGCCGCGGCCGGAGCTGGTGGCGGGGCCGGGGCTGCCGGGGTAGGAGCTGGCGGGCCAGGAGCTGGAGGTACCGGGGCACCCGGCGGTGGCGGAAGTCCGGGAGGTCTCGGAGAACCCGCCTCCGGAAGCGCAAGCAGTCAGGGTGGCGCGGACGTTGTTGCCATGCTGGATCTCGTGAGGGCCGATCTTGCTGCTGGCTCGTTCGCCCAGGCGCAGGCTCGCGCGGAAGCCGTGCTACAGACCTCGCCGCCGCCTAGGGTGCGGGCGACAGCGCTCGTGCTAGCGGGGGACGCCGCCTATGGGGTCGGCGCCTATCGAACGGCGGCGAACCGCTACGGCGAGGCCCTGCGATCTGATCAATTGCCTGCCGAGGCGGCCCATACGGGGTTTGCCCTGGGTTGGGCCCAACTGCGTCTGGGACGCGGTGACCAGGCCCAATATGCGTGGGTACAGGTGGCGCAGCAGTTCCCGGCGGATCCGGGGGCGCCCCTCGCCCTCATCCGGGCCGCGGAGCTCGCCGCCCAGGCTGACGATCTCGCGGGCGCGCAGAAGCGGCTTGATCAGGTGCTGGAGGGATATCCGACGGCGCCCGAGGCGGAGATCGCGCGGCTGAGCCGCTCCATTGTGGCCCTGCGCGCGGGGCGCACCCAGGAAGCGGTTCGCGACCTGCGCACGCTGGCCCTCTCGGGTCGGCCGTCCCTGCCGCAGGAGCGCAGAATGCTCCTCGATCGCCTCACTCCGGCAGGGGCGTTCGCCGGCCCGGAGCGTCAGCTCCTGACGGTCGCGATGGGCCCCGCCGCGGCACGTGAGAGCAATACGGCTGCATCGGGTACCGCCGGGGTGCTGGAGCGGTTCGCGGCGCCCTTCCTGGACGGCGCCGGAGACCCTGAGACCACGCCGCGGGTGCTGCACGGACTGGTGTTCGCCGCGGCGGAGGACAAGGCATGGCCGGAGGTCCAGACGCTCTCGAGCCATCTCGCCGAGCGATTCCCCGGCTACGCGTCCGCGCCTGATGTGCTCAACGGGGTTGCCGCCCGTGCCACGGCGGCGCAGCAATGGCCAATTGTGCGGAGCAGCTATGAACACGTGCTCGCCCTCAACCGGAATACCGTCCTGACGCCGGCAGCGCAGCTGAACTACGCTGAGGCCCTGTTCCGGACGGACGCGACCGCGCAAGCGCGGATACAGTTGAAGCGCTTCCTGGACATCGCGTCGCGAGCCGAGGACGTGCCCCGCGCCCTGTATCTCTTGGCCGAGGTCAACAAGGCGCTCGATCAACCCGCCGAGGCCCTTGCCGCGTACGAGCGGCTCCGTCGAGACTACCCCCAGGCGGAATGGACAGCCGAGAGCCTCATGCCGCACGCCCGTCTGCTCCAGTACGCGGTCGGGAAAGAGAAGGAGGCCCGGGCGCTGCTCGAGGAGGCCGTGCAGCGGACGCAAGGCGAAGTGCTCAGTGAGGCGTCGTTCCGGCTCGCCCAACTCTTGGCCGCCAATGGCGAGCACCAGCCAGCCGTGGATCTCTACATGAACGCCGCGTATGGGACGGGCCAGTACTCGCGGTGGTATCGGCCCGCCTTGCTGGGGGCGGGCCGATCGCTGGCTGCCTTACACCGCACGCCGGCGGCGGTCGCCGTGTATCGCAACCTCCTGCCACCGGCCCCGGTGGGCCCTCTCCCGAGAGACGGTCGCCCCGTGGACGGGCTCCGGGAGACCGTCGAGGAACCGGAGCTTGCGGCAGAGGCCGCCTATGGCATCGGGGAGCTCCTGCGTGGAGCAGGGCGGAACACCGAAGCCGTTGACATGTACCTGACCGCTGCCTCGTTGGCGCCCAAATCGACACCCGGTTGGCGTGGGCTCGTCGGAGCGATACGCTCCCTGGTCGCGATCCGGGACTGGCAATCGGCGGCGGCGGTCTACCAGCGGCTCGTGGACGCTCACGGCAACACGCCCGAGATCATGGCCGAGGCGAGGAACGCGCTCGGTCCCGAGCGCCGCGACACGTCCCGGCGCGTGCGTTAGCACGGCCACAGATTGGTGCCATGGGAACAGACCAGGTGACCGAGTGAGGCGACCGCGGAGGTCCCAGGCTCTGCAGGAGACACCCACCCTGCTGCGACAGAGATCGTTCGCGCACGTGCATTGGTTCAGGAGAGCGAAGAACTGTCCCCGCTGCCGCAAGATTGAGGGCACTTTCGCCCGATACGGTGCGCTCAACGATACGCTGGCCGTGGTCGCCTGCGTCGCCCTCGGGTGCGGCTGCGGCGACCCGAAATGCCAGACCGTGGTCAACGCGGTCCTTGCCGCAAACGGCTCTCTCCCTGTACCGGCACCGCCCCCTCACGGGGTCTCAGGTCTCGCCCCGGAATCGGGCTCTCGGGCCGGGTGATCGGGAGTCACCGGATCTTGTGTGGAGGTCGGCGGTCCGTCTTTCGGACTCCGCGTCGGTTCGTAGCCCGGCGCGATTGGCTTGAGGAAGGCGTTCTGCAACAGCCGGCCCACCGTCTCCCACCGGCCCACCTCCGGACGGTCCACTCGCCCGGAGATCGGCACCACGGTCGCGACCTCGCCCCGTAGACGGTTCTTCAGGACTTTCGCGCCGATTCCGACGAGGCCTTCGTAGACCCGCTGGCGGAGCCCCTTCTCGGCCACCGCCTCCCCGTCGGTGCCCACCTCGACCCCCCGGAACAGCGGTTTGACGTAGCCCTCGATCGCGCCGCCCTTCATTTGCAGCTCGGAGTACGCCGAGAACTCACCCGCCCTGATCTCGAATCCGCCATACGCTTGAACGAGGTCCTTCAATCGGGTCAGGTCTGCGTCTTCGATCTGCGCCGTGACATCCATATCGGCACTCCCCGACTGGGGCCGCAGGCTCGCGGTCAGGCGGGTCTCGCCGCGCCCCATGAGCTGGCCGGTGAGCCGGGCGACGGCCGGGCCGTCCCGTCGCTGGTTGCCGAGATTCTCGACCGTGAGAGTGGTATCGGTCAGCTGCAGCCGGTAGGCCGGCTTCGCGGCCTGGTTCGTGAACCCGAAGGTGCTCTTGACGATCTCGAGGTGGTCGATCCGGAGCTCGGTGCTCGAGTTCGTGGCCTGCTTTGCCGCTTCCGCGGTCTGCTGCGCCCGGGCCTTCTCCGCCTCGACGGTGTGGGGCAGGTGCAGGTACTCCAGGGCGACCCCGTCCACGAGGACCCGCTCGAGGATCAGGCGCGTAACCTTCGGCGCGTACTCGACGTTGCCGGTCAGTGACAGGCTGCCGTTGCGCACGGCCAGGTTGTAGCGGTTGGTGATCGGCTTGAAGTAGTCGAGGGCCACCTGGTCCAGCCGGAGCGCGGCCTGCACGCTCACATGAGGCTCGGCCAGGAAGTCCGCCCGCCCATCGAGTGACGCCGAGCCCGTGTCGAACACCGCCGCCTCGAAGTGGATCGGAGACGGATACACCTGCTCTTTCGAGGCAATGTTGCGGATGTTTTCCGCCCCCAGATTGACGCGGCTCACGTGGAGCGGCTTGAAGGGACCTTGGTCGACATAGATGACGTCCCCCTCGACCACGCGCAGGCGATTGATCTTGAGGTCGAACGCCAAGGCCTCCAGCGCCTGCTGCCAGCCCCGATCCTTCAACGCTGTCTGCTCGGACGCCTCGGTGCGCACCTGCTTGAGATTGAGATAGACCCTCGGCTGATCGAAGCTGATGTCCGCGACCACCCGACGATGGAGTAGCGCACGCCAATCGATGCGGGTCACGAGTCGCGCCACCTGGGCGATCGGCGGGTCGGGGTTGGCATCCTGGGCGATCGTGGCATCGCGCAGCTCAACGGACGCGGTCCAGGGATGCAGACGCAGGGCGGCGATCTGGACGGTATATCCGGTCAAGCGCCGATTGACCTCCGCCTCCATGTAGCGGCGCAGTGGCTCATCCGCGAATCGGGCCGCGCCGTAGACCAGGACCGTGAGCACGGCGAACCCCCCCAGGAGCCAGACCCACCGCCGGCGAATCGGGAGCGCCATTCGAGAAGACTCCTCCGGCCGATTACTTGGCCATCAGGTAGCCGCACACCGCCCGCGGCCCTGCCGCTTTCAGGTGTTCTTGCGCCGTGCCGTCGTGGCACTGGCAGATCAGGGAACGGCAAACCCCAGGACGACAAGCCCGAATAGTCGTCGCGTCCTCATCGCGGTTTCCCCTCCGCGCGGTACCGACCACTCCGGTGTCCTTGATCACATGGAGCCGACCAACCTGTCCTTGAACTCCACCGCGAGTGCCTTGGCGACCAGCATTCTCAACTCTGGGACCTCGACCGGTTTCTCCAAGTAGCCGTACGGCCCCTCCCCGGCCGCAGGCAGGAGTGGGCCCAGTGCCTGTGCCTCCTGCCCCGTGATCATGATCACAGGTGTCTCGGGACAATTTCTCCGCAAGATCTTTAGCATCTCGAGTCCATTCAGACGGGGCATCGTGACGTCGGTGATGACGAGTGACGGATGGTGGGCCAGGGCTTTCTCCAGGGCCATCTGGCCGTCGGTGGCCGTCTCGACCTCGCATCCCCACCGCTTGAGCAGAGCCTCCAACCCATTCAGCGACGGCGGGTCATCCTCGGCAATGAGCACGTGCGCGAGCGGGCTTACTGGGCGGTCGACGCTGACCCGGGCGGCGGTCTGA
>WNFP01005560.1_pt1 | contig 10143 bp, 10 predicted proteins | sample 5400201 | NCBI WGS metagenome assembly WNFP01 (sample SAMN13153355, study PRJNA577476) | soil metagenome | isolation source: 115 cm saprolite under Madrone tree | place: USA:California | collected 2016-06-14
CGATCGATAATTGCGCCGCTTCAAGAAATTATCCCTGTCGAGGGCTATTTTGATTCATCGCTAGGCGCCCCTCAAGTGCAGTCGCTGGGACGGCGCCTCGGTCTCCATTCGCTGCTAACATCAGTGAAAGTCAGAAGTCTAGCGCCGGAACGCGCCGCAATCAATGCTAGAATCGGCGCCTTTCGCGCGACTTCCCACTCCTATGAACGTCGAGCAAGCCCGCTTCAACATGGTCGAACAGCAGATCCGCACTTGGGAAGTGCTCGACCAGGATGTGCTCGATCTTTTGTACGTGGTGCGCCGCGAGGAATTCGTCCCCGCCGAGTACCGGGCGTTTGCCTTCTCGGACCTGGAAATTCCGCTATACGATGGTGCAGACGAGGGCGAACGCATGATGCAGCCCAAGGTGGAAGCGCGCATTCTGCAGGAACTGGCGGTGAAGAAAAACGAACACGTGCTCGAAGTGGGCACCGGCAGCGGTTATCTCGCGGCACTTCTCGCCGCCCGGTCGCACCACGTGTACTCGGTTGAGATCAATCCGAAGCTGAAGGCGTTCGGGGAAGAGAATCTTCGACGAGGCGGCGTGGAGAACGCCACTGTCCAGCTCGGTGACGCGGCGCAAGGCTGGCGAACATTTGCGCCTTACGACGTCATCGTACTCACCGGCTCGACACCGATCTTGCCGCAGACTTTGATTTCGCAGCTCAAGGTAGGGGGACGGCTTTTCGCGGTCGTGGGCGATCCGCCGGTGATGGAAGCGCGCCTCATTACCAGCGTTGACGAAGGCTCATGCTATACCACTGATCTGTTCGAGACCTGTCTCGCTCCGCTCAAGAACGCGCTACAGCCGGCGCGCTTCGAATTCTAGCGGTAAGCCCCCACCGAGTTGCAGCGGTCATGCCACGCTTTTGTATCGCACTGTCATTGACGGTTGCATTGTCGGCGGTGCCCGCGCGCGCAGCGGACCTTTTGCAGATCTATCGCGACGCTCTCGCGAACGATGCCAACTACGCCTCGGCGCGTGCGACGCGCGATGCGGGTCTTGAAAGTTTGCCCCAAGGCCTCGCGCAGATTTTGCCTACCGTCAACGCAACGGCGTTCACACAATACAACGACGTCAACATAGGTTTTCGGGGCACCGCCCCGGAACAGACGCGGAAGGGTCCTTCCAACGGATACACCGTGACGCTCACGCAACCTCTCTTCAATTGGCAAAACATTCAAGTGTACAAGGAGGCCGGATTCAAGGCGGCGCAGTCCGAAGCCACTTTCGGCCAAGCTACCCAGGATCTGATAGTGCGGGTCGCGCAAGCCTACTTCGACGTGCTCGCCTCACAGGACAGCCTCGCATTCATCCAAGGGCAGAAGGTGGCGATCTCCGAGCAGCTCGCCCAGGCCAAGCGCAATTTCGAAGTCGGCACCGCGACGATCACCGATACTCACGAGGCTCAAGCGCGCTTCGACCTCGCGACCTCTCAGGAAATCGCGGCTCAAAGCGATCTCGAAATCAAGAAGCGCACTTTGCAGCAGATCGTGGGCAAGTTTCCAGAGCGGCTCGAGCCGCTGAAGCCCAACATCGAGCTCAACCCACCCAGACCTAACTCGATGGAAGACTGGGCCGCCGCTGCCGCGAACCAAGGCTATCCGGTGCGCGCCCAGGAAGCCGCCCTCGAGGTGGCGGTGCGCGAAATCGAACGAACCCGAGCGGGGCACCTGCCCACCTTGAACATCGTGGGCACCGCGGGCCAGAACTCAACGAGTATCAGCTCCACAGCGCTCAACAATTCCGCCTCCGACTCGATTAACTACGTCATCGGGCTGCAGCTCGCGTTGCCGCTTTATACGGGCGGCAATGTCAGCTCCCTGGTTCGGCAAGCGGTCGCCAATCGCGAAAAAGCGCAGCAGGATCTTGAAGGCGCGCGGCGTACCGCCGCGTTATCCGCTCGCCAGTCGTACGTTGGCGTGATCAATGGGATGGCCCAGGTACGAGCTCTGGAGGCGGCGCTCGTTTCCAGCCGGAGCGCGCTTGATTCGAACAAGCTCGGCTACGAGGTCGGCGTGCGCATCAACATCGATGTCTTGAACGCGCAGCAGCAGGTCTTCAGTACGCTGCGCGATCTTTCCAGGGCGCGCTACGACACGATTCTCAACGGCCTGAGGCTGAAGGCCGCCGCGGGGACTCTAGGCGAAGCCGACGTAGAGGAAGTGAACCGCCTGCTCGGGACGAACTGACCGGTGCGGAGAGGTCACCCGAGCAGCCGCTCGCAGATCGCGAGCGTCCGCTCGGTGGCACCCCGGTGCGCCGCACAGAAAGCGACTCCAGCTTTTCCCATTCGCTCGCGCAGCCCCGCGTCCTGAAGTATAGATCGTGCCAGCCGTATCACTTCTTCGGCACTGTTGACCCGCACCGCCGCGCCAGCTGCGACCGCGCTTTCGGCCGCCTGCGCGAAATTGTAGGTGTAGGGTCCGATCAGTACCGGCACGCCTGCCGCGCAAGCCTCAATCAGATTCTGACCGCCATAGGTAAGCAGGCTTCCTCCGACGAAGGCAACGTCGCAGGCGCGATAATAGGCTGCCATTTCACCCATGCTGTCGCCGAGCACGATGTCGCAGTCGGCATCGAGTGGCGTGTTGGCGCTGCGCCGGATGAACTTCAGACCCCGGGATGCAAGAAGCTGTGCTACCGTGTCGAACCGTTGTGGGTGCCGCGGCACAATGACCAGAATCGCGTCCCCGAGGGCGTTTTGTTCCAAAGCGTCAAGCAGCAGGTCTTCCTCGCCCTCGCGAGTGCTCGCGGCAAGCAACACCGCTCGACTACCAAACCGGTGCCGGAATTGCGCTGCGAGTGATTCGCTCCGGGCGTTGGGATGGGCGTCAAACTTGAGGTTTCCGGTGATTTCCACAGCCTGCGCGCCGAGGGACCGAAGCCGTTCGGCGTCCTCGGTGGTTTGCGCCGCGACCGCGCTCAGACCTCCTAGTGCAACCCGTACGAGCGGGGCAACCGCGGCGTAGCTGCGCGCCGACTTAGCCGACATTCGGGCATTGGCAAGCAGGAGCGGCACGCCGGAGCGTTGACATTCGCCCACGAGATGAAACCAGATTTCAGTTTCCATCAGAATGCCAAGCCGAGGCCGGAAGTTGCGCAGGAACCGCCTGACGGCCGAGGGATAGTCGTAAGCGAGCCACGCAACGAGCACGGCGCCGCCGAATAGTTGCTGCGCAGCCTCCCGGCCGGTTGCGGTCATCTGGGTAATCAACAAATCGCAGTCCGGATGACGCGATCGCAGCGCGTGCAGCAGTGGCTCCGCGGCACGTGTCTCACCCACCGATACGGCGTGCAACCAGATCACCGGCCTCGCGGGCCTCGTGGGGTAGAAGCCGAATCGCTCGGCTATGTTCTGCCTGTATCCCGGCTCGTGCCGCCCACGCCACCACAGGCGCGCGAGCACGAAGGGGAAAGCGAGCCAAAGAAGCAATCTATAGCCGGCCCGCCACATCAGAACGCCCCGACGGCTTCAAGCGCTTGGAGTGCCTGTTCCGGCGAGGGGCGCTCGCCCGGGCCTCCGAGATTCTTCGCCCGTGGCGCCCCGTATACTCCGGTGAAACTCGGGTCCGTGCCGCAGTAGATCGCGGCAACCGGCCTTCCGAGCGCGGCCGCAAGATGGGTGAGGCCGGTATCCACGCCTACAACCGCGACGGCCTTTCCGAGCAACACAGCCAGGCGATCGAGAGGCTGAAGAGGAGGGACCTCGGCGCGGCTCAGACTTTCCGCAATGCGCTCGCTTCGCTTCCGCTCTTCATCGCTTCCCCAGGGCAGAACACAAGCGAGGCCCCGAGCGGCGAGGGCCCGACCCAGCTCTATCCAGGCAGCCTCGGCCCAGAGCTTGTCGCGACGGCTGCTGCCGTGCAACAGCACCGCGTAAGGCTGCGCCGGCTGCGTAAGCGATCCCGAGATGACGATACCATAATCGATCGGCTCTTCCACCCGATAACCCAGCGCAGCAGCACCCAGGGCCCGGTTGCGCTGCACCGCGTGCTGCGAAAGTGGAACGTGATGCGTGACATCGTAGAATCGCGCCGCAAGCGGCTCGCGCGCAGTTCCGGCGTCGAATCCATGATGCCCGCCCTTTGCAGCTCGCGCGATCAAGGCGCTCTTGAGCAGTCCCTGCGTGTCGACGATCGCGTCGTAGCGCACGCTGCGGAAGAGCCGCCGAAATTCACCGATTTCCCTCCACGTCGACCGACCCAGGGGCCGCCGCCGCCAGCGGCGCAGGGCGACCGGGATCACGCGCCGTACGGCAGAGTGCAGCCCCACAAGCGGTGCGTAGGGCTCCTCCACCACCCAGTCGATTCCGGCGTCTGGAAAGTGCCGCCGAATGTCGCTCGCCACCGGAAGATTGTGGACGACATCGCCGAGCGAAGAGGTCTTGACGATCAGGATTGTTTTCATCCAAGCGAGTCCGGCCGCCAGGCGCGGAAAGCGGTTAGAATGCCGCGCATAAGCCGCTGATTATACGGGTTTGCCGTCTCTCCCTTCGCGCCCATGCCCTTGTCCGTTGCCATCATCACACGCAACGCCGCCGCGCTGCTGGAACGCTGCCTTGCGAGCGTCGCCTTTGCCGAGGAGGTCGTCGTGGTGGACTCGGGTTCTACCGACGGCACCGTCGAGCTCGCCGCCCGCAACGGCGCGCGCGTAGTCCAGAAGGAATGGCTCGGGTTCGGCGCGCAAAAGCAGTTCGCCGTCGACGCTGCGAGCCACGAGTGGGTATTGTGCGTTGACGCAGACGAATGCCTGAGCCCAGAGCTTCGCGAGGCTGTCGTCGCGGAGCTCAAGGCGCCGCGCGGCTTCGTCTACGCCATTCCGCGCCGCAACCGCTTTTTGGGACGCTGGCTCAAGCACGGCGAGGGCTATCCCGACTGGAACGTGCGCCTGTTTCACCGCGAGCATGCGCGCTGGGGTGGCGAGGCCGTGCACGAAAAGATCGTAACTCGGTCCCCCGTGCTCAGGCTTCGAGGCGACCTCCTGCACGATTCGGCGGAAACGCTGGAGAAGTATCTCGACAAGCAGAACCGCTACACGAGTCTGCAGGCCGAGTCGCTGCGCGCCGCCGGGCGGCGCGCGAATGCGCTGCAGCTGGTCCTCTCACCCCTGCTGCGCTTCATCAAGTTCTATCTGTTGCGGCTAGGATTCCTCGACGGCGTGCCGGGCCTGGTGCACGTCACGATCGGCTGTATGAACAGTTTCAACAAGTACGCGAAACTGAAGGCGCTGGAGCGCGCCTCGGAATGACCATTTTGGTGACAGGCGGCGCCGGCTTCATAGGCTCGAATTTTGTCCTGGACTGGTTCGCGCAAGGCGCGGGCCCCGTGATCAACCTTGACAAGCTCACCTACGCGGGCAATCCCGCGAATCTCCAAACCCTCAAGGACAACCCGGAGCACGTGTTTGTCCACGGGGACATCTGCGACCGGGAACTGGTGCGGCGCCTTCTCGAACGACACACGCCACGCGCCCTCGTTCACTTCGCCGCGGAAAGCCACGTCGATCGTTCCATTCACGGGCCCGCTGAGTTCGTTCAGACCAATATCCTCGGCACATTCGCCTTGCTCGAGGAAACGCGGGTTTGGCTGGAAAAGCAAGAGCATTTCCAACGCGAGGATTTCCGATTTCTGCACGTCTCGACCGACGAGGTATTCGGTTCGCTCGGACCCCACGATCCGCCTTTCAACGAATCGACTCCTTTCGCGCCCAACAGCCCCTACGCAGCTTCGAAGGCGGCCGCGGACCATTTGGTGCGCGCGTACTATCACACCTATGGGCTTCCGACGCTGATCGTCAACTGCTCGAACAACTACGGCCCCTATCAGTTTCCCGAAAAGCTCATTCCCCTCATGATCCTGAACGCCATCACCCACAAACCCTTGCCGGTCTACGGTGAGGGTGGCAACGTACGCGACTGGTTGTACGTGCAGGATCATTGCACGGCGATCCGACGAGTCCTTGAGCACGGCCGCGTCGGGGAGAGTTACAACGTCGGTGGCTACAACCAGAAGACCAATCTCGAGGTGGTGAACGCAATCTGCGCTCTGCTCGACGAGGCGAGACCCAATCGCAAGAAGCCACACTCCATGTTGATTTCCTTCGTGAAGGACCGCCCGGGACACGATCGTCGTTACGCGATGGACGCGACGAAGATCGCCATCCAGCTCGAGTGGGCGCCCTCTGAGAGCTTCGATTCCGGATTGCGCAAGACCGTAGCCTGGTATCTGGACAACCCGGACTGGGTCGCGCATGTGACGAGCGGCGCCTACCGCCGTTGGGTCGAGAAGAACTATGCCAATCGAGGCGAGGCGTGAAGGGCATCATACTCGCCGGGGGCAGCGGCACGCGCCTCTTCCCGGTGACGCAGGTCGTATCCAAGCAACTGCTGCCGGTCTACGACAAGCCGATGATCTATTACCCCTTGAGCACGCTGATGCTCGCCGATATCCGCGACATCCTCGTCATTTCCACGCCGGATGACACGCCGCGCTTCGAAAAGCTTCTCGGCAGCGGCGCCTCCTGGGGCGTGAGCTTCAGCTACAAAGTACAGCCAGAACCGAAGGGCATTGCCCAAGCATTCCTCGTCGGCGAGAAGTTCATCGGCACCGAGGCCTGCGCACTGGTGCTCGGGGACAACATTTTCTACGGCCACGACCTGCAACCCACTTTCGGACAGGCAGCGAAGAAATCCTCGGGCGCGACGATATTCGCCTACCGGGTGCAGGACCCGCAGCGCTACGGCGTGGTCGAGTTCGATGTGAAAGGCCGGGCCCTCAGTATCGAGGAAAAGCCGGCGAAGCCCAAGTCGCACTATGCAGTGACGGGTCTCTATTTCTACGATAACCAGGTCGTGCGCATCGCGAAATCGCTCAAGCCTTCAGCGCGCGGGGAACTGGAGATCACCGACGTCAATCGCCATTACCTCAAAGAGGGCATGCTTCACGTGGAAACGCTGGGGCGGGGACACGCGTGGCTCGACACCGGGACCTACGAAACGCTGCTCGAGGCCAGTCATTTCATCGAGACGCTGGAGCGGCGGCAGGGTCTCAAGATCGGCTGCCCCGAAGAGATCTCTTGGCACAAGAAGTGGATCAACGACGCGCAGCTCGAGGCGCTGGCGGTGCCCCTCAGGAAGAGCGGTTACGGGAACTACCTGCTATCGCTGCTGCGAGACGGCCAGCGCGACAAATGAAGGTCACGCCGACCGGACTCTCTGAAGTGTTGCTCCTCGAGCCCCGCGTATTCGGCGATGCGCGCGGCTTCTTCTTCGAGAGCTGGAACGAACGGGAGTTCGAGCGCAGAGGAATCCGTGCTCGTTTCGTCCAGGACAATCACTCGCGCTCAGGACGGGGCGTGGTGCGCGGGTTGCATTATCAGATCCGCCAGCCGCAAGGCAAGCTCATTCGCGTCGTCGCCGGCGAAATCTTCGATGTGGCGGTGGACATCCGCCGGAGCTCACCGACCTTTGGCCGGTGGGAGGGCGTTCGCCTGAATGCCGAATCGTACAAGATGCTGTGGATTCCCGCAGGGTTTGCACACGGCTTCTGCGTGCTGAGTGAATTAGCCGAAGTGCTCTATAAAGCTACGGATTACTACGCCCCGGAACACGAGCGCTGCATCCTCTGGAACGATCCGGAACTTCATATCGATTGGCCCCTCCCCGGCGGCGCGCCCGCACTATCGGCCAAAGACGCCGCAGGGACGCGGCTGCGCGATGCCGAAGCGTTTCAGTGAAGATTCTGCTGACCGGAAAGAACGGGCAGGTTGGGTGGGAACTAGCGCGCGCACTTGTGCCGCTCGGTGAAGTCATTGCTTTTGACCGCATGGGTCTGGACCTCGCAGAGCCGGACCAACTTGTTGCAGCCGTTCGCTCCGTGCGGCCGGATGTGCTCGTCAATGCCGCAGCCTATACGGCAGTCGACCGCGCGGAGAGCGAGCCGGACGCTGCCTACGCTATCAACGCCGCTGCGGTCGCCATCTTGGCCGACGAGGCGAAGCGTGTCCAAGCCCTGCTCATCCACTATTCGACCGATTACGTCTTTGACGGGACCAAAGATACGCCCTATACCGAGGAGGACCGCCCTAATCCTCTCAACGCTTACGGCCGCAGCAAGCTCGCGGGAGAGCAGGCGATCCACGAAATCGGCGGCGCTCATTTGATACTGCGCACGAGCTGGGTGTACTCGGCGCGCGGCAAGAATTTCCTTCTTGCTATTCGGCGCTTGCTTCAGGAAAAGAAGGAACTACGCGTCGTATCCGATCAGATCGGAGCTCCGACCTCCGCCGGGGCGCTGGCCCAGGGAACCGCGGAACTCCTGAGTCGTGACGGTGTTGCGGCACTCGGAGGCGCCCGCGACGTCTATCACATGACGGCCGGTGGATTCACGTCCTGGCACGGATTTGCGACAGAGATCGCTCGGCTCGAGCGACCCGACGCTCCAGCCCGCATCGTGCCGATCGCGTCGAGCGAGTATCCGACGCTGGCGCGTCGCCCAGGAAATTCGCGCCTATCGAACGAAAAACTCCTTCGGCGCTTCGGGGTTGCCTTGCCCAAGTGGGAGGCTTGCCTCGAAGCCTTTTATGAGATGCGACGCGAGGGCGGGGGGCGGCCGCATGACTGAACGCGATACCAAGATAGCCCTGATTACCGGGGTGCTCGGCCAGGACGGTTCCTATCTCGCAGAATTGCTGATGGCAAAAGGATATCAAGTCATCGGCACCTCACATCGTGGAGAGCAAAGGACCAAGCTGAGCGGCGCGGCGAAGGAAATCGAGGTGCTTGGACTGGACCTTGCCGACGGCGAAGCGATCCGCGCACTGGTCAAGCGGTACCGGCCGCATCATCTCTATAACCTGGCGGCGCGCGCATCGAGCGCTCAGCTTTTCGACGATGTGGTGGCCACAACCCGAATCAACGGGCTTGCCGTTGTTCATATGTTGGAGGCGATACGAACCGAGTCTGCCCAGACGCGCTTCTGTCAGGCATCCAGCAGCGAGGTGTTCGCCAAGGCCGCCCAGTCACCCCAGAACGAGCTGACCCCCCTGCGCCCCCGTAATGCGTATGGCGCGGCGAAGGTGTTGGCCCAAAACATGGTTGAGGCTTACCGGGAACGCTACGGAATATTCGCCTGCACCGCAGTCCCATTCAACCACGAAAGTCCCAGACGCGGGTTGAATTACGTGACGCGCAAAATCACCTCGACCGCGGCCCGAATCAAGGCGGGACTGGAAAACTCTCTAGCTCTCGAAAACCTCGACGGCCGAAGAGACTGGACCTTTGCCGGGGACGTTGTACATGCAATGTGGCTCATGCTCGAGCAGCCGGAGCCCGACGACTTCGTATTGGCGAGCGGCGAGACACATTCCGTGAGAGAGCTGTGCGAGCTTGCGTTTGGCCGTCTGGGACTCGATTACCGACAACACGTCGTAGTCGATCCTCACCATAAGCGCAAAGCGGATGCCGTCGAATTGCGCGGCGATTCGAGAAAGGCTCGCCTGCGGTTAGGGTGGCGGCCCGCGGTCGGTTTCAAGGAACTGGTGTACATGATGGTTGACGCGGACTACAAGGCTCTTTCGCCCAACCCGGTTCCAGGTGAAAATCGGTCCCCCAAGGGGGGCGCTCGTGTATAGGGCATTGAAGCAGTGCCGTATCTGCGGGAACGGCAAACTCCTCGAGGTTCTCGATCTTGGTGTGCAAGCTCTCACCGGGGTTTTCCCTGCAACCCGGGCACAAGGTGTTACCGAAGGGCCGCTGAAGCTCGTCAAATGCACCGATGCGTCCGGTTGCTGCGGACTGCTTCAGCTCGCTCATTCTTACGATCACGACGAGATGTACGGGACCAACTATGGGTACCGGTCCGGTATCAATCAGAGCATGGTCAACCATCTCCACGGAAAGATCCAAAAAATACTCGGGCTCGCCGATTTGTCCGGAAATCCAGTCGTTTTGGACATAGGGAGCAATGATGGCACCACCTTGCGCGCCTATTCCACCCTACGCTGCGACCTAGTCGGCATCGACCCGACCGCGGATAAATTTCGCCGATACTACCCCGATAATGTCACGGTCGTTCCGGAGTTCTTCTCCGCAGCGACCTACA
>WNFP01021589.1_pt1 | contig 10140 bp, 12 predicted proteins | sample 5400201 | NCBI WGS metagenome assembly WNFP01 (sample SAMN13153355, study PRJNA577476) | soil metagenome | isolation source: 115 cm saprolite under Madrone tree | place: USA:California | collected 2016-06-14
CAATGGATCGAGCCGAAATCGAGCGCGGACCGCGGACGCATGGATTCCACATCTTCCGGCATTCGCCAGGCAGCATCATTCACAGAAAAACCGGAAGCATGAACCTGGCTCAAATTCAGTTAGGGCATGCGGACATGGGAACGACTGCGAACATTTACGTCCACACAGACGACGAGCAACTGCGATTTGCGGCGGAAGTGTTGGCGGAAGCGATCAGCCCAAGTTTTTTGCCTACCAGATTGCCCACCAAACGCTGGTGGGCCGTCCACCAAGGGTCAGGAGGCGTGATGAGTTCTTCTAACGCAATGAAAAAGGGCCGCTGCAAGCGGCCCCAATTGCGGGGGAAGGATTTGAACCTCCGACCTTGGGGTTATGAGACTTAGTTAACTTTGCCGGCTCTTGCGTTTTCAATCATTTCAGGTCGTATGTTGACGTATTTTACCGATGTTTCCCGAAGTTTTGGGCCCATTTTGGGCCCATGCCCATCGAGTTCAGGACCGGTTTGCAGTCGTCAAAGGTTTAGAGATGCATTTGCCGATGTCGGGCTCAGAACCTGATCCATTGCTTGAGTCTTCGAGCCGACAGTTCCAGTGTTTAGTCAGTCAGGACTGTTTTGCGCTCCAAATAAATTCGCGTGGCGACATGCTATGTCCGGTAGCAGAAGACATTCCTATATAGAATCAAAATCAATAAAGCCCATGAAATTCGCCATTTTCAGTAATTCGCCACCCACAGGTTGGGCTGGTATCGCCGCTGGATATCGCACGAGAAGACTTACCACTGGACTTAAGGGACGGTCACTTAAAGACCGGTCTGAGCCAAGACATCGATTAGAGACGTTAAGGACGCAAAAGATGCGAGTTCGATGAGTCGGCTAGAGAACTGCTTTTCCGGCGCCGGGATAGTCCGTGCTGAACGCAATGTCTTTGACGGCCTTGAACTCAGAGACGATCATGTCGAGTTTTGCGCCGATCCGGCGATATGCGTCACTCCCCAGAATGAGCCGGTGCATCGGCAGGTCTGAGTTCACGACCTGGTAAATCGCTTTCGCGGCGCGAATGGGGTCTCCTGGGAATTGATCGGAAGACAGTGTATCCACCATTTTGCGGAAAGTGCCAGAAGTGGCTTCGTACGCATCGATCACCGACCCAGAGAATTTCGTGCGTTGTTCAATGCCAGTTCTGAAGGAGCCCGGCTCGACCAGGAAGGCGCGTAACCCTAACGGCTCAATCTCCTGCCACAGCGACTCCGTCAACCCCTCCAGGGCAAATTTGCTGGCGGAGTAGTAACCGTTCACTGGCAGACTCGCGATTCCATCCATCGAAGAAATATTAATGATGGTTCCTTGGCGGCGCAGACGCATCCCTGGCAGTACGCCGCGGAGGAGCGCCACTGCTGCGAAGAAATTGACCTCGAATAGCTCTCGGTAATCTCTTTCTTCCTGCTCTTCAATTGCGCCGAGAAAGTCGATGCCTGCATTGTTCACCAGGACGTCGATGCCGCCAAAGCGGCCCTCTGCCTGCACAATTGCCGCTGCTCGATCTTCGTGCCTGGTCACGTCCAGCGTGAGGGCCAATCCGGTGTCAGGGTAATGTGCGACAAGCTCGCTCATCGGACGGAGGTTTCGTGCGCCCAACACAGCGCAGTCACCCTGTTCCAATACGTACTGGGCAAGAGCAAAACCGAGGCCACTGGATGCTCCCGTTATGAGCCATGTCTTCGAATTGACGGGCACCTTTCCGTCTGTTTGCACACCGCACCTCCATTTTGAACCGATCGTCGATCAGAATCGTATGTTTGGCAGGGATACCGAAGCATCCACATCCGTCGAGAGACTTACTTCACGCCAATCTTCCGCCTCACGGTTGCGAGTTGCCTCGGCTTCCTGCGCGTTTCGAACGGCGTCGCTCCCCAGCAAGAGATGGAAAGGCAGATGTTCGCTCGACGCCAGACGAAGGATCACCTGAGCCACTTTGGTGGGAGAGCTCACTTCATTTCCCCAGTACGTTTTCAGTGCAGAGACCGATGTCCCGACGGACGCCTCGTAATCCGCAAGCAATTCCGGTGTGTTTTGATTCGCCCGGCTCCCCCAGTTGGTCCGCATTCCGCCGGGTTCGAGGGCGCACACCTTAACACCAAAAGGAGCTACCTCCTTGGCAAGCGATTCGGTGAATCCGCCAACAGCCCATTTGGCGGCGTGATAAGGCGTACTGCCGGGCCGGGTGACACGGCCGCCAACCGACGAAATTTGCAGAATACAGCCGCTTTTTTGCTTTCGCATGATCGGTATGACGGCGCGAGTGACGTTGACCACGCCATAAAAGTTCGTATCGATGACCGCCTTGAACCGTTCAGAGGCCATCTGTTCAAACGGTGCAATATCGCCGTAGCCCGCGTTGTTGACGACAACATCCAGACTCCCGAAGGCTTCTACTGCCTTCTCCACTGCTATCTCACACCCTTTTTCGTCGGTAACGTCCAATGCGATGGTGCGCACACGATCGCCGTACTTCTCTAGAAGATCGGCAAGGCGTTTTGGCTCGCGCGCTGTTGCGACGAGGGAATCACCGGACGCGAGCACGGCCTCCGATATACTGCGGCCCAGGCCACTTGCGCTGCCGGTCACGAACCAGTGTTTTGGCATGAAAACGCTCCTCGTAATCCATCAGGAATGTATCTGGGAATCCACGACGATTACACTCATAGTTCTAGACCATTGAGAATTACCGCGTCCAAGAGATCTTTTTGATCAAAACCGATGCTTTCTAGTTATGAATCGAGCGAGGCGGAACGTCCATGGCTGAAGTTCAACTCTTGGAAAAGGTTTCTACTTCCGCCATCGATTGAACGGCGCCCACAAAGTCCGCAAGTAATGGAGAAATGTTGTCCTTCCGCCAGACCAGCGAAAAAGGTATTGGTAGATCCAAATCAACGACGGGCCGCATCGCGACGCCTTTGGGACGTCGCCAGCGTGTCGCTCCACTAACGAAGGCAATTCCCAGCTTGCACGCCACATGGCTTAGAATCGTCGGTTCATTAATCGCCTCTTGAACGATCCGAGGATGTTTCAATCCGCCCCGAATGCATTGCTGCATCAACTGCCGGTAGAAGACAGGGTTTGTCCGCTTTGAAAACCACACGAAAGACGTACCTCGGAGATCGCGGAGGCGAAGCGGCGTGACTTTCAACAGGGAATGTCCGAGCGGTAAGGCTAACATCACGCTATGCAATGCGACCTGAACGTGTGCCAGATTGCGGTCTTTGATTAGTGGGCGATACACATAGCCTGCATCCAGTTTGCCCAATCGGACCGCTTCCACTTGATCGAGAGAACTCAAGGACCTCAGTTCCAATGTTGCGTCGGGGTGTCGCTGGCGAAATTGCCGGAATGACCTGGGAACGACGCCATGCCACGACAAGCTTTCTATGAATCCGACGCGCAGTGTTCCGGTTCGGTGGGCTACTTTCCCAGCACGCATGATCGCTTCATTCACATCTCGCAGGATGCCTCGCGCGTCTTCGAGAAGAGATTCTCCCGCAGCACTTAGTTTCACTCCACGGCTGAGACGATCGAACAGTTCAAAACCAATCTCATTTTCCAGATCTTGAATTTGTCGGGAGAGCGCAGGTTGAGCAATGCGCAAACGCTCGGCGGCGCGTCCAAAATGCTGCTCCTCTCCCGCCGCCACAAAATATCGTAAGTGTCGCAGTTCCATTGGCTGATCTTATGCCAACCGGCCGTGATCCATCAGGAAGTCTTGCTGGGTTAGGAGAATCGACTGAGGCCAGGTATCGACGTGTTTTCGAGTCCGCAATCTATCGGCAACGGAGCTGACGACTTCGCCGTGCCCCGCAACATCGGCCAGGACGACGCGGGACATGGCTCCCCTACTGCAAACGGTCATATAGTGCAGGTCGCCGCCCTGGCGATCGCGCTCAAGCCGTCGACGTTCTTGAGTTTTCACCGCGCCATGGTGCAGTGCAAGTATTGACGGCAAGCTGCCCCCGTTTCCCATTTTTTCGGAATTCCTGATGGCCGGCTGAAAGCGGGGGCTGTTCGCTATTGTTTACTTCATGACTAGCGCAAGCTTGCCCAGGTAGTGGTCCTCGAGCGCGCGCTGGGCATCGGCAGCCTGATCCAAGTTGAAGGTCCGTGCGACATGGATTTCAAAGGGACCGGCTTCAATGAGGCGATTCAGCTTGTCGAATGGAGGCGGGTCATACTCGCCGTTGTAACTTTGAAGTTTAATGCCGGCGCGTTCTTTGGGAATCGGCTGCACGCCATTGGGATAGGCGGCCCGTCCGCCCTCACGCAGAGCCGCTAAGGATTTTTCGGCCGCCTCTCCGCCAACGGTTAAGAGAACCGTATCCAGACCCTGCGGAGCGAACTCCCGGGCCGCGGAAAGGACATCATCCTTATAGCCATCGATGACTTTGTGTGCGCCGAGACGTTTCACGAATACGACGCCGTCTTTCCCCGAGGCGACGGCAAGCACGCGTGCACCCATGCGGTTGGCTAATTGAACGGCCATGTGACCAACACCGCCGCTGGCTCCGAAGATCAATATCGACTCGCCTTTTTTTAATCCGAGCGTCGAATCAAGGCCCGCGAGGGCCGTGACAGCATCGACCGCCATGGCGGCGGCTTGCTGCGTGGTCAGTTGTCCCGGGATGCGCGATAAACTATTTTCTTTGACGGCGGCGTACTGCGCGTAAAATCCGCCCTTCGGATTCAAAAAGGAAATTCCGTAAACACGATCCCCTTGATTCAAGCCTCGAACGTGGCTCCCTACGGCTTCAACAATCCCGGCGCCGTCCGACCCTAAGACAACAGGAAAGGTGGGCTTCACGTTAAACTCTTTCGCAAACCCGCCTTCGCGCTCAAACGGATCCCATACGCCGACGCCGGCCGCTTCCACACGAACCAGAACTTCATCGGCGTCTACCTCCGGCACCGGAATCTCTCGCGTTTTCAGCGTTTCAATTCCGCCAAATTGATCTATTACCACTGCCTTCATCGTTTTATTTAACGTTCGAGTCATAGCGAATTCTCCTTTCATGACTGGTTGGTTCGGACAAAACAAATCAGGGCAAAGGCTACGACGAAACAATATGCTCGGGAGCCAACCATGATCGCACGAGTCCGGCGCGACCGCACAAGGCCATACTTGCGGCTGCGTTCAGAAAATCTGCGAGCGGAATCAAGGTTGAAAATGAAAGTGGAAAGGACAGCTCGACGAACCTCTAGGCAGAGGAGAGAGATCAGCAGCAATCCCGAGACAATATCCCGCGTCCCTTTTGTCCACAAATAAGCGAGCGTTGAATTGTGCGCCGCGGGCACGCCGAAATCGCGTGCTGCAGCGAACGGATCGAAAAGGAATCGGCCGCCGACAAATATAATGCCGACAGCAAGCAAGGCGGCTAACCAAAACAAAACTGAACTCGCTTTTAAACAGCCTTGCTCAGTCATGACAAAACTCCCAATGCTCTTACCCTTCAAGGTCTGAAATCTGAGACCTGATTCCAGAATACGCCATTCCGTAGGGCGGTGCCTCCAGTCGGGCCCCCACTCTATTGCCCCCGAGGCAGCCACCAGTCTTAATGCTCCACATGCAACACCAGCGAACTACTGTCCAGAAGGGATTGATCTCTGTCTTTTCCGTGTGGGCTCGCGGTCACAAGCACGACTTCGATCGCTGGGCAAAGGAGGCTGGCGGGACTGACGCACGCTGCGTAAGCGATCTGTCCAGGAATCGTGCGGGCGCTAGCTTTTCGTCGAGCGGCTGCCGCCCGTTCTCCTAATTTGAATCCCCAGTCTCTGCATTCGCGCCTGCAACGTGGAGCGCTTCATGCCGAGCCGGGCGGCGGCGCCCGAAGCCCCGGAAATCACCCAGTTCGCTTGTTCCAGAGCGCGGACGATCTGTTCGCGCTCGGTTTCTTCCAGCACTTTGCGCATGGAATTCCCCTCATCGGCCCGCTCGCTGTCCGCCGTCTTGGGCGCGCTTTCGAGTTCTCCCAAACCGACTTTCAACACCGAGCCTTGCGTGACGATGACGGCGCGCTCGATGATGTTTTGCAACTCACGGATGTTGCCGGGCCAATGGTACTGGACCAATGCACTCATCGTATCCGCAGGCACCGAGTCTATCGTTTTCCCCATGCGCCGGCCGAACTGTTGAACGAAATGACTCACCAGCAGCGGAATATCTTCCGACCGCTCGCGAAGCGACGGCACACGAATGGGAAACACGTTCAGACGATAGTAAAGATCGGGACGGAACTTATTCGCTTGAACCATGGCCGCCAAGTCTCGATTGGTGGCGGCGATCAATCGGGCGTCGGTCTGAAAGGTCTTCGAACCGCCCAAGCGTTCGAATTCGCGTTCCTGAAGGACGCGAAGGAGTTTCGGTTGAACTTCCAGAGGGATCTCGCCTATTTCGTCGAGAAACACGGTGCCGCCGTGCGCGAGTTCGAAGCGCCCAATGCGTTGCGAGATCGCTCCGGTGAAAGCGCCCTTCTCATGCCCGAACAATTCGCTTTCGAGAAGACCCGTGGGAATCGCCGCGCAGTTCAGTTTGATGAACGCTCGTGCTTTTCTTGAGCTCAGATCGTGCACGGCACGCGCGATCAACTCCTTTCCGGTGCCGGTCTCACCATAAATAAGGACCGTGGAACCGGTCGGCGCCACGATCTCGACTTGCTGGAGGACGTTACGCAGGACGCTGGAGTTCCCGACGATGTCGTGGAACTGCATCTCGGTGCGGATTTCATCTTCCAGGTAGACTTTCTCTCGCGCGAGTTGCTCCTTGAGTTCTTTAATCTCTTCATAGGCCAGCGAGTTGTCGAGAGCGATCGCGACCTGCTTCGAAATTTGGACGAGCAACTCCTGATCCTCTTCGGTGAAAGGCTTGTCCTCAACCCGCGCTGCTCCAAGGACGCCCAACGTCCGGTTTCTGCCGAAGAGAGGACACGCGCACCCAAATGTGAAACCTTCGCTTGTCTCCATCGGCAGTGTCGGACGCTGTGAGATGTGATGCCGTGCGGGTTTGCCGCTAGTGAAAACTTCCCCGGGCATCGAGCCATTGACGGGAATCAACAGTCCTTCGTGCGCCGCGCCGACGGCGCCCGGAAAATCGAGAGTGTAAACGCGAAGGTAATCTCCTTCCGGAATCGACACGGACGCGGCGTCGCAGCGGAGCGCCTTTCGAACGCTGGCCGAGATGGATCGCAGCAGGTCGTATAAGTCCAAGTTCGAGGCGATGCTGTTGTTGATTTCGAGGATCACCTGAAGGCGATCTGCGGCTAGCGCGATGTTGGAAACTTCCGACGCCATTGAACATCAATGTTATCAGACCGTCTGCCAGGAATCTGGCAATCGGCCGAGCTTTCGGCAGCAGCAACGCCCGCGGCATGGCTGTTCGTGTTGATTTCATTGGTTGCGCACTGTGGTACGGCCGATGCACCTGGGATGGTCAGCCAGAATCGAGGACGCAATGTTGAAAATCGACACCATCGAGACGAACGCGGCGATCACGCTGGAACTCCATGGCCGGTTGATTGGCCCGTGGGTCCCGTTACTTGAGACTCTGTGGAAAAGCAACGCCGGCGGCCCCTCGGGGCGCACCGTCGTGGTGGACCTGACGGACGTAACGGAGATCGATGGCGCGGCGTGCTATCTACTGCGCTTGATGGAAGCGAAGAACGTGACGCTCTCGGGAAGTGGGATCGGCATTCGGGCACTTTTGGGCGACGACAAAGGAGGAAAGCAAAATGAAATACGTTGAAGTCTCACAATTCGGTGGACCGGAAGTTCTGAAAGTAGTCGAGAAGGAAACACCAAGGGCGACGGACGGCATGCTTGTTGTCGACGTAAAGGCGGCTGGCGTCAACTACGCGGACGTGGCGGCGCGTCTGGGTTCGTTTCCGGCGGTTGCGAAGGCGCCGTTTCTTCCGGGATTCGAAATCGCCGGGGTGGTCAGCGATGCCGGTAAGGGCGTGAATGGTTTCAACGTCGGCGACTCCGTTGCGGCCATCACTTCAGGCGGCGGCTACGCCTCACACGCTGTGATTCCAGCCGCGTCGGCGGTGCCGATTCCGCGTGGGCTCGACCATTCTCTTGCGGCTGCACTTCTCGTGCAGGGCCTCACTGCATATCTCCTGCTTGATCAAGCTCAAACGAAAAAAGACGATGTTGTTTTGATCGCAGCCGCGGCCGGCGGTGTTGGAAGCTTGGCCGTGCAACTCGCGAAAGCCCGTGGTGCAACGGTGATCGGCCTGGCGTCAGCGTCGAAGTTCGGTTTGGTGAAAAGCTTGGGCGCCCATCACGTCTTCGACTACGGTCAAGCTGACTGGTCCACCAAGGTCTCGGATGTGACGCGGTCGCAAGGCGTCCAAGTATTCCTCGATTCCACTGGCGGCTTGGCAAGTTGGGTTTTCCCGTTACTCGGCCCGTTCGGGCGGTGGATTATCTACGGAGTTCGCAAGGACCAGCAGAATGCGCTACCCGACGAAGCGATCTGGACAATGATCGAGAAGAACATTTCTGTCAGCGGCTTCAACCTGGAGCGACATCTGCAGGATGTACCACGCGCGCTCAGCGAGCTCTTCAAGTCCGCGATAGGCGGAAATCTCAAAGTCGAAATCACCAAGTATCCGTTGGCCGACGCGAGCAAGGTTCACTCACTGTTTGAGCAGCGCAAAACAACCGGCAAACTCGTTTTGATTCCGTGAACTGCATCCATTTACAAGGAGACGTCTATGGCATCAAAGGCAAAGCACGGTGACAGGAGTAGAGCGGTGGAACCGGACTCAACGCGCGAGCACGAGATCAGGCGTCGCGCGTTCGAAATTTATATGGAGCGCGGCAGCGAACCTGGCCGCGATTTGGAGGATTGGCTTCAAGCGGAACGCGAACTGACCACGGACAAGTCCAAGACGGCGAGCGGTAACGAAGGAGCGCGGGAAAACACATGACGACTATTTCCGTAATCATCGGCAGTACACGCCAGGGGCGGTTTTCTGAAAAGCCAGCTCACTGGATTCTTGAGGAACTTCGGAAGAGAGAAGCGATTGACGCGCGGCTTCTCGATCTCCGCGATTTTCCGATGCCATTCTTCGATCAGCCCGTCCCACCGGCGATGCCCGGCCGCTCGCCTTACGACAACGACGTCGTGAAGAAATGGACCGCGGAAATTGCCAAGTCGGACGGCTTTGTGTTCGTCACGCCGGAATACAACTACGGCACCTCAGCAGTTCTGAAGAATGCCATCGATTGGGTGTACCCGGAGTGGAATCGCAAGGCCGCGGCTTTTGTTAGCTATGGCGGCGCGATGGGCGTGCGCGCCGTTCAGCAACTTCGCGAGACGGTCGTCGAAGTTCAAATGGCGCCGGTTCGATCGGCCGTTCACATTCCTCCAGCGACGTTGTGGGCGCACTTTCAAGGCGGCGATGTGGAAAAAAGCTTGGCCGAGTTGGCGAAGCAAGCGAACGGCATGATCGACGATCTTCTCTGGTGGACGACGGCCCTCAAGACGGCTCGCGGGGCCGCAAAATGAAAACCGCATTCAAAACGCACGAGGGACGCGTTGTCTTGATCACCGGCGCCGCTCAAGGGATCGGTCAAGCGATCGTGTTGGCGTTCGCAGAACGCGGTGCACGGGTCATTGCGACCGACCTCAAGTCGCCGCACGACACCGTCAGTAAGATCGGTCCTTCGGCGTCTGCCTTCGAACTCGATGTGGCGCAAGAAGAGCAGTGGCGTTCGCTCGCCGCCGAGGTTCGAGATATCGGCGACGTGGACATCGTCGTGAACAACGCGGGCTATTTTCCCAATCGCACGATCGACGAATTGGATCTCGCCACGTGGCGGAGAACAATGGCCACGAATCTGGATGCGCACTTCCTGAGTGCGAAATTCTTCTTGCCGGCGATGAGAAAGAAAAAGTGGGGGCGCTTCGTCGGCATTTCGTCGAACATGGTTGGCCTCGCGATCCCCGGCATGAGCCACTACATCACGACAAAGATGGGGATTATCGGGTTCATGCGGGGCTTGGCGAACGACGTCGCAAATGATGGCATCACCGCCAACTCGGTGTTGCCCGGCTTGACGAATACGCAGGCCACGGCTACGCAGTCCGATGA
>WNFP01005566.1_pt1 | contig 10139 bp, 3 predicted proteins | sample 5400201 | NCBI WGS metagenome assembly WNFP01 (sample SAMN13153355, study PRJNA577476) | soil metagenome | isolation source: 115 cm saprolite under Madrone tree | place: USA:California | collected 2016-06-14
AGTGAGTCTTGCTGGCAGACGTATTCGACGGCAGCCTGCGTTCCGATAGTGGTAGCTCCTGCCAGAATCAGGAACGAATGTGCGGGATTCAATCCTCGCTTCAGGGCAATGATTGAATAGTCTTCGGTCAGGCTCAGGTCAGGCAAAGATGGAAGAAATTCTTTCGGTTCGCCCGATTCCGGATGAAAATTGATGATCTCCATGGTGCCGGTGCGCGGCCCGGAAGTAATCTGTTTAAAGGCGAATTCCTGCGTGTTCGGCAATTCCAGAAGGGTCAGATTTTCCGAAGGCGAGCCGATGAAGATGAGATCGTTGTTCTTGGCGTCGTCCAGTGAAAATAGACTGCCACGCTTAACGCGAATTTGCTGACCAAGTTTCCCGAAAACATTGTCAAGAGCGTGCACGGCCAGCACTTCGCCGACTCCGGTATAGTGATCAAGAATTACCGCGCCGGAATCCCTGCCACGATTGTAGTAGCGCATGCCAACGTACGGCCGGCCGACAAAGGCTGCGTTACTGAAGATGACCCACGGCTCCTGCGGCCCGGTGAGAAAACCTTTCCAGAAAACGCGAAACGCAACCGGGACGTCAGGGCTGTCGCTTGCCACCCGGGCCTCGGCGATTCTGCGGTTCAACAGGCGGTCGGTGGCAACAGCAACGGCGGAAGCGAGAACGACGGAGAGTGCGATGATGGTGACAATTCCCGCACGAGTGGTCCGGCCGTTGACCTCCAGGCTGTTTGGCGCCTCATGCGAAGCATTCGCGTGGTTCCGCACCACCCCGTGGGGACGCGGATGGAAAGTGAGGCCGTAGGTGCCTTTGGGCAGTTCCACCGTGATCTGGTCGTCTGAGCCCTCAGAGGCATAGTATTCGGCCAACTTGGCACGCAAGCGTCCCGCTTGGACACGGACCATGGAGTCCAAGTGTGGGTCGAAGTCCTTCTGCCGGCCGAAGACTTCTGTCGCAATTTGGTACTCCTTGGGGGAGAGACCTGGATGCTCCAAGGAATGATTCGCCAGATAACGCAACAATTTGCAAAGAGACTCCGAGCCATGCAGGGTATGGCTGCCAAGAAGTTTGTCGATTTGCGTGAGATTTTGGGCTCTCTCAGTCACGGGAACCACCGTTCGTGGATTGTAACACCAACGTAACGCACTCCGCATCTCTTTCTGAGATCACAACTTACACCGCGTAACCGTATCAGACTCATAGAGACTATCCACGTCACTCAAAAAACTGATACAAGCCATCATAATTCTTCGTCGGCACTAGTTTCGGTGCGCGTTTAGCTTTGCCCTGTCGTGGGTTGGGCAACAGTATGGGGCGAAACGGTTTGGGGCGCTGGCGGAGTCGAATCTGGTCGAGGAGTTTGGGGGCAGTTAGCTGCGAACTGGCTGGTTCAACAGGTTGCCGTCTATTCCATTTATTTCTTAAGGTGTGCCGAATTTCGCTTCAGACTGTCGAGGCGCTGGCATGGAACCTGTTGACCTCAGTTGATGAACCGGCGAATTCCCACTTGGGATGAAATCGGCTTTGATGGAACTCGAAAAGTTGAAAAGTTAAGGGTGCTGAGGAGGGGTGGAATGAGAAAGCAAGTAGTTCTAGGGTTGGTTCTGGTTCTTTGCCTAACGCTTGGCTTCGGCGCAAGCACGTCGCTGGGACAGGCCGTGTATGGAGGTATCATCGGCACTGTGACGGACCCGCAAGGGAACTCTGTGGCGGGTGCCAAGATCACGGTGACCTCGATAACGAAGAACACTTCCGACGAGACTACCACGAATGAGAGCGGCAACTTTTCTGTGATTCACCTGATCCCAGACACCTATCGGGTCAAAATCGAAGGGGCTGGGTTCAAGGCTTACAATGTGGCGACCGTCCTGGTGCAGGTGGATACCACGGTGCGCGTTGATGCGCAGTTACAGGTTGGCGAGGTCACGCAGACGGTCGAAGTCACGGGCGAGGTTCCGCAGCTCAAGACGGACCGAGCCGACGTTTCGCTCGATTTCAATTCGGATTACGTTGAGAAACTGCCCCTTGTAAACCGCAACTTTCAATCGCTGTTGCTCTCCGCTCCCGGGACGCAGCAAATAGGCTGGGGCCATGCCGCTACGGAAAACCCGCAAGGTTCGCAGCAGACTTTCGTCCAAGGCCAGCACTTCAGCGGCACGGGCTATGAACTGGATGGAACCGACAATCAGGACCCGATCCTCGGCATCATCATCATCAATCCCAATTTAGACTCGGTGGAAGAAGCCAAGATCACGCTGCTGAACTATGACGCTGAATTTGGAAAGTCCGTCGCGGGCTTAATGGTGGCGTCAACCAAGTCCGGTACGAACGACATCCATGGGAGCGCCTTCTGGTTCCGGAACTCCGATGCCACCCAGGCGCGCAACCCCTTCACGCAGTCACCTAGTACGGGGCTACCCCATTCGAAGTGGAATCAATTTGGCGGCTCTGTGGGCGGGGCAGTCATCAAGAACAAATTGTTCTACTTTGCTGACTATCAAGGAACCCGACAGGCCAATGGTGTCACAGATAACATTGTGATACCCACATCCAAGGCTCTCAGCACCTGCACGGCCTCAACAGGCATGTGCGATTTGAGCGAGTACCTCACGGCAGGGGTCAGCGGAGGCGGCCAAATCTACGACCCCGCGACTGGAAACGCCAATACCGGCGCGGGACGCACGGCCTTCGCGGGCAATTTGATTCCTGTGGGTCGGCTCTCTCCCGTGGCTGTAAAGTTATTGAAACTCTTTCCGCAGCCAGCAAACACGAACGTAAAGGCTTTTAACTTCTTCGGTAACGGTTCTGGCCCATTCCACGGGAATACGTTCGACACACGGGGCGACTATCAGGCCCCAGGGAATTTGCACATCTTTGGCCGTTACACCCGTGCTTACTATAGCCTAAATGGGCTGCCCATCCTGGGTATCGGGCTCGGTGGCCAAGGTACCGGAGTCGGCGGCTTGAGCGGCAGCTCCATCATTCACAACCACAGCTTGGCAGCGGGATTCGACAAGGCAATCAGCACAACGCTGCTGACGGACTTCCGGTTCGGCTGGTTCAAGTACAATCCGCATTCGATCAAACCGGACGCTAACGTGGCGGCCGCGCAAGCATTGGGACTGAACGGACTAAACACTGGCGATACGTCCACCGGAGGCCTCCCGGCTTTCCAGTTTGACGGCACGCTGACCAATTTTGGCGACGGCCTAGATCCATCGCGATGCAACTGCCCGCTGATTGAAAATGAGCACCAATACCAATTCGTGAACAACTGGACCAAAATCAGTGGCAACCATGCCATGAAGTTTGGCGGAGACCTGCGCTTTGCGCACAACCTGCGCTTCCCAAGCGACGCCAATCGAACGGGGCAACTCGTCTTCAGCCACAAAGAAACGTCGCTTTACGACCCGGTTTCCGGGAGCAACGCGGGCGGGCTGGATCTAGCTTCTTTTCTGTTAGGTGATGTTTCCAAATTCGAGCGTTTCGCCAGCGTCAGCCAAAATGCCGCCGAAAGTCAGAAGCGCTTTTTCCTGTATGCCCAGGACCAATTCCGGATGAGCAGCAAGTTGACAATCACCTATGGCATGCGTTGGGAGGACTATCTCCCGGAGTCCGTGAATGCCAAGGGCAACGGAGGTTTTGCAAACCTCGATCAAGGCGTCATCCGCGTGAGCGGTTTCGGCCCGTTCGGATCAAACGGCAACATCAGAAACTATATCGGCGCATTCGGGCCGCGCATAGGCATCGCATATCAATTGCGGCCAAAAACTGTCGTGCGCATCGGCTACGGGCGGAGTTTCGACATAGGAGTATTCGGCTCGAACTTTGGCCATGCCGTGACGCAGAACCTCCCCGTGCTTGTTCACCAATCGATCCAAGCGCATGACCTCAATTCTGCAGCCATCAACGACAACGTTCCCGTATATCAGATGGACTCGGCCACCGGGCCACAACCGGCCCAGTTCCCGGCGGTCCGTGCTAATGGCACTATTCCTTTGCGTGGACCGACAAATAGCGTGGATCCGCGAATTCGTCCGACGGTGCAACGACCCGCTAGCATAGATATGTGGAACGCAACGGTCGAGCACCAGTTGACCTCCACGATGACCGTTGAAGTGGCTTACGTCGGAAATAAGGGCACGCACGGATTCGCGGGTGATGGACCGGCATATAACGCCAATGAGAGAAGCATCGTCGGGTATGGGACTGCGAACCCGGACAACGCACGTCCCTTCTTCAACCATTACAGCTATCCTGATTGCTCTGTCTCGCAGGGAGTCTGTGGCCTGGCCAATGTTCCACTGTCGGATCAGCTGACGTGCTGCTCTTCGGACTTGGGGAACTACTTTGGCATGGATGCCAGCAGCAATTACAATGCGTTGCAGATCAAAGTCGAAAAGCGAGTTTCCCAGGGACTTCAATTCGTCTCCCATTACACTTTTTCCCGGGCGAGATTCCACGACAACAACTATTACTCCGTCGATCCCTCGGTCGGCTATGGCCCCATGAATGTGAACCGCAATCACGTCTGGATAACAAACATCCTCTATGAACTGCCGTTCGGCAAAGGCAAGAAGTACATGAGCGGCGCCAACACTTTGACGGACGCTCTCATCGGCGGATGGAGATTGACGAGCATCACCAACTGGAGCGGGGGTCTGCCGTGGACGGCGAGCTATAGTGCCTGCGGCGAGGACGAGAATACCAGCGTCTGCCGTCCTAACACGGGCTCAGGATCACTTAAGCTGGGCGCGAAGCGGGACTCGGGCGGGAACCTTACTTGGTTCACTCCGGTCTTTACGACTATTCCGGATCCTACCGACCCAACCAAGACTTGTATCATCCCCGGGCTCACCTTAATTGCCCCAGGTACATGCAAGTCTGCCCCCAACCAATGCAGCATGGCACGGCCGACCATAGCGGGATTCTCACGTCCGGCTTGCGGCACGCTCGGAAACAACGGGTACGATTCGTTCCGCGGACCGCACTTGTTTACGTCGAACCTCTCGATTGCGAAGAACTTCCGCATTACCGAACGTTACAAGGCGGAGTTCCGCATGGACGCCAACAATATCTTTAACCACCCCGTTCTGGGCTTTAACTACACCCAGGGCAATACTTGCATCGATTGCGGTGGCGATGCCGGGCGGATTACCAACATCGAAAACAACACGTCGATGCGGCTCCTGACCTTTGGGCTGCGTTTCTCTTTCTAACAAGGACGAAGACACCCCAACAAGCCGGCGGGGAGCCCTAACGGGCTCCCCGTTTTTTTTGTTTCGCGGTTCCGCTAAGCTAGCTGGTCTGGAATCATTCGAATGAACTGCATAAAGCCGTCTGCCGCAATATTGTTCGTCGCCTCGCTGGCGCTCGCAAACCAGGCCCTTGGGCAATCCCCTGCCGATCAAGCCCAAAATCCGGTGATCGAAGGGTCTCAGCCGAAGCAAACCAGGTCGCCGGATTCAGCCTTTGCCGAAGCCCGCCGCCTTTCCCAGCTGGGAAAATTCGACGAAGCATTGGCGCAGCTCGAAGCCCTTGCCGCAAATCAGCCCCCTGTGAAGGGTCTTGCGCGCGCGTTGGGAATGGTCTACTACAAGAAGTCGGACTTCCTCGCGGCGGCTGCCAAATTCAAAACTGCCTTGGAAGAAGACGCCGGAGATGCTGAAGTCATCCAGTTATTGGGGCTGTCGTATTACCTTGCCGGTAGGCCTGCGGAGGCCATCGGGCCGCTGGAAAAAGTCCAGGCGTGGTATCCCAGCACAAACGTGGATGCCTCCTATATTCTCGGGATTTGCTACATCCAAACTAAGGACTACCCCAGCGCTCGCAAGGCATTCGCAAAGATGTTTTCCGTGCCGGCGGACTCGGCCGCCAGCTACCTCTTCACGGCGCGCATGTTATTCCGGCACGACTATGATCCCGTCGCCGAGGAATACGCAAAGAAGGCGGTCGAACTTGATCCCAAGCTGCCTCGTGTCCATCTGCTGCTCGGCGAGCTTTATCTCTACAAATCCCGAGTTCCAGAAGCCATCGAACAGTTTCAGAAGGAGCTGGGGCTGAATCCGGGTGAGGCCGCGGTGTACTACAAGCTGGCGGATGCCTATAGCCGATTGCAGAAGTACGAAGAAGCGGAACAGCTCCTGCAGCGATCCATCTGGCTCGATGCCACGTCAACCGGTCCGTATATCCTGATGGGAAAGGTGCTGGAGAAGAAAGGTGAGACGGCCCTGGCCGTCCGCGCTCTCGAGCGCGCGATCACGATGGATCCCAATAATCCGATACCGCATCATCTGCTCGGACAGGCGTACCGCGAGTTGGGCAAAACGGAAGACGCAGACCGGGAACTCAAATTGTCCGAGCAATTGCAGATTCAGCAGAATCCGAAACCGTAACCGTTGTTTTCCGAGGAAGAAATAATTCCTTTAAAACTGCTCTTGTTGGGCTAGCGGCTATCGAGGCCTAATTTCCTAGTGCGCTGCCGAGGCGCTGCTTCCCTGTTCACCGGCGAGCTTCTTCACCATGTCCGCGGGCAGGTCATGCAATAGCTCGAGGAACACGCCGTTGGTCCAGCCAAAACCCACGATGTTCATGTGATAGCCGGCTGTTACCTGAGTTTCCGACGACCGCGTGACCGCGTTGTATTTTTCCCGAATCGTTCCATCTCGCTGGAAATTCTCCGCCACCGTGGAAAGAAACTCGTAAGAGACGCGGTCAGCTTCCTGGTTAAATCCGTATTTTCGCAATCCTTTGTCGGCAATCAGCTGATCGGGCGCCCAGGCATAGGGAAAGTCCCATTGCCCGCCGCTTTCATGCGGGCTCATCACGAGTCCGCCCGGCCGTTCGAATGTCGGGAGATGCTTCACCAGCGCGCTGGCCTGTTCCGGAGTTGCGACTCCCGCCCAAAGCGGAAAAAAGGCCGTCACATAGTCGTAAGACGACTGCGCCTGGTGCACGAAATCATAATCCACGAAGATGCCACGTTGGCTATCCCACAGGTATTTCTGAATTCCGGCTTTGCGCTCTTCTGCGCGTTTCTCCCATTGTTCCGCGTCTTCCTTGCGGCCCAGCACTTTGCTGATCTGTTCCAGATCCCGTTCGGATTTGTAGAGCAAGCTGTTGAGGCACACCGGAGCAAAGTGGTGTGTCCCGGCGCCGTAAGGCCCGAAGCGAAAGGAGATGTCATAGCCAGACTCGCGCATGGATCTGTCGCCCTTGTAAAAATCCGCACTCAGGGCCACGTCAGCGGCCACGCTGCATTCCGGTTTTGCCATCGTGCGCGCCACGTCGCAGACGTGAAGCGAATACGTGGAACCGGCTGTCAACGGGGAAGTTTGCCCCGCAGCTTTCCGAACGACAAGACTCTGATCCAGTTCTGGATGTGCCAGGATATATCCCGCCACATCTCGATAGTGTCCCGTCTCATCCTTCACGCTCTCCGGTGCGGGGCCATTCCCGAAATCGAAATAGCGGGAAAGCCCGGTGGCCCCGGCAAGGTGAGGTTCCGCATCCCATAGACTGTGATCTTTCACAGCCAGCAGGTAGGCCTTCTCGAGCCATTTGCGATCTTCGTGGCCAGCCGCCTTCTGCGCGTCGTAGACTCCCAGTATCATCGAGGTGAGAAAAGGCGGCTGGGAACGCGTCAGATAGTAAGTCCGGTTGGCATTCAGGACTGCGCCGTAATGTTCGACCTCGAACAAAAAGTTGTTCACCATGTCCTGAGCAAGATCGCGCCGGCCGTCGCGGAGAAGCCCCACGACAATAAAGTAGCTGTCCCATCCGTACATTTCGTTGAATCTGCCGCCGGGTACAACGTAGCGGTTCTCGAGATAGAGCAGGCCGGGAGGGTCGATGGACTCCGCTCCGCCCATGCCCAGATGACTGGCGGACGAGGGCAAACTCCTGACCTGGATTTTGCAACGCGACTCGAGTTGTTTCACGGTTTCCGGCTCCGGAAAATCAGCCGGGAGATAGAGTTGCGGCGCCGTGGTCAGTTTCGAATCGCTGAAGGTCGCGCAGTCCGCAAGAGAGCGGGACAAAGTATTCCAGCCGGTGGCGATGTAAGACCGAATCGGCCCCAGCCCTTTGCCCGGGTCATCGTGCGGTTGTTGCGCTGAAGTGATGGCCGGAGTTAGCGACAGCAGGCAACAAAAAAACAACGGTCGCAGCCGCCGGATTGAAGGCGAAGGCGGGGCTGCAAGAGTCGGAGACTTCCTTCCAGGGTGCATGTCTTGGCAGAGGATAAACGGTCGCAAGTCGTTTAGCAACAAGAGTTTGCATGAAAAACGCGGTTGGGATTACCGCCCTAAGTCTCACCGGGTTAGGCCCAACTCTCCACTGCGCCTCGGCCGGGTAGAGACGCGCGTCTAGGCGCTCACCGCGGACCGACTCCCTGGCTCGAAGTCCTGGTTTTTCAAGATTTCAAAAGAGGCCTAATCGCGAAGGAGTGGAGCGATCAAGGGGAACTTGGAGGTTTGGTGGACGCGGCCGGGATCGAACTAAAGCGCTTCGCCGCAATTACGCAAGTTTCCCGGAGAAGATTTCCTAGAACCCCGTCTGGCTAGCTTTGACCTATCGGCGAGCCCCGAGTTGAGCAGGCTAGGCGGTCTCGGCATGTTACGTGTCCGTTCGGTTTTTTCCGCCGCCGCTATATTTTGGTGGTAGGATGTCGAGGTGCGCTCAAAGGGCGCCTGCGGGTTCGCGCGAAGGGCCAAGCCCACCGTCATAGCTGTTTGATCGAAACGGCACTACACCGCCGTGCTGCCTGTTTGCGAACCACGGGCTTCAGCATGGAGGATGTATGATGCCACGTGAATTACCCGCCCGCCCGAATCTTGAGCAACTGAAGAAGCAAGCGAAGTCTCTACTGCATGCGGCCCAGGACCGTGATGGGGACGCGCTCCGCCGTTTCGCCGCCTTGCCGGCGTTCTCCGGCAAATCCATTCACGAGATTGACGCAGACGATTTGGCGCTTCACGATGCGCAGTCGGTGATCGCCCGTGAGTTTGGGTTTCCGTCCTGGCCAGCCTTGCGCGAAGAAGTGGAGGCTCGGACCCTGTCGTTGGGCGAGGCCGTCGACGAATTCATCCGCTGCGCAACTGGGGGCGCGTCCGGCCGCGCCGAACGGCTGCTCGCACTGTTTCCAAATATCGCGTCGGCGAATTTGTACACAGCGCTGGTTCTCGGTGATACCGCGTCGGTCGACGCGCGATTACGCGACCATCCCGCGCTGGCAACGCAACCCGGGGGACCGCTGAACTGGGAGCCGCTGCTATACGTATGCCATTCCTGTATGCATGTCACCGTGCCATCGCGCGTCGATGCCTTCGTCGTCATCGCGCAGCAACTATGCTCACTTGGGGGGAATCCGAATGCCGAGTATCACTGGAACTGGCACCCGGAATTGCCGAGGACCGCATTGTGGGGCTCGATCTGTGCCTTAAGCCATCTGCCGCTCGCCGAAGTACTGCTCAAAGCCGGAGCGAACCCAACCGATGGCGTCTCGATGCACATTGCCGGTGGTGGTGGCAATATCGAAGCCCTCGAGCTAATGCGGCGCTACGGTGTGAACGTAAACGGGATTCCAGGTGGCGTGCCTCCGCTGGTTTACATGATGTTGTGGGCCGACAACCCGGCGGGTCCAAACTGGTTGCTCGAACATGGCGCCGATGCCAACCTTGCCTGGGGCGAAGGCGGAGAAGCGCCGCTGCATGTCGCTGCTAGACGTTGGGACTTACCCATGGTCGAGCGGATGATGCGTCACGGCGCCGACGTCTTGCGCCAGCGCGCCGATGGAGCCACAGCGCACACCTTGGCTGAACTCCATGGCAACACCGATATCGCCGCGTGGCTGCTTGCCCACGGGGCGCGTGACGAACTGTCCGGGGTCGACCGTTTCGCAGCCTCGTGCGCTCGCGCGGATCGTGTGACCGCCGATGCCTTGCTTGCGGCACAGCCCGGCCTGCGAACGGAGTTGCGGCCCGAACACCACCTTATGCTTCATCGCCCGGCCGAAAGCGGCAACGTTGCGGCGCTGGAAACGATGCTCGCGTGTGGCTTTGATCCGAACACCAAGGACAAAGACAGCGTTACGTCACTGCACCGCGCGGCGATGGGTGGTCACCCCGCCG